>JAABUQ010003300.1_pt1 | contig 29930 bp, 33 predicted proteins | sample 5560001 | NCBI WGS metagenome assembly JAABUQ01 (sample SAMN10711888, study PRJNA513371) | rock metagenome | isolation source: Antarctica rocks | place: Antarctica: Victoria Land, Finger Mt nord | collected 2015-12-18 | reverse complement strand
ATCAAACCGCCGCACGCGCGAGCCGCGCAGCGGCTGGTAGCTGACGGTCTTGCCCGTGGGCAGGTGCTCGATGACCGCCTCGGCGCCAGTCGGCGCGGCGGCAAGGGCGATGCTCCCGGCGGCGAGGGCCGTCAGCAGCCGACCGGGCGTGAGGCCGCTCCTACTCAGGGAGCAGCCCGTCGTGGCGCAGCTCGCCCGCCGCCTCGGCCAGCGAGGTGTCGGGCGGTGGGAGGATCACGTCCGAGCCCTCCAGGGTGTCGTGGTCGACGCGCTCGCCCTGTTCCTGGACCAGCTGCACCATCCGCGCGAACAGCTCGTGGAACGTGGTCTCGTCGGCTGCGTCGATGGCGTCGACTACCTGGTTGTCGAGCTCGTTGAGGGCGCTGGCCTGACTGTCGGTGACCCGGTACTGCCCGATCGTCGAGATGCGGATGATCACGCTCCGGCCCCCGTCCCCGGGCCCTCGGCGGGCGGATGCGTCGCCCCGGCCTCCAGCTGGCCGCCGCCCTTGCCCGTGCCCAACTCGGCCTTCATCTTGGCCAGGTCATCGTCGACTCCCGACTTGGTGGTGAGCTGCTTGAGCTGGCGATCGATGTCGTCCTGGCCCGAGCCGAGAGCGGTCAGGTCCTCGAAGGTGCCGGCCTTCTCGAGCTCCTCGACGGCCGAGGCCCGTGCCTGCATGTTCTCGGTCTTGTCCACCGCCCGCTGCATGGCCAGCCCGACGTCGGCCATCTCCTCCCCCACCCCGGTAGCGGCCTCGGAGATCCGCACCTGAGCCTCGGCGGCCGAGTACTGCGCCTTGATGACCTCCTTCTTGGTCCTGAACGCATCGATCTTGGCGCGCAGGCGCTTCTCTGAGTCGGTGAGCTGCTCCTGCTGCTGCTGGAGCTGCTGGACCTGGGGATCGAGCGACTGCAGCTCGGTCTGGGCGAGCTGCTTGCGCTCGAGCGCCGCCCGGGCCAGATCCTCCTGGCCCGCGGCCAGGGCCTGGCGGGCCTGGGTGTCGAGCTTGACCACCTGCTGCTCCTGCTTCTCGGACTGCAGCTGCAGGCGCTTCTTCGCCGTGACGACGTCGGCGATCCCCTTCTTGACGTTCTGGAGCTGCTCGATCTGCTTCTGGTAGGAGTACTCAAGCGTCTCGCCCGGGTCCTCGGCCTTGTCGAGCATCTTGTTGATCTTGGACTTGACGACGGTGGAGAAGCGTCCGGACATGCCGGGCATCCGGTGCCTCCTTTGGCCTCGGGATCTGGGCGGGGACTGGATGACAGCCTAGAGGTCGCGCGGTCCACGACGCCGCGAGTAGCATCGCGACGCCCGTGGACCCCCGGCCAGCCCGTGACTCCGCCTCCCAGCTGGTGCGCTGGATGGGGATCGTCGACGCCAACTCGGCCGGCTTCATCCACGGCGGCACGGTGATGAAGCTCTGTGACGAGGCGGCGGCGCTGGCCGCCGTCAAGCACTCGCGCTGCCGGGTGGTGACCGCAGCTGGTCGACCGCATGACCTTCCTGCACCCGGTGCGCCTCGGAGAGCTGCTGACGTTCGCGGCCACGGTCAACGCGACATGGCACAGCTCGATGGAGGTGGGAGTCCGAGTGCAGGCTGAGAACCCGCGCACCGGCGAGCAGCACCACACCAACACCGCCTACTTGACGATGGTGGCCGTTGACGACGAGGGCCGCCCGGTCGCCGTCGGAGAGCTGCGGGCCGAGTCGCCCGACGAGCAGCGCCGCGAGCGCGAGGCCCAGCTGCGACGGGCAAACCGCCTGGCCGAGCGCGAGCAGATCCAGTCCGGCCGCGACGGCTAGCGCCCGAGTCCGAGCCCCTGCCGCGACCGACCTGCGGAGTCAGGACCCGCGGCGGAGGTGCTGGGGCGCCTACGCGCTCATCAGCGGGCGTGCTGCCAGGTCCCCAGCAGCAACGAGCGCATCAGTCCGGACGTCTCGCCGAATCCGGGGCAGCAGGGCGGCCCCGACGGCGAGTCGCTGATGCCGATCTCGATGTGTGGCCCGTCGGAGATCCCGACCGAGCCGCAGCCCACCTCGGCGATGGGCTGGCCAGCGGTGACGTGGGTGCCGACCCTGACCAGCGCGGGCAGCGCATGGCCGTAGTAGACGTAGCGTCCGGCGTAGGGGCCGCTGTCGATGCGCAACACGGGCGCGGCTGGCCCGAACCCGTCGATGCCCTCGGCCACGATGGTGCCCGAGGTCACCGCCCGCTCGAGGACCTGCGACCCGCAGGCGCCGTTGACCGTGCCGATGTCCACGCCCTGGTCCAGGGTCCAGCCCGACGGTCCGAGAGCGCGCCGGCGCGGATAGAGCGGAAAGACCCACGCGCCGACGCCCGCCGGCGGGACCACCGGTGCGGCCGCCGGCAGCGGGCCGGCCAGAGCCCCGCCGGCAACGGCGCTCTGAAGCGCCTGGGCCGTAAGCGGGTCGACTACCCCGTTGGCCGGCAAGACGCCGTGGTCGTGCTGGAAGCGGCTGACCGCGCGCTGGGTCAGCGTCCCGAAGATCCCCAGCACCGGCACCTGGTAGCCGGCTTGGCCGAGTAGGCGCTGGAGGAGGCGGACGTCGGACCCACGCATCCCGCGATGCAGGCGCCGGTGGCCCAGGCCGCGGGCGCCATGGGCAGCCGGCTTGGTCGACCGCGCCGGGCGCCGGGCCGGGACGCGGGCCCCTGGGGTCTTGCCGCCGGCCACGGGGGCCGAGGCCCCACCGGCGGTTTGCCCGGACGCGGCGACGGGTATGACAAGCAGCCCACCCACGAGAAGCCCCATCAGGGCGCTGCCGAGCCTCCGCAGGCGCGGTTGAGAACGGGCGTCAATTCGCGTGTCAGCGCGGCGCATGGCGTTTCGGTGCTCGCCTGCGGGGTTAGCTGACGGGCTGGCGCACCTGCGCCTCCCGTGGGATCACCACGGAATTCGCCCCGAACGGCCTGGGTCCCCCGTCCCCCGGAGCGATTCCGGGGGCTCGGCGATGGGCGGCACTGTAGCCGATCACGCCTACCCGCCTCAGCCGGCCCCGCGACTCCGGGCGGACACATGCTGGCCCCGCCCCAAACGGACGGTATGGTCAGGCCGATGCTGTCGCGGATGATTGCCGCCGCTGGCGCGGTCACCGCGCTGCTTGCCAGCGCCGGCTGTGGCCAGGGCTCCACCACGGGCAACCCGGCGGTCCCGGTGCTGGGCGCCCCGTCAAGCCAGTCGACCGCCGCGGCCGACCTGGGCTACCCCGGCTTCGCGACAAAGAACACCACCCGGGTCGGTGGTAGCGACCCGGTGGCCGATGCCGCGGCGGTCGCGCGGGCGGTGTACGTGGCCGCGTCGGCGAACACCCGCCCCCAGGTCGTCGTGCTGGCCGACGACCGCAATTGGCCGGGCGCCCTGGCCGCCTCGGTGCTCATGAGCCGTCCGCTGCGGGCCCCGATCCTGCTGGCCCACGGCAACTCGTTGCCGGCCGCCACCCAGCAGGCCCTCCGCGACCTCTCTCCGACCGGAGCGCCGCAGGCGGGCGGCGCCCAGGTGATCCGGGTGGGCACCCAGGCCTCGGTGGGGAGCCTGCGCGTCCGCCAGGTGTCGGGGGCCACCCCATTCGCCGTTGCCGCCGCCATCGACCGACTGGCCAGCGAGGCCAGCGGAAGCAGCACCGGTCAGGTCGTCGTCGTCCCCTCGACCGCGCCGGCCTTCGCCATGCCCGCCGCCGGCTGGGCGGCCAAGTCCGGCGACCCCATCCTCTTCGTGACGCCGACCTCCGTGCCCGCGGAGACCATGGCGGCCATCCACTCGCACCCGGGAGCTCACCTCTACGTCCTGGGGCCGTTGTCGGTGGTGGGCAAGGAGGTCACCAGCGCCCTGCGCCCGCTCGGCAAGGTGACGCGCATCTCCGCCCCGGACCCGGTGGCCAGCGCTGTCGCCTTCGCTCGCTTCACCGACGGACACTTCGGATGGGGGGTGACCGACCCCGGCCACGGATTGGTGTTCGCCAACGCGACGCGGCCCCTCGACGCTGCCGCGGCCGCCCCGCTCTCGGCCAGCGGTTCCTATGGCCCGCTGCTGGTGACCGACTCGGCGATCGGCCTGCCATCGGCGCTGGACGGCTACCTGCGCGACATCCAACCGGGGTACGACAAGGACCCCGCCCGCGGCTTCTACAACCACGCATGGCTGATCGGCGACCGCGCGGCGATATCGCTGACCGAGCAGGCCTCGATCGACGCCCTGCTCGAGATCGCCCCGGTCAGCGGCGCGGGGCCGACGGCCCCGGGCGAGGGGGCCACCGGACCGGCTGGAGCGGCTGGTCCCGGGGGCGCCTCGGCGCCGATCCCGGCGCCGAGCGTCACCGGCCCCACGGGCGCGAGCGGCCCAGCGCGGCCGCACGCGCGTCGCGCCCACCAACGGTCGCCGGGCGGCGGCTATCCCATCGGGCCTGGAGGCCTGACCGGGCTCCGGACCGCCAAGCCGTGAGCGGTGTGCCGTCGGGGCCGGGCCCCCGAGTATCTTGGGCACCGTGGCCGAGGCCGAGAACCCCGAGCGCCTGCGCCCCGACCACGAGGTCAGCGTCAACGACGTTCGCGCTCTCATGGGCGCCTCGACGCCGCACTTCGCCTTGCAGCTGCGCAACCGCATCCACAAGCTGATCCGCGACCTGGCTCCCGACCACCCGGCGCGCATCGAGGGAGAGCGGGAGATCACCCGCCTGGACCGCATCGCCGTCGACGGGGAGACGCGCGGCATCGACCCCCACGACGGGATGCCGACGCTGCCATCAGTCGGCGGCGAGCCGCCGGTCGCGGCCTAGCGTCGCCCCGCGCCGCGCACGACGACGAGCCCGCCCGGCATGGCCGAGAACGAGGACGGCCGGGCCCTAGCGCGGCGACGAGATGCCACGTCGAGGAACCGGCGAAGACTGCATGATCGAGCTCGTCGTCTGACCGTAGGCGGCGAACTGGTCGATGATCGTCTCCAAGTGCTCGACGTCGCGGACGTGGCGGTCAGCACGTAGCAGTCGTCGCCGGTGACCCGGTGGCACTCGATGACCTCGCGCGTATCGCGGGCTAGAGCAGCGACGTCAGACAACTGGCGCGGCGCCGGCCTGATGCGGATCGTCACGCCGAGGTTGTAGCCGAGCTTGCGCGGATGCGACCTCCGCGCGATAGCCGGTGATGACTCCCTCATTCTCCAGGTGCTTGAGCCGCTCCGCCACGGCTGGCGAGGACAAGCCAACGCGGCGGCCGAGCTCAGCCAGCGATGTCCGCGCATCGCGCTGCAACTCCTCGAGCAAGCTCAAGTTCGTTGCGTCGAGGAGCCCACCTTCGGCCGAACGGCGATTCTGCTTCGTATTCACAGGCACCCTAGTCGACATCCCGCAGCACCCAAGGACCACGCCAGCGATAACGCTTGGCCGCCGCGCGCAGGCCCACCACCACCCCAGAGCCTCCCGGGCTGGTCTCGCGGCGGGGACTGACGCCCTGGACGCCCATGCCCACAGGATGCCAGCCGCCACCCCTCGATCAGGCGCCCGGAATGGCGGCCAGGCTTGCGTAGCGTCCCCAGTCGCCGGCAGCTGCGCGCCGCCAGTGGTTGGCGGTGTGACGCTGTCCTATCCTCGATGTCTTGCCGGACGACGCAACAATCGCCGTCCGAGTCTCGGGGCTGTCGAAGCGCTACGGCAGCGTCGCTGCCGTAGATGATCTCTCGTTCGTCGTGCGCAGCAGCTCGGTGACCGGCTTTCTTGGGCCAAACGGCGCGGGCAAGACGACGACGCTGCGGATTCTGCTCGGCCTGGCGCGCCCGACATCCGGCGAGGCGACGATCTTCGGCCAGCGCTATGAGACACTCGCCGACCCGGCCCGGAAGGTCGGGGCCGCCCTCGAGATCTCCGGCTTCCACCCGGGGCGCTCGGGCCGCAACCACCTGCGCTCGCTGGCCCGGCTGGCTTCGCTTCCACCGTCGCGGGTCAATGAGGTGCTCGGTCTCGTTGACCTGACCCAAGCGGCCGACCGGCGGGCCGGGGGCTATTCGATGGGGATGCGCCAGAGGCTCGCGCTTGCCGCCACGCTGCTCGGCGATCCGAGCCTGCTGGTGCTGGACGAGCCGGCCAACGGCCTCGATCCCCAGGGCATCCGCTGGCTGCGCGACTTCCTGCGCAGCCTCGCTGCCGAAGGTCGAACCGTGCTGATCTCGAGCCACGTTCTCGCCGAGGTGGCGCAGACGGTCGACAACGTGATCGTGATCCACCACGGCCAGCTCGTCGACGAAGGTCGCGTCGACAAACTGTCCGGTCCGCAGCGCGTCAGCGTTCGCTCCCCGCGCGCAGCCGAGCTCGCCGCCGCGGTGCGCGGCGCGGGGGGCGAGGTGAGCCCCACGGACGGCGATGGGCTGCTCGTCTCGGGGATCGACGCAGCGCAGGTCGGCGAGCTCGCATTCGCGGCCGGCCTGCCGTTGCATGAGCTCGCGCGCCACGCCGCTTCGCTTGAAGACGTCTTCCTCGAGCTGACCACCGACAAGTAACCGGCGGCGCCGTGACCAACGTTCTTCGCGCCGAGCTGCTCAAGCTCCGAACGACGCGCACGGCGCTCGGATTCGCAGCGGCGGGCGTACTGCTGGTGCTGCTCGTCGTGCTCGTCAGCATCCTCGCCGGCGACCCGAGCACGAGCGACGACAAGCGCGCCGCGATCAGCATCGGCAGCGCGCTGTCCGTCGTGCTGCTGCTGTTCGGGGTCGTCGGCGCCACGGCGGAGTACCGCCACCGGACGGTCGCGCCGGCCGCGCTGATCGAGCCGGTACGAATGCGCCTGACCGTCGGAAGGATGCTCGCCTACGGGCTTGCCGGCCTCGCTGTCGGCGCGCTGATGCTCGTCGTCGCTCTGGCTATCGGGATCCCGCTGCTGGCCGGCACGCAGGGGCCATCCCTCGATGCCGGCGACTACGCCCAGGCCGCCGGCGGCAGCCTCCTGGCCTGCGGGTTCGGTGCGATGCTCGGAATCGGCCTCGGAGTGCTGATCCGAAACCAGGTGGCAGCGATCGTCGGGACGCTCGTCTTCCTGTTCGTCGCCGAGCCGCTGATCGGCGTGGCCAGCAGCGCCGTGCGTCCGTACCTGATCGGAAATGCACTGGGAGCCGTGGGCGACGGCAACGGAAGGGACCAGCTCACCTTCGCCGCGGCGGTTGCGGTCACCGTCGCTTGGACGGCGTTAGCCCTGGCGGCGGCCCTGATTGTCGACCGCCGCCGCGACATCACCTGATCGAGCCTCCGTCGCCGCAGCGCGGGCGATCGTCGAGAGGGGCCGCTACGGTTCGGGCGTGCTCGCTGCGATGGTCTCAGCGATCCTCGCCTTGACTGGCAGCGCTGCCCGGCCGGTGGCCGGCGGGCCGCTGCCAAGCGCCATCGCTCTTCCCGGTTGGATGGCAGCGCCCCGGCCCCAATTCAGGCCGACGCTACGTACGCACTCACGAGCGCCCACGTTGCCGCTGGCCCCGCCCACGTCGCCGCTGGCCCCGCCCCCGTCGCCGCTGGCCCCGCCCCCGTCGCCGCTGGCCCCGCCCCCGTCGCCTCTGGCCCCGCCCCCGTCGCCTCTGGCCCCGCCCAGCGGTCAGAGGCCACCGAACTGCTTCCTGTCCCTGTCGAACGGAACGAGCTGCGTACCCGCGAGCCCCAACTGCATGATCGGGCCGGGCCGCTGCTCTACGCATTGGCAGTTCATTCCCGTAGCCCGAATCCATCGCAGCGGCTAGATCCCGCGTTGACAGGGCTCCCACGGGCCTGACAGCCTGTCGGTGATGATGCCGCGTCTCGCCATCCTGACGGCCGTCGTGCTCGCTGCGATTCTCGCCGCGTCGGCGTCGGCGTCGGCTCAGCCGGGCACACCGGACCCGACCTTCGGGTCAGGCGGAACGGTGACCAGATCGTTTGGTGACACCTCGCGGGCCAACGGCATCTCGGTCGCCCCGGGCGCCGAGCTGGTGGCCGGCGGGATCACCGGGCGCTCGGGAGCGTTCTCGCTCATCGCCCGCTTGACTCCCGGCGGGGCGCTGGACCCGACGTGGGCGGCAGGCGACGTGCTGATGGCCACGTTCGGCGACTCCCCGAACGGCGCCCAGACCGCCCAGGCGGTCGTTGACCGGCCGGACGGGCAGGTAGTCGCGGCGGGCGTCGCCGCATCCCAGTGGTACGTGGTGCGCTACCGGGGCCCAGCGTCTGATCCCCGACGCGTCTGACATCAAGCTGTCCACCCTAACGCCGACGGGGTGGATATGCGCCATCCGGCGCCCTGTGGGGATCGACTGGTCGGCGACCTAAGACCCTGCGCAAGGCCACCCCACCCGGATTACGTCGTCGGATCGGCCGGCGGCTGCGAGGCCCGCTACGCGCCGTCCCAGCGCCGGGCGCGGATCGTGTCGATCACGTGCATCGGGGCGACGTCGCGCAGATAGCGGTCGGTGACCGCCAGCGTCGAGTGCCCGAGCGCGTCGCGGATCACGTTGATCGGGGTGCGCTCCCGCGCCAGCTCTGAGGCATAGGTGTGGGGGGTTGAGCGCAAACGTGACTCGACGGGGGAAGGGGCTCGGCGGCGATACGCTTTGCTGATCGCGATGCGCACGCTGCTTCCCGACCCGCCCCCGGCCGACTTCGAGCAGCTGCTCGAACGCCGGCGCCGGTGGGGGGCCGACACCCACGACGAGGTGTGGGAGGGTGTTCTGCACATGACCCCAGCTGCGCATCGTCGCCACGCGAAGATCCAAGCGCAGCTGTTGCGGCTGCTCGGTCCTCCAGCGGACGCTGCCGGGCTAGGGGTCATCGGCGAGTTCAACCTCGGCGAGCCCGACGACTACCGGGTGCCCGACGGAGGGCTGCACCGGCCAGGACCAGACGAGTTGTGGAACGCCACCGCTGCGCTGGTGGTCGAGATCCTCTCGCCCGGCGATGAGAGCTGGGAGAAGCTGCCCTTCTACGCCGAGCACCACGTCGATGAGCTGCTGATCGTCGACCCGGACGAGCGCGCCGTCCACTGGCTCGCGCTCGACGAGGTGCAAGGCGAGTACCGCGCTACCGACTGCAGCCGCCTGATCGACCTCGGCCCGGCCCAGCTCGCCGGACAGATCGACTGGCCGTAAGCCAGACGGCTCACGCCGCCGGCGGGCTCTGCGGTTCGTCACCGGCAGCGAAGCTGGCCCGGAGACAGGCGCTTCGGCAAGCTTACGGCGGGCCTGGCGGCGGAGGCGAATGGCGCGGATCGGGCTGGCCTTAGCTTAGGCCAGCGCGGTCAGCTCGTGCTCGAGAGCCAAGCGGCCACTGTGGTCCGCGAACCGCCGAACGCAGCAGGATCACGAGCTGGGTGAAGGCGACCGCCGTCAGCGCGAGCCACCCGGGCGGGGCACGCTCCAGCGGCCGACGCTCCCAAGAACGACGATCCCGAGCAGCTCGGAGGCGCACAGCCCAATCAGCAGCAGGCGTGCCGTCAGCCGTCCACGACCGGCAGATAAACGCAGTGTGAGATGGAGATTGGAGCCGGGGGCTGGTGCGGTCGATCTCGGCGCGCTTGTCGGTCGCTTCGCTTGGCTTGTGGCAGGCAACGGGAGGCCTTGTGCTACGCTGTCGCACATGGAGATCGGCGTTCGCGACCTGCGTAATCGCACCGCACAGGTGATCGATGCGGTGAGGGCGGGCGAGCGAGTGACGCTTTCGGTTCGCAACGAGCCGGTCGCTGACATCGTCCCCCACGGTCGTCGTACGCGCTGGCTCTCGGGTGCGCACCTCCGCGAGCAGCTGGAGAACCGCGCCGCCGATCCGGTTCTTCGCTGCGAGCTCGACGAAATAGCAGGACAGACCCTGGACGAGCTTTGAGCACGCCCACGGCCGGGCTGCTTGACACGTCGGTCTTCATTGCCAGCGAGACCGAACGCCCGCTCGGCGATCTGCCCGAGCACGTCGCTGTCTCGGTGGTAACGATCGGTGAACTCCAACTCGGAGTTCTCAACGCCGGCGATGACGCGACGCGAGCGCGCCGCGCGGACACGCTTGCGCTCGCCAGAGCCGCCGACCCGATCCCGATCAGCGAGGCGGTCATGGTCAGTTGGGCTCGACTCGTCGCCGAGTGCAAGGCGGCCGGCGTGCACCGGAGCATCAAGCTGACAGACGCCCTGATCGCCGCCACCGCGATCGAGCACGGTCTACCGATCGTCACCCAGGACCAGGACCAGGACTACGACCAGATGGCACGTGCGTGCCCGGTCCTCCAAGTCCTCGGCGTGTGACGTCGTTGCCCGAGCGGGCTGCACCAGCGTTTGGAGCGGCACGCCGTACTGGAGGGCGATCGATATGGCGGTGGCGAAGGAGTTCATCATCCCCCGCAGGGTTGAGCCCTCCTTGCCGATGTCGGTGAGGAAGATCTCGCCGATGGTGCCGTCGTCGTACATCCCGGCGGTGAAGGTGAGGCCCGAGTGATCGTTCGGCCCTCGCGGTCGACGGCGCCCTCATGCGGACCGTCTTCGCCGCAATCAGCATCTTCAAGTTGGACTTCGTCAGGCGGAACTTGAGCATAACTGGGCGCCCCGGCTCAGCGTGAAAAATCCTGGTAGCTGGCGTCCGGTGGAGAACGTAGAAGCGAACCGGGCGGACGCTCCAACGCGGGGGTCAGGACAGGGGCCACAGGGCTAGCAGGTGCACCAGGAGTAGGGTTGACCTGAAACGACGCGGACGGTCCCGGGCCTGGAACCCCGCCCGGGCTGTGGCCGAAGGCAACGATGTTGTGCGCGCCACTCGGGACATCGGGAATTGTGACGGAGGTTGAAAAGTCGGGTCCGGTCGTAGAGGCCAGCAACGGGCCGCTGGTCGAGTCCCAACGGATTTCCACGGGCCCAGACGGAAACGACTTCCCCGTGACCGTCGTCGTGCTGCCGGCAACCCCGAGAGGCAACTCTAGAGCCATGGATGGAGGCGAAGCAGGTGGACCGCCGAAGCTCGGGGGCACGCAGGCCCAGGCCAGGCTCACGGCGAACACCAACGGCGCGAGCAGACAACCGCCGGCCGCAAACAGCCACCGCAGAGAGCTCGAGTGGGGGCCTCACCTGGCCTCACCTGGGCCGGTGGCCCTGAACCTCCACCGCCTGCTGGAAGGTGGGGCGGTTGATCCAGGGGATCAGCGGCTGGGCGACAGCGCCGAGGGCCCGGAAGCCGACGGTGTCGAAGCACTCCTGGTCCGAGGGTCGGCCCGCGGCGGCGCACTGGTCGTCGGCGTAGAGCTTGACCGGGTCGGCGGCGAGCGCCTGGGCCAGCGTGTCCAGCAGCATCTGCCGGCAGGCGGGCAGCGAACCGCCGCCGCAGTAGACGCGCGAGAAGCGCCCGAGCACCGCCGGCGGGGCCGGGGCCCGCCGCCTGGCGTGAGGGGGGCGGGAGACCCGGTGACGCCGGGCGGCGGTGGCGCCGACGTCACCCGCGCGGGCGTGCCCGTGCCCGGCCGAACGGCGGTGGCGCCGGACCGGCCGGCGGTGTCGGGTCGGGCTGCAGACCCGGACGCGCCGCGCGATCCGGCGCACGACCCGGCGCCCCCCGCGATGAACGACGCGCCGGACAACGCGCCGGACGGTGCGGCAGCGCGGCCCCGTCGCCGGGAAGAGCAGGTCGCGCAGGTCCTTCTGCACGTAGCCGTACCACCCGTTGTCATAGGCCGAGCCCAGGTGGGCGCCCTCGTTGTTGGGATCGTTGTCGATCGTCAGCTGTGAGCTGATCTGATTGAAGGCGCCGGTGCCGATCAGGGGCGTGCACGAGCAGCGGCCACCACGCGTCCATGGTCCGAATGGCGTCAGCGTGGCCGTAGGTCCCGGTCGCACCCAGGTCACGGCGATGGGCGCCGTCGGCCATCCATGAGCGCCGCGCACCCAACGCGGCGCTCAGCCGCGGGTCGGTCACCGGCGCCGAGTCGATCACCCTCAGGATCCACGGCAGGTCCTTGTCGCCGCGGAGGTCGACGGTGCCGGCGTCCTCCATGGCGGTGATGAGATTGGGCAGCGCCATCTTCCGGCCACCGGAGATCCCAGCCTGGATTCGGTCGTCGAGCAGCTGGGAGCGGTAGATCGTGCCGTAGAACCCGTCAGGCGACTGGTAGGCCGGCGCCTGCTTGTTGTTCCAGCTGGTCAGGTAGTCCTGGTTTAGGACCTGGGGGTGCTGCCCGAACGGGGTGTAGGTCGCCGTGTTGATCGACGGGTCCCAGCCCTGCCACTCGTACTTGGACGGGTTGGGCAGCAGCGGGTCGATGCGGGGATCGCGGACCGGGTTGTTGCCCGAGTTGAAGTAGGCGGTGTCCTTGTCGTCGGCATAGAGCCAGTTGAACGTGTAGCCGATCCGGCTTGCGGCGCGCTGGAAGCTCGGCGCGTCGTGGACCCGGTCGGGGTTGTTGAAGTCCGAGAAGCCGAGGGCCGAGTCAATCTCGTGATTGAACGTCGACCGCAGCTGGGTGTAGGCGACCGAATGTCCGCCCACCGTCGCCCGCCCGATGACCGGGCCGAAGGGGGTGCGCTGGACGTCGAAGGTCTCCGACCCCGCCGGGGTACTGTCGGCCGCGTTGGGCACCCACGTGTTCGTTCTGGAGATGATGCTCATGGCAACGCACTGGCCCCGCAGCTCGTAGCCGGTCGATGTTGTCGTCGCCGGTGAGCCGTCTGTGTTGCACAGCGGGACGGCGAAGTCGTCGATGATGCTCTGACCGGCGGAGGTCGCGCTCCACGCGTAGTCCCGCCCGTGGCCCAGCTCGACGTAGAGATTGACGCCGGGAAACGCGGCTCCGTTCGCGTCGATGGTGGGGCCGTGCAGGTCCTCCTCCATGAGGATCTGGGGGGCGAAGTAGCCCACCTGCGGGCCCATCACCGCGAGGGGATGCCCGGAGGCCGAGTGGGCGCCGGACACCAGCAGCGCGTTTGACTGTGCCTTGGGGAAGGCGCCAGCAAGGCCGCCGTCGCCAAGGAGCCCGTGCGCCACCGAGCGCCCCGAGCCCGCGCTGCGCGCGCCGCCGGCGGCGTCGCCCACGACGGTGGCCTTGAAGGAGCCCTGATCGGGGAGAGCCACGGCGTCAGCCGCCGGATGGGCGGGCCGGCTCAGATAGGGGAAGCTGGCCCCGGTGTGCACCGTGGTCGGCGCCTCTGGATCAGCGGGATCGCGGAAGTCCAGCCAGGAGCCGTTTCCGGCGGCGCCCCCCAGCCGCGAGTGCAGCGACTGGAGGATCTGGCCCCAGGAGAGCTGATCGCCCCCGCCCTTGCCGAAGATGCCCCCGACGAGCGAGGCGGTTGAGATGACGTCGGCCAGCGTCCACGGGTCGGCACCCTGCGGACGCCCGATGGCGGCGTACTCGCCGGGCATCTTCGTGGGATCGAGCTTGGCCTCGTTGATGTACTCGTTGATCCCGGCCACGTAGGTGGTGGCGTCGGCGAGCGTCTGAGCGCCATCGCCCCCGTAGAGCTGGGGCAGGCGATTTGCCTGGTCGGTGAGCTCCTGCTCGGTGTAGGGGGCGATCAGCAGCTGCTGGTGATCCATGGTGCGGTTGCCCGGGGCGCCACCGGCGAAGGAGGACAGCTGGCCGCGCCCGAGATGGCGTAGAACGTCGATGAAGAACAGGCGGTCCTGCGCAGCGGCGTAGCCGGCCCCGAACATCACGCCGCCCCGGGTCGTGCCGTAGACGTGCGGGACCCCGTAGGAGCTGTCGCGCACGATGGTTACGTCCGAGCGCGGAGAGACCGTGCGCGACGCGTCGAGGTCGCCGGCGCGCACCCCGAAGGTCGCGTCCTTGAAGTACTTGGGGATGTCTGCGGCCTGTAGGCCGGGCGCCCCGTAGAGCAGGTCGCGGTACATGGCGAGCTGGTCGTCGTTGTGCGGCGGCCGCGCGCTGTTGCTGGCCTCGTACTGGACGAGCTGGAGCGGATTGACCAGGCCGTTGGTCCCGGGGGGCAGGACGTTGCGAAAGCCGCCGTAGTCCGTAGCGCCGAAGGGCTGGACGTCGCCCTGGGCCACACCGGTCAGGACGAGCGTGAGAGCCGCGGCAACACAACGGCTGGGGTGCCCCATTCCTTCTCCTCCCGATCGACCCGGATGGCGGACCCTACTGCGGGGCGCCCCCACTCGCGCCATCACCGCCCCCGCCCCGGACCCACTGTCGCCGGGGTAGCCTGCGGGGGCATGCTCGATCCCGCCGCCGAGCTCGCCGCGAGCGCCTCCCAGCGTCCGACGGGCATCCCGGGCAGTGAGCTGCCCGGTCCCTGGGCGGTGGGCGAGTACGCGGCCGCCCTGCGCGACCGTCTGCGCGATTTCGTTCGCGTCCAGGTCTTCGGCGAGGTGGTCAACCTCCGTGTGCACCGGGTTCGCGTGTACTTCGAGTTGCGCGACTCGCGCGGGGCGCTGCCCTGCTCGATGTGGCGTGGCGACTGGGACGCGCTCGGGCTTACAGCGACCGTGCTGACCGACGGCGCCCGCGTCGTCGCGGCCGGCGGGTGCGATTTCTACCCCGGCTCGGCCACCTCGTCGCCCAGCTTCTCCTTCGCGGTCTCCGACCTGCGCCTGGCCGGCGAGGGTGACCTGCTGGCCCAGCTTCAGCGCCTGCGTCGCCGGCTGGCGGACGATGGCTCGTTCGAGCCCCAGAAGCGCCTGCGCCGCCCGTCCCTGCCCCGGAATATCGGGGTCATCTGCGGCGAGGGATCCAAGGCGCGTGACGACGTGCTCGCCGGCCTGCGCAGGCGCGGGTGGGCGGGCCGGGTCGTCTGGGCCTTCGCCCCCGTGCAGGACCGCCACGCCGCCCCGCGCATCACCCGGGCGCTCGGCGACCTCGCGGCGATGGACGACGTCGAGGTCATCCTCGTCGCCAGGGGCGGGGGGTCGCTTGTCGACCTGCTCGCCTTTTGCGACGAGACCCTGTGCCGGACGGTGGCCCTGCTCGGCACGCCGGTGATCGCCTCGGTCGGCCACCACACCGACCGAACGCTTCTGGATGACGTGGCCGCCGTGAGCTGCTCGACCCCGACCCATGCCGCCGAGGCGGCCGTACGCATCCACGTCGCCGAGGCACGCTCCCGGCTGACAACCGATGCCCAGCGGCTGTCGCTTCGCGGGCGGGCGGCCGTCCTCGACCGGGCCCGGGTCCTGCGCGGGCTGACCCGCGCCCCGGCCGAGCAGATCGACCGCCACCGGCGGCGACTGCACCAGCGGGTGCGCGAGCTCCGGGCCAGCGCGCGGCGCGGCCTGGACGGTGAGGGCGCGCGTCGGCGTCGCGAACTGCTCGTCCTGAGCCGCAAGGCCGAGGTGGGCCGCGCGAGCGCGCAGCGCGGCGCCGACCAGACCACGCGCGCAGCGGGCACGCTGTCCCGGGCCGCCCGGGTGTCCTCGCGCCGGCGCAGCCAGGAGCTCGAGCGTCTGGCCTTGGCCCTCGCCGCCCACGAGCCCGAGTCGGCGCTGCGCCGCGGCTACGCGCTGGTCAGCGCCCCGGGGGGCGAGCCGCTGAGCAGCGCGCCGGCGGCGCGCCGGGCGCGGGAGCTCTCGGTGCGATTCGCCGACGGGACCGTCGAGACGGAGGTGCGCGGATGAGCGAACGGGCCTTCGGACCGGCGCACGGCCCAGACGCGGGCGCGGCGCACGGCCCAGACGCGGGCGCGGCGCACGGCCCAGACGCGGGGCCGGCGGATGTCGGGGGCGGTCGTGAGGCGGAGGGGGGCGGGGCGTCCGGCGCGGAGGGGGGCGGCGCATCCCCCGGCGCGACCCCCGACAGCTACGAGGCGGCCGCCGCGCGCATCGAGGAGATCATTCGGCGCCTGGACTCCGGAGAGGGAGGCCTGCGCGAGACGCTGGAGCTCTGCCGCGAGGGCCGTTCGCTCGTCGAGTTCTGCGCCGGGGAGCTCGAGGCCGTGGGCCGCGGACTGGAGGAGCTGCGCCTGGACGAGCTGGTCACCCGCCTGGAGGGCGGGGGCCGGACGGTCTGAGCGGCCCCGCGGGCCAGCTCTTCCCGGGCGCGGGGACGCCGCGGCCCGGACCGTGGCGGGGGCGGCGGGGCGGTCCCGGCGCGCGGTGATGGCCCCGGCATCCCGTCCGCCACGTTCCCATAGCCAGTGGGTCGCCTGCACGGTCACCCCCAGGCCGTGGGCCATGTAGTCGGGCTCGGCGTAGAGCGCATCGCACCCGGTGCGCACGAGGACGATGTCCCCGGCGACCAGCGCGTGGCCGGCCCGAGCCAGCGCGGACTCGGGCGGCGCCCGCTCCCCGGCCTCAGATCCGCTGGATGATCGTCCCGGTGCCCAGGCCACCACCGCAGCACATCGTCACGAGCCCAATCTCCTTGTCGGAGCGCTCGAGCTCGTGCAGGAGGGTGGTGATCAGCCGGGCGCCGGTGGAGCCGAGGGGGTGTCCCAGCGCCATCGCCCCCCCATTTACGTTGACCCGGTCCATGTCGGGCTCCAGCTCACGCCGCCAGGCCGCCACCACGGGGGCGAAGGCCTCGTTGATCTCGATCAGGTCGAGATCGTCGATGGTCATCCCGTTGCGGTCCAGCATCTTGCGTGTCGCCGGGATCGGGCCCGTGAGCATGATCACCGGGTCGACCCCGACGGTGGTCTGGTCGATGATGCGCGCCCGCGGGGCGAGCCCCAGGGCCTCGGCCTTCTCCGCCGCCATGAGCAGCACGGCCGCCGCGCCGTCGGAGACCTGCGACGAGTTGCCCGCGGTGATCTTGCCGTCCTCCTTGAAGGCCGGCTTGAGCTGGGAGAGCTTCTCCAGCGTGGTGTCAGGCCGGATGCCCTGGTCGGTCACGTAGGTGTCGCCATTGACCTGGAAGGGGACGATCTCGCGCTCGAAGCGGCCCTCCTCGGTGGCCTGGTGGGCCAGGCGGTGCGAGCGCACCCCGAGCTCGTCCAGCTCGGAGCGGGGGATCTCCCACTTGTCAGCGATCATCTCGGCCGAGAGGCCCTGGGGAACGAGGTTGTGGCGCTCGAAGAGCTCGGGCGTGAACGCCTGGCCGAACTGCTTCTGGCCCTCCAGCCCGGCGCTGAAGGGTAGGTGGCCCATGTGCTCGACCCCTGAGCCGATGGCACAGTCGTGGACGCCCGCGGCGATGAGGGCCGCCGCGAAGTTGACCGCCTGCTGGGCCGAGCCACACTGGCGGTCGACCGTGGTGGCCGGGGTCTCGATGGGCAGCCCAGCCTGCAGCCAAGCGTTGCGTCCAACGTTGAAGGCCTGCTCGCCCATCTGCTGCACGCAGCCGCACACGACGTCCTCGACCTCAGCGGCGTCGATCCCGGTGCGCTCCAGGACCTCGGTGTAGGTCTTGCCCAGCAGGGCGTTGGGGTGGACGTCCTTGTAGTAGCCCTTCTCCCTGTGGCCACGGCCAATCGGGGTGCGAACGGCTTCGACGATGACGACCTCGCGGCCCTGCATCTGACTCATTGGTATCGCTGCCTCCGGGCTGGGGAAAGATCCAACGGCGCGCGCGGTGCGCCAGTATGTGCGCGCCGTGACGACCGAAGACTCTACCGGCCGACTGGCCGGTCAGCCAGGGCCCGTAGGGTCCGAGCGCCTGGCCATCGTCGGTGCGGGCGCGATCGGCGCCGGCCTCGGCGCCACCGCCGCCCTGCACGGCGTCTCGGTCCAGCTCTACGTCCGTTCGCCGGCCTCGGCCCGGCGGGTCACCGACGCGGTCGCTGCCGCGTGCGAGCGGGCGGGGAAGCATGAGGCCGCGGGTGGGGTCGAGCTGGTGGACGACCTCGACGCGCTGGTGGGCGCCAGCTTCGTCGTGGAGGCGATCGCCGAGGACGCCGGCGCCAAGGGACGCCTCCTGGCCCAGCTGGCCGAGCGCCTGGCGCCCGACGCCGTGCTGAGCACGACGACCTCGTCCCTCTCGGTGGCCGGGCTGGCGCGGGCCAGTGGGCAACCCGAGCGCTTCGCCGCTCTGCACGTGTTCAACCCGGTGGTCCGCATGGCGCTCGTCGAGCTCGTCTTCCCCGAGCAGGCCACCGACGACACCCGCGCGCGAGCGTGGGCTCTTTGCGCCGCCCTGGGCAAGACGGCGATCGAGGTCCCCGACGCGCCTGGCTTCGTTGTCAACCGGCTGCTGTTCCCGTTCCTGTTCGAGGCCGTGCGCCTGCTCGAGAGCACAGGGATGGCCCCCAGCGACGTCGACGCGTGCCTGACCCTCGGGGCCGGACACCCGATCGGGCCCCTCGCCCTCCTGGATCTCGTCGGCCTCGACGTGGCGGTGGCCATCGGCGAGGAGATCGGCGCCGAGATTCCCGCACGCGTGCGGGTGCTGGTGGCCCAGGGCGCGCTGGGGCGCAAGACGGGCCACGGACTGGTGACGGGGGTCGAGGCTTGATCCCTCGGCCGGAACGCCGTTCTCAGCCCATTCTTAGCCCCGCTTGAGCAAGGGCACCGACACTTCCTCTCGCGCGGCAACACGCCGACGCACTCCTCCCAGAAGCGCCGACCGCCCCGGCCCCCTCCGGGGCGGTCGTGCGTCTGGGTGAGACCCGGCGCCCGACACGCGGGCCGCCGTGCCTTGCGTCAAGCTGCCGGGATGGCCACCTCGCCGGAGCCGGCCTCCGAGCGGCTCGCCGGGCTGGCCGTTGCCCACGGCCGGCTGGGCATCGATACCGAGTTCGTCTCCGAGGGCCGCTACCGCCCGCTGCTCTGCCTGGTCCAGGTCGTGGTGCCCGACCCCGACAGCGCCGACGGTCAGCTCATCGGCCTGCTGGACCCGCTGGACTCGCGGCCGTCGGATCCTGCCCCATTGGCGTTGGTGCTCGCCGACCCCGACGTCGAGGTGGTCGTGCATGCCGCCCGCCAGGACGTCGCCATCCTGCAGCGCGAGTGGGACACCGAGGTGCGCGGCCTGTTCGACACCCAGGTGGCGGCGGCCTTCGCCGGGCTGGGAGCCCAGCTCGGCCACGGGGCGCTGATCGCCGGGCTCCTGGACCGACGCGCGGCGCCCACGGCCAGCTTCACCAAGTGGGACACCCGGCCCCTGTCGGCCGATCAGCTCGCCTACGCGCGCGATGACGTACTGCACCTGCTGGCGCTGGCCGACGCGCTGCACGAGCGCCTGGGCCGCTCGGGCCGCCTGGAGTGGGCCCGCGAGGAATGCCGCCTGGTGGAGCAGGCCAGTGGCCAGCGCGACCCCTCCGAGGCCTGGCGCCGGCTACCCCGGGTGGGGCGGCTGTCGGGACGTCAGCGCGCCGTGGCCCGCGAGCTCGCAGCCTGGCGCGAGCGCACTGCGGCCGCGGAGGACCGGCCGCTGGGAAGCGTGGTCGGCGACGCCCAGCTCGTCGAGATCGCCAACCGCCAGCCCGGGTCAACCGATGCCCTGGCCGACATCCGTGGGCTTCATCCGCCGGTCCTCCGCCGCCGCGGCGAGGCGCTGCTGGCCGCCGTGGCTCGCGGGCGCCAAGCCGAGCCGCTGATCCGCGAGGAGGGCCAGCGCCCCCCCTCCGGCCCGGCCCTGAGCCCCCTCGTCTCGCTCTGTGAGGCCCTGGTCCGCCATCGGGTGGCCAGCGCCGGCATCGCCTACGAGCTGGTGGCCAGCCGGGCTGAGCTCGAGACCCTCGCCGCCGCCGCGCGCAGCGGCGCCCGCGAGCCCGAGGTTCGCGTGCTGGCGGGCTGGCGACGTGAGCTGGTGGGCGAGGAGTTGCTCGCCCTCATGGCCGGACAGATCGAGCTGACCGTAAAGGACGGCGCGCTGCACGTCGCCGCCGGCGACGACGCGTCGCCCTGAGAGCCGAGCCCCCGGACTCAGGCGGTCGCTGTTCGCTGACGGATTCGCACCGCCTCGACACGGTTCTCGCGCACCGACTCGACGCGGATGGAGACGCCGTGGGCTGACACCGTGTCGCCGCGCTTGGGCAGGCGGCCGAGCGTGGCGAAGACGAATCCGCCGACCGAGTTGTAGGCATCGGTGTCGACCGGGATGCCCAGCCCGTAGTCGTCGAGGTCGGTGACCGCGACGTGGCCGCGGACGAACCAGTCGCCGTTGGCCAGTCGACGGACGGCCCCACCGCGGGGATCGGTCTCGTCATCGATCTCGCCGACCACCTCCTCGATGATGTCCTCGACGGTGACCAGCCCAGCGGTGCGGCCGTACTCGTCGACCACCACCGCGAGCGACGTCCGCTGGTGCTGGAGGTCGGAGAGCAGATCGTCCAGCGACTTGGTCTCCGGCACGATGTGGGCATCCCGCAGCGCCGGCTCGATCGACGCCTCACCGCCCTCGGCCATCAGCAACCGGGCCAGCGAGTTGGAGTGCACCAGGCCGCGAACCCGGTCCGGGTTCTCGTCCTCGGTGACGACCAGCCGGGTGTGGCCCGAGGAGACGCAGCGGCCCAGCGCGGTCTCGACGTCCTCGGAGACGTCGACGGTGACCACCGCCGGGAACGGGGTCATCACCTGACGGGCCTCCTGCTCGTGCAGGTGGAAGACGCCCGAGAGCATTCCGGCCTCGCCCGGGTCGAGGTGACCGCCGGTGAGCGACTGGGCGATCAGCGCGCGCAGCTCCTCGGAAGTCGAGCCCTCGTCGCGGATCAGCTGGGGATCGACCCCCAGCGGCCGCAGCATGGTCGCGGAGATGCTGGTCAGGACGGAGGTGAAGGGACGGAAGAGTCGCTGGAAGAAGCCCAGGGGTCGTGAGACGCGACGCAGCATGCCCTCGGCGCGCTGGATGGCGTAGAACTTCGGCACCAGCTCGCCCACGGTGATCTCGGCGCTGGTGATGATCCCGAAGGCGATGACGCTGGCCAGCGCGACAGCCACGCCGTGGCTGAGGGCCGACCCGAATGCGGGACGCAACAGCCCGGCGATCACCGGCTCACCAACCGCGCCGATCCCGATCGAGGCCAGCGTGACGCCCACCTGGCAGGCGGAGATGTAGTCCCCCATGCTGTCGAGCTGCGCCAGGGCCCGGCGGGCGCCGCGCACGCCGTCATCGGCCAGCGACTGAAGCGTGGCGCGACGCGAGCGCACGAGTGAGTACTCCGCGATCACGAAGAAGCCGTTGACCAGCAGGAGCACGAGGACGGCGACCAGCGCAAGGGCAGTCATCGTCGGCGAGCGTGAGGGGGCGCGGAGCGCAGCAGCGGCCCGGCTCCGGGCCCGCCGCTACTTCGCGGAGGGTCGTCGTCGATCATCAGGCGACGCGAGCGAGGGTAGCGCACGCCACGGGCAAAACCGTCTGGCGACACATCTCGCCGCCGCGCCGTTGGGTCAGCCGCGGAGCAGGCCGTCGAGCTGGGCGGCGAGGTCGAGGTCGGCGTGGGTCAGGCCACCGGCGGAGTGGGTGCTCAGCGTCAGGCGCAGGACCCGGTAGTCGTGCACGAGGATGTCGGGGTGGTGATTGGCCGCCTCGGCGACCTCGGCCACCCGATCGACGAGGGCGATCGCGGCGGCGAAGTCGGCCAGCTGCACCTCGGCCACGATGGCCGAGCCCTCGTGGCGCCATGCGGACAGGGCGCCGAGGCGCTCGGCGATCTCCGCGTTGCTCAGGGTCGCTGCCATGATCAGGACTCGGTGCGCATCGTCAGCCTCGTTCCGTCGGCCACCGAGACGCTCTTCGCGCTCGGCCTGGAGGATTCCATCGTGGGGGTTACCCACGAATGCGATTATCCTCCCGTGGCCCGCGAGCTGCCCGCGGTCACCGGTGACGCGCTGCCCTCCGGGCTCTCCTCCGCCGAGATCGATGCTGCCGTCCGCGACCGGACGCTGGCCGGTGCAGGGATCTACTCCCTCGACGTCGAGGAGCTGCGCGAGCTCGAGCCCGACCTCATCGTCACCCAGCGGCTCTGCGCCGTGTGTGCCGTCTCCCACGACGACGTGGTCGAGGCAGTCGCCGACCTCGAGCCGCGTCCACAAGTGGTTGCCCTGGATCCCTCGACCATCGGCGAGGTGCTCGGTGACGTGCGGACCCTGGCCGGCCTCACGCACACCAACGACGCCGGCGTTGCGCTGATCGCCGACGCGGCCAGGCGCATCGACGCGGTGCGCCTCGCCGTGCGGGCCCTCCCCCGCCCGCGCGTGGTCGCCCTCGAGTGGTTCGACCCGCCGTTCGCCGCCGGTCACTGGACGCCGCAGCTCATCGACTACGCCGGCGGCGAGGACATGCTCGGGCTGCCCGGCGAGCACTCGATGGAGATCTCCTGGGACGATGTCGCCGCTGCCGAGCCCGAGGTGGTGGTGGCCATGCCCTGCGGCTATGGCGCGGAGACCGCCCGCCTGGAGGCGCTGGCCCAAGCGCAGCGACTCGCCGGGCTGGGCGCCGGTCGCGTTGTCGCCGTCGACGCGTCGGCCTACTTCTCGCGTCCCGGCCCGCGGCTGATCGAGGGGCTGGAGCTGCTGGCCCACATCCTGCACCCGGACCGCGTACCCCAGGCGGTGCACGCCCCCCTCGAGATCGAGCTGGCCTGAGAGAGGCGGGCTCGCCACCGGACACGGCCGGGGCGACCCGCCCGCTCGTCCTGTTCCTGCACTCCTCCGCCGGGGGCTACGGCGCCGACCGTCAGCTCGCGCTGCTCGCCTCCGGGCTCCGCGACTTTCGCGCCGAGGCCGTCCTGCCCGAGCGCGGGGAGCTCGCCGGAGTCCTGGAGGCGGCTGGCGTCGGGGTGCACATCAGGCCCCTCGCGGTGATCCGCCGGTCGACCCTGACCCCGGGCGCCATGGCGAGCACCGCCGGTCGGGCGCTGCTGGATTGTGGCGGCCTGAGCCGCCTCGCCCGCGGGCGGAGGGCCGTCCTGGTGCACTCCAACACGTCGGTCATCGTCGCCGCCGGGGCCGCCGCCCGCCTGGCCGGGGTCCCCCACGTCGCCCACGTGCGCGAGATCTACGCGGGCTGGGCGCGGGGATGGCCGGCATGGCGGTCAGCGCTCGTGGCCGGAGCGAGCACCCTGGCCTGCGTGTCGGCGGCGACCCGGGCCCAGTTCGCCCCCGGCGCCCCGGCCCGCGTGGTCCTCGACGCGCTGCCCCCGCGCCCGGGACCACTGGAGCGCGCGCGCGCCCGGGCGCTGTTGGGGCTGGCGCCGGACGCCTTCGTGTGCGCCGTGCTCGGGCGGATCTCGCCCTGGAAGGGACAGGCGGTTCTGGCCCGGGCCCTAGCCCAGCCGGCGCTGCGCGACCGCGCGGCCGTCGGGCTCGTCGCCGGCGACGTCTGGCCCGGCGAGGAGAGCCGCGAGACGCTCCTGCGCGCCGAGGCCACGCGGTGCGGACTGGGCGAGCGCTGGCGGATGCTCGGCTACCGCGAGGACATCGAGACGGTGCTCGGCGCCGCCGACGTTGTCGTTGTCCCCTCCACCCGCCCCGAACCGCTGGGCAACAGCGCGCTGGAGGCGGCGGCAGCGGGACGCTGCCTGGTGGTCGCGGCCCACGGGGGCCTTCCCGAGATCGTCGCCGAGGGACGCACCGGTCGGCTCGTCGCTCCCGACGATCCCGCCGGGCTCGCTCGGATCCTCGACGAGCTCGCCGGCGATCCGGCCCAGCGCGAACGGCTGGGACGGGCGGCGGCCGCCGACGTGCGCGAGCGCTTCGCCCCCGCCCGGCTGGTGGACGCCGTCGAGGAGATCTACCGCGAGGTGCTGGGCCAGGGCTGACCTACCCGCCGGGCAGCATTATCGAGTTGGCCACGGCCACCGCGGCCACCGCCGACCCCACCCCGACGAGAAGGCAGGCTCCCAGCGCGACCGGCAGGCGCAGGCGTCGGTCGCGGAGACGGTCGGAGGCTCCGAGGGCCAGACCGCACATCGCACCGCCGACCAGGCCACCTACGTGAGCGCCGATGGAGATGCCGGGCTGGATGAGCGAGAACGCGAGGTTGAACAGGATCAGCGTCCCGATCCCCGACTGCATCGGGTTGATCCCCCGGCGTCGCTGTTCGACGAAGGCTGCGCCCATGAGCCCGAACACGGCGCCCGAAGCACCGAGGCTGGGGCTCAGGGGACTGGCGATCAGGGCGCCGAGCGAGCCGGCCAGCAGCGCGGCGAAGTAGAGGGCGCCGAAGCGCAGTGAGCCCAGCGCCGGCTCGAGCATCTGTCCGAGCAGCCAGAGCAGGAACATGTTGAAGGCGATGTGCAACAGGCCCTGGTGCAAGAAACCCGCCGTGACCAGGCGGTAGAACTGATGGGCGCCCTGGTCGGCGATCTGCGGGAGGAGCTGGACGAAGCGGTCGTTGGAGGCCACGTCGGGCCCGTACAGGCTGAGCCGGTCGGCGACGTTGCCCAGCGCGCCCCCGGTTCCCAGCGTCCCACCGGACGCCGCCTCGGCGAGAAACAGCACGACGTTGAGCCCGATCAGCCCATAGGTCACCCGAGGCTCGTCCGAGCGGGCAAAGGCGCGCGCGCCCAGGCGTGTTCGCGTCCTGTCGCGCGAGCACTCCGGACAGCGCATGCCGACCGACGTCGGCGTCATGCAATCGGGGCAGATGGGCCGCCCGCAGTTGGAGCACTGCACCCCCGTCTCGCGCGACGAGTGGCGATAACAGGTGGCCATGCGGCGGCCGAAGCTAGCAGTCAAACCCTGGCCGCCGGCGCCCCTCGCGGGGCAGCGGCGGCCTACAGCGTGACGACGATCACCGGCTGGCGGGTGGGTACGACGCTGCCCTTGCGCGGCTCGCTGGTCACCAGCACGCGGCGCACACCGGCGAGCGACCCGGGCACTCCGACCTCGGCCTCCCCCCGCTCGTTGGTGGTGAACAGCGCATCGGTGGCCTGGGGGGCCATGCCGGCCCGCTGGAGCCAGACCTCATAGACCCGGCCGTGCGGTGGCTCGGGCAGCCCACGCACCCTCAGGGTCCCCTGCTGCCCGGTCAGGGCGAACTGCCCCGCGCCGCCGGGCGAGAGCACCGCCACCTGCCCAGCCAGATGAGACTGCGGCGAAACGGCAACCCTCCTGGGGCCGCTGGCGCCGATCCCCACCGTCACGGCAACCGCGGCGACCGCCGCGGCCCCGGCGGCGGCCAGCGTGGTGCGCCCCGCCACCAGCGCCGAGGGCAACACGCGGCTCGGGCGCGACGTGCGCCCCTCCCGACGACGGTCAGCGGCCTCGTGCTGAACCGTGGCCATCACGTTGCGCCGCAGCGACGCCGAAGGGACGGCGGGCGGCGCCCCGGCCGACAGCAGCTCGACCGGCGCGCGCAGGCGGGTCACGTCCTCGCGGCAGAGCCGGCAGTCATCGAGGTGGCGGACGAAGCCGCGCGCCTCCGCGTCGGGCAGCGCGCCCAGCACGTAGGCGCCGACCGAGTCGGCCCGCCGGCAGTGGGACTCAGCGCCGCTCACGATCGCGACTCCGACTCAAGGGCGACGCGCATCTTCTCCAAGCCCAGGCGCATGCGGCCCTTCACCGTACCCAGCGGCGCCTCCAGGACGTCGGCGATCTCCGAGTGGGTGAAGCCGCGGAAGTAGGCAAGCTCGATGACCCGGCTCTGCTCGTCGGGGAGATCTGAGAGTACCGAGCGCACAGCGCGTGCCTCGTCGCGACGAAGCGCCTCGACCTCGGTGCGCTCGGGTGACTCCAGCGTCTCGGCGGCGCCCTCGTCGTCCGAGCGGCGGCGATCGTGGACCCCGGCCCGGCGCAGGGCGTCGATGGCGCGGTTGTGGACGATGCCGAGGATCCAGGTGCGCACGCTGCCGCGGGCCGAGTCGTAGCGGGCGCCGCTGCGCCACAGGGCAAGAAACGCCTCCTGGCAGACCTCCTCGGCGACGGCCCGGTCCCCGCAGATCCGGTAGGCGAGCGAGAACGCCACCCCCTCATGGCGGGCGAAGACCGCCTCGAAGGCGGCGGCGTCCACTTCGGGAACGAGGCGCATGAGATCCTCGTCGGCCAGGGCGCGCAGGTTCTGGGAACGACGGCGCGCAGAGACGGGCCAGGCGGGTTTCATCGTGTGGGGGCTACGCCTTGGACCGAGCGGCGGATCAGCGGTCGACCAGGCGGCGCGTCTCGGTGGCCAGATCCGAGACGGTCTGCTCGATCGCGTCCAGCACCCCGGTGGGCTGGCCCCGGCGACTGGCGCGCTGGCGGGTGCGCACGAGGACCAGGGCGCTCCCGGCCCCCAGCGTCATCGCCGCCGCGGCGACCGGCCGCGCCCAGTTGCGCGGATCACGCATGGCCGACAGCTCCCAGTTCTCCAACTCCTCGGCGGCGGCGCCATGCAGGTCGGCCAGGGTGGACTCCACCCGCTCCACGAGATCATCGGGTGGATCCACCGGGGCCAGGGCGCGACGCAGGAGCGCCTCGAGCTCCGAGGCAGCGGCCTCGGCCGGAGGGCTCACGCGACCTCGCTCTGCTCGAGAATGGACTCAAGCTGGCGGATGGCCCGGTGCAGCAGAACCTTGGTGGCGCCGTCGGTCTTGCCCATGGCGCGGGCAATCTCGCGGTTGTCCATGGCCAGGGCGAAGCGCATGATCAGCGCCTCGCGCCGCTCGTCGGGCAGCTTGGCCACGCCGGCCAGGACGCGGGCCAGCTCGGCCCGCCCCTCGACCAGCGACTCGGTGTCGTGAACCGTGGCCAGAGTGGCCTCGGAGTCATCCAGGGGCGTCTGGGGCCGGCGGGCGCGGTCGCGGTAGTAGTTGGCCGCCAGGTTGTGGGCGATGCGGATGAGCCACGGACGCAGCGGTCGTCCGTTGGACTCGGCGCGGGCCCGCTCGAAGTGGCGGTAGGCCTGCAGGAAGGTCTGCTCGGTGATGTCCTCAGCGTCGTGGTGGTTGCCCACCCGGTAGTAGGCGTAGGAGAAGACATCGCGCAGATGGGCTCGGTAGAGGTCGGAGAAGTCGTCATCGATCTGGGCCTTCGAGCTGGCGGCTGGCGGCGGTGGCACGCACGGCAGGCTACGCGGCGCGCTGACCCGCCGTCTGACGGAGGAGCTGCCTCGTCCACTGCTCGGGCTCCACGCAACCCTCGGCGAGCGCGGCGAGGGTCGCGCTGCTGTGCTCGGCGGGCAGGCCCGCGCGCCAGACCAGGTCGCAATCGGCCAAGGGCGGCCCGGTCGCCGTCGCGGCGCCGGACCTGGCGTCGAGGTCGAGGCCGGCGCGGGCCAGCAGCTCGGTGAGAGCTGCGGCCCGCGCGCCCGAGCCGATGACCGCGGCCCGGCGCATCGGCACGACGCCGCCCAGCCACTCCCACTGGAGCATCACGCACGGCCAGACCCGGTCGGTGACCGCCTGGGCCAGCGCCGGCGAGGCGCGCTGGACCCGCGGGAAGGTCAGCGCGCGCCCGACGCGGATGCGAACCTTGTGCGGCCGGATGCGCCAGCCGCGGCGGACGTCCTCGGTTCCGATCACCGCGAGCGGGACCACCGGGGCGCCGGACTCCAGCGCCAGCCGGCCCACGCCACGCCTTGGCGTCCCGAGGGCGCCCGGGCGAATGCGGGTTCCCTCGGGAAAGATGAGGACGCAGTCGCCGCGGGCGAGAATCGCCTTGGCGGTGGCGATCATCTCGGCGTCGGAGCTGCCCCGATCGACCGGGAAGGCCCCGAGCGAGTTGAGGAACCACCGCTGCAGCCGGTGGCGGAAGAGCTCACGCTTGGCCACGTAGTACATCGGCCGCCGGATCAGGGTGGCGATCACGAACGGGTCGAGGAACGACCGGTGGTTGGAGGCGAAGATGACCGGACCGTCGGTGGGGATGTGCTCGCGGCCGATGCGGCTGAGTCGGAAGTAGAGATGGAAGAAGGGCTGGAAGACCGCGCGCACCAGCCAGTAGAGGATCGGGTTGACCCCCCGTTCGCGAGCGCGACGGTGCTCGGCTTCGTACGTCGCGGAGGCCCCTGCGGGGCTCGCGGGCGTGGGCGCGGGACACGCAGGGGCGGGAGCGGGCATCTGCCTGGCTCAACCCCGGGTCCTGCTCACCGTTACAGTGGTCTGACCATGGCCCTCGACGCCCCTCGCGCTGTGCGCGGCGCCGTCGCCGGAACGCTGGCCGCCGCGGTGTGGGCGGCCCAGCAGCCGCTGGACCAGCGCCTGTTCGGCGTCGACTACGACGACTGCGAGCTGCTGGGACGCGCCTTCGTGCGGCGATCGGGCCGAGGCCCGGTCGGGGCCTGGCGCCCGGTCGGAATCGCCCTTCACCTGAGCAACGGCGCCCTCTTCGGCGCGGCCTACGCCCTCGCGCGCCCATCTATCCCGCTGCCCTCCTGGGCGCGCGGCCCCGCCGCCGGCCTGAGTGAGGGCGTGGCCACGTGGCCGATGACCATAGTCACCGACCGCGTGCATCCGGCCCGCGCCGCCATGCCGCGGTTGTGGGGCAACCCTGCGGCCTTCGGGCAGATGCTCTGGCGCCACACGCTGTTCGGCGTCGTGCTGGGAGAGATCGAGCGCCGGCTGAACCCACCGGTCGAGCCCGAGGAGCCGGTGACCGAGGTCGTCGTGTCATCCAACGGGCACGGGCGGGTGGAGGATCTGGCGCCGACTGCGAGCGGGGGGTAGGGGGCGAGCTGGGCCCCGGCCTCGGCGGCGTCGCCCATGGGGTGCACAACATCGCGCGGGGTTCGGTGATCGGGAGGGTGGGGCAGGTCGTGCACGGCATGGATGCACAACATCGCGCGGGAGGGCGAGCCGCCAGGCCGGGGTAGGTCATGCACGAAATCCTCGGCGGGCGCCGGGTACCGCCGTGCCGGACGTAGACTCCACCTCGCGGCGCCGGAGTAGCTCAGTTGGCCAGAGCAGCGCTCTTGTAAAGCGCAGGTCCCCGGTTCGAATCCGGGCTCCGGCTTGGGTTACTTGAGTCGAAGGATCCGCGGGCCCCGGGGAATCGGTGGCCCGCTGGAGTTGAGGCCTACGCCTACAGCCGGGTGACCACGCGGAGGCGGCCACCCGGCCTGGAGCTCGTCTCAGACGCGATGCCCGGACGCCAACTTAATTGAGCGAGCCGGTGGCGCCCCTCAGAGCTGGCCGCGCACAGCACCGTTGGGGAACTTCGCGCTGTGCACGTTGACGTAATGCGACTTCGGCGACGCCTCGATGGCAGCCAGTACGCTCTTCGCCGGTTGCGTGCACCCGCTCGGGGTGAAGGCGCCCCCCAGCGGCACCACGATGCTGCCGGCATAGCCGGCCGGTGCCCCGTGGACGTGAGCGGCCATGGGCGGGCCGAACCCGGTCAGGCCCGAGAACTTCCAGCAGAGCTGGCCGGTCTTGCCGCGGATGCTGATGACCGCCTTGCCCCTGGCCTTGGGCGCCCCGGGCGGGACCTCGCTCGCCCCCTTGAGGGTGACGGAATAGGTGCGGGCGGAGACCGGGCCTCCCGCGCACTTCGCTCCGGAGCCCCCGTACGACGACGACGAGCTCGAGGACGAGCTGCCACAGCCGGCGACCAGCAGCGTGACCACCGCCGCGCCTCCCAGCATGATGCGATGAGACATGGTTCCCTCCTTCATCCGACACGGCTAGAACCTGCTCCTTTAGCGCCCGATGCCGACCTCCTGCCCGCGTGAGCGTGGTCTCACCCGCTGCCGGCTCACCTCGGCCCCGACCCTCAGGCCGCGACGGCGCGTCCCTCCAGGTGGGTGCCGACCTTGCGCTTGACGCGCTGCAGGGCGTTGTCGACCGTCTTGGGCTCGCAGCCGATGCGCCCGCCGATCGTCTCGTAGGAGTATCCGTCGAGGTAGAGGGCGAGCACCCTCGACTCGAGCTCGGACAGCGCGGTGGACAGACAGCCCACCAGAGAGCGCACCTCCTCGGAGGAGATCACCTGGTTGACCGGGTCGTTGACCGGCGACCCAGCCAGGGTCTCGTCGAGCGTCGGCTCCCCCTCGGCGCTGGCCGGCGAGGAGGAGAAGGAGACATAGGAGTTCAACGGAGTGTGCTTGTGGCGCGTCGCCGTCTTAACCGCGGTGATGATCTGCCGGGTGATGCACAGCTCGGCGAAGTTGCGAAAGCTCGACTCGCGGTCGGAGCGGTAGTCGCGGACCGCCTTGTACAGACCGATCAGCCCCTCCTGGATGAGGTCATCGG
>JAABUQ010003298.1_pt1 | contig 29936 bp, 27 predicted proteins | sample 5560001 | NCBI WGS metagenome assembly JAABUQ01 (sample SAMN10711888, study PRJNA513371) | rock metagenome | isolation source: Antarctica rocks | place: Antarctica: Victoria Land, Finger Mt nord | collected 2015-12-18 | reverse complement strand
GGAAGATGACCGCCCAGTAGGTGTTCAGCAGCCTCAGCGCGTTCAGCTCCTGGAAGATCGGGACGATCAGCACCTGCGGCGGGATCAGCAGACCCCCGACCAGCAGCAGCATCACCAGGCGCCGGCCCCGGAACCGCAGCCGCGCCAACGGGTAGGCGGCCATCGAGGCGGTCACGACGACGAGCACGACGGTGACGATCGAGGTGATCGCACTGGCCAGGTACCAGTTCCAGATGTCGCCGCCCCGGACCAGTGCCGCATACGACGCCGTCGTGTAGCTGCTCGGATCGAGCAGCCCGTTGAGGATCGGCTGGGCGCCGAGGGCGGAGGTGGCGTTCGGCGTCAGCGACGTCCGCAGCGCCCACAGGCTGGGGATCAGCCACAGGACCGCGAAGATCCCCAGGAACACCCCGCAGAGGATGTTGAACGTCCGCAGGCTCGTGTCCTTCTTGCCGGTGACGACGCGGGCCGCGGGGGCCGCGCCGCTCAGCGCGCTCTTGCGGGTCGGTTCGAGGGTGCCGGTCGCCATTGTCAGGCCATCCTGTTCTGTCGGCTCTCGAAGAGCTGGTAGATGCCTCCGACGATGAGGATGAGGACGAAGAAGATCACCGACGCGGCGGAGGCGGCGCCGACCCGGAAGTCGGTGAAAGAGGTGTTGGCGATGAATCCCAGCGTGACCTGCGTCTTGGTCCCGGGGCCGCCGGACGTCATCAGGTAGACCTGGTCGAAGATCTTCAGACTGGCGATGATCTGGAGCAGGATCACCAGGCCCGTGGTCCTGTTGAGCATCGGGAGGGTGATCGACCGGATCTGCTGCAGCGGCGACGCGCCGTCGACGGCGGCGGCCTCGTAGAGCTCCCGGGGGATGTCCTGCAGTCCGGCCAGGTAGATGATGAAGTTGAAGCCGATGGTCCACCAGATGGTGGTCACGGCGATCCCGATCATGGCCAGGTTGGGCGTTGCCAGCACCGGCAACGGCGCCGTGGAGCCCAGCCATGTCTGGATGACCGGGAGCAGACCGGTCGCCGGGGTGTAGATGAACGCCCAGATCAAGGCGATCGACGCCGAGGGCAGGATGTAGGGGACGAAGAACGCGAGGCGGAAGAAGGCCTGCCCACGACGGACCCGGTTGGCCAGGACGGCGAAGACGAACGCCAGGACCACCAACGGGATGGTCGTGAGCAGCGTGAACAGGAGCGTGTGGCCCAGGGACTCCCAGAACTCCTGTTTGGTCAGCATCTCGCGGTAGTTCCCGAGACCGGCGAAGCTGCCGAACCCGCTCTTGACGATCGAGGTGTTGAAGAAGCTGCCGATGATCATGTAGACGACCGGCCAGACGAGGAACAGGACGAAGAACAGCGCGAACGGTGCCAGGAAGAACCACGCCGGCCTGGTCTCCGGCATCCTGACCGCCGGCCGCCGGCCGGTGGTCACCACCGCCGACCGCGGCGGTGCGAGCGTCTGGGCGGTCACGATGTCCTTCTCTCGACGCGGAGGGAGGTGGCGGGGCTCACAGCGGATTCGCCGTCTTGGTGTACACGCCGAGCTGACGGCGCATGGAGGACAGGGCCGCGGCGGGGGTGGTGCCGCCCTGCTGCACCAGGCCCATCTGGGCCCCGACGATGTTCTCGAAGTTCGAGCCGGAACCCGAGTACCAGGCCTGCGAGTCGTAGATGGCGTAGTCGGCCGCGCCGGCGTAGTTCGACTGCGGACTCAGGTTCTTGAACGCCGCGCTGTCCCGGTAGGGCAGGTAGGCGGGGATGTGACCGCCGGCCGCCCACGTGTTGCTCTGGTCCAGCATCGACTTGACGAACCCCATGGCCCGCTTCGTCTGGTCCGGCGTCCGGTTCATCCGCGGGAGGACGAACATGTGCGAGTCGGCCATCGCGGCCGGCTTGTCGAACAGCGTCGGTACCGGGACCATGCCGAACTTCAGCCCCTTCTGCGCCTGCGCGGTGGTGATCTCCCACTCGCCCTGCAGGTAGAACGCCGACTGGCCGGTGAACATCATCACCTGCGAGGTGGCGTAGTCCGCCTGCGTGGGCATCAGGCCGGACTTCGTCAGCTTCTGGATGTAGGTCAGCGTCTTGACCGTCAGGTCGTCGTCCAGCGTCAGCTTCTTGCCCGCGTCGCTGAGCCACCCCGGCCCACCCATCTGGGAGTACAGGGTCTGGAACCACCGCCAGGAGGTGGAGTTGTCCGCCACGGTCGCCGTGGACGCGCCGTACACCCCGGTGACCTTCTTCGCCGCGGCCAGCGCCGCCTCCCACTGGGCGGTCCCCCGGATCGGCTTGAGCTTCCCGGCCGAGTCGAGCAGGCCGGCCTTCCGGCAGACGTCGATGTTGTAGAACATGACGTAGGGGTGGGTGTCGAGCGGGATGGCGTAGCTGACGCCGTTCAGCTTCTGCTGCTCCCAGACCTTCTGGTTGAAGTCGGTCGACTTCAGGCCCACGGAGGCGAGCATCTCGTCCGTGATCGGCGTCAGCAGGTCCGCCTGGGCCAGGTTCTTGGCCCGGGTCAGGTGCGACACCGCGACGTCCGGCGGTTTGTTGCCCAGGGTCGCCAGCGCGACCTTCGTGTAGTACGGGTTGCCCCAGGCGAACGTCGCCGCCTGCAGGGACGACGGGCCGCCGTGGTCGGCCGCGTACTTGTCCAGCATCACCGTCAGCCGGGCGCCGTCACCGCCACCGAACAGGTTCCAGAAGGTGAGGGTGCCAGGCGAGAGGGCGGTACCCGCGACGCCGGCGGACAGGGCGGTGCCGCACCCGGACAGTGCGCCCGCCAACCCGAGGCCGCCGACGGCGCCGAGTCCGCCCCGCAGGAGCGTGCGCCGGGACAGCGCGTCCCGGGTCGATCTGGTGTGAGACGTCACGCGTCGTCCTCCACTGCCGTCGTTGGCCTGGTCGGGCTGGGTCGGGTGTGAGCCGGACCCGTGGTGCATCGTGCTCGTCGCCCCGGGGACGCGTCAAGCATGTGAGCGCCCACATGAGGGCGGCCGGTGCCGCCATCCAGGGGACACGCAGCACGGTCCGGTGTCGGAGGTCACCCGGGAGCCGGGCGCTCGACGTCCGGTTCGAGGTAGATCACGCACTGCAGCGGGAGCGCCGCGCGCACCCTCGCCTCGGCGGCGTCGATCGCGGCCGCGACGTCACCAAGCCGAGCCGCCGGGTCGACCGCCACCTTCGCGGCGATGAGCAGCTCGTCCGGACCCAGGTGGGTGGTCTGCAGGTGCAGGACGCCGCGGATGCCGTCCTGGGCGGCCAGCGCCTCCCGGATCAGCACCGTCTGCGTCGGGGTGGCACCCTCGCCGAGCAGCATCGTCGAGGTCTCCGTGAACAGCACCACGCCCACCCCGACCAACAGCAGCCCGATCGCCAGGGTCCCGACGCCGTCCCACACACCGTTCCCGGTGACCACCGCGAGCGTGACCCCGACCAGGGCGAAGACCAGCCCGACGAGGGCACCGAAGTCTTCCAGGACCACCTCGACGAGCTCGGGCGTCCGCGCGTTGCGGATGAAGCCCGGCCAGCTCTGGTCCCCGCGGCTGTGCGCGGACTCCCGGACGGCGGTGCGCAGGGAGAACGACTCGAGCACGACTGCCAGTCCCAGCACGGCGAACGCCCACACCGGGGACTGGACGTGCTCGGGGTGCCGGACCTTGTGGAACCCCTCGTACAGCGCGAAGACCCCGCCCAGCATGAAGATGACGATCGCCACGAGGAACGCGTAGAGGTAGCGGTACCGGCCGTGGCCGAAGGGGTGCTCGGGGGTCGCCGGCTTCAGCGCCCGCCGGCCACCGACCAGCAGCAGGACCTGGTTGGCCGAGTCCGCGGTGGAGTGGACGCCCTCGGCGAGCATCGAGCTGGACCCGGTGAACGCGAACGCGACGAACTTGCCGGCCGCGATCCCGAGGTTGGCGCCCAGCGCGGCGACGATCGCCCGGTTTCCGCCGCTGCCGCTCATCGCCCGGGTCCTGTCACGGCGGCCATCGTGCCGCGCCCGCCCCGGTCGGGGATCCGGCGCCGGGTGGCCGGATCCCGGTCCGGTGTGCCTCGCCGTCCCGCGAAGGGCGCGGACCTCGGTCGCAGCAGCTCAGTAGGCGTCCAGCTCGCGCAGCCGTTGGTCGCTGATGCCGAAGTGGTGCGCGATCTCGTGCACGACCGTGACCCGGACCTGCGCGACGACGTCCGCGTCGGTGGCGCAGACGGCGAGGACCGGCCGGCGGTAGATGGTGACCCGGTCCGGCAGGACCCCGGCGTACCCGCTGTCGCGCGCGGTCAGCGGGATCCCCTCGTACAGCCCCAGCAGCACCGGCCCGTCGGGGGGCGGGTCGTCCTCGACGAGGACCACGACATTGGACAGCATCCGCATCAACGGCTCGGGGACCGCGTCCAGGGCGTCCCCGACGAGTGCCTCGAAGCGCTCCCGGGAGACCGCCTCCCTCACCGGGCGCTACTCACCGGGCGCTCCTCAACGGGCCGGCTTCACCGGGCCAGGGCGCCCATCGGGTCCCACAGCGGGAGGACCACCGGCTCGGTCGCCAGGCCGGCCGCCACGTCCGCCGGCAGCCGGCCCCGGTGCACGACCACCTCGTACAGGTACTCGGTGAACCAGCCGTGCGTCATCACGTGGAAGCCCTTGCGCCCCGGGTCCGGTCCGTAGCTGTCCTCCACCCGCCAGCGGCGCGGCTCGCCGTCGAGCAGGTCGACGCCGGTGAAGAGCATCGCGTGCGTCAGCTGGGAGTCCCGGGTCTGGAGACGCTGACGGCGGTCGGCCGGGACGGTGTGCCCCTCGAAGCCGAACAGCGACCCGTAGTCGTAGACGTGCGGGTCCAGCACGCCGAGGTCCTGGCGCCACATCTTCGACGCGTCGCAGCCGAACCAGACCGGCTCCCCGGCCTGCAGCGTCCTGGCGGCGGCCTCGGCCATCACCGGCATCTGCACGTTGAGGTAGCGCACGTCGCGCCCGCCCACCATGTTGCCCAGGCGATCCACGGTGTAGGTCTGTCCGTAGGGATTGCGCGGGTCGTTGACGAGGCAGACGTACTCCGCCAGCGGGAGGTCGACGTAGCGGGCTGCGAACTCCAGCGGTGTCAGGCGCCCGGCGCGGTGGAACCCCCCGTCCTTGTCGGTCCACTGCCAGTCGAAGTCCACGGGCGGCACCCCGAGGACGCCGGTCAGGATCCGGTACACGGTGCCCAGCAGTTCCTGGCGCTTCGCGTCGACCCGGTCCGCCGACGCGCCGGAGCGGACCATCGTCCGCAGCGTCGTCCCGCCGTGCCGCAGCCACCGGTGGAGCAGGCCGTTCATCGCGTGGGTGTCGGCGGCGCCGGAGGTGTCGGGCATCGCCGAGACGGGGACCAGGCCGTGCTTGGCGACGACGTTGACGAGCATGTCCCACTGGCCGGCGTCCTCCAGCGGCGCCGTGAGCAGCTGGTCCAGCGTCCGGTCCCCGTCCGGGTAGGTGTCCGCGGTCTCGGCGAGGGTGGCCAGGAACCAGTCGGCCCGCTCGAGCTTGTCCCAGAACGACACATAGCTCTGTGACAGCTGGAGGTCCGCCACGCCGAGGACGCCGCGGGCCCGTGCCCGGAACAGGTTGAGCGCCGCGAAGATCCAACAGCGGCCGGTCTCGTGCTGGTGGGTGGTGACCCACTCGTCGTCCACGACCACGCTGAAGCTGTGCTCGATCGACGTCGTCACCGACCGGTCCAGCGCGACGTCCCGCAGCGGCGTCCGGGCCAGCGCGTTGGTCGCGACGCGGGCCACCGGGTCCACGTCGTAGGCCCGGCGCAGCGCGGCGATCTGATCGGCGGGCAGCCCTGGGGCGGGCGGCGACGTGTCGGTGGCTGCTCCCCCGCTCCCGGGGTGGGACGAGCGGGTACCGGTGTCGGGCGGGTCCAGGAGGTCGGTCACGCCACCAGCCTGCGACCTCGGCCCGCCCGGGGACAACCCCGACCGCCCAGGCCGCCCGGACCTGCAGCCGCGCTCACTGACCGAGGGCCCGCCAGAACGCCGCCGCGGCCCGGGACGGCCGCCCGGTCCTCGCCTCGCCGCGGTCCGCGCGGGTCATCAGCGCCGTGACCGCGTTCACCCCCAGCCAGCGCAGCGGCTCGGGCTCCCACCGGACGCTGCGGCGTCGGACCCACGGCAGCGAGATCCGGGTCGTCTCTCGCCCGAGGACCAGGTCGGCCACCGTGGCGCCCGCCAGCTGGGCCGCGGCGACGCCGTCCCCGACGTAGCCGCCGGCCCACGCGACACCGGTGGCCCGGTCGTACCCGACGCTGGGGTACCAGTCCCGTGGGATCCCGAGGTTCCCGCCCCACCGGTGGGTGACCCTCGCCTCCGCGAGCACGGGGAACATCTCCACCAGGGTCCGGTGCAGTGCCGCGTGCACGCGGTCCACCCGGTCGTAGGCGGGGCTGATGCGGGAGCCCAGGTGGTAGGGGGCGCCCCGGCCCCCGAAGGCGATCCGGTCGTCCGCCGTGCGCTGGCCGTAGACCGTGAGGTGGCGCTCGTCGGTGAAGGTCGCCCGGTCGGCCAGGCCGATCCGCTCCCAGACGTGCGCCGGCAGCGGCTCGGTGGCCAGCATCAGGGAGTAGACGGGGACCAGGTCGCGCCGGTGGCCGGGCAGCTGGGCGGTGTAGCCCTCGGTGGCGGGCACCACCACCTCGGCGCGGACGGTGCCGTGCGTCGTGCGGACCCGGCCCGGCCCGACGTCCGTCGCCGCGGTCCCCTCGTGGACCGTCACGCCGAGCCGTTCGACCGCGTCGGCCAGGCCGCGGACGAGCCGGGCCGGGTGCAGGGCCGCGGAATGGGCCGTCGCCACGGCGCCCAGTGCCCCGTGGGCCCGCACCCGACGGGCGGTGGCGTCCGGGCCCAGCAGGTCGGCGGTGTCGGGCCCGAACCCCCAGGACCGGGCCTCGGTGACTGCCGCCGCGGCCCGGGTGAGCTGGGCGGGGTTACGGGCCACCGCGACCGATCCGCCGCGCACGTAGGAGCAGTCGATGCCCTCCGCTGCGGCGACCCGCCCCACCTGGGCGACCGAGTCCTCCAGGGCCGCCTGCATCGCGACCACCGACGCGCGCGGCGCCGAACGCGCCATCCGGTTCCACGACGCGGGGAACAGGGCCGAACACCAGCCACCGTTGCGCCCCGACGCACCGAACCCGGCGACCTCGCGTTCCAGGACGACGATCCGCAGGCCGGGGTCCGCGCGGGCGAGGTGGTAGGCGGTCCACAGACCGGTGAAGCCGGCGCCGACGACGGCCACGTCCACCGAGGTGTCCGCGGGGAGCGGTGCTCTCGGGATGATGTCGCCGAGCTGGTCGTGCCAGAGGCTGAGGGCGCTCACGCGACCGGCGCCGGGGCGGCGCTCACGACACCGGGATCGCGCGGAGCACCGCTCCGATCGCCGCCGGGATCGCGTCCAGGTCGTCGTCGGTGATCACCAGCGGCGGGCAGATCGCCAACGTGGACGGGGCGATCGGGCGCAGGATGACACCGGCACCCAGCAGCCGGTCCCGGGTGGCGACCGCGTCCACTCCGGCGGGGAGCCCCACCGCCCACAGCGCACCCGTGCCCCGCACGTCGGCAACCAGGCCCTGCTCGAGCAGTACTCGTAGCGCCGGCTCGAGCCGGGCCCCGATCGCCCTCGCCGCGCCGGGGAGGTCGTCGCGCTCGGTGATGTCCAGGCAGACCAGGGCGGCCGCGCAGGCCGACCCGTGGCCGGAGTAGGTGTAGCCGTGGCGCAGGACGAAGGCCGGGTCCGCGGCCAGCACCTGGTGCACCGACGGGGCGACCAGGACCCCGCCGAGCGGGACGTACCCGCTGGTCACGCCCTTCGCGAAGGTCGTGAGGTCCGCCTGCACCCCGTAGTGCGTCCCGGCGAACACCGAACCCAGGCGCCCGAACCCGCAGATGACCTCGTCGAGCACCAGGTGCGCGCCGGCCTCGTCGCACAGCTCCCGCAGCCCCTGCAGGTAGCCGGGCGCGGGCGGCCACACCCCGCCGGCACCGATGACCGGCTCGGCGACCACCGCAGCGACCCGGCCGGGATTGCGCTCCATCACCTCCCGGACCGCGTCGAGGTCGTCCTTCGGCACCTGCACGACGTCGCCGATGCCCGGCCCGAAGCCCTGCGCGTTCAGCGGCAGACCGGTCAGCGCCATCGCGCCGTACGTCGTCCCGTGATAGCTCGGGGCGCGGCTGACGACGATCGTGCGCTCCGGCCGGCCGGCCTGGGCGTGCGCGGCCCGGCTGAGCTTCACGGCGGTGTCGATCGCCTCCGATCCCCCGCTGGTGAAGAAGACGCGGCTGTCCGGGACGGGCGCCAGTGCCGAGAGCCGCTCGGCGAGCCGGTCAGCGGGATCGTTGGTGAAGCGCTCGAAGCAGTGGTAGGTCTCCAGCTGGCGCATCTGGGCGGCGACCGCGTCGGCGATCTCGGCGCGACCGTGCCCGACGTTGCAGTGCCACAGCGAGGCGAGCCCGTCCACGTACCGGGTGCCGGCGTCGTCCCAGACGATCGCGCCCGCACCCCGGACCAGGCGCAGGAAGGCCTGGGCGGGTGCGGCCGGCCGGGCGAACGGGTGCAGCTGCGCCCCTGTGCGGGTCGGTGCGGCGGTGCGGGTCGGTCCGGCGGTGCGGGTCGGTGCGGCGGTGCTGGTCGGTGTCCCGCTGCCGATCGGGACGGTGGGCGCGGTCACGGTGCCTCCGGAGGTCGGGCTGTGCCGGGGTGGGTCCAACACGCTGAAGGCGGATTTAACACGGTGGAAACGGTTCCTGGGGAAGAGTCGTCACCCGCCCACCGGCGCACACCTTCCGGGCCGGTCCGACCCGAGGAGCCACCATGGCCGACACGACGACCGCCGTCAGCACGGTTGCGGGCGCGACCCGGTCCGCGCCCGGGGGCAAGGGTCTGAGGGGCGGGTCGCTGGGACTGCTGTCCAGCGTCGTCATCGGCATCTCCTCCACCGCCCCCGGGTACAGCCTGGCCGCGACGATCGGTTTCGTGGCGGCGGCCGTGGGCCTGCAGTCGCCGGTGGTCATGCTCCTAGCGTTCGTCCCGATGTTCTGCACCGCCTACGCCTACCGCGAGCTCAATGCCGCGGACCCCGACTGCGGGACGACGTTCAGCTGGGCCACCCGCGCGTTCGGCCCCCGGACCGGGTGGATGGGTGGCTGGGCCATCGTCGTGGCCGACATCGTGGTGATGGCCAACCTCGCCCAGATCGCTGGCCAGTACGGATTCCTGCTGGTCGGGGCCGACGGCCTGGCGGCGAGCACCCGGTGGACGACGGTGGCCGGGGTGCTGTGGATCGTCGTGCTGACGTGGGTCTGCTACCGGGGCGTGGAGGTGTCCGCCCGGCTCCAGTACGTCCTGCTCAGCGTCGAGGTGGTGGCGCTGGTGGTGTTCGCCGTCGTCGCGCTGGCCAGGGTCTACGGGCCGAACGCGCCGGCCGGGTCCGTCCGGCCGGCCGCGAGCTGGTTCGACCCGTTCGCCACCCCCTCCTTCAGCGCCCTGTCCAGCGGGGTGCTGCTCGCGGTCTTCATCTACTGGGGCTGGGACACCGCGGTTGCCTGCAACGAGGAGACCCGGGACTCCACGCGGACACCGGGCCGGGCGGCCGTCATCTCCACCGTCGCGCTGCTGGTGCTGTTCTTGCTCGTGACGATCGCGTGCCAGGCCTGGGGCGGGGTGGGTCCCCTGACCGACGAGCAGAACCAGGGGGACGTGCTGGCGGTGCTCGGCACGACGGTCCTGGGCAGCACCCTCGGGAAGATCCTGGTGCTCGCGGTGCTCACCTCGGCAGCCGCGTCCACCCAGACGACCATCCTGCCCACGGCGCGCACGACCCTGTCGATGGCCACCCGGCGGGCCGTCCCCTCGGTGTTCGCGCGCATGCACCCCCGGTACCAGACCCCCACCTGGTCCACGGTGGGGATGGGCGTCGCGTCGGTGGCCTTCTATGTCGGTCTGGTGGTCGTCAGCGGCAACGTGCTCGCCGACTCGATCGCGGCGCTGGGTCTGCTGATCGCCTTCTACTACGCGATGACCGGGTTCACCTGCGTGTGGCAGTTCCGTCGTCAGCTCACGGCCAGCCCGCACCAGCTGCTCGTGAAGGGCGTCCTGCCGCTGGTGGGCGCGCTGATCCTGACGGCGTGCTTCGTCTCCGCCGCCCGGACGGCCTACGCCGCCGACAACGGCAAGACCTCCTTCCACGGGGTCGGCGGCGTGTTCCTGCTGGGGGTCGGCTCGCTAGTGCTGGGCGTCCTGGTGATGGCGGTGTGCGAGCTGTCGGACCGGACCTTCTTCCGGGCGGGGAGGATGACCGCATGACCACCACAGCGCAGTCCCGGGATGCCGCTCACGCCGACGCCGACGCGGTGCGGGTGCGGAACTTCGTCGGCGGCGCACCCGCCGACGCCGCCGACGGGCGGACGACGGACCTGGTCGACCCGACCACGGGGACGGCGTATGGCAGTGCACCGCTCTCGGGTCCGGCCGACGTGGCCGCGGCGACCGCGGCGGCCGCCGCCGCGTTCCCCGGGTGGCGGGACACCACTCCCGCCCAGCGTCAGCTGGCCCTGCTGCGGATCGCCGACGCCGTCGAGGCCCGGGCCGGCGAGCTCGTCGCCGCGGAGAGCCGCAACACCGGCAAGCCGCTCGGCCTGACGGCGACCGAGGAGCTGCCCCCGACGGTCGACCAGCTCCGCTTCTTCGCCGGCGCCGCCAGGGTCCTGGACGGCAGGGCCGCAACCGAGTACATGGCGGGGCACACCTCGTTCGTGCGCCGTGAACCGGTGGGGGTGTGTGCGCAGATCACGCCGTGGAACTACCCGCTGATGATGGCCGTCTGGAAGCTCGCGCCGGCGATCGCGGCGGGCAACACGGTCGTGCTCAAGCCGGGTGACACGACCCCGGTGACCACGGCGCTGCTGGCGGAGATCGCCGCGGAGTTCCTGCCGCCGGGTGTGCTCAACGTGGTCTGCGGCGACAGGTCGACCGGGGCTGCACTGGTGTCGGACCCGGTGCCGGCGATGGCCTCGATCACCGGGTCGGTCGCCGCGGGGATGGCGGTCGCGGAGTCCGCCAGCCACACCGTCAAGCGGGTGCACCTCGAGCTCGGCGGGAACGCGCCCGTGCTGGTCTTCGACGACGCCGACGTCGAGGCGGCCGCCGCCGGGATCGGCGGGGCGGGCTGGTTCAACGCCGGTCAGGACTGCACGGCCGCCACCCGCGTGCTGGCCGGCCCGCGGGTGCACGACGACTTCGTGGCCGCGCTGAGTGAGCAGGCACGCTCGACCCGGACGGGGATGCCGGACGACGAGGACGTTGCCTTCGGTCCGCTGAACAGCGCCGCGCAGCTGGCCCGGGTGAGCGGCTTCCTGCAGCGGCTGCCGGACCACGCAACGGTCGAGGCGGGCGGTTCCCGCGTCGGCTCGGCGGGCTTCTTCCTCGGCCCCACGGTGGTGTCCGGTCTGCAGCAGGACGACGAGGCTGTGCGGAAGGAGATCTTCGGCCCGGTCATCACCGTTCAGCGGTTCACCGACGAGGCCCGCGCCCTGGCGTGGGCGAACGACAGCCCCTACGGGCTCGCGTCGAGCGTCTGGACCCGCGACCACGGCCGCGCGATGCGGATGGCGCGCGGGTTGGACTACGGCTGCGTGTGGATCAACGCCCACATCCCGCTGGTCGCCGAGATGCCGCACGGCGGCTTCGGGCGCTCCGGGTACGGCAAGGACCTGTCGATGTACGGCTTCGAGGACTACACGCGGGTGAAACACGTCATGTCCAACATCGAGGTCTGAGCCGCTGCGTCAGCTCGGGGACTGGTCCGCGGAGGCGGGGACCTGGGTGCGCGGTCCACAGCGGCCCCGCCACGGCGCGCCAGACCCGGGACATCCTGGAGTGGCCGGGCGGCGCAGGACGAGCCGCTCACCGACCGGTCGCCTCGCTGACGCCTCCGGCCGAGTTCGCGTGCGCGGCGGGAAGGCCGTCATGAAGCGCTGTCGCGAGTTGGGCTCGCGTAGTGACTCCGAGCTTGGGAAACATTCGGTAGAGGTGCGACCCCACGGTGCGGTGAGAAAGGACCAGCCGCTCGGCGATCTCCTTGTTGGACAGGCCGGTGGCGACCAGCCGCGCGATCTGCAGTTCTTGGGGGGTGAGCTGGTCCCAATCCCGGTTAGGACGGGAGGTGGCTTCACCCGTTGCGCGGAGTTGGTCGCGCGCTTGCCGGGCGAACGGCTCGTTCTCGAGGTGATGGAATGTGTGCAGGGCGGCGCGGAGGTACCCTCGCGCTTCGAGGCGCTTGTTCTGCCGGCGCAGCCAGCGTCCGTAGGCGAGCTGAACGCGGGCCCGGTCGAACGGCCTGCCTGCCGCCGGGCCGGACAACGCAGCTTCGAATCGGGGACGCACGTCAGGCTCGTCGGCCGTCACTGCCAACGCGTAGTCCACCCCGGACTGCAAGATGGGTGGCCAGGTGGCCGGTACGGTGGCTCGCATCACCTCGATCGCCCGGTGCACGACATCGGCGCAATTGGTCGCTTTCGCCGCGTCGGCGAGGAAGAAGAACGTCTCGTAGCAGCTCCTGGCGTCGAAGATCGGGTCGTCGGGTTCGAACATCGAGCCCAGGACGGTGACTGCCTCGGGCGCCCGGCCGAGCATCGCGGCGGTGATGCCCCGCATGTAGTTGAGGTGGTTGTGTCTATGGTGCGCGCGATCGCGTTCGTAGCTGAGCGACTGCTCGTCGACGATCTCACGGTGGTGTTGTTCGTCTCCGTACATCCCGGTCATGCCGGCGCGCATCTGCCGGGCCCGATTGAGCCACGCGGCCTGATCGGTTTCATCGGCGAGTCGCTCGGCCTCGTCGAGGACCTGTTGGGCGAGCCGCCAGCGCCCGCTACCGAATGCGGCCACCCCCTGGAACGTCAGGACCGTGGCGAGCAGCGCGAGCCGTGCCTGTTCGCGCAGCTGCTGTTCGGCCTGCTCGAGCAGCCGAGCGCCGCGTTCGTAGTCGCCTGCGATGACGGCGGCGAATCCGACGAGACGCTGGGACTGGGGGTCGGTGAGCATGGCGTCGTCGGTGAGCGCGAGGCGGACGGCGAGTTCTCGGTGTCCGTCGATGGGCGCGGCTTGTGCGATGAGCGCTGTGACCCGGGGGTCGGTTGTCCGGGTCGGGATGAGTTCGGCCATTGCGACGACCGTTCGGGTGAGGTCCCGCCCCGCCTTTCCCCAAGTGATGCGGGTGGAGGCGTACTCGAGCAGGCGCAGTGCGCCGTCGTCATCGTGCGCCGCGATGGTCTGCTCGGCCAGGGTGATCAGCTCCCACACCGGGCGCGGGTCATCGGTGTCGGTGCCTCCTGCGGCCAGGGTGAGCCTGCGCATCGCAGCGTGGTGGGTAGGTCGCACGTCGTCGCCGGCCTGCGCGAGCAGGCGTCGGACGTCGGCGGTACGTCCGAGCTCGAAGCTCAGCTCCGCTGCACGGACCAGTCGACCGCCACGCTCGGTTCCCGCGGTGGTCAGCGATGCAGCCTTGTCCAACAGTGACAGACTCACTGCGACTGAGCCCTGCTGCGCTGCTGCTTCGGCGGCATCGTCGAGCTCATCGGCCAAATCGTTGTCGTAGCCCCCGCTGGCCTCCACCCGGTGGTAGAGACGGCGCTCAGGGTCGCGCAACACTGCGCCGAGCGCTTGATGCATCGCGCGGCGGCGAGACGGCCGGGCTGAGTGGGCAGTGCCGGATCTGATCAAGGGATGAAGGAAGTAGACGTGCCGCGCGTCGACGTCCACCAGTTCAGCCAGGACTGCGCCGTCCAGGGCAGACAGTTCAACCGGGTGACCGGCGACGGTGCCTGCAGCCGCCAAGAGGTCGGTCAGCCCGGCTGTGGGGGCGAGCGCCGCGGCCAGGAGCACGGCACGACTGTCCTCGGTGAGGGCGCTCGCACGGTGCATGAACGCCGCCTCAAGCCGCGCTGTGAGCGGAAGCAGCGCGGGCACCGGCCGCGACGGGTCACGCAAGACGTCGGACAGTACGCGCGACAACTCCACGAGTGCCAACGGATTACCTGCCGCCTCGGCCACCACCCGACTGCGGGCTACGGCGGTGAGCTCAGGCTGGCGTGTATCCAGCACCGCCTCGGCCGCGCCGGTTTCGAGTGGGTCCACACGCATCTCTGTCATCGCCCCGTCGGCTGGCCAGCCGCCCTGCCGCCCTGCCGCGAGGAGGGCTATCGGGTCGGCGCTCAGCCGCCGTGCCACGAATCGCAGGACCCCGAGGCTGAAAGCGTCGAGCCAGTGGACGTCATCGACGATCAAGAGCAGTGGAGTCTCGTGGGACGCGAGTGAGGCGCACAGAGTGAGCACAGCCAGAGCCACGGGCTCGACCGCCGGGATCTCGGCGCCGCTGAAACCGAGCGCCGACAGGAGCGCGGCATGCAGGTGTTCGGGCAGCGGCGCGGCGTCATCGATCACCGGAAGCAGCAACGGCTGAAGGCCGGCGAACGGGAACGAGGTCTCTGCTTCTGAGCCTGAGGTGCTGAGGACTCGGTAGCCGAGCTCGGCCGCTCGGGCGTGGGCGGTGGAGAGCAACGACGTCTTCCCGATGCCCGCCGAGCCGCGCAACAGCAGGGCGCCGCCACCGCGTCGCGCTTGCTGCAACAACGTCTCGCAGGCGGCTAGCTCACGCGCTCGTCCGATCAGCTGAACATCGGCCGGCCGGTGGTGTCGCGTCGCCATCAGCACCTCCGTGTCCGTGTCGACCGCTGCGCGCCTGTCGGCGAGCGCAGCCTAACTCCGTCTGGTTGCGGCCCGGGCGCAGCGGTGGTCGATGAGTGCGGTCGCTGGAGCAGTCATGTGACCCAATCATCCGGCACACCAACCACCTACGTTTCAGCTCGGCAGTCATCGCCATCCGACGCCTCCCATACCCCCGAGTCCAACGCGAAAGGCATCAGCCATGACCTCACCGCCTCCTGTCCCGGTCGTGCTCATCCACGGCCTCTGGCTACACGCCTCGAGCTGGCATGACTGGGCGGAGCGGCTGGACTCTCTCGGCTACGCCCCCACCACCCCTGGCTGGCCGGGCGAATCCGCCACCGCCACAGGTTGCCGGGACAACCCCGAGCCCATCGCCAACCGGGGCGTCGGCGAAGTCACCCAGCACTTCGCTGACCTCATCAGCAGCCTGCCCAGCCCGCCGATCGTCATCGGCCATTCGGTCGGCGGCCTCGTGGCCGAGCGGCTGTTGGGCATGGGATTGGTACGCGGCGCGGTTGGGATCGCTCCGGTGCAGTTCCGCGGTGTGCGCCGGCTGCCACTCGTCCAGCTCAGGACCGCGCTGCCTTTCCTCAGCCATCCGGGCAATCGCGACAAAGCTGTGTCGCAGAGCGCCGACAGCTTCTTCCACGGTTTCGCAAACGGAGTTTGCCGCACCGAATCCGACGCCCTGTGGGAAGCCTATGCCATTCCTGCGCCCGCGTTGCCGCTGTTCGAGGTCAGCTCGGCCAACGTGTCGGTGCACACCGACGCGACCGTCGACACCCACCGTGAGCGGGGCCCGCTGCTGCTTGTCGCCGGCGGCGCTGACCGCACCGTCCCGGAAGCGACCGTCCGCTCGGCCTTCAACCGTTATCGGCACAACCCGTCGATCACCCGCTTCAAGGTGTTTGCCGGACGCAGCCATTCCCAACCCGTCGACAGCGGCTGGCGCGAGGTCGCGGACTACACCCTCGACTTCCTCGAGCAGCACGGGCTCGGCCCGGAGGCCGACTCCACCTGAGCCGATCAGCGATGCGCCTCGCACGCGTCTACCACCTCAATCCACAAGGAGACGTCATGAGCACACCCAAGGCACCGGTCCTCGAGGGGGCCGCTTCCGACCTTGCCCGCGCCACCGCCACACCCCCGTTCCTTTACCAGCTGGACCCACAGCAGGGGCGCGAGGCGGTCGAAGCGCTGCAGGCCGACGATCGTTTGAAAGCCGACGCAGACGTGCGGGACCTCGTCGTCGACGGCGGGCCCACCGGTCAGGTCCGTATCCGTCTCGTCAGGCCCCCGAACGCGCCCGGACCACTTCCCGTCATACTGTATCTGCACGGTGCTGGCTGGGTGTTCGGCAGCCCGCGGACCCACGACCGCCTCGTGCGCGAGCTCGCAGTCGGTGCCCGCGCGGCGGTGGTGTTCCCCGACTACGACCGATCGCCTGAAGCTCGGTACCCCGTCGCACTGGAACAGTGTTGGACTACGGCACGATGGATTGTCGGTGCCGGGCGTGACTACGACCTCGACTCCCCGATCGTCATCGCAGGCGATTCTGTCGGCGGAACATGGCTGCCGCGCTCACGTTGCTCGCCAAACAGCGAGGCGGCGTCGACTTCGCCGGGCAGGTGTTGTTCTACCCCGTCACCGACGCCAACTTCGATACCGACTCCTACGCGCAGTTCGCGCAGGGTCACTACCTGGCCCGGGACGGGATGCGCTGGTTCTTTGACCAGTACACCACCGATCCGGCGGCACGAGCTGAGATCACCGTCTCGCCCCTGCGCGCCACCACCGACCAACTGGCAGGTCTGCCGCCGGCACTGGTCATCACCGCGGAAGCCGACGTGCTGCGCGATGAAGGTGAGGCGTACGCCGACCACCTCCGCCGGGCCGGAGTTCCGGTCACCGCCGTGCGCTACGCCGCCGTGATCCACGACTTCGTCATGCTCGACGCCCTGCGCCACACCCACGCCGCCGAGGCAGCGATCGCCCAGAGCGTGTCGTTCATCTCCACCGCGCTCGGCACCGACGAGCGAGCTGATCCGTGATGCCGAGCTTCGCCGCGGACGAGGCGGAGACCCAGTTCACAGCCACCACTGACGTCACCTACGCGTATCGGCGACTCGGGACGCGAACGAATCCGCCGCTGCTGCTGGCCAACCGATTCCGCGGCACAATGGACCACTGGGATCCCGCGTTGCTGGACCACTTGGCCAGCGAGCGCGACACCATCATCTTCGACAGCGCGGGCGTCAACCAGTCGACGGGCGTCGTGCCGGACACGATCGCCGGGATGGCTGAGCGACTGTTCGGCTTCATCGAGGCACTAGGTCTCGCCGAGGTGGATCTACTCGGTTGGTCGATGGGCGGGATGGTGGCGCTCAACGCGGCGTTGGCGCGACCTGCGTTGATTCGACGCATCGTCATCGCCGCCAGCAGCCCCGGACCGGTCCCTGGCACACCATCGAGATCTCAAGAGGCAATCACGCTCGCGAGCAAGCCCGTCAACGACGACGACGACTTCTTGTACCTGTTTTTCCCAGCACCGATGAGGCGCAGGCCGCCGGCTCAGCATCGCTACGCCGCCTCGACACCCGTCTCGACAGGTCACACGCCTCGGTTGCACCATCTGGCGTCCGGGAGCAGCAGACAGCCACGGCGCGCTGGTCCCGAAACGATGGCGCCGCCTGGGACCGGCTCGACGACCTCCACCTACCCGTCCTGCTCGCCAACGGCGCCCATGACGTCATGAATCCCGCCTATCAGACCTACGCCATGACCCAACGTCTTCCCCGAGCCAAGGCCGTCGTCTACAGCGACGCCGGTCATGGGTTCCTCTTTCAACACCACGCCGACTTCGCCGCGCTGGTCCTGCACTTCCTCGCCTCGGCGGCTCCGCTGGCCTGAGGCCAGCCGTCTCGCGACAGACCAATTCACAGCGTCCGGGCATCCGCCCGCACGCTGCTCATCCACTCTCCTTGGGAGACCATCATGATCACGACTGACACGTCGACCCGCCGCCGCACCTCGCGGTGGTGGACTCTGACCGCCGGCACGGTGGCCGCCGTCTCGCTCGCTATCGCGGTGCCCGTCGCAGCAACGGCGACCGCCTCGCGGCTTTCGCCCGGGCAATCCACTGGAGCAGAGCCCACCATCGTGCTGGTGCACGGCGCGTGGGCTGACGCGTCAAGCTTCGCGCCGGTCACAGAGAAGCTGCAGCGAGATGGTTACACCGTCCTGAACGAACCGAACCCGCTGCGCGGCCTGGCCAGCGACGCTGCCTACTTGGACGCTTTCATCGATCAGCGCACCAGCGGACCCGTGATCCTGGTGGGTCACTCCTACGGTGGGGCCGTCATCACCAACATCACCGACGAGCCCCGGGTCAAGGGCTTGGTGTACGTCGACGCCTTCGCACCCCTGAACGGTCAGTCGATTGTCGACCTGACCACCTCGGTACCGGGAGCTCCCGACCCGAAGACCATCTTCGACCAGGTCACCATCCCCGGCGCGCCCACCGGCGACGTCGACCTGTACTTCAAACCAGCACTGTTCCCGAGTGTTTTCGCCAACGGACTTTCCACCGCAAGAGCGAGAGAACTCGCCGCGTCCCAGACACCCGTGACCTCCTACGCCCTCGCCGAACCATCCGGCACACCGGCCTTCGACACCCGCCCCAGCTGGTATGTCCTCGGAACGCACGACCACGTCATCGCACCAGCACTCGAACTCCGCATGGCCACGGCTGCGCACAGCTGCATAATCCGAGTCAGCTCGGGTCACCTGTCCATGCTCACGCACCCGACCCTCGTCACGAAGGTCATCGAACACGCGGCCACCGCCCTCTCTGTCAACCTTGAGTGAGGCACCCAACTGCCTGATATCAGCGACCCAAGGCGGGGATGGGGGTTTCCAGGTGCCCGACGCCGAAGACCCCCCATCCCGGGCGGGTGGATGCCGGTCCTGAACCTCCCGACCCCTGAGGTGCCTGAGCGGGCTGGGCGGCGGACGTTCACCGCGAAGGACAGGCCTGCGGTCCTCGATGCCCGCGATGGGCGCCCGACGGGCCGATGGATGCGGTGTCGCGCCGGGAAGGGTCTGTACTCCAGTCACCTTGTCGACTGCCGCGACGCCGGTGCGCTGGCCGGCCTGGCAAGCCCTGCGGCAGGCCGCGACGTGACCCGCGGCAGGAGAGGATCACCCGCCTGGAACAGGACAATCGCCAGCTGGAGCAGGAGCTGGCCGGGGCCCGCTTCGCGACCGATGGGGCGATCCCCACCCTCGCACGAACGGGTCGGCGTCCGAGCGGCGTGCGAGGCGGTCGGTACCGGGCCGAGGGGACACCCCCTCATCGGCGCCGTCGCAGTGCGACGTCCAGAAGCGACGGCGGCGTGTCGAGCTTCTCCTCAGGAGCGAGATCGACGCCCGGCGCAACGATCTGGTCGATGGCGTCGAGGACATCGCTCGGCAGCACGGTGTCGGCCGCGGCGAGCTGGGAGTGCAGGTGGTCCAGGGTGCGTGGGCCGGTGATCGCGCTGGTCACGCCGGGGTGCGCGGTGAGGAAGCCGAGCGCGAGCTGGATCAGTGTCAGACCGGCGTCGTCGGCGAGCTTCACGAGCTTCTCGACGGCGTCGAGCCTGGCCCGGTTCGCCGGAACGGTCAGGTCGAACCGCTGCGGCACGACCGCCGCCCGGTTGGTGGTGATCTCGCGGCCGTCACGGACCGCGCCCGACAGCCACCCGGACGCCAGTGGGCTCCAGACCAGCACGCCCATGTCGTACTGCTCGGTGACGGGCAGGACGTGAGTCTCGATGCCCCGCTGCAGCACGGAGTAGCTCGGCTGCTCGGTGACGTACCGGGACAGCGCGTGCTCGCGAGGACTCCACTGCGCTTGGACGATGCGGTACGCCGGGAAGGTCGAGGACCCGAAGGAGCGGATCTTGCCGGCGCGCTGCAGGTCGGTCAGCGCCGATAGCGTCTCCTCGTCGCTGGTCGTCGGGTCCCACCGGTGCACCTGGTACAGGTCGACGTGGTCGACGCCCAGGCGCCGCAGGCTGTTGTCGAGCTCGGTCACCAGCCAGCGGCGTGAGCTGCCCCGGGAGGAGCGGTCGTCGGCGACCGGCAGGCCGGCCTTTGTGGCGAGCACCACGTCGTCGCGGCGGCCGGCGATCGCCTTGCCGACCATCTCCTCCGACTGGCCACGGCCGTAGAAGTCTGCCGTGTCGATGAGGTTGATCCCGCCGTCCAGCGCGGCCTCGACGATCGCGGTGGCCTCGTCCTGGGTGGTGCGTCCGATGGCCCCGAAGTTCATCGCGCCGAGGACGAGGGTGCTCACCTCGACGCCGGTCCGGCCGAGTGTTCTGTACTGCATACGCGCTCCTGGGCGGGGTCATGACGGCAGGGCAGCCGAGGTGGCGTACCTCCGGGAAGGCGGAACGTTCGTCCACTACCATACGGACGAGGGTTCCTGCTAGCAAGCGTGCGGTGAACGAGGAGGGGAGCGCCGTGCCGGACCGGCCGGACAGCACTGCTGTCCCCGAGGCGGAACGCGCCCCGCGAAGGCTCAGGGCCGACGCGGCACGGAACATCGACGCGCTGCTGGAGGCTGCGACCGCGGGCTTCGCCGCCTCGGCCGTCGATGTCCCGATGCGCGAGATCGCGGCGCGGGCCGGCGTGGGGGTCGGCACGCTCTACCGGCACTTCCCGAAGCGGTCAGACCTCATCCAGGCGGTGTTCCGGCGTGAGGTCGATGCCTGCTTCGACGCCGGCGAGTCGCTGGCGGCTCAGTGCCGGCCCGTGGAGGCCCTCACGCGATGGCTGCTGCGGTTCACCGACTTCGTCGCCACCAAACGCGGGCTGGCCGCGGCGCTGCACTCCGGTGACCCCGCCTACGACGCCCTGCCGGGCTACTTCACCGGGCGACTCGGGCCGACGCTGCAGGCGCTGCTCGACAGCGCAGCCGCCTGCGGCGAGATCCGGTCCGACGCCGACGCCGAGGAGCTGCTCACCGCCGTGAGCCGCCTGTGCATACCCGGCCCCGTCGACGACGGGTCCGAGCACAGCCACCGGATGGTGCGGCTGCTCGTCGACGGGCTGCGCTTCGGTGCTGCACGCTCGCGCTGACCCGTGACGCCGACGTTCCCGCTGATCGTCCGAACCTTGAGGGTCCGTCGTCACGGTTCACCCGGCCGCGCCTGACCGGTGCCGCGCGGTCATGCTGCTGGAGCCCGCGAGAACTCGACGGAGACGACCACGCCTTCGCCGTCGTCGAGGTGTTCGACCATGCGGTCCCCGTGCACGGTCTCGGTGAGGCTGCTCCGGTCGCGGCGCATGCCCTTCCAGTTCGGCATCGAGCAGCCGAGGACGACTTCGTCCCGGAAGACGCCGTCGGCATCGACCGTGTAGCTCCCGAACACGATGAGGCTGCCCTGCACGGTGCGGCGGTTCTCCTCGTCAGTGCCGCGCAGCGGGTCGCCGCCGGCCAGGGGCGCAAGGTCCGAGCGGTGCAGGACGTCGGTGAAGTAGAGGCTGTCGGTGAAGATCAGGGAGCCGGCGGGGTCGGCGCCGAACGGGTCGAGCGTCTGCTCACCGACCTGCACCGTGGCCGACCGCATCCGCCACGCCGCAGCAACCTGGTTGCCCGACGCAGGCGCGCCGGCCGCGCCGACGCGCCTCCAGGTCGATTCCCCGACCGGCACCTGCGCCGAGTGCGAGGTCATCACCAGCTCGTCGTCGCTGGTGACGGCGACCGTGAGCGTGCCTTCGCCGAGGGTCTGCCCGGTGAGGGCGGGGTTGGTCGAGCCGTCCACGTGCTGGTCGACAAAGGCGCCGTCGCTGTCGACGCGGTAGGTGCCGTAGAGACCGATCGAGCCGCGCGCGATCGCCCGGTTCTCCTCGTCGCTGGCACTCATCCGGTCACCGGACGCGACCTGCGGCAGCTCCGAACTGATGACGGCCACGCCGAAGTGCAGGTCCACCGTGAAGGTCAGCAACCCGTCGGGCGCCTCCCCGTAGGCGGTGTCCTGCCCCGCGGGAACGGTCATGTGCCGGAGTCGCCAGACTCCGGTGGGCTGGTTGTTCATGGAACCGGGACCTCCTGCTGGACGACGAGCGTCCTGCCAGCCTGCGGTGCAGTCGGCCATGCCACCAGCGACCATCTCGCAGGTGAGCCATGCGCAGGGGGCAGAGGTAGGCTCTCGGGTGTGCCGAACGGGGTCACCTTGGACGGCTTGCGTGTCCTGCGGGAGGTCGCGGCGCTCGGGTCCCTGACCGCAGCGGCCGGGAAGCTCGGCTACACCCAGTCGGCGGTCTCCCGTCAGGTGGCGACGCTGGAGGCGGGCGCGGGGACGCCGCTGTTCCAGAGGTGGGCCCGCGGTGTGCGACCGACGACGGCCGGCACGGTCCTGCTCGGACACGCGCAGGCCATCCTGTCCGCGGTCGAGGCCGCTGAGCACGACGTGGCCGGGCTGCGCGACCGGATCGCTGGGCGCATCGTCGTCGGTGCCTTCCCGACCGCCGCCGCGGTCCTGCTCCCACGCACCATCGCCCGGGTCACCGACGGGCACCCCGCTCTGAAGATCGTGCTCCACGAGGGGGCGTCACCGTCGCTGGTGAACCGGGTCCGTGACGGCCGGTTGGAGGTGGCGGTGGTCGGCATCGGAGCGGACCTGCCGCCCTACGACCTCGACGGCCTGCGCGTCAGCGTCGTCGCGACGGGCGAGCTCCAGCTCGCCGTCGCCGCCGACCACCGCTTCGCCCACCGCCAGCGGGTCGACGCCGGGGAACTGACCGCCGAGTCCTGGATCGTCGGTGAGCGCAGCAGCGGTGCCGATCCGCAGTTCGAGGCGTGGCCCACCCTCCTGGACCCGCGCATCGCCTACGCCGTGCGCGGCTGGCCGACGCGCCTGGGAATGGTCGCAGCTGGTCTCGGGATCTCACTGATCCCCGAGCTCTTCGCCGCATCCGTGCCGAGCAGCGTGCGCGTCGTCGGCGTCGACGACCCCGCTTTCCTCGGCCGCCGCACCGTCGCCATCACCAGGCAGGACCTGTCCGCCGAGGCCGACGCCGTCCTGCAGGCACTTCGGACCGAGGGCTCCCAGCTGTACTCCCGGTCGTAGGTGAACCGGTCCGCCCCAGCAGGGCTTCAGCCGCTCGGGTGGGTCGCCCGGTGTCCTCGGCCCTCCGTGCGGGGTAGTTGCCGCTCCAATGCCGCGACGTCCAGCAGGGAGCACACCTGGACGATCCGCTGCTTCTCGAACCGGTAGAAGACGTGCTCGTCGAACAGCACCCGTGACCCGGTGGGCTGCAATCCGCGGAACGGCCCGCTCGGGGTGCAGTCGAAGCGGATGCGGCAGGCCACGGCGCCGCTGTCGACGACGAGCTGCTGCACGTCGAAGAACAGGTCCGGGATCGTTCGCATGTCCCGCTCGAGCAGCTCCCGGTACTGCCCGCCGGTCATGGGTGCGTCGTTGTAGACGAGACGATCGGCAACGAACTCCGGTAGTTCATCGAGACGCCGCCCGTTCAACGCGGCGATGTAGTCCAGGTAGTGCCCTTTCAGGTCGATCGCTGACATCGAGCGGCTCCGTTCTCGGTGCGGGGAATTACCGGGCTCCGATGTGCCGCGCCCCCGAGCCGCCGCCCGGTCGATCCCGGATCAGGACGACGTGGAGGCGGCGCAGTCCCGGTTCGCGTCGGTGGCGGCAGCGATGACGAGGTCCAGCCGGTCGCGGGTGAGGGCGAGCTGACGCGCCTGGGTGTCGATGCGGCTCCGTTCCGCCGACAGGCGGGCCAGCATCTCCGGGGTGGCCATGCCGGTCTGCACGCAGGGCAGCAGCTGGGCGATCGCCGTGCTGCCCAACCCGGCGGCGTAGAGCTGCTGGATGAGCTGGACGCGCTCCACCGCCCCCTCGGAGTACTGCCGCTGCCCGCTGGCGCTGCGCTGCGCCGGCAGCAGATCCCTCTCCCCGTAGTAGCGCAGAGCCCGGGTGCTCACCCCCGCAGCCGCAGCCACCTCGCCGATACGCACGGCACCCTCCAGGAATTCGTCGAGCCCAGGACTTGCCCTTGACGTCAGCGTCAACTCCTAGCGTAGGGGGCAACGCCTCCCACGAGGCACCACCGGCAACCCGACCGGTCGACCGTCACCCACACGAAGGACGTCACATGGACATCACCGGATCGGTCGCGCTCGTCACCGGCGCCAACCGCGGCATCGGCCGCCACTTCGCCAACCAGCTCCTCGAGCGCGGCGCCGAGAAGGTCTACGCCACTGCCCGCCACCCTGAGCGGGTCGACCTGCCCGGCGTCTCGGTCCTGCGCCTGGACGTCACCGACCCCGACTCGGTCGCCGCCGCCGCCGCAGCGGCCGGCGACGTGACGCTGTTGGTCAACAACGCCGGGATCGCTACCGGTGCCAACCTGCTCGGGGACCTGGACAAGGTCCGGTTGGAGATGGAGACCCACTTCTTCGGGACCCTGTCCGTCGTCCGGGCGTTCGCCCCGGTCCTCGCAGCCGGTGGCGGCGGCGCGATCGTGAACGTGCTGTCGGCGCTGTCGTGGTTCTCCTACGACGGCTCCAACGCCTACGCCGCGGCCAAGGCCGCCGAGTGGAGCCTGACCAACGGCGTCCGGCTCGAGCTCGCGGCCCAGGGCACCGAAGTCACCGGCATCCACGTCGGTGCCGTGGACACCGACATCATGGCCGGCTACGACGGGCCGAAGGTCGACCCCGCCGACGTCGTGCGCGCCGCGCTCGACGGCCTGGAGGCCGGCAAGCTCGAGGTCGTCGTCGACGACTGGAGCGCCATGATCAAGGCCACGCTGTCCGGTGACCCCGCCGCCTTCTACACGCCGGCCACGACCAGCTGAGACCTGCATGCCCCGAGCACCCCGAGCGGAGTCCAGCGTTCCCTGTACGCCCGCCGGGACAGCGGCCGGCGCTCGGCTCCCCGGGTCACCTACGGGCGGGCGCGTTGTCCAGACCAGCCGCGGCTGCGTCGATGCCGGACTCAGACGTCCAGGCCCAGCAGGGCGTTCTCGACGACCTCGGCCAGCGCCGGGTGGATCCAGTACTGCCCGCGGGCCATCGTCCGGACATCGGTCGGGCCGAGGGACAACGCCTGGATCAGCGGCTGGATCACCGTCGAGGCCTGGTATCCCATCAGGTGGGCCCCGAGCAGCGTGCCGGTCCCCTTCTCGGCGATGAGCTTCACGAAGCCCTCCCGGTCCTCCATCGCCCAGCCGTAGGCGACGTCGCCGTAGGCCTGCACCTTGACGACGAAGTCCAGTCCGGACTCGCGGGCCTGCGCCTCGGTCATCCCGACGGACGCGAGCTGGGGGGCGGTGAACACGGCCGCGGGCACGAAGCGGTGGTCGGTGTCACGCATCGCGTCCGGATGGGTCAGGTTGTGCGCCACCACCCGCGCCTCGTGGTTGGCGACGTGCTTGAGCTGGTAGGGGGAACTGACGTCGCCCAGGGTCCACACCCCGTCGGCGTCGGTGCGCTGCTGCGCGTCCGCGACGATTCGCCCGTCCTCGCGCACGCCCACCCCGCCGGCCGCGGCGTCGAGGGTGTCGGAGTTGGGGATCCGCCCTGCTGCCACGAGCAGGAGATCACCGCTCACGGACGAGCCGTCGTCGAGCTGCACCGTGTAGGTGTCACCGTCCCTCGTCACAGCGACGGCGGAGACACCCAGGCGCAGGTCCCAGTGCTCACGGGCGTGGGCGGTGAAGCGCGCCGAGATCGTCTCGTCCAGCGCCCGGAGCAGTGCTCCGCTGCGCCCGATCACGGTCACATCGGCACCGAAGGCGGAGAAGACATGGCCGAACTCGGCGGCGATGTACCCCGAGCCGATGACGATCGGCCGGCGCGGGACGTCGTCGATCCGCATGACGGTGTCGTTGGTGTGGAACTCGACCACCGGGCCCAGCGCCGGGTCCAGCCCGGGGATGGGCGGGACCACCGGCCGGGAGCCGTTCGCCAGCACGATGCGGTCCGCGTTCAGCTGCTCCACCGTGCCGTCCGGTGCGGTGAGCGCCATCTGCAGCGGGCCGGTGAACCGGACGGTGCCGACCAGCACCGCGGTGTTGTGGGCGTCGGACCCCCGTCGGCGGTAGGCCTCGCCGCCGGCCGAGATCGGGTCGATCCGGTCGAACACCCGATCCCGCAGGTCCGACCAGCGGACCTTGTCCAACGTGGCGTCGATGCCGTACCTCGCGGCCTCGTTCACCGTGTCGGCGACGTCCGCGGGGTAGGCGAACATCTTGGTGGGGATGCACCCCACGTTCAGGCACGTACCCCCGAAGGTCCCGCTCTCCACGATCCCGATGGACCAGGAGTCCATCTCGGGGGTGATCACCGAGTTCCCGGACCCCGAGCCGACGATGAGCAGGTCGAAGTGGCGGGTCACGTCTCGACGGTAGCCGCGCGGGGGCGGCGAGGCCGGGCTGGTGCCGGGCCGACCGCCCGGAACCGGCTCAGTCCTTCGGCCCCATGAGCACCCTCGCGAGCACGATGAGCCCCGGACACCGCACAACGATCACCACACCTGCCAGGATCAACTCATCCCGGAGGAGGATCCATGGCCGACGACGGGGACCGCGACCGGGACGGGTGGGACGGCGACCGGGACGGGTGGGACGGCGACCAGCCCGCGGACGGTCGACAGCCATCCGCTCGGCCCGGCGCCCGACGGCGGCGGGTCGTCCTCGCTGCGGGTGTCGCGTCCGCGATGGTCGCGGTCCTGATCGGCGCGCGCACCGTGTCTCCCCCCGGGCCGAATCCCGTGGTCGCGCCGGCCGCCGCACCGACCGCCGCCGCCGGGACCGGTGACGCGGGGAGCGGGAACCCGGATCCGCCACCGGACCCGGATGTCGAGTGCATGGGCAGCGGCAGCTTCCGTCCGGCCGTGCTGACCGGCATCTACCGCGACCTGGCCGCCGGGGACGCCGCCGATCGAGCGCTGCTGACGGCCATCCGCACCGGCGACGGGTTCGGTGGCCTCCATCCCGTCCTGACCACCGGCTGGCGGCGGATCGTCGACCTGCCCGACGAGGCCCAGTGGCTGCACGAGCAGTCGCCGAACCGGACGGACGCGCGCATCACCTTCCGACGGGACCGGGGCGACTGGCGGTACGCGACCTCCGCGTTCGGTGGGCCGTGCGTCCCCGTCCGGGCCGAGTACGCGGCGGACGACACCCGCATCAGGTCAGCGGACGCGATGGGCATGACGCTGCTGGTCGACGTGGCGGGGGGCACCTGCCTGCCCCACCATCCGGAGCTGGCGCCGACGGAGGTGGTCGAGACCGACCGGACCGTCACCCTGACCGTCCACGCACTGCCCTCGACCACCGACAGGGGCGCCTGCGCCGGCGTCGACGAGACGGTGACCTTGCCTGTCGGACTGCACGCGCCGCTGGGCTCGCGGACCGTGCTGGACGGGCGGTACTTCCCCGCCCAGCCGGTCCCCGTCCGCAGCTGACGGTCGGACGAGCCGGCTGGAGACGCGTCAGCCGGCGCCGGGCAGCTGGACCTCGAGGCGACCGGCGACGACGCGGGTCTCGAAGGCCGGCTGCGGTGCGGTCGCCGGGCCGTGCACGACAGCGCCGTCCGCGAGATCGAAGACGCTGCCGTGCCACGGGCACGTGACGCACCCGTCGGCGATCGACCCCTCCGACAGCGGGCCCGACAGGTGTGAGCACCGCTCTGCCAGCACCCGGACCGCGCCGCGGTCGCGGACCACCAGGACCGGTACGTCGCCCTCGAGGACCCGCCGGGTGGGGACGCCCTCGGCGCCGAGATCGTCCAGCGCGCACAGGTCCTGCCAACCGGGACGAACGAGGTGCGGCACGTCCTCGGTGTGGTTGGCACCGGCGGACTGGCGGTAGGACATGTGCCCACCGAGGAAGCCGCTCACGGTGATCGCGCCCAGTCCGGCGAACGCGAGCACGCGGCTGCGGACCCCGGTGGTCAGCAAGGAGCCGCCGTAGAGCGCGAGTGCGACGACGTTGGTCGAGGAGTGGACGATGCCGACGCGCTGCTGCTGCTCGTGCAGCTCGGCCCAGTCCGCGTAGCCCGTCACGATGGCCGGCGCCGCGAACCCCATGCCAGCCAGGATCAGCAGGCGCGACGAGACGCGGGGACCCGGGACCAGGTCGAGGATCCCCGCGGACACGAGGGACCCGAGGGCGGCCTGGGCGAGGGCGGGATGCGCGGGATGACCCACCGGGACCCCGTGCAGCACGTCGGCGACGGCGCGGGGCCGGACCATCACCTTCACGGCGGCCCGTACCGGCCGGACGACCCGGTCCAGGGCAGTCGCGCCCTCCAGCAGCGCAAGCAGGGGACGGGTTCACACGGGTCGGTCGGCGGCTCATGGCAACGATCTCCTGTTCGGCTCGGGACGTCGGTCGGCGGGACCTCGGCTGCGCAGTTCCGGACGTCCTCGCGGAACCGGTCTGCTCGTCGTCGCTGACGCTTCCACCGCGTGGATCACCTCGCATCCGCACCGACCGGCCTCCGCACCGACCGGGGCGGGGCGCGGTGATCTGCCACGTGCCTCTCGGGCACGTGGCAGGTCATCCCGACGCGACTTCCGGTACGGCCGAAGGCCGCGGATCGTTGTGCGGCGGCCAGACCCGGTCCGCTCGAGGCGTGCCGGGCGCACCACGCTGACGTCGGCGGGCGCCCCGACGCTGTCGCGGCCCGGTACAGCAGCGCCCTCGTCGTCCTCCCGCACCTGATGACCGCATCAGCCACCCAGACCGTCGACGTCGCCCGGCGCCACGGCGACTTCAACCCAACCCCGCCCATCCAACCGGGCGCCAAGCGGACGAACCCACCGACCGGGCCTTGACCGGCTGCCCCGGCGGGACCGTGCCGATCGTCTGCAGGCCTGTCAGCGCGCGCGGCTGACCATCAGCTCGTCGATGAGGCAATGTCGCGGGAAGTCCTGGCTGACCTGAACCTCGTCGACTGCTCGGATGTCTCTGGGCTCGCCATCTCGGGCCGCCGTGACCGCGGACGGACCGAGCGTGCGGGACGCGTCGGAGCGCGACGCGGAGGCGTGCGCGTTGATCTACGCGCCGTACGTCACCGACAGCGCGATCGCCTTCGAGATCGAGCCACCGACCCCGGCCGAGATGGGCGAGCGCATCGCTGCCGCTCAGCGCACACACGCCTGGGTGGGGCTGGAGGACCAGGGCCGGGTCGTCGGCTACGCCTACGGCGGCCCGGACAAGGAGCAACCGCGTACCGCTGGGCAGGCGAGGTCAGCGTCTACCTCGAGCGCGACCGGACAAGGACCGGCGGCGGCCCGGGCACTCCACGACGCGCTGCTCGGCCAACTGGCGGCCCGGGGTTTCCGCACCGCCGTCGCCGGCATGACACTGCCCAAGGCCGCGAGCGTCGGCCTGCACCCAGCCATCAGCTTCCGGACCGTCGGGACCTACCGGGCCATCGGGTGCAGGAACGCCACCTGGCGCGACATCGCCTGGACACAGAGAGCGATCGGCATCGGTGACGACCCGCCCGCCAAGGTGCGCTGAGTGACCCCACCGGCGTCCGCGCCAATGTCACCGGCGCGTCGTCTGGGGTCGGCGTGGAGGGCCGTCTCGTCGCCGGGACCTCGGGAACCGATACCGCGGTCACCGCGTCTGAGCCGCATGACTCCTGTGCTGGTACGTACGGCCGTCGGCGTTGCGTGCGCTGCCACCCTGGCCGGGTGCACGGCGAGCGCACCGCTCCCCGTCGCCGGAGTGTCGAGTCCAGCAGTGACGACCACCGCTTCGCCGCTGAAGACGTGCGGACAGGTCACACCGTCGACCGGCGTCCTGGGCGAAGTCCTCCAGGTGCGCTTGTCCGGCCCGAGCAGGCTGGCCAGCGGTTCGATCTTCCACGGGACGGTGACCGTCTCGCTCCGACCCGGCGTGAACAGACACGAGGTCAACCTCACGAGCGGTGCTCCCATCCTCCCGGTGATCGCGCGGGGAGCGGACGTGGTCGGTCGGTACGAGGGCGCCGTCGGTGGGGTGGGTATCGGAGCGACGGTCAGAGTTGACCGGCCGTTCCATTTCCCCACCTCGTCTTCCGTGCTTCTCCGCGGCTGCCCTGACCGGCCCATCGACGGAATGGCTCCCGACCAGAGCCGAAAGCCGCTCCCCGCCGGCCCCTACACCAT
>JAABUQ010003297.1_pt1 | contig 29950 bp, 29 predicted proteins | sample 5560001 | NCBI WGS metagenome assembly JAABUQ01 (sample SAMN10711888, study PRJNA513371) | rock metagenome | isolation source: Antarctica rocks | place: Antarctica: Victoria Land, Finger Mt nord | collected 2015-12-18 | reverse complement strand
AGAAAACTCGCCAGAAGCAAGCTCTCCTGGTTCACCCGAGGACTGCGCAAAGCTGCCAGACTCATACTCCAAGCTCTGCCGCTGCCAAGGCTTTGGGAGTGCCTGCTAAACTGATGGATGGCGAGCGGGCAAGCCGTATGGGAGGGCGTGGTTCACGTGTTCGACCTTAACGGCCACCCTACCGCCACCCGAGCTTACGCTTGGTCCTCTCCCATTGAGGGCAGCGACAAGCGCCGGTTCTACACCGTGCTACACCTAGGCGGCATCAAGTCTCCTCTAGACGCGGTGCGTGCTGCCATTGTAGCGGAACAACGAGGTATCAGCTAGGTTCGCGCTGTATGGCGGCCCTGGATGCCGAGAGGAGGGCACCCCTCTTTCATTCGGAGGCACTACCCGTCGTGGGATGGTGGGATCGGCGAGGCCACCATGCGTTCAAATTAGGACACTACCCGATGCTGCATGACCTGGAGGCCCGCCGGCGGTTGGTCGGCCAATGGCCGGGATACCAGCAGAGCCTGGCCCCTTGCCCGCCCGGCCCGGAACGGGTGGGCGCACTGGGCGGCCGCGCGCCTTCGGCGAGGTTCATCAACGAGGGCTTGGCGGAGATTTGCCGCAAGCACGGGGACCAGTTTCCGGCCTTCGTCGCTGCCGTCCCGCTTGACGACATCGATGCTGCGCTGGCCGAACTCGCATAGGCCGCCGACCACCTGGGGGCGCGCGGGGTGCAGGTGTATACCAGCATGATGGGCAAGCCGCTCGACGGGCCGGGGTTCGAGCCGCTGTTCGCAGCCCTGGCGGCCCGCGGCCTGCCCGCCTGTTCGCCTCCGACTGCCCGTTCGATCCCGAAGGCGGGCCGGGCTTCATCCGCGAGGGCATCAGGGCGCTTGGAGAACTGAGCCTGGCGCCTGAGGCGCGGGCCAAGATCCAGTCCGGCAACGCATGCGGTTTGCTCCGTATTACCTGAAGCAGAGGCCTGAAGCAGGGCCGGCAGGGCGTCGCCGCTCGGCTACTCGGCCGGCCTGGTCCGGCACTTCGGCGGCAGGCTCGGCCAGGCCCTCGGCCTGGCGCTGATGGGCGTCGGGCTGGGCGCCGCGATCCTTCCTCCCCTCATGAATTCATGAACAGCGGGCAGCGGCTCCAAGCCTCCAGGTTCTCGGTGTGTGCCGCGGGGGTGCCGGCCTTGTCATGCATCGCTGCCTTGTTCGGGACGATCGGGTTGTTTCAGCAGACCAGGCGCGTGTCGTCCACCGCCCAGGTGACCAGCGCCGGCTCGCCGGGCCGGAGCGGCGGCACGCCCGCACGGTTCTGCTGCTTGACCAGCAGCGTTTCCAACATGTCGGTTTCCAAGGCATAGCGCGTTGCCTCGCCCATAAACACCGCGTCCCGCACCGTCGCCCGCACCCCGTTCTGGCCCGGCGGCACCGCCCCCGGCGGCCCGGCGGTCATCCGCTCCGGCCGCACCATGCAGGCGCAGCCGGAGGCATAGGCCTGGCGCGGCGCCTGCACGGCCACCCCCCAAGCCGTGGCGACGAGCAGCCCGCCGGCCTGTTCGGCCACGGCCGACACCGGGGCGAAGTTCGCCTCTCCAATGAAGGAAGCGACGAACCGGTTGCCAGGTGCGTCATACAACGCCTGAGGCGACGCCACCTGCTCGACCCGGCCCTCGTTCATCACGCTGATCCGGTCCGACATCACCAGGGCTTCGCGCTGGTCATGCGTGACGTAGATGAAGGTCATGCCCAACCGGCCGTGCAGGCGCTTGATCTCCATCTGCATGGTTTCCCGCAACTGCTTGTCCAATGCGCTGAGCGGCTCGTCCATCAAAAGGACCCGTGGATCGAAGACGATGGCGCGCGCGATCGCCACGCGCTGCTGCTGGCCGCCGGAGAGTTGCTGGGGGTAGCGCCCGGCGAACCCCGGCAACTGCACCAGGTCCAGCATCCGGCGCACCGCCGCATCGCGCTCCGCCCGGCCAATGCCGCGCTGCTTGAGGGGAAAGCCGATGTTCTCTGCGACGGTCAGATGCGGGAACAGGGCGTAGCTTTGGAACACCATGCCGACGTTGCGCCGGTAGGGCGGCAGCCGGACGACCGGGGCGCCGTCGATCAGGATCTCCCCGGCGCTGGGCGCATCGAACCCGGCGATCAGCATCAGCGTCGTCGTCTTCCCGGAGCCGGACGGGCCGAGCAGCGTCATGAACTCGCCCGCGCGGATGTCGAGGTGCAGGCTCTGGATCGCGCAGACCCCGCCGTAGTGCTTGGAGATGCCGCGGAACTGCACGGGCGCGCCGAGGCGGCTCACGCCCCTGTCCCACACGCCTGGCGCAAAGCCGGATTGATCGGGTCGGTCATGCGGGCGACACTACCAATTCCCGGAGGAACCGGCATGGAAATTGCTGCGTACATCGCATGACAAGGGGTGCGGCATGATGGATGGACGCGCGACCCCGCAGCCCTTCGCCCGGCGCGGGATCGCCCCCCGTGCAGGCACGCGGCCGCCTCGCCTCAGCGCGCCGGGGGTGGAGTGGCTCGCGGCTCCGCTCGGGCTGTTCCTGCTGATGTTCTACGCTTATCCCGTCGGCGCGATGCTGGCCCGCAGCGTCCATCCGTCCGGCTGGTCGCTGGCCCCCTACCAGGCGTTGTTGTCTGGCGGCGTGTTCTGGCGCGTGATGGGCATCACGCTGGAGATCGGCGCCGTGGTGACGGGGGCGTGCCTGCTGCTGGCGCTGCCGCTGGCCTATTGGCTGGCGCGGATGCGTCCGGCCCGGGCAAACCTGCTGCTCCTGCTGGTGCTGGTGCCGTTCTGGACCAGCATCGTGGTGCGGTCCTACGCCTGGATGGCGCTGCTGGAGAGGCACGGCATCGTCAACAACCTGCTGATCTGGCTTGGCGCCCTGGACCGCCCGATGAAGCTGCTGAACACGAGGCTGGCCGTGTGCCTCGCCATGGTGCACGTGCTGCTGCCGTTCATGGTGCTGCCGGTCTATGCGACGCTGCGCGGCCTCGACTGGCGGCTGATGCAGGCGGCGGAAAGCCTCGGCAGCACGCCGTGGGGCGCGGTCCGGCAGATCGTGCTGCCGCTGGCCAAGCCCGGGATCGCCGCGGGCGTCACGCTGGTGTTCACGCTGTCCGTGGGCTTCTACATCACGCCCGTGCTGGTCGGCGCGCCCGGGGATGTCATGGCGGCGGTGCTGATCTCCGACCAGGTGGACCAGCTCGCCTGGCCGGAAGCCAGCGCCATGTCGGCGGTGCTTCTGCTGCTCGTGCTGGTGGTGACGGCCGGGCTGTCGCGGCTGCTGGGCGCGCGCACCGGCCTGCCGGGCGCCGTTTGAATGGCCGCGGCCCGGCACGCCCTGTTGGGGACGCTGTGCTGGGCAATCCTGCTGTTCCTGGCGCTGCCGGTCGCGGTCGTGTTCCCGCTGTCCTTTTCCTCCGGCAGCTACCTAGCCTTTCCGCCGCCGGGGTTCGGCGTCCGCTGGTACCGCGCCTTCTTCGCCAGCAGCGAGTGGACCGGCGCCGCGCTGATGAGCGTGCAGGTGGCGCTTCCGGTGACGGCGCTGTCCCTGCTGCTGGGCACGCCCGCAGCGGTCGGCCTGTCGCGGGGGCGCTTCCCGGGCAAGCGGCTGGTGAATGCGCTGGTGCTTTCGCCGCTGATCGTGCCCGGCATCGTCGTCGCGGTCGGCGTTTATTTCGCCTACGCGCAGTATGGGCTGGTCGGCCACCCGCTCGCGCTGGTGCTGGGCCATACCTGCCTTGCGGTGCCGTTCGTGGTCATCAACGTGTCGTCCGCCCTGGCTGGCGTGGACAAGCGGCTGGAGCAGGCCGCGGCGAGCCTCGGCGCGCCGCCCTTCGCGACGTTCCGGCAGGTGACGCTGCCGCTGATCGCGCCGGGCATGTTCGCCGGCGCGGTGTTCGCGTTCATCACCTCGTTCGACGAGCTTCTGGTCTCGTTGTTCCTGTCCGGCACCGGCGCGGTCACGCTGCCCCGTCGGATGTTCGACGAGATCCGCTACGACATCGACCCTACCATCGCGGCGGCGGCGTCCATGCTGGTCGTCGCGACCACCGGGCTGATGCTCGCCGCCGAGCTGCTGCGCCGCCGCAGCCTGTGCCGGCGCAGCCGCCCCCTCGCTCCCACCCCATGAACCAGGAGCCGCCGATGACCGACCCGAAGGCTGAACTCGCCCGCATGGCGGCCGAGCCGCCCCACGTCGCCGACCACAGCCGGCGGCGCTTCATCGCCCACGCGGCGCGCTGGGGCCTGACCGCCGCGGCCGCCGCGGCGATGACCCGGCACCTGGCCATGCCCGCCCTCGCCGCGGCATCGGAACTGCCGGCGATCAAGGACTTCCCGGCGGCGCTCAAGGGCAGCGGCGTGGTGCGCGTCTGCTCCTACGGCGGGGCGTTCCAGGCGGCGCAGCGGGAAGCCTACTTCAAGCCGTTCGAGGAGCTGAGCGGCATCAAGGTCGTGGAATCGCAAGGGCCTGACATCTCCAAGGTGAAGGCCATGGTCGATACCGGCAACGTCGAGTACGACGTGGGCGAGTTCGACCGCAGCTCGGTCATCAACCTGGAGCGGAAAGGCGATTACTGGGAGCCGATCGACTATTCCCTGTTCGACACCGACAACATCGAGCCGGCGTTCCGCTACAAGGTCTCGGTCGATATGCTGCCCTATGGCCAGATCTTCGCCTACCGCACCGACGCCTTCAAGGGCGCGCTACCCGCCGGCATTGCCGACCTTTGGGACACCAGGAGGTTCCCGGGCGCCCGCGCCCTCCAGGCCGGCTCCGGCGGCCTGGCGCCGGACCTGGAGGTGGCGACCATGGCGGCCGGCGTACCGCGGGAGAAGGTCTATCCCATGGACATCGACGCGGCCTACGCCAGCCTCGCCAAGATCAAGCCCGACGTTGACAAGTGGTGGACGGCGGGCGCCATCCCGGCGCAGCTGCTGAACGACAACGAGGTGGTGATGGCCACCGCCTGGTACGGCCGGATCTACGCCATCCAGCAGGCCGGCGCGAAGGTGGCAGCGGTTTGGAAGGACGGCTTGCTGCGCACCGATGCCTGGGCGATCCCGAAAGGGGCGGCGAACACGCTGAATGCGCAGAAGTTCTCCGCCTTCATCACCATGGCGGTGCCGCAGGCGCGGCTTTCCTGCCTGATCCCGTATGGCTTCGTGAACGGCAAGTCGGCCGCCCTGATCCCGGCGGACCGCTTATCGCAACTGCCCACGGCGCCCGACACGCTCAAGGACATGCTGATCTACAACACGCAATGGTGGGCGGACAACCGGGACGCGGTGCTGGCGCGCTGGAACAAGTTCCTGCTGGAATGAGCGCACCGCTGCCGCGCTCGCTGTATGCCGACACCGCGGCGCCCGGCCCGGCGACGCCGCCGCTCGACGGCGACGTGCGGGCCGACGTGGCCGTGGTGGGGGCCGGGTTCACCGGATTGTCCGCGGCGCTGCACCTGGCCGAACAGGGCGTCGATGTGCGGGTGCTTGAGGCGAACGAGGTCGGATGGGGCGCGTCCGGCCGCAACGGCGGGCAGGTCAACCCGGGCCTGAAATTCGACCCCGGCCAGATCGAGGCGGATTTCGGCGCCGAGATAGGCCGGCGCATGACGGCGTTCTCGGGCGCCGCGCCGCAGCGCGTGTTCGACCTGGTCGAGCGGCACCAGATCGTCTGCGAGGCCCGCCGCGACGGCACGATCCGCGCCGCCAAGAGCGAGCGCAACGCCCGGGCGGTCCGCACCTCCGCGGCGCAATGGTCGGCGCATGGCGCTCCGGTGCAGGTCCTGGACCGCGACGCCATCGCGGCGGCGACGGGCACCGGGCGCTACGTTTGCGGCATGGCCGACCCGCGCGGCGGCAACCTGAACCCGCTCGGCTACGCCCGCGGCATGGCCCGCGCCGCGCAGGGCGCCGGCGCCCGCATCCACGCCGGCAGCCCGGCGCTCCGCATGGAACGCGCCGAGGGCGGCTGGCGCGTCGCGACGCCCGGCGGCAGCGTGGTGGCGGAGCATCTGGCCTTGTGCACCAACGGCTACACGGACGGGCTTTGGCCGGGCCTGCGGCGCTCCGTCGTTCCGGTGTTCAGCATGATCGCCGCGACGGAACCGCTGCCGGACGCGCTGGCGGCGCAGGTGATGCCGAGCCGGTCCGTGCTGTTCGAGGTGGCGGCCATGACCGTCTATTACCGGCTGGACGCCGCGAACCGCCTGCTGATGGGCGGCCGCTCGCCGTCGCGCGACACGGGCGACCGCCGGGCATTCCAGTACCTGATCGACTACGCCGAGGGCCTGTGGCCCCGGTTGAAGGGCGTGGCGTGGCCGCATTTCTGGAATGGCCAGCTCGCCGTGACCACCGACCACTACCCGCATTTCCACGAGCCGGCGCCCGGCGTGCTCGCGGCGCTCGCCTACAACGGCCGCGGCGTCGCGATGGCGACGGCCATGGGCACGCAGGTCGCCGCGCGCATCCTGGGTGCGGCGCCGGGCGAGCTGGACATGCCGATCACCGGCCTGAAGGAGATCCCGTTCCACGGCCTGTGGCGAAGCGCGCTCGCCGCCCGCATGGCGTACGGCCGCATCCGGGACAGTTTGGGATTGTAGTTAGAATTCCAGCAGGTTGTCGCGGAACTGCTCGTGGCCGTACGCCTTGCGCACCAGGCCGCGCTTCTGCAGCGCCGGGACCAGCCCGTCCTCGATCTCCGCAACCGAGCGCCGGCTGATGTCCGGCATGGAGAACAGGAAGCCGTCGCCGCCCACCGCCTGCATCGCCTCCGCCATCTGTGCCGCGACGCCGTCCGGCGTGCCCACCAGCTCCACCGACCCGCCGTCGCTGTTGTAGGCCGCGGCCGCTTCCCGCAGCGTGCGGCCGCCGGCCTTGCGCTTGAAGTCGTCGAGCGTCTGCTGATGGCCGTTGGTGGTGAGCGTGCCGACCGGCGCGTCCAGGTCGAACTGCGCGAAGTCGATGTTGGTGATCTTGCCCAAAAACGCCAGCTTGCGGTCCACCTGCGCCGCCACCCGCGCGGCCCGGCGGGCCTTGAGCGCCGCCGCGTCCTCCGCCGTTTCCGCCACGATGGGCGCGACCAGGAACAGCACCTTCACCGTCGAGGGATCGAGGCCCTGCGCCCGGCGGCGGGCACGCACGTCGTCCCGGTAGGCCCGCATCGCGTCGATGCCTTTGACGCTGGCGACGATGGTGTCGGCGTGCCGGGCGGCGAACTGCCGCCCGCGGGGCGAGCCGCCCGCCTGCGCGATCACCGGGCGGCCCTGCACGCAGCGGCCGGAGTTCAGCGGGCCGCGCGACGCGTACCAGCGGCCCTTGAAGTCCACCTGGCGCACCTTGGCGTGGTCCACCAGCATCCCGCTCTCGGCGTCCGCCACCAGGGCGCCCGGCTCCCACGAGTCCCAGAGCTGGCCCACGAGGTCCATGTACTCGTCCGCCATGTCGTAGCGCAGGTCGTGGTCCGGCAGCCCGTCGAGGCCGAAGTTGCGCGCCGCGAAGTCGGAGCTGCCGGTCACCATGTTCCAGCCGATCCGCCCGGCCGACACCTGGTCCAGCGTCGCCACCAGCCGCGCCAGCAAATAGGGCGGGTAGGCGAAGGTCGCGAACGTCGGCACGATGCCGATCCGGCTGGTCGCCGCCGCCATCAGGCTGGCCACCACCGAAGGGTCCTGCCGCGGCACGGCGATGCCATGGCGCAGGTAGATCTCGCGGGAGGCTGCGTAGCTTTCGCCGATGTAGGAGGAGTCTTCCAGCAGGACGTAGTCGAAGCACGCGCGTTCCAGCGCCTGCGCCACGTCGGTGAACAGCTTGGGCTGCATCCAGCTTTCGCCGACGCGCCCGGTCCACGGCTCTCCCCAGGCCTGCACGCTCGATCCTTGGAGGAACAGGCCCAGGTGGAACGGTTCGGTCTGCAAGGCTTTACCCCTGTATCTGCATGGTCATGAGAACCAAACCGGGCTAGCTCTCTGTCGCGGCCGCCCGGCCGATGCTGGCCACGCCCATCTCCTGCATCGTTTCCGCGACCGCGGCCATCGCCTCCGCGATGTCCTCCTCGTCAACGTCGCCCATGCAGCCGATACGGAACGTGTCGGCCAGCGCGAGCCGGCCCGGGAAGATGACGAAGCCGCGGCGCTTCATGCCCTCATGCAGCGCATCGGTTGAAAAGGCCGGGTGGCCAGGATTGTGGAAGGTGGCGACGATGGGCGACGCCGCGCGGTCGGGCACGACGGTCCTGAACCCCATCTGCCGCATGCCGTCCACCAGCCGCCGCCAGTTGCGGGCGTAGCGTGCGAGCCGCGCGGCGCTGCCCCCTTCGGCCTCATGCTCCCGGCAAGCCTGGGCAAAGGCGGCGACGACCTGTGTCGGCGGCGTGAAGCGGAATGCCCCCGTCGCGTCCATGTGGCTCCCCTGCTCCCGCAAATCGAGGCAAAGCGAACGGCGTCCAGGGGGTGCCCCCTCCAGCGCCGCGCGCCGGACCACGGCCCAGCCCACGCCCGGCACGCCCTGCATGCACTTGTTGGACGACAGCGTCACCGCATCCGCCCCGAGCGCCGCGAGGTCGATCTCGACGGCGCCGAACGAGGCCACCGCGTCCACAAGCAGGCCCTTGCCCTGAGCGCGGCACAGCGCGGCGACCTCGTCCAGCGGATTGAGCACCCCCGTGCTGGTTTCGCAGTGCACCAGCATGACATGCGTGATGGCCGGGTCGCCTTGCAGGGCGGCCGCGAACAGCGCGCCGGTCGGCGGCGTGAACGGCGCCGTCCGCAGCACGGCCGCCGCGATCCCAAGCGCCTCGCAGATTTCGATCAAACGGTCGCCATACACGCCGTTGCTGTGCACCAGCAGCCTGCCGCCCGGCGGCACCAGCAGCGCCATCGCCGCTTCGTTGGCGTAGGTCGCGCTGCCGGGAACCGGGATCGCGGTGTAGTCGCTGCCGCCGTTGGCGATCCGGACAAGGTAATCGCGGGCATACGCCAGCTCTGCTTGGAACTCCGCGTCGCCGGAAGGCCGGTCCACCAGCATCGCCGCCTTGGTGGCAGTGGAGACGCTGACCGGTCCGGGCGTCAGCAGCAGGGTGTCTCCCGGGCGTCTCGGCACGAGGCGTCTCCGCATTGTTGCGGCGCGAGAGTGGCACCATTGAATCCCGGACAGCAAGCATCCTGGGCCGGGTTGCACGCTTCTTGCAAGGTTGTGCGGGACCGCAGGCTGTGACATCGACGGAGCCACCATGCAGCGCACGCCCTGGATTGCCGCCCTTCTGCTTGCCGCAGCCCTCCTGCCGGCCCGCCCCGCAGGGGCCGTGACCCGCGGCGGCACGCTGGTGTTCGGGCGCGCCATCGAGAGCCAATACCTCGATCCCACCCGCACGTCGCAGAATGCCGACATCTGGATCTCGCTGAACATCTACGACACGCTGCTGCAGCCGACGCCGGACGGCACCGGCGTGCAGCCGGGCTTGGCGAGCGCCTGGCAGGTGTCGGAGGACGGGAAAACCGTCACCCTGACGCTCCGGCCGGGCCTGAAGTTCGCGGACGGCTCGCCGCTGGGCGTGAGCGACGTGAAGTGGTCGCTGGACCGCGCCCGCGCCAAGCCCGAAGGGGGCGAGTTCGCCTTCCTCCTGGCCTCGATCGCGTCGGTCGACGTTGCGGAACAGGCTGGGAGCGCCGGCACGGTCGTGCTGCACATGGCCCACCCCGACCCGGTGATCCTGCAGGGGCTGTCCACCTTCAACGCCGGCATCATGCCGGAGAAGCTGCTGATGGCGGCGCCGGGCGCCACGGTCGAAGAGAAGACCAAGGCTTTCGCCGACCATCCCGTCGGCTCCGGCCCGTTCACGTTGCAAAGCTGGAAGCGCAACAGCGAGATGGTGCTGGCGCGCAACCCGTACTACTGGCGCAAGGCGGAGGACGGCAAGCCGCTCCCCTACCTCGACAGCGTGCGCCTGGTAATTATCCCCGACGACGCGACCCGCATCCTGAAGCTGCGCGCGGCCGAGCTGGATATCGCCGAGTTCGTGCCGTACTCGCGCGTCGAGGAGCTGAAGGCCGACCCGAAGCTCGACATGACGCTGTTCCCTGCCGCCCAGGTGAACTACTTCTCGCTGAACGTCCGTCCGACCTTCAAGGACGGGTCGAAGAACCCGATGGCCGATTTGCGCGTGCGGCAGGCGCTGAACTACGCCACCGACAAGGAGGCGTTGATCCAGGCCGTCAGCTACGGCACCGGCACGCTGCAGCGCAGCCTGATGCCGATGTCCACGCCGCTCGCCGCCGGCCCGGCGCAGCTTTACCCGTATGACCCCGCGAAGGCGAAGGCGCTGCTGACGCAGGCGGGCTATGCCTCCGGCTTCGAGGTCACGGCGCTGGCGCTCGCGGGCAGCGCCGACGACGCGGCCAAGCTGACGGTATTGCAGCAGTTGTGGGACCAGGTGGGCGTGCGGCTCAAGATCGAGCAGCTTGACGCGGCCACGCGGCTCGCCCGCTACAACGCCGGCGACTTCCAGATGCGGCCGTCGCTATGGACCAACGACATCAACGACCCGAACGAGATCACCTCCATCCTGGCCTATTACCCCACCCGGCAATCCGGCCACTCCGGCTGGCAGGACAAGCGGGTCGATGCGCTGTTCGAGCAGAGCCAGGAGGAGCTGGACCCCGCGAAGCGCGCCGCGGAGTACGCGGAGTACAAGGAGATCCAGGAACGCTTCGCCGAGGCGGCGCCCATCGTGTTCGCGATGGAGGTCCCCTACCCCGTCGCCATGCGGAAGGCCGTGCACGGCTTCGTGCAGATCCCGCTGGGCAACAACATGTTCGTCGAGGCCTCGGTGGACAAATAGGCACGCCCCGCCGTGCAGGTGCTCGCGATCCTGGGCCGCCGGGTGATCCAGGTGGCCGTGACCGTGGTCCTGGTGGCGCTGCTGGTGTTCGGGCTGATGCGGCTGCTGCCGGGCGACCCGGCGGTGACGCTGCTGGGCGACCGGGCGTCGGAGGCGCAGATCGCCCACCTGCACCACGAGCTTGGCCTCGACCGCTCAATCGGGGTGCAGTTCTGGGAGTTCCTGGTGCACACAGTGCGCCTCGATCTCGGGGACTCGATGACGCTCCGGGTGCCGGTGTCGCAGTTGATCCGCAACGGGCTGCCGATCACCCTCATGCTGACCGGGATGGCGGCCGTGCTGGCGCTGCTGATCTCGGTGCCGCTCGCCTTCGTCGCGGCGCTGCGGCGAGGAAGCTGGGTTGACCTGCTGATCCAGGCCGTGTCGCAGGTCAGCCTGTCGATGCCGGTCTTCTACATCGGCCTGGTGCTGCTGATCGCCCTGGGGGTGGGGCTGCATTGGTTTCCGGTCGGCGGCATCGGCGACGGGTTCTGGCAGAACCTGTATTACCTGTTCCTCCCGGCGCTGACGCTTGCCTTGTCGCTTTCGGCGATCCTGCTGCGCAACCTGCGGGGCGCGCTGATCGAGGCGTTGCGCGCCGACTATATCGGCTTCGCCACCGCCAAGGGGCTGCGGCGGCGGGTGATCCTCGGCCGGCACGTGCTGCGCAACGCCTGGATCTCGACCGTCACGCTGCTTGGCCTCAACATCGGTTCGCTGGTCGGCGGCGCCGTCATCACCGAGACGGTGTTCGCCATTCCGGGGCTTGGGCGGCTGACCATCGACAGCATCTTCGCCCGCGACTACGCCGTGATGCAGGGGCTGACCATGGTGCTGGCGATTTTGGTCTCGGTGGTGTTCCTGCTGCTGGACGCCGTCCAGGCGGTGCTCGACCCCAGGTCTGGCGCATGAGGGCTGGCGCATGAGCGGGGCTGGGGCGTGAGCGGCGCCGTCGTTGCGCTGCGTCCGCGCCGGGCGTGGCGCCGCCCGCGCCTCGCCACGGTGGCCGGCGCGCTGATCCTGCTGGGCTTCCTGGCCTGCGCCGTGATGCCGGAGCGGATCGCGCCCTACTTGCCCAACGCCTTCGATTTCCGCGCATTGCTCAAGCCGCCCAGCCTCGCGCATCCGTTCGGCACCGACAACTTTGGCCGCGACGTGCTGTCGCGCACGGTCTGGGCGGCGCGGATCGACCTGCAGATCGCCGTGCTTTCGACGGTGTTCGCGGCCGTGTTCGGCACCCTCGTGGGCTGCGTCGTCGGCTATGTCGGCGGCTGGGCGGATGCGGTGTTCCGGCGCGTGGTCGACGTGTTCGTGACGATCCCGTTCCTCGTTTTGGTCATCGCCATCGTCGCCGTGCTGGGGCCGGGGCTGCGGAACATGTACGTCGCGATCTCCGCGGTGAACTGGATCGTCTATGCGCGGCTGATGCGGGCGGAGGTGCGGTCGCAGGCCCGGCGGGACTACGCGGCGGCCGGGCGGGTGATGGGCTACGGCACGCTGCGCATCATGTTCCGCCACCTGCTGCCCAACGCCGTGTCGCCGCTGGTGGTGTATTGGATGACCGACATGGCGCTGGCGATCCTGCTCGGTTCCTCTCTGGGCTATCTCGGCCTCGGCGCGCAGCCGCCGGCGGCGGAGTGGGGCGTGCTGATCGCGGACGGCAAGAACTTCATGACGACGGCCTGGTGGATGTCGATCTTTCCCGGCGTCGCCATCGTGCTCGCCGGCCTCGGCTTCAGCCTGCTGGGCGACGGACTGGCCGGCTGGCTGGGGCGCCGGGCCTGAGCGTGTTGCCGGGCTTGCTGTCCCTGCGCGGCGTCGGCGTCGGCATCGGGGCCGCGCGCCCGGTGGACGGCATCGACCTCGACATCGGCGCCGGCGAGGTGGTGGGCATCGTCGGCGAGTCCGGCTCGGGCAAGAGCCTGACGCTTCGGGCCATCCTGCGCCTGCTGCCCCCGGCCGCCACCCTGTCGGGCCAGGTGCTGTGGCAGGGGCAGGACCTCGCGGCGCTGCCCGAACCGGCGCTCCGCGCGATCCGGGGGCGCGAGATCGCGATGGTGTTCCAGGAACCGATGACCGCGCTGAACCCGGTGCTGACGGTCGGGCTGCAGATCACCGAGAGCCTGGCCGCGCATCTCGGGCTGCGCGGCCGGGCCGCCATGCGCCGGGCGGCGGAGCTGCTGGACCTCGTGGGCATCCCCGGCGCCGCGGGCCGGCTGGGCAGCTACCCGCACGAGTTCTCGGGCGGGATGCGGCAGCGCGCGATGATCGCGATTGCGCTGGCTCCCGGCCCGAAGCTGCTGCTGGCGGACGAGCCGACCACGGCGCTGGACGTGACCATCCAGGACCAGATCCTCAAGCTGCTGCTGCGCCTCAAGGCGGAGCTGGGCATGGCGGTCGCCATCGTCACCCACGATCTGGGCGTCGTCGCCGGCACCTGCGACCGCGTGGCGGTGATGTATGCCGGGCGGGTGCTGGAAACCGGAGGCGTGGAGACGATCCTGCGCGATCCCGCCCATGCCTACACGGTGGGGCTGCTGGGTTCGCTGCCCGGTGCGCATCAGGCCCGCCAGCGCCTCCTCGGCATCCCGGGCAGCCCACCCGACCCGGCCGCCCTGCCGCCGGGCTGCCGCTTCGCGCCGCGCTGCAGCTTCGTGCGCCCGGAGTGCGAGGCTGCCATCCCGCCGCTCGCCGGGGTCGCGCCCGGCCATGCCAGCGCCTGCATCCGGGCCGGCGCGGTGCGTGCGGCCGCCGGGACTGTCGCGGCGGCATGAGCGTCCTGCTGCGGGCCGACGACCTGACCCTGGGCTTCGCGGTGCGGCGCGGCCTGATGGACACGCTTCGCGGCGGGGGGCGGGTGGTGCAGGCGCTGGCGGGCGTGACGCTCTCGGTGAACCGGGGCGAGACGCTGGCGGTGGTGGGAGAGTCCGGCTGCGGCAAGTCCACCCTGGCCCGCGCCCTGGTGCGGCTGCTGACCGTGGATGGCGGGCAGATCGACTATGACGGGCAGGACGTGCGCGCGCTGCGGGGCGGGGCGCTGCGGGTGCACCGCATGGTGCCGGCGGACCGGGTCGGCGCGCGGGTGGCGGAGCTGCTGCATCTCGTGCGGCTGCCGGCGGCGGCCGTGGACCGCCAGCCGCACGAGTTCTCCGGCGGCCAGCGCCAGCGCATCGCCATCGCCCGGGCGCTGGCGGTGGAGCCGGAGCTGCTGATCGCCGACGAGATCGTCTCCGCGCTGGACGTGTCCGTGCAGGCCCAGGTGCTGAACCTGCTGCTGGACATGCAGGAGACGCTGGGCCTTGCCATTCTGTTCGTGTCCCACGACCTGCGGGTGGTGCGGCACTTGGCCCACCAGGTGGCGGTCATGTATCTCGGCCGGGTCGTCGAGCACGGCCCGGCGGAGCGCGTGTTCGAAGCGCCGCTGCACCCCTACACGGAGGCGCTGCTGCGCGCCGCGCCGACGCTGGACACGCGGCGCCGCGGCACGGACAGCGCGCTGCGCGGCGAGTTGCCAAGCCCGTTGCGCATCCCGCCGGGCTGCCCGTTCCACCCGCGCTGCCCGCACGCCTTCGACCGCTGCCGGATCGAGCGCCCGGCGATGCGCGTGCGGCCAGGCCAGGGCGGCGCCAGCCCACTCGCCGCCAGTCCTCTCGCCGCCAGTCCTCTCGCCGCCAGTCCTCTCGCCGCGGGTCATCTCGCCGCGGGTCATCTCGCCGCCTGCCACCTTGTGGAGTGCTGATGCCCACCCTGTTCGTCTGCTCGCCGCTGGAGCCTGCCCATGTTGACCGGCTGCGGGCGCTCGATCCGGCGCTGGAAGTGGTATATCGGCCAGACCTGCTGCCGCCCGTGCGCTACGCCAACGACCATAAAGGCGCGCCCATCGCCCGCACCGGCGCGGCGTTGGCCGCCTGGCGCGACGGGCTGGCCCGGGCCGACATCCTGTGGGACCTGCCCGCGCCGGAGGACGTGCCCTACGCCGCCCGCCTGCGCTGGGTGCAGGCGACCAGCACCGGCGTCGGCCCGGCGGTGGCGGCGCTCGACCAGGCGTTCGCCCGCGCCGACGTGATCGTCACGACCGCGCGTGGCGTGCATGCCCGCCCCTTGGCCGAGTTCGTGTTCATGGCCTTGCTGGCGCACTTCCGCGGCCTCACGCATCTCAAAGCCGAGCAGCACGCCCATCGCTGGACGCGGTACTGCGGCCAGGAGGTCGCGGGCCGCACGCTGGTGCTGCTCGGCGCCGGCGACCTCGCGCGGGGCAGCGCACGGATCGCGCGTGCGCTCGACATGCGGGTGGTCGCGGTGGCGCGTGACCCGCTGCGGGCCAGGGCGCACGGCAAGCTCTTCGATGAGATCGTGCCGACAAGCGCGCTACGCCCCGTCCTGGCACGGGCCGACGCGCTGGTCGTCACGGTGCCGCATACGCCCGAAACGGAGGGGTTGATCGACGCCGAGGCTTTATCCGCGATGCCGCGCGGGGCGGCAGTGGTGAACATCGGGCGCGGCGCGGTGATCGACGAGCCTGCCCTGATCGGAGCGCTTCGGTCCGGCGCGATCGACTTTGCCGCGCTCGACGTGGCCGCGACGGAACCGCTGCCGGCGGACAGCCCGCTCTGGGACCTGGAGAATGTGCTGATCAGCCCGCATTCCGCCAGCACGGTCGAGGGAGAGAACGGCCGCATCGTCGATATCTTCGCCCGCAACTATGCACAATGGCGAGCCGGCCGGTTCGACGACATGGAAAATGTTCTGGCACGTGGCAGGCTGTATTGACGCGTCGGTTCGGGCCGCTTGCCAGAACTCCTCACTGTCGAGATGATTCCTGGACGGGTCTTCGGAAGATTGAGGACTTCAGTCTGGCATGTCCAGGCCGTGCGTGCGACGGCGTGGCACGTTGGCGCTGGACAAATCAAATCCTGGGGCGAGAGCGTGAGATCGTTTCCGCCGCGGCCATCCATGCGCACCCGAGTTGGGCATGAAGGAGCACCGGACCGCCGACCTTGCCGCGCGCAAGCTGGAGGAGTGAAGGGATCGAGGCGCATCGCGGCCTCGGGCCGTCTTGACAGCCGACGCAGGCGTGTGAAAGCGTCCTCAGCATCCACAACCGTTATCGTCTCCGTCCACAGGGGGAATTTTGTCGCGCGCATGACCGTCTGGTTCCCCAGGATAGCTGCCGGTGAATGCGGGCCGCTTGCGATGAGGACCGGAGGCGGCCCGGCGGCATGACGCGCTACGTGCTCGCGCGCCTCGGGGCAATCGTGGCGCTGGCCTTCGGGATCAGCGTGCTGGTGTTCCTGATCATCCGACTGATCCCGGGCGACCCCGCCATCGTCCTGCTCGGTACCAACGCCGGCGATGCCGAGCTGGTGGCGCGCCTCCATCACCAGCTCGGCCTCGACCAGCCCATCTACGGCCAGTATGCCCACTGGATCGGCCAGGTCGCGCAAGGCGATTTCGGCTATTCCTACGGCAACCAGCAATCTGTCGCGTCGCTGCTCGCCGCCAACTTCCCGGCCACGCTGCAACTGATGACCGCCGGGCTGGCGCTGTCCTTGCTGCTCGGCAGCCTGATCGGCGTCGTCGCGGCCGTCCGCCGCAACCGCGGCGCCGACCTCGTGGCCATGGGCGTCTCGCTCGCCTTCATGTCGATCCCGAGCTTCTGGCTCGGCCTGCTGCTGATCCTGCTGTTCGCGGTCGAGCTGCCCTGGTTCGAGGTGGTGGGCGGAACGTCGCTCCGCGGCCTCGTGCTGCCGGCCGTGACCCTCGCCTTGGGCAGCATCGGGTTCAACGCGCGCTTCGTCCGCTCCAGCGTGATCGCGGCGCAGGGCCGGCACCACGTGCTCACGGCGCGGGCCAAGGGCGTGTCCCGCGGCAAGGTCTTCGTGCGGCACGTGCTGCGCAACGCCCTGCTGCCGATCCTCACCGTGGTCGGCCTGCAGGTCGGCCAGCTCCTGTCCGGCACCGTGCTGGTGGAGACCGTCTTCTCGCGGCCTGGAATCGGGCGGCTGCTCGTGCAGGCGATCCTCGGCAAGGACTATCTCACGGTGCAGGCCGTGGTGCTGATCATCGCGGTGCTCTACGCGCTGACCAACTTCGTGGTCGACCTGCTCTATCCCGTCCTCGATCCCCGCATCGCCGGGCGGTAGGACCATGGCGACGCAGCAAGACATCGACCCGAACACGTCCGTCACGGTTGCGGCGATCACCGATGCCGCGATCAACGGCGCCGCCGGAGACCTGCCGGCGCCGGGCCGCCGGGCTGATGCGCTGCGCCGTGCCCTCCGGCACCGCAGCCTGTCGCTCGGCTTGGTCATCACGGCCGTGCTCCTCCTGCTGGTGCTGTCGCCCGCCCTGCTGCACCTGGCCGATCCGGACTTGCAGGACCCGGCGCTCGCCTTTTCGCCGCCCTCGGCCGAGCACCTGATGGGGGCCGACTCGTTCGGCCGCGACATGCTGTCCCGCGTGCTGTACGGCGGACGCACGACGATGCTCGCCAGCCTTTGCGTCGTGCTGATCGGGGCCGTGGCCGGCACGACGCTCGGCCTGGTCGCCGGCACGGTCCGCGGACCCGTCGGCTTCGCCATCATGCGCCTGGTGGACCTGCTGCTCGCCTTCCCCGGCATCCTGCTGGCCCTGGCCGTGGCCGCCGTCCTAGGTCCGGGGCTGTCGAACGGCGTCGTCGCCATCGCCGCCATCCTGACCCCCGTCTATGCGCGCCTGGTCGAGGGCGCCACGTCCGAGGTCCGCAACCTTCCCTATGTGGACGCCGCGGTCACGCTCGGCGCCGGACCGTGGCGGATCATGCTCCGCCACATCCTGCCCAACGTGGCGTCCGGCATCATCGTCCTGACCACGAGCTGGCTCGGCATCGCGGCCCTCTGGATCGCGGCTCTTGGCTTCATCGGCCTGGGCGTGCAGCCTCCCGCGGCCGAGTGGGGCGCCATCCTCAACGATGGGCAGAACTACATCACCGTGGCCTGGTGGATCACCGTGTTCCCCGGGCTGTTCCTCGCATTGTTCGTCGTCGGAGTGAACCTGATCGGCGACGGGCTGCGCGACGAGACCGACCCGACGCTCAGCCGCGGCTGATCCCGGCCGCCTGCCCTCCATGAAGGACGCTTGCCATGCCCAGGTCAACATCCCGCTTCCCGACGCAGGCCGCGCTGCGGGCGGCCCTGGCCGTGGCAGGCCTGATCCTCGGCCTGCAAGCCGCCACTGCTGCGGGCGTCAACCGGAACGCCCACCTGGTCATCGGTTGGGGCGAGCCGGTGGACACCCTGAACCCGGCGGCGACCGGCGCCCGCGACGTCGGGCCGATCGACCGCAACATCTTCGACACGCTGGTCTGGCTGACCCCCGACTTTAAGATCACGCCGCATCTGGCGACGAAATGGGCCGTCTCCGACGACAGCAAGACCTATACGTTCACCCTGCGCGACGGCGTCGCCTTCCATGACGGTGCCCCGTTCGACGCGGAGGCCGTGGTGGCCAACTTCGCCTACATCACCGACACGAGCACTCAGTCGAAGATCAGCATGGCGCTGCTGGGTCCCTGCACCACGGCGAAGGCGGTGGACAGGCTCACCGTGCAGATCTCCTGCGGCACGCCGTTCGCGCCCCTGCTGGCGCAGTTGGGCGAGCCTTACCTCGGCATGCAGTCGCCCAAGGCCATCCAGCAATACGGCGCGGACCTCGGCCTGCACCCGGTCGGCACCGGCCCCTTCGCCTTTGTCAGCTACGCGCCGAACCAGAACGTCGTGCTCAAGCGGAACGAGGAGTACCAATGGGGGCCGGAGGCCGTCGGCCACAGCGGCCCGCCCGACATCGCCCAGGTCACCTTCCAGATCGTCCCGAGTTCCCAGGCGCGGGTCAGCCAGTTCCAAAGCGGCCAGTCGCAGATGATGCAGGAAACGCCGGGCATCTTCTGGAACGTGCTGGGCAAAAGCGGGCGCTACACGTCCGTCCCGGTACCGATCACCGGGCTTGGCATCTTCGCGCCGATCAACGCCTCCGCCTGGCCGACGGACGACATCGCGGTGCGCAAGGCCATCCTCTACGCCGTGGACAAGAAGGGCGCCATCCAACTGGCCGATGCCGGGGTGTTCGCGCCGAGCAACACGCCGCTGCAGAAGGGCATGACCGGGTACGACGCTTCCCTGGAGGACGCTTACCCCTACGATCCCGCGAAGGCGGAGGCGACCCTGAAGGCGGCCGGGTGGACCCGGACAGGCGAGTTCTGGGAAAAGGGCGGCAGGACGCTCGCGTTGAAGATGACCGCCATCTCCACCGTGCCTGAGTACCCGCTGATCGCCCAGGCCATCCAGGGCTACCTGCGCAAGGCCGGCATGGACGCCCAGGTCCAGCAGCTTGCGGTGCCGGCCTGGCTCGCGGCCAACATCAAGGGCGACATGTCGCTGACCCCGCTGCAGTACATCGCGGTCGATCCGGACGCGCTGCACCTGTGGTTCCTCCCGGACCAGTACTTCAACTGGAGCCACTACAGCGACCCGGCGCTCACGACGCTGATCAAGCAGGGGCAGCAGGAAACCGACGTGAAGAAGCGCGAGGACATCTACCATCAGGTGCAGAAGCTCATCATGGACCAGGCGCTTGAGATGCCGATCCACGAGAACGTCGACCTCGTGATGACTTCGAAGGCGCTGACGGGCCTAACCTATTCGGGCGGCGGCTTCGAATACCTCGGCGCGGCGTCGTTGTCCGAATGACGCCCGGTCACGATGCCGGCCCCATGCTGATCCGGGCGGACCGGCTGATCGACGGCACGGGGGCGGCGCCCGTCCCGGATGCCGTCCTGCTCGTGGACGACGGCCGCGTCGCGGGCGTGTTCGGGGGCCAGGCGCCCGAGGGCCTCGTCCCGCCGGACGCCCCCGTGCTCGACTACCGCGGCTGCACGCTGCTGCCCGGCCTGATCGACGCGCATGTGCACCTCAACCTCCCCGGCGACGGGAGCACGCTGGAGCAGGCGGTGCAGGAGCCGGACGGCGTCCTCGTCGCCACGGCGACCTTCGCCGTCACCCGGGCGCTCGCCGCCGGGATCACGACCGTGCGGGACATGGGCGCCGCGCGCAGCACAGTGTTCCAGGTCCGCCGCGCCATGGAGCTGGGGCACGGGCACGGCGCACGGATCGTGGCGGGCGGGCAGCCCATCACCATCACCGGCGGGCACACCTGGTACCTGGGCGGCGAGGCCGACGGGGTGGACGGGGTGCGCCGCAAGGTCCGCGAGATGGCCAAGCTGGGCGCCGACTTCATCAAGGTCATGGCGAGCGGCGGCGGCACGGTGGGCACCATGCCCTGGCTCCCGGCCTTCCGGCGGGACGAGCTGGCGGCCCTGGTGGAGGAGGCGCACCGGCTGGACCGCAAGGCGGTGGCGCACTGCCTTTGCGCCGCCTCCATCGACGATGCGGTCGAGGCCGGCGTGGACCAGATCGAGCATGCCAATTTCCTGATGAACCGGGCCGGCGACCAGCAGTTCGTGCCGGCCACCGCCGAGAAGGTCGCCCGCGCCGGCGTGCCCGTCACCGGGACGCTCGCGGTGGGCGGCACCATGCTCAAGGCCCTGTCGGCCAAGCCGGACCGGACCGCGCAGGAGCAGCTATTGCTCGACCGCTGGCGCCGGATGCACGACCAGAACATGGCGCACTTCCGCAAGCTGCATGAGGCCGGGGTCAGGCACGTGGCCGGAACCGACGCGGGGTGGCGTTTTACCCCCATCGAGGGGCTGCCGCTTGAGATGGAACTCATGCAGGAGGCCGGGCTGACGGCGATGGAGGTGCTGGTTGCCGCGACCGGCCGGGCCGCGGAGGTGATCGAGATCGGCGACCGCGTGGGCACGCTGGTTCCCGGCAAGCTGGCGGACGTGATCGCGGCGCCCGGCAACCCGCTCGACGGCCTCGGCTGCCTCCGGGACGTGCGCCTGGTGATGCAGGGCGGCGCCGTCCGCGTCGCCCGGCCGCCGCTGGGCCGTGGAGGTTGAGCAAGGCCGGGCCGCCTTTGCTTGAGGTGCGGGACCTCCAAACGCATTTCCGGGCGCGCGCGGGGCTGGTGCGGGCGGTGGACGGCGTCAGCTTCGACGTCGAGGCGGGGGCGAGCCTCGGCATCGTCGGCGAATCCGGCTCCGGCAAGAGCGTCACGGCGTTGTCGATCCTGCGGCTGGTCGAGCCGCCGGGCTTCGTGGCGGCCGGCCAGATCCGCTTCGCCGGCCGCGACGTCACCGCCCTCCCGGAGCGCGAGTTCCGCTCCATCCGGGGCCGGGACATCGGCGTGGTGTTCCAGGACCCGATGAGCGCCCTGAATCCGGTCTACACGGTCGGCGCCCAGGTGGTCGAGGCGATCCGGGCGCACCAGGACATAAGCCGGTCCGCTGCCATGGACCGCGCCGTCGCGCTGTTCCGCACCGTCGGCATCCCGGCACCGGAGCGCCGCGTGCACGACTACCCGCACAAACTGAGCGGCGGCATGCGCCAGCGGGTCACCATCGCCATGGCGCTGGCCAACGAGCCGCGGCTGCTGATCCTCGACGAACCGACGACGGCGCTGGACGCCACGATCCAGGCGCAGATCCTGGACCTGGTGCAGGCACTCCGGCAGCGGGTGAACACCGCGGTCCTGCTGATCACCCATGACATCGGGGTCGTGCGCGACATGTGCGAGCAGGTCGTCGTCATGTATGGCGGACGGGTGATGGAGCGCGGCACCGCCGCCCAGGTGACGGGCGACCCTCGGCACCCCTACACGCGCGGGCTGCTCGCCTCCATCCCAGGGCCGGAGAAGCGCGGGCGGCGGCTCGACGCGATCGGCGGCACGGTGCCCAGCCCATTGCGCATGCCGCCGGGCTGCCCGTTCCAGCCCCGGTGCCCCCGCGCGATGGACGTGTGCTCGGCCATGCCCACCCCCCGCGACCCCGGCGACGGCCGGGCTGTCGCTTGCTGGCTGTATTGAGTCCCATGGACGAGGCCGCCGCGCCGCCGGGGGACGTGCTGATCGAGGTGCGGGATCTCAAGACTCATTTCTCTGTGCCAGGCGGCCTGCTGGGGCGCACGCGCCAGGCGGTCAAGGCGGTGGACGGCGTGTCGTTCGCGATCCGGCGGGGCGAGACGTTCGGGCTGGTGGGCGAGTCCGGGTCCGGCAAGACGACGCTCGCCCGCACCATCATGCGGCTGGAACGGCACCATGCCGGGCAGGTGATGTTCGAGGGCGAGGACATCCTCGCGGCGCCGCCGTCCCGCATGAAGGCGCTGCGGCCGCACATGCAGATGGTGTTCCAGGACCCCATGGGGTCGCTCGACCCGCGCATGCGGGTGTTCGACCTGATCGCGGAGGGCCTGGCGATCCAGGGCGCCTTGAGCCGGGCCGAGACCCGCGGCCGGGTCGAGCAGTTGGCCGAGATCGTCGGCCTCCGCCGCGAGCACCTGGCCCGCTACCCGCACGAGTTCAGCGGCGGCCAGCGCCAGCGGATCGGCATCGCCCGCGCCCTGGCGCTGCGCCCCAAGTTCGTGCTGGCCGACGAGCCGGTGTCGGCCCTCGACGTCTCGGTGCAGGCCCAGGTGCTCAACCTGCTTTCCGACCTGCAGCAGGAGTTCGGCCTCACCTACCTGTTCATCGCGCACGACCTGGCCGTGATCGAGTACGTCAGCGACCGCGTGGGCGTGATGTACTTCGGCCGGCTGGTCGAGGTCGCGTCCGCAGGCGACCTCTACGCCGATCCGCTGATGCCCTACACCCAGGCGCTTCTCTCCGCGGTGCCGGGCACGCAGCACGCGGGCGGACGGCGGCGCATCGTGCTGAAGGGCGACGTCCCGAGCCCGCTGGCCCCGCCCTCCGGCTGCCCGTTCCGCACCCGTTGCTGGATGGCGCAAGGCGTCTGCGCCGAGCAGGAGCCGCCGCTGCGGCAGGTGCGCCCGGGCCATTGGGCCGCCTGCCACTTCGCGGGCATTCAGTGACGGGCACCCTGTCGGCTGATCCAACCCGACTGCGCGGCCGACGTAGCGGAAGGCATGGGCGGGCCAAGGCGTGGCCGCCATTGACCGCTGCATCAGGGTTGCCCCAGATCTTGGAACTGATCCCAATCGCTTTCCATGGTTTCCGGGAATCTCGACAAGCTGTCGGAGAGCGGTCATGGTCGTTGAACGCCCCGCAGAGGACGGCCTGCATCCAAGCAAAGCGTGCCCAGCACCTGTGCGGCAGCCTGCGCTTGGTCCTACCCGTATGACGAGGAGTGTTCCTGAGGTGCGATCCGGAACTGTCAAAACCCGCAATGCAGCCCTCGCCGCGCTCTTGGCCTATGCAGCCCTGGCGGGTGCGCCGGCATGGGGCGCCACGGCCTGCGACCCCGGCGAGAAATCTCCCGGCGTCGCCGCCGGCGAAATCAAGCTCGGCGCGACGATGCCGCTCACCGGCTCGGCCGCAGCCGGCGGCCTCGGCGTCAGCGCCGGGGCGCGCACCTACTACGACATGATCAACGCGGCCGGAGGCATCAAAGGCCGCAAGGTCAGCTACGTCGTGCGGGACGACGAGTACAAGCCGGCCGCCGCGCAGCAGCAGATGCGCGCGCTGGTGCAGCGCGACCAGGTGTTCGCGATCGCCGGCGGCGAGGGGACGCCCAACTTCCTTGCGGTCGTGCCGCTGCTGGAGCGCGAAAAGGTGCCGGCCATCGCACCCTACGCGCCGTCGAGCGAGCTGGGCACGATGAGAACGCCCCACGTGTTCATGACCGCGGTCACCTACGTCACCGAGTTCGCCATCATGACGAAGCACGTGATGGAGACCGCGCACCCGCAGTCGCTCAGCCTCGTAGGCGTGCAGGGCAACGTCGGCGACGACGCCAAGGCCGGCATGGAGCAAGGGGCCGGCCCGTCCGTGAAGCTGACCTACATCCCCGAGGTGCCGGGCACGCCGGATTTCACGCCGATCGCCACCCAGCTCCGGGATGCCGCCGCCCCCTGGGCCTTCCTGATCCTGACCAACGCCGACACCGGCCAACTGCTGCAGGCGATGCAGCGCATCGGCTACAAGCCGCAGACGGCGGCATGGCCCGGCATGGACGACCCCGACTACCTGAAGGCGTTCGCTCCGGTCTCGCAGGGCATGGTCGTCGCCGAGGAAACCGCGCCCCTGGACAGCGCCGACCCGGCGGTCCGCAAATTCGTCGCCGACTTCACCAAGCTGGCCGGCCATGCTCCCAGCAAGTTCGAGGAGCTCGGCTGGTCGCAGGCGCAACTGGTGGTGAAGGCGCTGCAGGACGCGAAGGCGCTGACCCGCTCGTGCCTGATGGAGGCGCTTGAGAACACCAGGGAGTTCCAGACCGGCATCCTGCCGCCGATCACCTTCGGCCCGGACCGCCGCCAGGGCGTGAACGCGGTCGGCCTCGTCGAGATCCGCGGCGACAAGACCGTGGAGGTCGTGCCGTTCCGGTCGCTGGATTAGGGCGGTGACGTCGTATCGCCTGGCGGGCGCCGCGCAGGTCACGCTGAGCGGGCTGGCCACCGGCTCGCTCTACGCCGTGCTGCTGCTCGGCGTAATCCTGGTGTTCCAGGTCAGCAAGAACATCAACTTCGCCTATGGCCAGACCGGCATGGTCGGCGCGTTCGCGAGCTACGCGCTCTATGCCGACGTGGGCGTTCCGGTGTGGCTGGCCCTGTTGGCCGGCGTCGTCTTGGCCATTGCCGTGGCGGCGCTCACGGACCTGCTGATCATCCGCAACATCCCGGCGCGCCCGGGCTTCGACCTGGTGGTGACGCTCGGTGAGCTGCTCCTGCTGACGGCGCTGGCCCAGATGGCGTTCGGCACGAGCGCACAAAGCTACCTGAAGCTGCTCACCGACGTCGCCAGCGTGCGCGGCGGCGTTTTCATCAACGCGAACGACCTGCTCTGCATCGCGCTCGGCGTCCTCGCGGCCGTTGGCGGCCACGTGCTGCTGGCGCACACCAGCTTGGGCGTGTCGCTGCGCGCCTCGGCCGCGGACGCCGCAATCGCGCAGAGCGTCGGCATCCGGGTGCAGGCGCTGCGCACCGCGGCCTGGGCCGTCTCCGGCCTGTTGGTTTGCCTGGGCGCGATGCTGTTCGCGGCGCGGCTGTCGGTGAACGCCTTCTACATGACGCCGATCATGATCAACGTTTTCATCGCCGGCATGATCGGCGGCCTCGACCGTTACTGGCCGCCGATGCTCGCGGCCTTCGGCATCGCCGTGTACCAATCCTGGGCGACCTACCTGTTCGGCGAGGCGGGCGGGACCCCGGCGTTGTTCGTGCTGGTCATCCTGGTGATGGGGCTGGTGCCGCGGCGCTACCTGGAGGAGCGGCATGAGGCCCGTGCCTGACGTCGCCGCGCGCGCGGTCGCTTTCCCGCCCACCCGGCCCTGGCTGCGGGCAGCCGGCGTCGCGGCGTTGCTGACCGGCTATGCCGCCCTGCCGTTCATGCTCGGCGAGTATGCGGTCTATACGGCGGCGCAGGTGATGATCTACGCCGTCGCAACGCTCGGGTTGGACATCGTTTACGGCCGCGCCGGGCAGCTCTCGCTGGCCCACGCCAGCTTCTTCGGTCTCGGGGCCTATGTCGCGGCACTTGCCGGCCCGCTGGCGCTGCCGTTGTGGGCGCAGCCGGGCGCGGTGCTGCTGCTCGCGGTTGCGGCGGGCGGCGTTGTCGCCGTGCCGACGCTGCGGCTTTCGGGCCTGCGGCTGTCGCTGGTCACGCTGCTGTTCGGCGAGCTGTTCACCTGGAGCATCAACCACAGCAGCGGCCTCACCGGCGGTTCCGAGGGCATCACGGTCAACTCGCTCGCCATCGGCGGCTTCGACTCCCAGGATGCGCTGCACGCCTACCTTCTCGCCGGGGGGCTTGCCGCCGGCGCGACGCTGCTGGCCCTGCAGCTCGGGCGTTCGCAGTACGGGCGGCGGATGCTCGCGGTGCGGGACTCCGAGCTGGCTTCGGTCTCCATCGGCGTTCCGGTGGTCCGCACCAAGATCGTCGCCTTCATCCTGTCGGCCGTGTTCGCGGCCGTGGCGGGCTGGGTGTACGCCTACGTGGTTGGCTTCGTTTCGCCGACTACCTTCGACCTGTTCGGGTCCGTCAACTTCATGGTCGCCGTGATCCTCGGCGGGTCCGGGCGGGTGCTCGGCGCCTGGCTCGGCGCCGCCTACATCGTGTTGGTGCCGGAGGCGTTCACCAGCCTTGGCCACCCCAACCTGTTCCCGATCCTGGGCGGCGGCGTGCTGATCGCGGTGGTGCTGCTGCTTCCGGGCGGACTGGCGGAGGGCGCCTCCCTCCTGCTGTCCGCGGCGGCGCGGCGGGCGCGCGCGTGATGCAGGCGGGCGCGCTCGCCCTGGACGCGGTGAGCGTCCGCTTCGGCGGGATCGCCGCGGTGAGCGAGGCGACGGCCGCGTTCGCGCCGGGCACGATCAACGGGCTGATCGGGCCGAACGGCGCGGGCAAGACGACGCTGCTCAACGCGATCTCCGGCTTCGCCGCAGTCTCCTCCGGGCGCATAAACCTCGACGGGGCCGAGATCACGGCGGCGGCCACCGCGGCGCGGGCGCGGCGCGGCGTGGTGCGCGGCTTCCAGACGGTGCGGCTGCTGGAGCGGGAAAGCGTGTTCGACAACGTGCTCGTCGGCTGCGAGCGGTTTCCGCAGCCAGGCTTGCTGGTGCAGCTGCTCAACCTTCCGGCGCAGCGGCGGTGCCGCGCCCGCGACCTCGACGCCGCAGCACGGATCGTCGCCCGGCTGGGCCTCACGCCGGTGGCGCGGCGGCCGGTCGCGGAGCTGCCCTTCGCCAGCCGGCGCCTGACCGAGATCGCCCGCATCCTGGTCGTCCGCCCGACCGTGCTCCTGCTCGACGAGCCGGCCGCCGGGCTCGACACCCGCGACCGGCACGCGCTCACGGAGACGCTCGCCGCCTACCATGCCAGCGACCCCTTCACCATGCTCGTGGTCGAGCACGACGTGGACCTCGTGCGGCGGCTTTGCCCGCGCTGCGTCGCGCTGGAGATGGGGCGGGTGATCGCGTCCGGGCCGCCCGCGGCGGTGCTGGACGACGCCAGGGTCCAGCGCGCCTACTTCGGGACCGGCGGCCATGCTTGAGGTTTCGGGGCTGAGGGCCTGGTATGGGCGGACCCAGGCGCTGTTCGACGTGTCGCTGACCCTGGGGGCCGGGCAGTGCCTGGCGCTGGTCGGCACCAACGGCGCCGGCAAGACCACCACCATCCGCGCCATCCTGGGCCTGATCCGCACCGAGGGCACGGTGCGGATCGAGGGCGCGGACGTCTCACGCACGCCGACGCCGACGCGGGTGCGCCGGCACGGCGTCGGCGTGGTGCACGAGGGGCGCGGGCTGTTCCCGCGCATGACGGTGGCGGAGAACATCCTCGTCGGCCAGAGGCGGGAGCATCGCGGGCGCCTGGACGCGGCGATGGACCTGTTCCCGGCGTTGCGCCCCCGCCTGCGCGACCCGGTCGCGCTGCTGTCCGGCGGCCAGCAGCAGATGGTGGCGCTGGCCCGGGCGGTCGTCCAGCGGCCCCGCCTGCTGCTGCTGGACGAGCCTTCGCTCGGCCTCGCGCCGATCATCGTCGACGAGATCTACGCCTACCTCGCGCGGCTGCGCGAGGCCGGGCTGACCATGCTGCTGGTGGAGCAGAGCATCGCACGCGCGAGCAGTCTCGCCGGGCAGCTCTGCCTGGTCCGCAGCGGCCGTTCCGTCGCCGTCACGGGGACGGACCGGGGACAGGTGGACGAGCTTGTGCGCCTCGCCTTCGCGGGCGCGCCCGCCCTTGATACCGCCAGAGCCGACGTCGCAAGACAGGGAGACCCACGATGACCGAGACCACCCTTGCCGCCGCCAACCTCCGGATCGCGCAAGACAAGCGGCGCAACATGGCCCGTTTCCTGGAGGTGATCGACGAGGCGGCCGCGAAGGGCGCCAGCATGCTCGTGCTGCCCGAGGTCGGGCTGCAGGGCTACGCCGACTTCGCCTTCGCCCCGGGCGGCAAGGAGGCCGCGGAGCAGAAGCAGTACTACTACCGCGAGGCGGAAACGATCCCCGGGCCAGCGACCGAGCGCATCGCCGACGCGGCCCGGCGCCACGGCATGTTCATCCAGTTCGGCCTGGCCGAGACGGCGCTGCACGGCAACGTCGTCTACAACAGCACCGCGCTCATCGGCCCCGACGGGATCGCCAGCGTCTACCGCAAGATCCACAACCAGTTCGAGTTCCCGTATTTCGGCCCCGGCGAGGACCTGCCCGTGGTGCGGACGCCGCACGCTGCCGTGGGCAGCATCATCTGCTACGACCTCTGCTTCCCGGAGATCGTCCGCTCTTACGCGCTGCGCGGCGCGGAGGTGGTGCTGATGTCCAACGCCTGGCCGATGAAGGGCCACGACCGGCCGAACGACTACCATGGCTGGGCGATGGACCTGGCGGCGCAGGCGAACGCGTTCTTCAACCAGTGCTGGCTGGTCATCTCCAACCACTGCGAGACGGGCGCCTACTCGCAGAAGCTCGACTACTACGGGGGGTCGCAGATCGTCGATCCCTTCGGCAAGGCGGTCGCCTACGCGGCCGAGGAGGAATGCGTGCTGACCCACACCGCGGACCTGCAAGAGGTGCTGCTGCGATCCCGCACGGAAGGGTTCTTCGGTCTCAACCTGCTCCAGGACCGGCGGCCGGAACACTACGGCGCGCTGGTGGACCAGGGCTACCGGCGGACGGCGCGGCCGTAGGCGGCCCATGCTGGCCGGCGCGGCGCTGGATCCGATGACCCTGGAGAATCCGCATCGGGTCTCCCGACCCCACGCTGCTCGCAAGCCTGACGGCGGTGCTGATCATGCCGGAAGCGTGGTCGGAGGCGCACGGCGCCGCGGAGCCTGTGGACCTGCGCGCAAAGGAGGAGAACTACGCCGCGCGACATGCCATAGGCACCGGCCCGTTCCGCCTGGAAAGCCGCTAGCCCGGCGGCGAAACGCGTCTCCTGGCCAACCAAGACTGGTGGGACAAGCCCGAGCACAACCTGGACGAGGCCGTGTTCCACCCCGATCGGGACCGCCGCCACCCGCATCGCGGCCCTGCTTTCCGGCGGGACGGACATGATCGACCCCGTGCCGATCCAAGACCAGGGCCGCCTTGCCGGCAACCCGGACGTCGTGCTCCTGAAGGCGCCGGAGCTGCGAAGCGTGTTCCTCGGCATGGACCAGTACCGGGACGAGCTGCTGCACAGCTCGGTCCGCGGACGCAACCCGTTCCGCGACGTCCGCGTGCGCTAGGCGTTCTATGCCGCCATCGACGCGTACGCGCTGCGGGACCGCGTCATGCAAGGCCAGTCGCAGCCCACGGCGCTGCTGGCCGCTTACCGGGACCGGCTGGCGCGCTGGGAAGAGTTCCGCGTCTGCCGCCTGCGCATGTGCCGCTACGCCAACGAGGAGGCCCAGCGCTTCGTCCTGCAGCGCAGCGGGGCGGCATGGGTGCTGACGGGCTGCTCGGGCCACGGCTTCAAGTTCGGGCCGCTGATGGGGCTTGGGCTGGCTGCAATGGCAAGCGGCGGAATTGCGGAGGATGCGGCCACCCAGTGGGGCGCCGGGGACCTGCCGAACATGCAGGTTCCCGGCTTGGAGATGGCGAGACCTGGGTGAATGTTCCTGCCGAGACCGTGCTCGCCGCATCCGGCATTCCGAGGGCCGGCAAGCTGGTCATCCGCTTCCCCGGGTCCCGGGCAAGGCAGGACGACTGACCGGTGTTGCCGTGGTCGCCAGGTTCGGTCCGACGGCGGCATTTGGCCACAGCCTGGATCGTCCGCAGGATTGGTTCTCACCCTACGGTCGCGCGTGTTGCATCCGGGATCTCCTGCGCCCGACCGTCCTCGATCAACAGGAACCGCGTGCCGACCGCCTCGACGAAGCGCCGGTCGTGGGAGACCAGGACGCAGGTGGCGTTATGGGCCAGCAGCTCCGCTTCCAGCCGTTCCTGCCCCGGGATGTCCACGTGGTTGGTCGGCTCGTCGAGCAGGTAGAAGTTCGGCTCCGTCAGCCTGAGCGCCAGCAGGCCCAGCCGTGCCTTCTGA
>JAABUQ010003296.1_pt1 | contig 29957 bp, 36 predicted proteins | sample 5560001 | NCBI WGS metagenome assembly JAABUQ01 (sample SAMN10711888, study PRJNA513371) | rock metagenome | isolation source: Antarctica rocks | place: Antarctica: Victoria Land, Finger Mt nord | collected 2015-12-18 | reverse complement strand
GGCGACCGCGCGCTGGCGGCCTCGGTCGCCGGGCTGATCCGCATGATGCTGGAGCATGAGGGCATCCAGCGCGAGCTGACGCTGCAAACCCGGACCGACCCGCTGACCGGCCTGCTGAACCGCCGGGCGTTCACCGAGGAAGCGGGCCGGCGGATCGACCGGCTGGACCGGGAGGAGGAGCCGGCCACGGTGCTGATCGTGGACCTGGACCGGCTGCGCGCGCTCAACGACCGCGCGGGGCACGGGGCCGGGGACGCGGCGCTGGCGCTGACCGCGGCGCTGCTGCGCCGCACCTTCCGGCCCATGGACCTGGTGGCCCGGCTCGGCGGCGACGAGTTCGCGGTGTGGCTGGACGGCTCGGACGAGATGACCGCGGCGGAGCGGGCGGAGATGCTGCGCCTCGGCTTCCCCCGCGTCGCCTCGCATTTGGCGGAGGCGGAGGATGTGCCGCTGACGGTCTCCATCGGCATCGCCAGCCGCCGCGCGGGCTACGGGGAAACGCTGGGCAGCCTGATGCAGCGCGTCACCCAGGCGCTGCATGACGCCAAGCGCGCCGGCCCCGGCCATTGGCGCGTGTCCCACGCCGGCCCGATCCTGTGAGCGGCGCCGCCTACGCCGCGCTACAGCCCGGCGCGCACGCCACGGAGGCGGCCCGGGTCAGGCTCGGCAGCAGCGCCGCCACCCCGGCGCACGTCCTGGCCGGGCTGGCCTGCGACCCGGCCGTGACCGTGCGCGCCGCGGTGGCGATGAACCCCGCCTGCCCGCCCGGCCTCGACGGGGCCGTCAGCCAGGACGCGGACGAACGGGTGCGGACCCTGCTGGCCCGCAAGCTCGCGCTGTCGCTCGCGGAGGGGGAGGCGCGCGAAACGCTGGCCGCTCTCGCCGCAGACCCTGCCCTGCGCGTGCGGGCGGCGGTCGCCGATGGCTTGAAGGCCGCGTCGGACGCGCCGCGCGGACTGATCCTGCAACTGGCCCAGGACGCGGCCCCCACGGTTTGCGACCCGGTCATACGTCTGTCGCCGCTGCTGACGGACGCGGACTTGCTGGCGCTGTTGGCCGCACCCCCGCATCCCGCGGCGGCAATCGCGGTCGCAAGCCGTCCGGGCCTCGGTGCCGCCTTGGCGGACGCGCTCGCCGCGGGAGGCGACGGCCCAGCGGTTCGCGCCCTGCTCTGCAACGGTTCCGCCGCCATCGCGGAGGCGACGCTCGACGCCTTGGCCGAACAGGCCGCGCCGCATCCTGACTGGCACGGCCCGCTGGTGCGCCACCCCCTGCTGACGCCTCGCGCCATGGAGGCGCTGGCCGGCTTCGTCGCGACGCCATTGCTGGACGTGCTGGCGCAGCGCGCGGACCTCGATCCGGCCGCGGCCCGCGCGCTGCGGCGGCGCATGACGGCCGTGCCTCCTGACGCGGCGCCGGACGACGGGGAAGAGGCGTTGATGGCCGCGCTCCGCAATCTGGACGAGGCCGGCAGGTTGAACGAGGCCACGCTGATCGACGCCGCCCGCGCCGGGGATTTGCGCCGGGTCGCGGCGGTGCTGGCGGTCGCGAGCGGCCTGACGCTGGCGGCGGTGGACCGGGCGGCGGCGCAGCGCCACGCCCGGGCGCTGATCGGCCTCGCGTGGCAGGCGGGCTTTTCCATGCGCGCCGCGCTGGTCGCGCAGGTGGCGCTCGGACGGCTCGGCCCCGGCGCGCTCATCCTCGCCGGCCCGGACGGCGGCTTCCCGATGACGCCCGACGAGATGCAGTGGCATTTGGAGGTGCTGACCGGAGCCACCCGGTAAAGCGCCCGCCCAAAGCCTGGGGCGCGTCCGGCCCGTCATCGCTTGTGCCGCCCATGCGCCTCGACGATGGTGCCGCCCGCTTATGGAGGACGGCGAACAATGGTGACGAGACGGCAGTTCGGTTCGGGACTCGGTGCGGCCCTCGTGGCGGGCGGGACGGCGCAGGCGCAGCCCGATCCTCGGCCGGACTCGCTAGATCGCCAGTTCGCGGCCATCGAGGCGCGGTGCGGCGGCCGGCTCGGCGTTGGCGTCCTCGACACGGGGACGGGCCGCATGGCGGGCCACCGCGGACATGAGCGCTTCCCCATGTGCAGCGCCCACAAGGCGCTTGGCGCCGCAGCCATACTGGCGCGGGTCGACCGGGGCGAGGACCGCCTGGACCGGCGCGTGCGCTTCGGCGCCGAGGAGGTCCTGCCGTACTCGCCGGGCACGAAGCCGCACGCGGGGGGCGACGGGATGGCCCTCGCCGCGGTCTGCGAGGCGGCGGTCACGCTCAGCGACAACACCGCGGCCAACCTGATGCTCGCCGCGGTCGGCGGTCCGGCCGGGCTGACCGCCTTTCTCCGTGGGCTGGGCGACGAGGCCACCCGCCTCGACCGCACCGAACCGGCCTTGAACGAGGCGCTGCCCGGCGACCCGCGCGACACGACAAGCCCTTTGGCGATGGCTGCGGACCTGGACCGGCTTATCCTTGGCGAGGCCCTTTCGCCCGCCTCGCGCGACCAGCTCGCGGCGTGGCTTGTCGCCTGCAAGACCGGCGATGCGCGCCTGCGCGCCGGCGTGCCGCGGGGCTGGCGCATCGGCGACAAGACCGGCACGGGCGAGCGCGGCACCGCGAACGACGTGGGCGTGTTCTGGCCACCGGAGCGCGGCCCCGTCGTCGTCACGGCCTTCATCACGGGCGCAACCGCGACGCCGGACGCGCAGAGCGCCGCCATCGCCGACGTCGCCCGGGCGGTCGTGCTGGCGCTGGGAGCCTGAGCGTCCCCGCCCGCACCGCCGGATCGCACGGGGCATGGCCGCCGAGGGCTGGCGCGCGTCCGGCCCGGCCCCTATGGATGCGCGCATGGCAGGCTGGACGGACATCGCGTGGGACGGCTGGGTGGCGCGGCTGCCCTCCGAATGGCGGGCTTATGCCGTGCTGGCGCGGCTCGACCGGCCCATCGGCGCGTGGCTGCTGTTCCTGCCGGGGCTGTGGAGCATCCTGCTGGCCGGCCCGCTGGATGGGCAGGCGGCGTGGCTGATCCTGTTGTTCGCGGTTGGCAGCGTGGCGATGCGCGGCGCGGGCTGCGTGGTCAACGACATGTGGGACCGCGACATGGACCGCCGGGTGACGCGCACCGCCGGGCGGCCGTTGGCCAGCGGCGCGCTGCGGATGCGGCAGGCGGCCGGGTTCCTCCTCGTGCTGCTCGGCATCGGCCTGCTGATCCTGCTGCAATTGAACAACCTCGCCCGGGCGCTGGGCGTCGGCTCGCTGGTGCTGGTGGCGCTCTATCCCGGGGCCAAGCGGGTGACGTGGTGGCCGCAGGCGATGCTGGGCATCACGTTCAGTTGGGGGGCGCCGACGGGCTACGCTGCGGCATCCGGGCGGGTGGACGGGGCGGCGCTGGCGCTGTACGCGGCGGCGTTCATGTGGATACTCGGCTACGACACGATCTATGCCCATCAGGACCGGGAGGACGACGCGCTGATCGGCGTGCGCAGCACGGCGCGGCTGTTCGCCGGGCGGACCCGGCCGTTCCTCCTGGCGTGCTACGCGGCGACGGTGGGGCTGCTGGCCGTCACGGGCTGGCTCGCCGGGTTGGCGGCCGGGTTCTTCGCGGCCCTCGCGCTCCCGGCGGCGCTGCTGGCCTGGCAGGTGCGAACCCTCGACATCGACGACCCCGCCGGCTGCTCGCGGCGCTTCCACCTGAACCGGGAAACCGGGCTGCTGGTCGCCGCAGCGATCCTCGTGGGCCGGCTATGACGCTGATCCGGCAGTTCCTCGAGTACTACCGCCCGCATCGCCGCCTGCTGCTGCTCGACTTCGGCTGCGCCGCGGTGTCCGGCGTGCTGGAACTCGGCTTCCCCATGGCGGTGCGCGCCTTCATCGACCGCTTGCTGCCGCAGGGCGACCTTCCGTGGATCCTGGCCGCCATCGCCGCCCTGCTTGTAGTGTACGTGGCGAACGGCGGCCTCACGGCGGTCATCAACTACTGGGGCCACGTGCTGGGCATCAGCATCGAAACCGAGCTGCGCCGCCGCGCCTTCGACCATTTGCAAAAACTCTCCTTCCGCTTCTTCGACAACCAGAAGACCGGCCACCTGGTCAGCCGCCTGACCACCGACCTCGTGGACGTGGGCGAGGTCGCGCACCACGGCCCCGAGGACCTCATCATCGCGCTGCTCACCTTCCTCGGCGCCTTCGCGCTGATGGTGCAGATCAGCCTGCCGCTGGCGCTCGTCGCCGCGCTGGTGGTGCCGCTCGCCATGGGGATCGTCGCCCACTACGGCGGGCGCATGGACCGGAGCTGGCAGGCGCAGTTCCGCCGCATCGCCGGGTTCAACGCCCGCATCGAGGAGAACGTCGGCGGCGTCCGCGTCGTCCAGGCCTTCGCCAACGAGGAGCACGAGCGCGCCCTGTTCGCCACCGAGAACGCCAGCTACCAGGCGGAGAAGCTGCGCGCCTACGCCGCGATGGCGGTGAGCCTCGCGCTCAACTACCTCGGCATGCGGCTGGTGCAGATCGTCGTCATGCTGGCGGGCACGGCGTTCATCGTGCGCGGCGGGCTGTCCATCGGCGATTTCGTGGCCTTCCTGCTGCTGGTCGGCGTGTTCTACCGCCCGCTCGACAAGATCAGCGCCGTCATCGAGACCTACCCCCGCGGCATCGCCGGCTTCCGCCGCTACCTGGAGTTCCTGGCCATCGCCCCGGACATCGCCGACCGCCCGGACGCGGTTCCGGCGCCCCCGCTGCGCGGCGACGTGCGCTATGGCCATGTCACCTTCGGCTACGAGCCGGGCCGCCCGGTGCTGCGGGACATCAGCCTCGACATCCGCGCCGGGGAGACGGTGGCGCTGGTGGGACCGTCAGGCGCCGGCAAGACGACGCTCTGCTCCCTGCTGCCCCGTTTCTACGAGGTGGAGGCGGGCGCGATCACGGTGGACGGCATCGACATCCGCGCCATGACCCGGTCCTCGCTCCGCCGGCAGATCGGCATCGTGCAGCAGGACGTGTTCCTGTTCGCCGGGTCGTTGCGGGACAACATCGCCTATGGCCGGCTCGGCGCGGACCCGGCGGCGATCCGCGACGCCGCCCACCGCGCCCGGCTCGGCGACCTGATCGACAGCCTGCCGGAGGGCCTCGACACGGTGGTCGGGGAGCGCGGCGTGAAGCTGTCCGGCGGGCAGAAGCAGCGGCTCGCCATCGCCCGCATCTTCCTCAAGAACCCGCCGCTGCTGATCCTGGACGAGGCGACCTCGGCGCTCGACAGCGAAACCGAGCGCGCCATCCAGCAGGCCCTCGCCGAACTGTCCCACGGCCGCACCACCCTCGTCATCGCCCACCGCCTGGCGACCATCCGCAACGCCGACCGCATCGTGGTCGTGACCGAGGCCGGCATCGCCGAGCAGGGATCGCATGACCAGCTCATGGCGGCGCGCGGCGCCTACTGGCGGCTGCACGACGCGCAGTTCGGCACCCTGGCCGCCGAGTGACCCCAAGGAAGTGACCCCAACCGCCGCCCGCGCCTTCATCGCGGCGCACACCGCGCTGTCCCGCGCCCCGCTGGTGCCCGAAATCGCGCTCCACCTCGCCACCGAGATCACCCCGATCTGGCAGGCGAGCGAAACCTGGCTGCAGCAGAAGAACATCGAGCCGCCGTTCTGGGCCTTCGCCTGGCCCGGCGGGCAGGCGCTGGCCCGGCACGCGCTGGACCGCCCGGCGCTGATCCGCGGACGCCGGGTGCTCGACTTCGCCGCCGGGTGCGGTATCGCCGCCATCGCCTGCGCCATGGCGGGTGCGGCGTCGGTGGAAGCCGCGGAGATCGACCCCCTCGCCGCCGCGGCCACGCTCGCCAACGCGCAAGCCAACGGCGTGACGGTGGACGCGCAGGCCGGCGACGTGGTGGGACAGCCCTGCCGCTGGGACCTGATCCTGTGCGGCGACGTGTGCTACGAGGCGCCGATGACCCGGCACATCCTGCCCTGGCTCCGGCAGATGGCGCAGGCCTGCGAGGTCTGGATCGCCGACCCCGGACGCGCCTACCTGCCGCGGGACGGCCTCACGCCGCTGGGCGAGTACCCCGTGCCGACCTCGCTCGAACTGGAGGACCGCGCCCTGCGGCCCACCCGGCTCTACCGGTTGTCGTAGGGCCGTTGATACTGCCCGGGCGGTGCGGGCCGGTCATCGCCGTAGGCTTGGTCCGGGTCGCCGCGCCGGCGGTCCTGGTTCTGGTTGTAGCGTGGCCGGTCGTCGGCCCGGCGCCGGTCGTCGTTGCCCCGCCGGTCGTCGCCGCCCCCCTGCCGCTGCGCATCGCGCCGGCCCTGCTCGTAAATTGCGCGGTCGCGGTCCGACTGGCCTTGATTGGGCTGCTGCTGTTGCTGGCCCGGCATGACCTGCTGCAACAGCCGCCCGGCGTCGTTCAGGCTCTGCGCCGCCGCCGGCCCCGCCAAGGCCGCGCCGGCCGCCGCTGCCATCCATAGCTTGCGCATCAGATTCTCCCCAGTGCGCCCGTGCAACGCCGCCGGGCACATGAGAGTTCGCGGAAGCCGCCTCAGCGCGCCATCATCACCGGCAGCGCCGCGTTCTCCAGCACGTGCCGGGTGACGCCGCCCAGGATCAGTTGCCGCAGCCGCGAATGGCTGTATGCGCCCATCGCCAGCAAATCCGCGCCGAATTCCCGCGCCGCCGCCAGCATGCCGCGCCCCACGTCGCGGTCCATCGGGCGGAACTGCGCGACCTCCGGACGGATGCCGTGCAGCGCGAGGTAGCCGAGCAGGTCCGCCGCCCCCGGCCCGCGCCGCTGGTACTCGTCGGCCGAGAGCACCCGCACCGCCTCCGCCCGCTGCATCCAAGGGATCGCGGCGTGCACGGCGGCCGCGCTCTCCGCCGTGCCGTTCCAGGCGATGCAGATGCGGCTGCCGATGGCTTGCCCGGCCTTCTGCGGCGCGATCAGCACCGGGCGCCCGCTGTCGAACAGCACGGCATGCAACGCGTCGCTGCTGGACACGTCGTCCCCGGCCTCCGGATGCGGCACCACGGTGAGGTCGGCAAGGCGCGCGAGCTGGGCGACCAGGTCCTCCTCCCGCCCGGTGACGCTCGCGAAATTGGCGGTGGCGCCCCGGCTGAGCGGCTCGGCCACGGTGACGCCATGGGCGGCGACGAAGCGGTCGAACATGGCACGCACGGCGTCGGAACGGTCGGTGCTCTCCTTTTCGGTCGCCGACATCATCTCCTCGATCATCGCGCCCGACAGGCCCTCGCCGGCCAGCGGCGCCACGTCGCGGCTATCGACGCGGACATGCAGCGCCGTGAGGTGCGCGTCCCACATCCGCGCGACGGTCAGCGCCGTCGTCAACGCGGCCTCCCCGGCGGCGGTGCCGGTGAGCGGCAGCAGCAGCTTGCGGATCGGCATGGCGTTCCCTCCTTGATGTCCAGGGCATCGCGGGGACGCTACCACATTTTTCCGGGGTGCAATGAGGTGCGGTTTTGTACGCTGGCCCAGCAGCACGAAGTGCCGCACGCGCAGCATGCCGCTGCCCCACCACAAGAGGATGCATCCCTGAATCTGTGCATCATCTTGCACAAGCTTGCTTGCAGGCGAACGCCGTCCAGTGCATATGTCTGCACATGGCCGCTCCGGAGACGAACCGCGCAAAGGTCGTTTCCCGTTTGGAAGCGGAGGGCTGGGTCAATGCCAGGGGCAAGAGCCACGGCAAATCCATCAAGGCCGGCGCGGCATACCCCATCATCGTGCCGCGTCACCGCACGCTCAGCCCAGGCGTCGCCCGCAGCATCGCCAAGGCAGCGGGCTGGATATGATCGGAAGGATCGGCAGCGTGCGCTATTTTGCTCTCATTGACGGCAAGCCCGGCGCATATGGCGTGGCGTTTCCCGACCTGCCGGGCTGCACGGCTATTGGCGAAACCTTGGACCAGGCAGTTACGGAAGCGTCGGCGGCCCTCGCGGACTGGATCGGCACCGTTGAAGGCGATGGCGGCGCCGTCCCGCCCGCCAGGTCAGCCGAATCGCTCCGCCACGATCCCGAAGTTGCCGGCGCCTTGGCGGACGGGGCATGCTTGGTTGCACTGCTGCTCGTGCGCGCCACGGGGAAGTCCGTGCGCGCCAACCTGTCGCTCGACGAGGGCCTTGTCGCCGCGATCGACGCCGCAGCCCGCAGCAGGGGTGTGACACGGTCCGGCATGGTATCCATCATTGTGCGTCAGCACCTGCATGAGATGGGATAGCGCATCGGGCGAAGTCGGGTGGCGCTCCAGATTTGCGTAGATACATGAATTGCCAAACGGCTTTTTGCATCTACAGTGATGCGGTGAGAATTAGCTTCGACCCTGCAAAACGAGTTGCTACGCTGACGGAACGTGGGCTGGATTTCGCGGATGCTGGGGCGGTGTTTACCGGCAGGGAGGCCACCTTGGATGATGAACGGTTCGACTACGGCGAGGCACGCCGCATCACTGCGGGTTTTCTCAACGGCCGCATGGTTATTATTGTCTGAACGCCGCGCGGCGACGCGCGGCACATCATCTCAATGAGGCACGCACATGCGAAAGAGCAACGCCGCTGGGCCAGCGAAATCCGGAGGATTTGCGCGAAGCACCTGGGTTGATCCGGATGACGCGCCGGAACTGACCGATGATTTCTTCGAGCGGGCCGAAATCCGCGAGAACGGGGTGCTCATCCGCGCCGGTCGCCCCAAGAGCGACGCGCCGAAGCAACTCGTGTCAATCCGCCTGGACCCGGACATACTGGCGAAGCTGCGCGAGGGCGGGCCGGGCTGGCAGACTAGGCTCAACGACATCCTCCGCAGAACGCTCATCGGATGAGCGGTGCCGCCTGCGCGCCCACGCCCCCTAAACAAGCACCCGGCATGACAGAACTACGCACCCCGCGCCTGCTGCTGCGCCCTTGGCGCGACACGGACCTCGCCCCCTTCGCCGCCCTGAACGCCGACCTCGAGGTGCGCCGCGGGTTCGCGGGCACGCTGACGCGCGAGGAGAGTGACGCCTTAGCCGCTCACATCCAAGAGCACATCACGACGCACGGGTTCGGCTTCTGGGCCGTGGAGGCGCCCGGGACCGCGCCGTTCATCGGTTTCGTGGGCCTCAAGCACGTTTCCTTCGCTGCCCCCTTTGCCCCGGCCGTGGAGATCGGCTGGCGGCTGGCGCGAGCGCATTGGGGCCAGGGCTACGCCACGGAAGCGGCCCGCGCCGCGCTCGCCCATGCCTTCGGGCCGTTGGACCTGCCGGAGGTCGTGAGCTTCACCGTGCCGGGCAACCTCCCGTCGCGCCGGGTCATGGAACGGATTGGGATGACGCACGACCCCAAGGATGATTGTGACGATCCCACCTTGCCCGGAGGGCACCCGTTCCGGCGCATAGTGCTTTACCGTGCGGCGCGCGGCGCGCAGCATCCAAGCGCTTGACTCGCCGCCCTCACGGATACAGCGCGCCCACGCTCCACCCTTCCCCCGCCCGCGTGTACACCCGGCGGTCATGCAAACGGAACGGCATGTCCTGCCAGAACTCGATGGACGCCGGCTGCACGCGGAAGCCGGACCAGTGCGGCGGGCGCGGGATCGTGTCGCCGGGGTAGCGCGCGTCCAGCTCCGCCACGCGCCGCTCCAGCTCGGCCCGCGACGCCAGCGGGCGCGACTGGTCGGACGCCAGCGCCCCCAGGCGCGAGATGCGGGCGCGGGTGCTGAAGTAGGCGTCGGCCTCGGCCGCCGTCACCGTTTCCACCGCCCCTTCGACGCGCACCTGGCGCTGCAGGCTCTTCCAATGGAAGAGCAGCGCCGCCCGCGGGTTGGCGAGCAGCTCCCGGCCCTTGCGCCCCTCGTGGTTGGTGTAGAACACGAAGCCCCGCGCGTCGAAGTCCTTGAGCAGCACGATCCGCGCAGACGGCGTGCCATCCGGCGTCGTGGTCGCGACCGTCATCGCGTTCGGGTCGTTCGGCTCCGTGCGGCCCGCCTCGTCGAGCCAGGCCCCGAACAGCCGGAACGGGTCGGCCGCCTCCGGAATGCCGCGGGTCTCGATGGAGGGAAGCGTGGGGGAAGGCAGCGGGGTGTCGGGCATGGCGGGTCTCCGAATGGGGCGCACCATGCCGATTTGGGCCTGGTCCGCCAATAGCCACCCCCAGGGCTTCCCCCTCGCGCCTGCATGTGCCACCACCGCCTATCCCCCACCACGCAGCGAGGTCCCCATGCCGGATGCCAGCCCGATTCCCATTGGGACCCTGATGCAGGGCAAGCGCGGCGTCGTCATGGGGGTGGCGAACGACCGTTCCATCGCCTGGGGCATCGCCGCCGCCTGCGCGGCGCAAGGCGCGGAGCTTGCCTTCACCTACCAGGGCGACGCGCTGGGCAAGCGGGTGCGCCCCCTGGCCGAAAGCGTCGGCAGCCGGCTGGCCGTGCCCTGCGACGTGTCGGACGACGCCAGCATCGACGCCGCCTTCGCCGCCATCGCGGAGGCCTGGTGCCATGACGGCCCGGGCATCGACTTCCTGGTGCACGCCATCGGCTGGGCGGACAAGACGTACTTGCGGGGCAAGTACCTCGACACGCCGCGCCAGGCGTTCCTGGTCGCCATGGACATCTCCTGCTTCTCCTTCACCGCGGTGGCGCAGCGCGCGGTGCCCCTCATGCGGCCCGGCGGCTCCCTGCTGACGCTCACCTACCTGGGCGCCGAGCGCGTCATGCCGCATTACAACGTGATGGGGGTCGCCAAGGCGGCACTGGAATCCTCCGTGCGCTATCTGGCGGCGGACCTGGGCGGCCAGGGCCTGCGGGTGAACGCGCTGTCCGCCGGGCCGATGAAGACGCTGGCGGCCAGCGGCATCGGCGACTTCCGCTATATCCTGCGCTGGAACGAGTACAACGCCCCGATGGAGCGCAACGTCTCGCTGGAGGAGGTCGGGGGCGCCGGGATGTACCTGCTCAGCCCGCTGTCCTCTGGCGTGACCGGCGAGGTGCACCATGTGGATTGCGGCTACCACGTCGTCGGCATGAAGAACCCGTCAGCGCCCGACATCCACGTGGCCGGCAATTCCTCCTAAGCGTCCCGAGGACCTGAAGCCCCGCCCATGAGCGACAACACCTTCGGCCACCTGTTCCGCGTCACCACCTGGGGCGAAAGCCACGGCCCCGCCATCGGCTGCGTCGTCGACGGCTGCCCGCCCCGCCTGCCGCTCTCGGAGGCCGGCATCCAGCCCTGGCTCGACCGCCGCCGCCCGGGCCAGTCGCGCTACACCACCCAGCGGCAGGAGCCGGACGAGGTCCGCATCCTGTCGGGCACCATGGACGGCCTGACCACCGGCACGCCCATCGCGCTGGAAATCCAGAACGTCGATCAGCGCAGCCGCGACTACGGCGACATCGCCCAGCAGTTTCGGCCGGGCCATGCCGACCTCGCCTACGAGTTGAAATACGGCATCCGCGACCACCGCGGCGGCGGCCGCAGCAGCGCGCGGGAAACCGCGATGCGCGTCGCCGCCGGGGCGATTGCGCGCATCGTGCTGGGCGAGCGGGTGCAGGTGCGCGGCGCCATGGTGCAGATGGGCGCCCACGCCATCGACCGCGCCCGCTGGGACTGGGACGCCGTGGACCAGAATCCGCTGTTCTGCCCGGACCCGGTGGCCGCCGCGGCTTGGGAAGAGCAACTGGCGGCGATCCGCAAGTCCGGCTCCAGCGTCGGCGCGGTGATCGAGGTGGTGGCGGACGGACTGCCGCCCGGCCTCGGCGCCCCGATCTACGGCAAGCTCGATGCGGACATCGCCGCCGCCCTCATGAGCATCAACGCGGTGAAGGGGGTCGAGATCGGCGACGGCTTCGCCGCGGCCGCCCTGGAAGGCGAGGGCAACGCGGACGAGATGCGGATGCGGGACGGCGTGGTGCAGTTCGGCTCCAACCATTCGGGCGGCGTCCTGGGCGGCATCTCGACCGGGCAGCCGGTGGTGGCGCGCTTCGCGGTGAAGCCCACCAGCTCCATCCTGGTGCCGCGCCAGGCGGTGGACCGGATGGGGCGGGAGGTGGACGTGGTGACGCGCGGGCGGCACGACCCCTGCGTCGGCATCCGCGCCGTGCCGGTCGGCGAGGCGATGCTGGCCTGCGTGCTGGCCGACCACCTGCTGCGCCACCGCGCGCAGGTGCCGGACGCGCCGGAGGTGGCCCGCCTCCCACGCAACTAGTCGTGGGGTTGCGGCATGGCCGGTCTGGTCTATTGCGCGCAATCGGTAGTGGTGGCAGGGATGGCTGAGCGATGCAGCCGTATCCCGACCCCATCAATCCTGCGGCGCTCAATGCATTCATCGAATGCGTTGGCGCGCGCGCATGGGAAGACCGGCTGGAAACGCTGCGCTCAGGCGTCTCCGCGCCGACGCGGATCGGGCGGCAGCGGGCGCAGCGCCACTGCATCGAGTTCACGATTGAGCGATTGCGCCGCGGCTTGCTGAACCGCGCGCCCAGCGCGGCGGAGCACTGCATGGCCAGCCTTGCCGCCTTTGCCGTCACGCTGTTCATGTCCTTGTCGAACGAGGGCCGGGTGCGGCTCGTCGCCCTGCTGCGCGCCTCGCTTGCGGACGATGCCTGCCTGGTGCCGCCCTTCCACCTGCTGCGCACCGCGGCGCTGCAGCAGTCTCGCGGCTTCGGCGTGACGTTCGCCGGGCTGGAGGACGGGGCGCCCTACGACCTGCTGCTGCACCGCGACGGCACGGAAGCGGAGGTCGTCTGCGACGTGGTCTCCGCCGAGGAGGGGCGCGACCTGCACCGGGGCGCCTGGTTCAGCCTGGTGGACCGCATCGACCCCGAATTGCAGGCCTGGCTCTGCATGCACCCTGGCCGCTACATCCTGAAGATGACGCTGCCGCAGGGATTGCGGGAGGCGGAGGGCGACGGATTGCTCGCCGCGCTGCACGCCCGGATCACCGCGATGCTCGCGCAGTCGCGCCGGACCGACCATGACGAGGCTGCGGTGCTGCGGCTCGACCCGCTGATGCTGGCGGCGGCGCAGGCGGACGAGGTGGGCCTGATGCCCCGGCTGCGCCGGGAGTTCGGGCCGGAGGCGCATCTGTCGGTCACGGCGGCCGGCGGCGGGATCTTCGTCATGGCCGCCCGCGCCGGGCGGGAGGACATGGTCGCCACCGCCATCCGCCGCCGCCTGTCCGCCCTTGCCCCCGCCCGCCTGAGCGGCAAGCGGCCCGGCATCCTCGCCATGTTCATCGAGGACACCGACCGCCCGGAATGGCGCAGCCTGCGCGACAAGCTCGAACTGGAAGGCGAGACGCGCAAGTTCATGACCCAGCCGGAAGCCCGCCGCGTCGTCGCTGTCACCTGCGCCTCCCGGTTGGAGCTGTTCGGCCTGCCCGAACCCGACAGCGCGCCCGGCGGCGAGCTGCGCTTCCGCAACCCGGCCCACCCCGCCGCCAAGACCCCCGCCCTGGCGCCCGCCGTGCTGTCATCCTTGTGATGTTGTTTTTTTGAGACAAATGGCGAACCGCCTTACGCCTGCCACGTTTGTGCGCCAACATAGCTTGACAGAAGCAGGAGTTGCCGCGTGACGGAGTGTGAAGAAGCGTCCAAGCTGGCGGAGCTGGACCGCATCCTGAACGACCCCGACGTGCCTATGGAGCCGGCCCGGGTCTGGGCATTGCTCGCTGAAATTTCCCGGCAGGAAGCCGTGCTGGCGGACTAATCCCGCCCGGCTTGGCCACGTTGGGCCGCGATCAGGAACTCGCGGTTGCCTTCCGGCCCGGTGATCGGGCTGGCCTCGATCCCCAGCACCCACCAGCCTGGCAAGCCAACCCACCAGTCCCGCACCCGGGCGCAGACCTGGCGATGCACGCCCGCATCCCGCACCACGCCCTTCGACCCCACCTGGCCCGGCCCGGCCTCGAACTGCGGTTTTATCAGTGCCACTGCCCAGGCGCCCGGCGCGCATAGCGCCAACGGCGCCGGCAACAGGGTTTGCAGGCCGATGAACGCCGCGTCGCACACCAGTGCGCCCACCGGGTCCGGCACCTGCTCCGCCGTCAAGTAGCGCGCGTTGGTCCGCTCGTGCACCACCACCCGCGCGTCGCTCCGCAGCCGCCAGGCGAGCTGCCCGTGCCCCACATCGACCGCATGCACCCGCGCGGCGCCATGGTGCAGCAGCACGTCGGTGAACCCCCCGGTGCTCGCCCCCACGTCCAGCGCCACCCGCCCCGCGGCCTCCAGCCCGAAATGCCGGACCGCGTGGTCGAGCTTCAGCCCGCCGCGCGACACCCAGGGATGGTCCTGCCCCCGCACCTCCAGCGCCGCGTCTTCCGGCAGGCCGTCGCCCGCCTTGCCTACCCGGCGCTCCCCGTTCCACACCTTGCCCGCCAGGATCAATGCCTGCGCCCGGGTGCGGCTTTCGGCGAGGCCGCGGTCCACTAGCATCTGATCCGCGCGCTGTTTCGGCAATGGGGACAGCCTTTCTGGTTCAGCCTCTCAATGGACCAGCCGCGCCGCGCCGCCGCCAGTCACTTCTTCATGCCCCAGCTTCGCACCCCGGCTTCACGCCCCGACCACGCTTGCGCCGTGACCAGCCCACGCGGAGAACCCGGCCATACTTTCCGACAATCCCCGCCGATTCGCCCTTCCCGCCGGCTTCTTCCTGTTGGCGCTGCTGACCGGCTGGTTGTTGGCGGGCACGCTGCCGCCGGGCCAGGCGGCAGACGAGCAGGCGCACGCGATCCGCATCGACGCCTTGTCCCGCGGCCAGTTCCTCGGCCATCGGGAGGGAGGCCGCGGCGGGGTCACGGCGCCGCCGACTTTGCTGGAGGTGGCCGCCGTGACCCCCTTCGGCCATGCGCAGGCCCGGGCGGAGCAGCACCTCGCCGACGTCATACGGTGGAGCAAGCCCGCGCAGTTCTTCGACCTCGGCACAATTGCAACCTACTTTCCGGCGGTTTACGCCCCGGCTGCGGTTGAAATCGCCTTGGCGCGGGCGTTCCGCGCAAAGCCGGTGGATGCGTTCCGGGCCGGACGCCAGGTCAACCTTGTGGCTTTCGCCCTGCTGGGCGCCGTGGCGCTTGCGGCCGCGCGACGGGGCCGGGCGCTGATCGCGGCGGTCCTGCTGCTGCCGATGTCGCTGGGCCTCGCGGCGAGCCTGAGCGGGGACGGCATCCTGATCGGCCTCGCCGCCCTGGCCGCGGCCTGCGCGACCCGCGGCGACGCCCGGGGATGGTGGGCAGCCGCCGGGCTGGTGACGCTGGTCGGGCTGACCAAGCTGCCTTACGCGCCGCTGCTGCTGGCGCTGCTGGTGGCGGGCCGCCCGGCTCCCATGCGGCTGGGCGCCGTCGCGCTGTCGGCCGGGCTGATGCTGGGGTGGGCCGCCTATAACCAGGCCGCGGTCATGGGGACCGTGGGCTGGCCGCTGTATGAGGCGGGGCCGCTCTGGCCCGGCCCGCCGCGGAGCTTCGATCATTTCGACCCGCCCGCGCAGCTCCAGGTCCTCGCTGCCGACCCGGCGCGCGCCGTGACGCTGCCCGCGCAGGTCTTCGCGCAGAACCCCTGGATTTGGCGTCAGGTGATCGGCGTGCTCGGCTGGCTGAGCATCGAGTTGCCGGGCTGGGTTTATTCCATGTGGACCGGCGTGCTGGCGGTCGCGGCGCTCAGCCTGCTGGCGGAACACGGCCCCCGTCCGGCGCCCGCCCTGGCCGGCCTGCTCGGCATCGTCCTCAGCGCCTGGGCGATTACGCTGGTGCAATATCTCGGCTGGACGGAGGTGGGCGCCACGGCCATTGAAGGGGTGCAGGGCCGGTACTTCCTGCCGCTGCTGCCGTTCGGGGCCGTCTCGATCCCCTGCGTGCGCCCGCTGCGCCTGCCCGGCCTGGCCGCCGTGCCGCTCGCCGCCGGGTTGGCGAGCGCCGCGACGGTGCCGGTGGTGGTCGCGCTGGCATCGTTCCTGCGTTAATGCCCGCGTGACACCACGTAGTCCGCCAGCGCCCGCAGCCGCCCGGCCCGCGCGTCGAACGCCTGGAGGTGCCGCGCCGCCTGCGCCGCCAGCACGGCCGCCTGCGCCCGGGCGCGCTCGACGCCCAGCAGCGCCACCACGGTCGCCTTGCCCGCGGCCTGGTCCTTGCCAGCGGTCTTGCCGATGCCCGCCGTGGTGCCGACCGCATCCAGCACGTCGTCGGCGATCTGGAACGCGGCGCCCAAGTCCCGCCCGTACGCCGCGACCTGCGCCCGCAGCGGCGCCGCCGCCCTGCCCAGGATCGCCCCGGCCTCCGCGCTGTACTGGATCAGCCGCCCGGTTTTCAGCGCCTGCAGCCGCGTCACCTCGTCGGGGTCGAGCGCCTCCCCCTCCGTCGCCATGTCGATCATCTGGCCCCCCGCCATGCCCCGCGCCCCGGCGGCGAGGCCCAGCGCCATCACCAGCTCGCAGCGCGCCAGCGGGTCCGAATGGGTGTCCGGCCCGGCCAGCAGCTCGAAGGCGCGGGTTTGCAGGGCGTCCCCGGCCAGGATCGCCGTCGCCTCGTCGAACTTCCGGTGCGTGCTCGGCTGGCCGCGGCGCAGGTCGTCGTCGTCCATCGCCGGCAGGTCGTCATGCACCAGCGAGTAGGCGTGCAGCATCTCGACGGACGCCGCCACGCGCGCCGCCGACGCCCGCGCCACGCCGAACAGCCCGGCCACCTCCATCACGAGAAAGCCGCGCAGCCGCTTGCCGCCATTCAGGGTCGCGTAGCGCATCGCCTCCACCAGCCGCCGCTCCCGCCCGTCCGGCAGCGGCAGCAACGTGTCGAGCGCCTCCTCGACCACCGCCGCGTGCTCGGCCAGCGCCGCCGGGATGCCGGATGCCGCCAGGCCGTCCATCAATCCATCGCCTTCAACGAGACGCTGCCGTCGGCGCGCTCAACGATGGCCTGCACGCGGGCTTCCGCCTGCGCCAGCTTGGCCTCGCAATGCCGGCGGAGCAGCGCGCCGCGCTCATAGGCGGTGATCGCCTCCTCCAGCTTCTGCTGCCCGCCTTCCAGCCCGCGCACGATGCGCTCCAATTCCGCCAGCGCGTCCTCGAACGACAGGCCGGTTACGTCATCCGCCATAAGGGTTTCATATCCATCGTTGTTGCTACTTTGCCGGGGGAGATGGAACGACAATCGACCCCGGTTGGAAGATGACCTGTATCGGCGGGCTGTTCTGTCCCAGTTTGAAACCCAGCACACCGGCCATGGCGATTGCCACGCCGAGCAGCACCGCAATATTCCGCGGCGTTTCCCAGAATGCCTGCTTCTGCTTCAGATCAAGGTCTGCTTGCTTCAGCTTCAAATCCGCCTGCATCACGGCCACCCTTAGTTCCTGTTCCTCGTCCTCGGATATAGGCAATCTCAACCCCGACTTTTCAGCCGCGCCTTATACCCGCATCAGCCGCCGGACATGCAAGGCGGCGCTCGCCGCGAGCGCCTTGAGGTCGTAGCCGCCTTCCAGCACCGACACCACCCGTCCCCCGCAATGCGCATCCGCCAGCGCGAGCAGCCGGTCCGTCATCCAGCCGTAATCCTCGGTGTCCAGCCGCAGCTCCGCCAGCGGGTCCGCCCGGTGCGCGTCGAAGCCCGCGGACACGATCAGCAGCTCCGGCGCCCACTCATCCACCGCCGGCAGCCCGTTCCGCTCCCACGCCCGGCGGAACTCGACGCCCGTCGTGCCCGGCGCCAGCGGCAGGTTCAGCACGTTGCCCGCCACCCCCCGCTCCTCCGGCCCGCCGGTGCCGGGGTAGCACGGCGACTGGTGGCTGCTGACGTACAGCATGTCCGGGTCGGATTCGAGGATGTCCTGCGTGCCGTTGCCGTGATGCACGTCGAAGTCCACCACCGCGACCCGCCGCACCCCCCAACGCGCGCGGGCATGCAGCGCCGCGATGGCCGCCGAGCCGAACAGGCAGAACCCCATGGCCCGCCGCCGCTCCGCATGATGCCCTGGCGGGCGGGTGGCGACGAAGGCGGCGCGCGCCCAGCCCTCCATCACCGCATCCACCGCCGCGGCCGCGCCCCCTGCGGCGCGCGACGCCGCTTCCCGGCTGCCATGGCCCATGGCGGTGTCGCTGTCGAGCCGGACGTGCTCGCCGGGCGGCGGCTGGATGGCGAGGATCGCCCGCACGTAATCCGCCGGGTGCGCCAGTTCGAGCAGCGCCGCCGTCGCCTCCGGCGCTTCCTCGCGCAGCAGCGGCACGAAATCGGGATGCTCCAGCGCCTGCAGCACGACGCGCAGGCGGTCCGGGCATTCCGGATGGAACGGGCCGTTGTCGTGGCCGAGGCAGGCCGGATGGGTGAACAGCGCAACGGTCATGCCGGCGCGTCCGGCGCGGCGTCAGGATCGGGATCGGCCCGGCGGCGGATGGTGAAGCTCAGCACGCCCGCGTCCTCCGCCTGCGCCACCAGCGCGTGCCCGGTTTCCCGGCAGAATGCCTGGAAGTCCGCCACCGCGGCGCGGTCGGTCGCCAGCACCCGCAGCCGCTCCCCCGGCGCCATGCCGCGCAGCGCGCGGTTGGCCCGCAGCACCGGCAGCGGGCACTTCATGTCTTTCACGTCGAGGATGGTGTCCGCCATGGCGCTGTCTCCGAAACCGCATCTTTCCGCAAGCGCCGCGCTTGAGCAAGCGGCGCCCGGCCCGCTATGTTGCCGAGATGGCACATCGCATCGGCATCGACCTCGGCGGCACCAAGATCGAGATCGCCATGCTCGACCCGGCGGGACAGGTCGCGCTGCGCCGCCGCATCGACACGCCGCCCGCCTATGACGGGGTGATCGCCGGCATCGCCGGGCTGGTGCAGGCGGCGGAGGCGGAGTTGGGCGTGCAGGCCACCGTCGGCGTCGGCATCCCCGGCGTCATCAGCCCGGCGACCGGCCTCATCAAGAACGCCAACAGCCAGATGCTGATCGGCCATGCGCTCGATCAGGACCTGTCCGCCGCCCTGGCCCGCACGGTGCGGGTGGAGAACGACGCCAACTGCTTCGCCTTGAGCGAGGCGACGGACGGCGCGGGCGCCGGGCACCGCTGCGTGTTCGGGGTGATCATGGGCACCGGCTGCGGCGGCGGCGTAATCGTGGACGGGCGGGTGCTGTCCGGACGCAACCGGGTCGCCGGCGAATGGGGCCACACCCCCCTGCCCTGGCCGCGCGACGACGAGTGGCCGCAGCCCCCCTGCTGGTGCGGCCAGACCGGCTGCCTGGAGCTTTACTTGTCCGGCACCGGCCTCGCCCGCTCCTGCAACATGCCGAACGCCGCGACCGTGGAGCGCCGGGCGGAAGCGGGCGACCCGGCCGCCGTCGCAGCCATCGACCGGCACGCCGACCGGCTGGCGCGCGGGCTGGCCGTGGTGGTCAACATCCTGGACCCCGACGTGATCGTGCTCGGCGGCGGCGTGTCCAACATGCCGCAGCTTTACGAGCGCGTGCCGCCCTTGCTCGAACACTACGTGTTCAGCGACGCGCTGACGACCCGCGTGCTGCGCCACCACCATGGCGACAGCAGCGGCGTGCGCGGCGCGGCCTGGCTGTGGCCGCCCGAGGGCGGTGAGTAGCCTTTGCCGCGACTGCGGCGCGTCCCCGCCCGGCGCCGCCTGCGCCTGCGGCTCGCGCCGCATCGTGCGCCATCCCGAGCTGTTCCGCCTGCACATCGCCCACGTCGATTGCGACGCCTTCTACGCCAGCGTCGAGAAGCGGGACCGTCCGGAGCTGGCCGGGCGCCCGGTGATCGTCGGCGGCGGGGTGCGCGGCGTCGTCACCGCCGCCTGCTACGTCGCCCGCATGCACGGGGTGCGCAGCGCCATGCCAATGTTCCAGGCGCTGCGCGCCTGCCCCGACGCCGAGGTGATCCGCCCGGATTTTCCCAAGTACGGCGCAGCCGCCCGGCAGATCCGCGCCATGATGGCGGACCTCACGCCGCTGGTGCAGGCGCTGTCCATCGACGAGGCGGTGCTGGACCTGTCGGGCACCGCGGCGCTGCACGGGGCGCCGCCCGCCGCCGTGCTGGCCGGCCTCGCGCGCCGGGTGGAGCGGGAGGCGGGCGTCACCGTGTCCATCGGCCTGGCCCCCAACCGCCTCTTGAGCAAGCTCGCCGCCGGGCGCGACAAGCCCCGCGGCTTCGCCGTGCTGGGGTCGGAAGCCGCCACTGTCTTGGCGCGCGAGCCGGTGCGCCTGCTGCCCGGCATCGGCCCGGCGCAGGAACGCAAGCTGCACGCCGTGGGCATCACCCATCTGGCGCATCTGCAAGCACTGGACGACCGTGCGGCGCTGGCCCGGCTCGGGGAGGACGGCCCGTCCTTGGCCCGCCGTGCCCGCGGCGAGGACGCCCGGCCGGTGCAGCCGGAGCGCGACACCAAGTCCATCAGCGCCGAGACCACCTTCGACACCGACCTGTCCGACTTCCGCCCGCTTGAGGCGCATCTGTGGCGCATGGCGGAGAAGCTCGCCCGGCGGCTGCGGGAGCAGGGCTTCGCCGCCGGCGGCGTCGTGCTGAAACTGAAGACCACGCGCTTCGCCGGGCGCACCCGGGCGCAGCGCCTGCCGGGTCCCACGGCGCTGCCGGACGCGCTGTTCGCCGCCGGGCGTGCCCTCTTGCAGCGGGAAGCGGACGGCACGGCGTTCCGGCTGATCGGCCTCGGCGCGCATCCGCTGCTGCCGGGGCGGCTCGCGGACCAGCCGGACCTCGCGGACCCCGACGCGCCGCGGCGGGCGGCGGTGCAGCGCGCGGTGGACGCGCTGCGCGCCCGGTTCGGGGACGGCGTGATCGGGCGCGGGCGGGGGCGCTGACCGCCCGCGGGATGCCGCCCGGCGCCGCGCAAAGTGACTTATGCCACAGACGCCGACGGCCCGCCTCCGGCATCCATGCGGCATCGCGAACGCTTGGAGGCTCCCATGAAGCACTCGACACCCAACACCGTCCGCTTCGCCGTGGTCGCGCACCTCGGCGAGGATGTGCGGCGCACCGCCAACCATGTCGTCGCCCGCGCCCGCGCCGCCCGGCGGCACGGCGCCACGGCGGATGCCTACCGCATCAGCGCCGAAGGGCTTGACGCCCAGGCCGACCGGGCGGAATCGCTGCTGTTCAGCCGGGCCGTCGAAACGTTCCGCGCCGCCGCGGCGGAGAACCGGCTGATCGCGGACGCGCTGGAGGTGCTGGAGGGTCGCACGGGGCTGTAAGGCGCGGCCATTTCGTCGTTGCGGTCCACGGTGCAAACAGTGAACGTGGCGCTGACCGGCACGAGTGCAAAAGCGGCATGACCGAGCCAAATCCGACCGAGCAATTGGCCGTGACCACCATCGCGAGACGGCCCGACCTGCTGCCGGTCGTTGCCGACTGACTTTGGCGCGAATGGTGGCAGCGGAGCGGGCACTCGCTGGAGCAGACCCAAGCCATCTACGCCGCGCGCTGCGCCGGGGTCGGAGCGCCGCAAACGTTCGTCCTGCTCGCAGGCGAGACGCCCGTCGGCACTGCGACCCTTGCGAGGACGGACCTCGAAGAAAGGCCGGACCTCACCCCCTGGCTGGCCGGTGTTTTCGTTGTTCCCGAAGCACGGGGGCGAGGCTACGTGAAGCACCTGCTCGCCGCGTTCGATAAGGCTTGCCGGGCTGCGTCCATCAGGACGGCATGGCTCTACACCAACACCGCCGAACGGGTGTACCTCCGGGGCGGCTGGCACGTGGCAGAGATCGTCCAGCGCCACGGCAAGCGGCCCACGACGCTGATGCGGCGGGATTTCACCAGCGAAAACTGATTTTCAAAAGGTGCCTCCGCGCAAACGGACGCTGGCGCTTGATGCCAAGCACGGCCAGCCGGCGAGGACGTGACCGGGTGGCGGCTGGCATCCTGGCCGCGTGGCTCCATCTGATCGGGGCCGCTGCTGCGGACTGGGGTGCCATGGTTGATGATTGGGACGTTGTCCGCCGTGCGGGCCGCGGGTTAAGCCTGGCCCTTGCCGGCCCCCTGCTGCTCGCCGCCGCATGTGCTCAGCGCGCGGCTCCCTCCGCGGTCCTGGACTCCGGCAAGGTGGGGTCCGTCGCCGTCGGCCGCTCCTCCCGCGCCGACGTGTTCGCCGCCCTGGGGCAGCCCAGCCGCACGGAGCGGAGCGCGGGCGGCGAGGCCTGGATCTACGAGGCGCGGACCGGCAACGCAGGAGGCCGCGGCTGGATGAACGGGGTGTCGGCCGCATCCGGGGTGGCGGGCGCCTTCGTACCCTATGCGGGCCTGCTCGGCTCCGGCCTCGGGCTTGCGGGCGTGGGGACGGACGCGATGCGTGCGGACCCGCAGGCGGTCAGCCTGGCGGTGACGTTCCGAGAGGACGGCGTGGTGCGGGACTGCACCTATTCCAGCACCGCCATGCCGGCGGGCGTGCCCGGGCCGGCCACGGGCACGGCGGCGCCCATCGACTGCCAAAGACCCATCGTGCCCAACCCTGCCCCCACAGCACCGGTAGGCGTCAAGCGGCGCTGAAGGCGGTCACGCGATGTTCACCCGCCGCTCTGGCATCCCGCGCGGGCCTGCCGGGTTCTCCCCGGGAACACCATTTCGAGGACCCCGCCCATGCGCGCACTGACTTGGCACGGCAAGGAAGACATCCGCTGCGACACCGTGCCGGACCCGACGATCCAGGAGGGCCGCGACGCCATCATTAAGGTCCATGCCTGCGCCATCTGCGGCTCCGACCTGCACCTCATGGGCGGCTTCGTGCCGACCATGGAAAGCGGCGACATCCTGGGCCACGAGTGCATGGGCGAGGTCGTCGAGGTCGGCAAGGATAACACCAAGCTCAAGATCGGCGACCGCGTCGTGGTGCCGTTCACCATCTGCTGCGGCGAGTGCCGGCAGTGCAAGTGGGGCAACTGGTCCTGCTGCGAGCGCACCAATCCCAACGGCGAGATGCAGGCGAAGCAGTACGGCTATCCCCTGGCCGGGCTGTTCGGCTTTTCCCACATCACCGGCGGCTTCCCCGGCGGCCAGGCGCAGTACGTCCGCGTGCCCTATGCCGACGTGGGTCCCATCAAGGTGCCGGACAACCTGACGGACGAGCAGGTTCTGTTCCTGTCCGACATCTTCCCGACCGCCTTCATGGCGGCCGAGCATTGCGAGATCGGGCCGGAGGACACCATCGCCATCTGGGGCTGCGGACCCGTCGGCGTTCTGGCGGTGAAGTCCTGCTTCCTGCTGGGGGCCAAGCGGGTGATCTCCATTGATACGGTGCCGGAGCGCCTGGCGTTGGCGCGGGAAGCCGGTGCCGAGACGATCGACTTCGGCTCGCAGAACGTGCAGGACACCCTCATGGAGATGACGCACGGCCAGGGGCCGGACGCGGTGATCGAGGCGGTCGGCCTGGAAAGCCACGGCGCCGACACGCTGATGCAGAAGGTCAGCTCCGCCGTGATGAGCCACACCGTCGCCCTGGAGCGCCCGTTCGCGCTGAACCAGGCGATCCTCGCCTGCCGCCCCGGCGGCATCGTGTCGATGCCGGGCGTGTTCGCCGGCCAGGTCGGCCCGGTGGCGCTGGGTGCGTTCATGCAGAAGGGCCTGACCTGGAAAACCGGCCAGACCCACATGCAACGCTACCTCAAGCCGTTGCTGGAGCGGATCGAGAAGGGGGAGATCGACCCATCCTTCATCATCTCGCACCGGGCGAGCAGCCTGGAGGACGGGCCGGAGCTTTACAAGACGTTCCGGGACAAGAAGGACAAGTGCACGAAGGTGGTGCTGCGCCCGAACGGGTGAGGCGGGCTTTGGTCGTCAGGCTTTGGCGCCGTCCGGTTCGGAACGGCGCCCCCTTGGCCTCAGACGAACCGGAAGTTGGCCGGGGTCAACGAGTCCTGAGCTATGGATGGGAGGTCTATCGTTGCGCCCCTCGGCAGGCTAATATGCGTGGCGTATATAAAACCCCCGAGGTCTGCCTGCACGGCGCTTTGGCTGAATGCCAAAGCGCTGAAACTTGCCGCCTGCTGTTTCGGAATCTGCAGGATGTCATGCATGAGGTCGAAGCTGTAGATTGTCGCGCTGCCAGGACCTTGGAACGAGGCGCTGGCGTCACCGCTTGACGACGTCGAGATGAGAATGATGTTGTTTGGAAACCTGGAGATGAAGCTGAGCGTGCCCAGTACCGCCTGCGGCCTGATGGTCACGGTGGTGCCTGCACTCCCCACCTGCGGCGGCGCTTCACCCGACAGTTCGGCGATCTGCGTTTTCAGGGTCGCGAGCGTGACCGTCTTCTGTGGCGAGTAGGCGTTGAGCGGGTTGGCACCGAGTTCAGATTTGGCCGCCGCCAGTTCGACCGGGCTGGCTTGCCTTCCAAGGGCAGCTTGGTATGCGGCGTTGATGCCGTTGGCGAACTGCGGGGCGGCCGCTGCCGCCGCGGTGGTGGCTTGCGCGGCCAGAGTGTATCCCGAGGCTTCATACCCAGGATACGGCGTCGCCAGGTGATCCCTGATGCCCTGTTCGATGGTGCTCACCTGCGCCGCGTTTGGCGCCACGCCCAGCAACAGCCGATACTCGGCTTCGACGAAGGGCATGGAGGCGGGGATGCCCGCCACGGCTGCCGGCTGACCGGCGCCTCCGGCCAACGCGCGTTCAGCCGAAGCGAGGTCGGCGGTCCCCGGTGCGGTCCCGAACGCGGTCTGGAACTGCGCCACCAGATCCCGGGCCGCTTCGGCGGACGTGGACAGGTAGCTGCGGATGGCGGCGAGGCTGGACCCGCCGGCGATCATCCGCTCGTCCACCACCAGCTCGTTCGGGCTGATCGCGCGGTTCAACTCGGTCTTGTAGAGCGACTGCAGCTTGCCCGCGGCCTCGTTCGTGATGCTGAAATAGTCGCGCAGGGCGCCCAGGCTGCCGCCGCCTGCCAGGTAGCCCCGATGACCCTTCAGTTCGTCTATCCTGGCCGAGCGGCCAACCACATCGGCGTAGAGCTGGGTCAGCGCGATGTCGGCGTAGCCCGAGTTGGCCAGGTAGGCGCGCAACGTGGCGACGGACGTCCCGTTCGCGACCTGCTGCTGGTTCAGCGCCAGCTCGGCCGCGGTCGGGTCCCGGCCGATGGTCTGTTCGTAAGCCAGGACCAGCGCCTGTCGGGTATCCTGCACGCTTGCCATAGAATTGCATTGCCCCCTTGAAATGCAGCCTATGATGACGTTGCGATCTGATTATGGCCGAATTTAGCTTAACTATTGCAATGAGTAAAAATTGCGACAAACCGGGCTGCGTCCCCGGCCTCGCCGCCGCCGGCTAAAGGTCCAAAGGCGTGAGGTCCAGCCCGTCGTAAAGTTCCGACATGGCGACCTCGACGCCGATCTCGGGCATCGCGAGCGTTCCGCTGGCGTCCAGCGTTTCAAGGCTCCAGCCGGTCTCGGTGCGGGCGATGACCGTGGCGACGGCTTGGTCCTGCTCCAACATGACATAGTGTTGAAGCGATGGCAGCGAACGGTATTCCAGCAGCTTTGTCGTCCGGTCCGTCTTGGCGGTGCTTTCGGACAGCACCTCGAAGATCACGACGGGGTTGGTGACAACTGTAGAGGCACTGCCAACCGGCGTGCAGGACACGAAAGCGTCGGGATAGCGATATTTCTCACCAATCTCGACTTTCAAATCGGGACCATAGGGCCGGCACCGCGTGCCGCGCAGGCGGTTGTTCAATGCCGTAATAATATTGCCCTGGATCACTGAATGGGCAGCGGTCCCGCCGGTCATCGCAACCGGCTGAAACCCGTCGAACTCCCATTTCAGTTCCTGCTTGGCTTCCCAGGCCAGGAACTCCTCCGGCGTCATCGTCCCGCGTTGCGACTGGCTCATCGGCTGCCCCTTTCACGCCTCGGCCCACAATAGCGCATCCTCCCGCCGGCCGCCGCCTATTTCCCCGGCCGCACCCGGCGCAGCAGCAGCCGCACCGATCCCAGGTTGGCCGCATGCGGATGCGCCGCCGCCAGCACCAAAGGCCGCAGCTCCGGCTGGTTCAGCCACAGCGGGAACTCGCGCCGGATCACCCCGCCGGTCTCGCCGCTGCCGCGCCCGGTGATCACCTCGACGCAGCGCAGCTTCTCCGCATGCGCGCTGCCGAGGAACTCCCGCAACGCCGAGAACGCCCGCTGCGCCGTACGCCCGTGCAGGTCCAAGGTGCGGGTGGCCGCGAGCTTGCCGGCGCGGAAACGATGCCAGGTGGCCTTGTCAACGCCGGGCGGATGATGGCCGATCATCACCGGGGTGAGCCGCTGCACGGCCGGCAGCACCGCCGGCGCCACGGGACGCGGCGTGGACGGGGGCGGCGGGACCGGCTCCGCCGGGGCGTCCGGCACGGACACGCCGGCCATGGGCAGGATGTGGCGGACGTACAGCGCCCAGGTGGCGCGGTCCTGCTCGGACAAGCCCTGTCGGCGCGATCTCGGCATGACCTGAGGCATCAGGCGGCGCGGGCGTCCGGGTCGTCCTCGATCAGCACGACATGCAGGCGGCGCGGGCCGTGCGCGCCCAGCTCCAGCGTCTGCTCGATGTCGGCGGAGCGGGACGGGCCGGTCACGAGCATGACGTTGCGCGGCATGAAGCCGCCGGTCACGGCATCGTGCCGCTCGGCGCGCAGCAGGTCCCAGGCGTCCTCGTACGCCCCCACCACCCGGCTCGCGCGCAGCACCACGACGGCGGTGTCGGCCAGCAGGTTGAGCGTGGTCGGGCGCTCCGGTGCGCTGGGGAGCATCAGGGTGCCGGTCTCGGCAATGCCGGCGAAGCCGTGCTGCAGGCTGACCAAATCCGTCCCCTCCGCCCGGCCCTCGCGGATCAGCAGCAGCGGACGCGCGGACCACGGGAGGGCGCGCAATTCCGGGTGCGGCGCCATGACCAGGCTCGACGGCAAATTCTGCCCGGCCAGGTAGTCCGCCACCGCTCCCGGCACCTCGTCGCCGCCGGGCACGCGGGCGACGGTGCCGAACTCCTTTTCGATGTTGCGGACCAGGAGCGCGATCTGGTCGGGCCGGGCCACCTGGCTGCGGGCGGGGACCAAGTGCCGTGGCGGGCGGGCCATGCGTTCCCGCAGCATCGCCGCCTGGTCGCCCGGCAGCGGCCCGCGCTTCAGCCCGCGGCGGATCGCGCCGAGGATCGCCTCCTTGCTCATCGGGCGGCGGCCCGCTGCTCGCGGGCATATCGGGCGAAGAACGTGTCCCCCTCGGGCGCCGGCAGGTCCCGGCCCTCGGTCCAGCCGCCGGCGAACGGCAGGGCGGCGAACCGCCCGCGGCGGCGCCCCAGGAGGCCGAGCGCCACGGCGCCCGCCCGGGCCGCGAGGCGGTACAGCGCCGGGCGCCGGGCGAAGTAGGCCCAGAGCGCCAGGTTGGTGCGGATGCCGCCGGGTTGGAGATGCCGTTCGAACTCGCGCTCCCGCCAATGGCGCATCATCTTGGGCAGCGGGATCTTCACCGGGCACACGCTTTCGCACTTGCCGCAGAAGGTGCTGGCGTTGGGCAGGTGCCCCGCCTTGTCCACGCCGATCAAGGAGGGCGTCAGCACGCTGCCCATGGGTCCCGGATACACCCAGCCATAGGCGTGCCCGCCTACTGCGCCATACACCGGGCAATGGTTCATGCAGGCGGCGCAGCGGATGCAGCGCAGCATCTCCTGGAACTCGGTCCCCATCATCGCCGACCGCCCGGCGTCCACGATGACGACGTGGTACTCCTCCGGCCCATCGAGGTCCCCCGGCCGCCGCCCGCCGGTGCTGAACGTGGTGTACACCGAGAAGTCCTGCCCGGTGGCCGACCGCGCCAGGATGCGCAGCAGGCTCGTCGCGTCCTCCAGCGTCGGCACCACCTTCTCGATGGAGGCCAGCGCGATGTGCACGCGCGGCAGCGTCTGCGTCAGGTCGCCGTTCCCTTCGTTGGTCACGATCACGCTGCTTCCGGTCTCGGCGATCAGGAAGTTGGCGCCGGTGATGCCCACGTCGGCGGCCAGGAACCGCTCCCGCAGCTTGCCGCGCGCTTCCGTCAGGATGTCGCGCCGCTCCGCGAACACCCGGTCCGCCGGCAGGTCGGTATGGGACAGGCGGAACTGCGCTTCCCAATCCTCCCGGTTCAGGTGGAAGGCGGGCGCGATGATGTGGCTCGGCGTTTCCTGCCGGAGCTGGATGATGTACTCGCCGAGGTCCGTCTCGATGGGCGCGATGCCGTTCGCCTCCAAGTGGGCATTGATGCCCAGCTCCTCGGAGATCATCGATTTCCCTTTGGTCACCGTCCGCGCGCCCGCGTTGCGGCAAATCTCCAGAACGGCGTCGCGGGCGTCCTCCGCGGTGCTGCACCAGTGCACGTGGCCGCCGGCGCGCTGCACGTTGGCCTCGAAGGTTTCCAGGTAGAAGTCGAGGTTGGCGAGCGCGTGGTTCTTGATGTCCCGCCCGATGTCGCGCAGGCGCTCGAACTCCGGCAGGTTGGCGACGGCGGCGGTGCGCCGGGCCATGAACTGCGGCTTGCTGAACGCCAGCGCCTTTTGCAGCCCGGCGTCGGCCAGGGCGTGGTGCACGTTGGCCTTGAACTCGGGCGAGGTGGTCAGCATGGGGCGTCTCCCGGGCCACGGGCAGCGGGCGTGGCGGTGTATGACCCTGTAATCTAGCGCGCCCACGGCCATGCGCCAGCCCCGCGCCATGGACGGGCCATCGCCGTCCTGGCAGACAGCACGGCATGACCCTGTCCCGCCGGACCATCCTTGCCAGCGCCCTCGCCGGCCTGTCCCGACCCTCGCGCATACAGATCCGGCCGCTCCGCCTCGGCGTGCTCACCACCCTGTCCGGCCCGGCGGCGGACGGCGCCGGGCATGGCTCGGTGGTCGCCGCCCGCATGGCGGCGGAGGCACGGCCGGACCTCGCGGTCGAAATCCTGGCGGCGGACATGGGGGACCGCCCGGATGTCGGCGCCGGGCTGGCCCGCGCCTGGTTCGACCGGGACGGCGTGCACGCGGTGCTGGACGTGCCGAACTCGGCCACCGCCCTGGCGGTCGCGGACGTGGCGCGCGGCCGCAACCGCATCGCCCTGTTCAGCGGACCCGGCGCCGCCACGCTGACCGGCGCGGCGTGCAGCCCGAACCACCTGCAATGGACCTACGACACGGCGGCGCTGGCGGCCGGCACGGCGGCGGCCCTGCTGGCGGAGGGCGGCGACACCTGGTTCTTCCTCACCGCCGACTACGCCTTCGGCCACGCCCTGCAGCGCGACGTCACCGCCGTGGTGGAGGCCGCCGGCGGGCGCGTGCTGGGATCGGCTGCGTTCCCGAACGAGACCCTGGACTTCTCCGCGCTGCTGCTGCAGGCGCAGGCCAGCGGCGCCAAGGTCATTGGCCTCGCCTGCACCGGGGCGCCGTTCGAGACGCTGGTGAAGCAGGCCGCCGAGTTCGGCATCGCCCGCGGCGGGCAACGCCTGGCGAGCCTCCTATGCCTCGTGACCAACGTGCACGCCATCGGCCTCCCCGACGCGCAGGGCCTGCTGGTGACGGAGCCGTTCTACTGGGACCTCGATCCCGGCACCCGCGCCTTCGCCTCCGCCCTCGCCCCGCGCAACCGCGGCATCGCGCCCACCATGGTGCATGCCGGGGTGTTCTCCGCCGTGTCGCATCTGCTGCGCGCCGTGGCGGCGGGCGCGGACCCCGACGACGGCCGGGCGACGGTCGCCGCGATGAAGCGCCTGCCGGCGGAGGACACCCTGTTCGGGCGCAGCACCCTGCTCGCCAACGGCAGCGTCACCCACCCGATGCACCTGTTCCAAGTCAAGGCGCCGGGCGAGTCGTCCGGGCCATGGGACGTGTACCGGCGGCTGCGAACCATCCCGGCCGGCCAGGCATTCCGCAGCGCCGCCGCATCCGGCTGCACGACCGGCGGCTGACTAGTACCTCTGCACAGTGGTTTTGACGGTTTGAGCGTATCCGGGATTGAGCGCGGGCAAGTCGGCGCGGTCCACCTGGACGGCGATGCTCCGAGCTGCGCCGGGGTGGCGTGAGACAAGCCCGG
>JAABUQ010003295.1_pt1 | contig 29978 bp, 23 predicted proteins | sample 5560001 | NCBI WGS metagenome assembly JAABUQ01 (sample SAMN10711888, study PRJNA513371) | rock metagenome | isolation source: Antarctica rocks | place: Antarctica: Victoria Land, Finger Mt nord | collected 2015-12-18 | reverse complement strand
GACGGTCAGGCCCACTTGTGGTTGCGCAGAGCAGTGCTCATGGCGGTGTCCTTCCTGGTCGGAGGTGTTCGGACGACGAGCCGGCGGACGGTCAGGCCCACTTGTGGTTGCGCAGAGCAGTGCTCATCGCGGTGTCCTTCCTCTTCGGGACGGGACGCACCAGGGGTGTCGGTGCACCTGGCGGGCGCACGACGACGGCCTTCTCCCTGTTCGGATCCGGACGGGTCACCGGACTGCCGGGACACCTCGAGATCCGGGGAGTCGGTGCGGGGAGCCCGACGGGCGCATGACCCTGAGCTCCCTTACGATCACGTTAAGTTTTTTCCCGCGCTCCGGTGTGATCGTGACCGGGCACTCATTGCACAGGCACAGCGACCCGGAAGGGGGCGGTCGACATGGTCGGTGTGGACAACCCGTTCGCCCTCGGCCGCCGCCGCACCCGTGGCCGCGTTCGCCCCCGGATGCGGCCCTCGGCGATCTGGACGGCCCCCCCGGGTGTCATCTCCTGGGTGACCGTCGTGGTCGCGGTCGCCGTGGGCCTGGCCGCCGTCGGACTGCGCACGACGGCCATCACCGCCGGCCAGGGCGCGACCGTCCTGGTGATGACCGCGTGCGGAGCGGTGTGCGTCGAGGCGGTCCGCCGCGTCGGAGAGGCGGCGGGCCAGTCCAACGACCTCCTCTCTGCCTGGACGCTGCCGGTCGCCCTGCTGCTGCCGCCGGTCTGGTCCCTGCTCGTCCCGGTCGTGCTGATGCTGCTGCTACAGCTGCGCGTCAGCCGGAGCCCGGTCTACCGACGGGTCTTCAGTGCCGCAGCCATCGGGGTGTCCAACTGGGTCGTGTCGGTCGGGTTCCACAGCGCCTGGCAGTGGCACGACGCCTTCGGTTCAGGCGTTCCCGACCGCACCACCACCGTCGCGGTCGCCTTCGGCTGGGCGGCCTTCGGCTGTGTGGTCAACCTCGCGCTGATCGGCACCGCCGTCCGCCGGGCCTCGCCGGGCACGAGCTGGCGCGAGCAGGTGATGGACCGGGACCAGCGCGTCCTGGACCTGGCGGAGATATCCCTGGGCGTCGCGGTGACGGTCTGCTGGCTGGTCACCCCCCTGCTCGCCGTGGCGATGCTGCTGCCGGTCCTGCTCATCCAGCGGAGCCTCACCCATGCGCAGCTGAGGGCGGCGGCCCGCCTCGATGCCAAGACCGGGCTGCTGAACGCGGTCGCCTGGCAGGAGGAGACAGACCGGGAGATCGTCCGTGCCCGACGGGAAGGCCGATCCATCGCCGTCCTGATCGCGGACATCGACCACTTCAAGCGGGTCAACGACACGCACGGCCACCTGGCCGGCGACGTCGCCCTGAAGAAGACGGTCCAGGCCCTGCTGGGCGAGCTGCGTCCCTACGACCAGCTGGGTCGGTTCGGTGGCGAGGAGTTCACCGTCCTGCTCCCCGGGGCCGGCCACGCCGAGGCCGGCGTGGTCGCCGAGCGACTGCGCCGCGCGGTGGCCGCCTCGCCCGTGCTCCTGGACGACGTCGCGGTGGACTTGAGCGTGTCGATCGGGGCCGCGGTGCTGGACCGGACGAGCACCACCGTCACGGATCTGTTGACGGCCGCCGACCACGCCCTGTACCAGGCGAAGGAGTCGGGTCGGAACCGTGTCGTCGTCGCGTCCTGAGCGGCTCGCCACGCCACCACCGCCCGGATCCGCGCCGTTCCGGACCGTGTGTCCATTGACACCCTCTGTGCCCGGTTGTTGGCTCATCACCAGAACCGACCGGATCGGCTCGGTGGGGTGCCGTCGTGCGGCCCCCGACCGGCGCAGGACCGGCCCCGATCACCCACCTCGGAGGCCACGTGCCCGTCACATCTCGACATCGTCGTCGGACCCCGTTCGCGGTCCTACCGGCCGCCCTGGCATCGTTCGCGTGCGCAGCGGCCGGCCTGGTCGCCCCCGGCCCCGCTCAGGCCGCGCCCCCCGGCCCGGGGCCGAGCGCCGTCGCCCGTGCCGACGCGGCCCGGGTCGGCCGGACGACCGGCGTCCCGCCGACCTGGAGCGGGAAGGTCCCCCCGCTCGCCACTCCGTGGACGTCGCTGGTCACCCCCGCCAACGCACTGCCCGACTACCCGAGGCCCCAGCTGGCGCGCCCGTCGGCCGCGGCTCCGCGGTGGGTGAGCCTGAACGGGCTGTGGCAGTACGCCCCGACCGACGGGTTCAGCGCCCCGCCCATCGGGCGGGACCTGACCGGGAAGATCCTGGTCCCCTACCCCGAGGAGTCCGCGCTCTCCGGTGTCCAGCAGCACTCCGACTTCGCCTTCTACCGCCGCGTCGGGACCCTGCCCAGGGGCCTGCTGCGCGCCGGTGAACACCTCCGCCTCAACTTCGGGGCGGTCGACTACGACGCGACCGTCTGGGTGAACGGCGTCCGGGTCGTCCAGCACCGCGGCGGCTACGACTCCTTCGGCGCCGACGTCACCGGCGCGCTGCGCGCCGGGGGCGCCGGGCCCCAGGAGATCGTCGTCGGCGTGCAGTCGCCGGTCGACGGGGCCACCGTCCCCGTCGGCAAGCAGCGGTTGGACCCGGGCGGGATCTTCTACACACCGGCGTCGGGGATCTGGCAGTCGGTCTGGCTCGAACCGGTGCCGGCCACCAGCCTCGCCACGGTGACCGCGACGCCGGACCCGACGCGCACCTCGTTCACCGTCGCCTCCACCGTCAACGGCGACCCCGCCGGGACGAAGCTCACCGTCGACGCCTACGCGGCGGGCGCGAAGGTCGGATCGGTCACCGGCGCCCCCGGAGCACCGCTCACCCTCACCGTCCCGAAGCCGCACCTGTGGACCCCCGACGACCCCTTCCTCTACACCTTCGCCGCAACGCTGAGCGGGGGCGGCGGCAGGGACCGGGTCGAGACCTACGCCGCCATGCGGACCGTCGCCGTCGCCGACGTCGGCGGGAAGCAGCGGATCGTGCTGAACGGGAAGCCGACCTTCCTGCAGGCGACGCTCGACCAGGGCTACTGGCCGGACGGCATCTACACCGCGCCCACCGACGCGGCGCTGAGGTTCGACATCCAGAAGACGAAGGACCTCGGGTTCAACACGATCCGCAAGCACATCAAGGTCGAGCCCGCGCGCTGGTACGCCTGGGCGGACAGGCTCGGGATGATGGTGTGGCAGGACGTCCCGTCGCTGCCGACCGGCCGGAACGCCTCACTGACCACCGCCGACAAGGCCAACTTCCGGGACGAGGCCCGGCGGATCGTCGACCAGCTCAGGGGTGTCCCCTCGATCATCGGGTGGGTGCCGTTCAACGAGGGCTGGGGTCAGTGGAGCGTCCAGGCGGCGAGCGAGGTCGGTGCTCAGCTGAAGAGCCAGGACCCGACCCGACTGGTCGACGACCGCAGCGGGTCCAACTGCTGTGACACCCCTGGCGACCCGGGGACCGGCGACGTCATCGACTGGCACTCCTACCAGGGGCCGGCCCTGCCGGCGCCGGATGCCACCCGCGCCTCCATGGACGGGGAGCACGGCGGGCTGACGCTGCCGATCGAGGGGCACACCTACCCGGGCGCCTCGCTCAACCCCTACGGAGCGGTGAAGGACCGGGCCGCACTCAACGACGGCTACGTCGCGAACACGGCGGTCCTGCGCGACCAGGGCGCCCCGTACGGGCTGTCGGGAGCCGTCTACACCCAGATCACCGACGTGGAGAACGAGCTCAACGGCCTGTTCACCTACGACCGGCAGGTGGAGAAGGTCGACGAGGCCCGGGTCCGGGCGGTCAACCGGCAGGTCATCGCCGCCGGCGCGCGGGCGACGCCGGTCCCGCCGCCGGGCAGGCCGGGTCTGACCGGGATCGGCCACTGGACCCTGGACGAGGGCAGCGGCACGACGGCGGCCGACCGCTCGGGCGGCGCACCGCTGACCCTGACCGGCGGTGCCGGCTGGACACCGGGGCTGTCCGGCTCGGCGCTCGCGCTGAACGGACAGAACCAGGCGGCGGGGACGTCCGCCAAGGTCATCGACACCGAGGGCACCAACTACTCGGTCTCGGCGTGGGTCCGGTTCAACCGGGTCGACGGCGCGTTCCAGACGATCGCCAGCCAGGACGGCGACCAGGTGAGCGCGTTCTTCCTGCAGTACTCGGGCGCGGACCGACGGCTGGCCTTCAGCTTCGCCGGCGCCCGGTCCCTGGCGACCACGGTCGGCGAGCCGACGGCCGGTCGGTGGTACCACGTGGTCGGGGTCCGCGACATCACTGCCGGCAAGCTGATGGTCTACGTCGACGGTCAGCTGGCCGGAAGCCTCGGGGTGCTGGGCAGCACCGACACCTCGACCGGCCCGTTCGTCGTGGGCCGGGGCAAGTTCGGCGGCAAGCCGGTGGACTACCTGGACGGGGCCGTGGACGACGTCCGCGCCTACGACCGGGCGCTCACGGCGGCGGACGTCACCGCCCTGTTCCAGGGGGGCGCGAAGCCGACGCCCTGAGTCCGGCGCGCGTACCGGGCAGGCGCGAGGTACACGCCTGCCCGGTCGCAGCCGATCGTGCTGCCCGGTCGACGCCGCTGACGACCAGGCCCGGGTCACCTGGCCGGGTCGGCCGTCACCCGGCGGGGGCGTTGGTGGCCTCGGTGATCGGGTTGCCCGCTCCGGAGGCCTTCGCCTCGATCGCGCCGACGGCGCTCTGTGCCGCGGTCATCCCACTGGCGTCACCGCCCTTGAGCTTGTCCAGGGCACCGGTGACCGTGTTCCCGAGGTCGGCGAGCGGCGCAGCGATCGCCTTGCACAGCGCCGGGTTGGCCTTGACGTCCTCCGACGCGAGCCGGATCTCCCTCTTGATGAACAGGGCGGACCCACCGGCCTTCACGAACGCCAGCACCCGGCCCTTGTGGCCCGCGGCGAACGCCCCGGCCCGGTAGGGCTTGTACAGGTAACGGTGGAACGCCCCGAACCCCAGGCCGGCGTGCGTCACGAACTTGGTCTTGGCGAACGCGGTGGTGTTCGAGGTCGGGCAGGTCGCGTCGGCCGACCCGGCGACCGCCGACGCGGACGAGCTGGCGACCGCCCCCGCCGCCGGGGCCGACACCGCCGGGGCGGACACCGCTGGGGCGGTGGCCGTCTTGGCGGCGCTGCCGCCGCAGCCGCCGAGCAGGGAAACCGCCAGTAGTGCCGACGGCAGGGTGAGGCGCCGCATCGTCATGGTCACGTCCGTTCAGGTGGGTGGTGTCGGGGTGGAGGTGCCGTCGCTGCCCGCTCGGTCGTGGTCCGACGTCGATCACGTGGGCGCGACGCGCATCTTTACAGGATACGGAACGGCTGGAGTCCGCGGCGCCTCCGCGGTCACGGGGGCCCGGGTCGCGTCTGGGCCGGCCGGGTCTGGACGCCGTGAGCAGGTGGTCGCACGAGGTGGGTGAGGTCGGAGTCGTCGATGCCGCCGGCACCGGACCGGACCGGAGGTTGATGGGGCCGGGACGCCGTCCAGCACGTCGGTGTCGTCTGGGAGGTCGGAGTAGTCCAGTGGTGGTTCGTCCCGTTCGCCGGCCCGGTCGAGCATGGTCTGGATCTGCGCGCCGCGCCCGGTGAGGAAGCGCACCCGCGGGTCGGTGGTGTCCGTGGGGTTCGCCGACGGCATGGCCGACGTGCTGTCCGTCGGCGCGCTCGACTCGCCAACCCCGACCTCGTGCAGCGCCTCGTGCACGACGCCCCGCTCGACCCACCGGATCCGGCGAGCTACTTCGGCGGTACCGGGAAGGGCTGCACCGACTACCCCGCCCTGAGCCACCGGACGTTGCGCTCGGCCTGAGCCGGCAGCGGGGACGCTGGCCTCGGGCTCACTCTGGTGACGTCGGCACCTCACCCGGACGCGCGTCCGTCCGGCGACCCGCAACGCCCGCGGCCGCGGATGACCTCCGGAGTGGTCACCCGGCCGGGACCCCTGGCCCCGCATCCGTGCTTCCACACCCACCTCGCTCATCGCCGTCCCGCTGCACGGCCAGGCTCGCCCGGGTGGCCGGTGGACGGGCCGGCGAGAAACGGGACGAGCTCGGCGACGAGTTCGCCGGCGCGCCGGCGCCGCGCAGGTCCGGGCACACGACCGTGAACCCCGCCGCGGCCAGCAGTGGCGCGACCCGGTACCAGGTCGTGTGGGTCCGCGGATGGCCGTGCAGCAACACCACCGGCGGACCGGACCCGCCGAGCCGCACCCGCAGCGACACGTCATCGGCCACGTCCACGGTCACGAGCTGGAAATCGTCGAACACCCCGGCAGCCTCACCGATCGGGCAACCACCGACAACCCGCGAGCTCAGGGCTGCACGCCCGCCATCAGACACGTCCACCGGGCCGGGTCAGCTGATGCGCTGGGCCCGGCTCAGCGTGGTCTGCACGAGCACCACGACGGCGAGGAACAGGCCGTTGACCGCGTCGGATGCCGCGGACCCGTACTGGGACAGGTGCACGCCGATCAGGTTCTGGATGACCGCGAGCAGCAGGACCCCGGCAACGGTCCCGGAGACCGACCCTGCGCCCCCGGTCAGCAGGGTGCCGCCGATGATCACGGCGGCGATGGCCGTCAGCTCGTAGCCGACGCCGATGTTGGTGACGCCGGACAGCAGTCGGGACGCGTTGAGCGTGCCCGCCAGACCAGCCAGCAGTCCGGACAGCACGTACACCAGCAGCTTTGTGCGGGCCACCGGCAGGCCCATCAGTGTCGCGGCGTTCTCGTTCCCGCCGACCGCGAACAACGCCTGGCCGAAGCGGGTCCGCTGCAGCAGCAGTGCCCCGAGACCGAACGCCACGACCGCGGTGAGCACCGGCCCCCAGGTCCCCTGGCCCAGTGACGCGAAGGCCGAGCCGGTCGGCACGAGGTTCGTCGTCGTGCCCTGGTTGGTGATCGCCTGCAGCAGACCGCGAGCACCGAGCATCCCGGCGAGGGTCACGATGAACGGGGCCAGCCCGAGCCGGGCGATGATCCAGCCCTGGAGCGCGCCGATGCCCCCGCACACCAGCAGCGGCAGGGCGAGGGCCCACACCGGCCCCCCGTGTGAGGCCCCGTACGCGGCCAGGACGCCGCCGAGGGCGAAGACCGACCCGACGGACAGGTCGATCCCCCCGGTGATGATCACGAACGTCATCCCCAACGCCAGCAGGGAGGTGTAGGCGTTGCCGACGAGGATGGAGGTGGGGTTGCCGCCGGTCAGGAAACCGGTCGACCCGATCGCCGCCGCCACCACCACGACGAGCAGCACCACCACGCCGCCGCGCTGCTGGAAGCCGGCGGTCAGGCGCTCGGTCCGGGTGGGCTCGGCTGCGGCCGCGGAGACGACGTCGTCGCCCGCGTCCGCCGGCGGGATGGTCAGCGCGCTCACCGGCTCACCCTCCCCCGGGCCGCGTAGACGGCCAGGATGATGATCGCGGCCTGGACGATCATCGCGTAGGCGTTGGGGAGGTTGTGCTGGGTCAGCGTTGCCGTGATCAGTTGCATGAGCACTGCTCCAGCCGCGGTCCCGACCACCTTGACCCGTCCGCCGGACAGCGGGGTGCCCCCGACGACGACGGCGGTGATCGCGAACAGTTCGTAGTTCAGTCCGTACGCGGCCGGGTCCGCCTGGGCGCCGTTTCCCACGATCAGCACGCCGGCCGCCGCCGCCAGGATCCCGGACGCCACGTAGACGGTGACCAGCACCCGCCGGACGGGGAGACCGGCCAGGGTGCTCGCGGCCCGGTTGTCACCCACGGCGACCAGCTGTCGGCCGAAGGTCGTCCGGCGGACCACGAACGCGACGACGAGGACCAGGACGACACCGATCACGGCCATCCACGGGACGCCGCCGATGTCACCGATGCCCAGGGCGTCGAACAGGGGGTCGTTGACCTGCTTGGCCGTCGCGCCGTTGATGATCACCGCGACCCCGCGCAACCCGATCATCAGGGCGAGGGTGGCCACGATCGGCTGCACCCTGGCCACCGCGACGAGCAGCCCCGACAGCACCCCGGCGACCGCACCGATCACCAGCGCGACGACGATCGCGGCCGGCGCCCCGTACCCGAGGTAGAGCGGGACCACGGCCGCGGCCATCGCGATGACGGCGCCGACCGACAGGTCGACGCCCTCGGTGCCGATGACCAGCGCCATCCCCAGCGCCACCAGCAGGATCGGCACGACCTGCAGCGTCTGCACCCGGGCGTTCGCCACCCCGATGAAGCCCGGGGTGATGGCCGCGTTGAGCACGAGGAACGCGGCGATCGCGGCGTACACGCCGTAGGTGTTGGCCAGCCCGAGCAGACGGCCGGTGTCCACCGTGCGCGCCGGGCGCGCCACGACACTGCTCACCGAGACCCCGCCGGTTCGATCGGCGCGGTGGCGAGCATCGACACCAGGGCCTGCTCGTTCACCTGGTCACCCGTCAGGTCCCCGACGACCCTGCCGTCCCGGAGCACGACCACCCGGACGGACCCCTCGAGCAGCTCCTCGACCTCGGAGGAGATCAGCAACACCGCCATCCCGTCGGCCGCCAGCTCGTCGACCAGCGCCTGCACCTCCGCCTTGGCCCCGACGTCGATCCCCCGGGTCGGTTCGTCCAGCAGCAGCACCTTGGGGTGCAGACACAGCCACCGGGCGAGCATCACCTTCTGCTGGTTGCCCCCCGAGAGCTCCCCGACCTTCTGGTCCGGACTGGACGCCTTGATGCGCAGCCGGTCCATGTAGTAGTCGACGATCTCGCGCTGCCTGCCCGCGCTCATCAGGCCGCCCCGCGACACCTGCGAGAGAGCAGCGACCACGATGTTGTCCCGCACGGACAGGCCGGGCAGGATCCCGTCGGCCTTGCGGTCCTCGGGCAGCATCACGACCCCGGAGCGGATCGCCGCCGCCGTGGAGTGCCGCCGCAGCGCACGACCCGCCACCTCGACCGACCCGCCGTCCAGGGGCAGGGCGCCCGCCAACGCACGGGCGGTCTCCGTCCGGCCGGCGCCGAGGAGGCCGCCGAGACCCACGATCTCGCCGGGCCGGATCGACAGCGACACGTCGTCGAGCTGGTGCCGGACCGCGAGGTGCTCGGCCCGCAGCACCGGCTCACCGGTGACGACCCGGGTGGTGTCGAAGGCGGTGGACCCGGAGGTGGCGACCTCCCCCGCGTCCCGACCGAGCATGAGCGAGACCAGGCGCAGCTGGTCCACGTCGGCGATCCGGTCGACGTGGACCACCCGTCCGTCCCGCATGACGGTGACCCGGTCACACACCGCGTACAGCTCGTGGAGGCGGTGGCTGACGTAGACGATGCCGATCCCGGCGGCCTTCAACCGGGCGATCACCCCGAACAGGGTCGCCACCTCACGGGACTCCAGCGACGACGTCGGCTCGTCCATGATGACGACACGCGCCTCGATCTGGACCGCCCGGGCGATCGCGACCATCTGCTGGGCGCCGAGCCCGAGGGTGCGCAACGGCCGGGACACGTCGGTGTGGACTCCGTAGCCGGACAGGATCCGGGTTGCCTCCCGCTTCATCCGGGCCGAGTCCAGGAGCCCGAAGCGCCGCGGTTCCCGGTTCAGGAACAGGTTGCGGGCGATCGACATCAGCGGGACCAGGTTGACCTCCTGGTAGATCGTCGACACGCCGTGCTCCTGGGCCTCCAGCGGGGTGCGGAACACCGACCGCACCCCGCCGACCCGCACCTGGCCGCGGTCCGGTTGGTAGACCCCGGTCATCACCTTGATCAGCGTCGACTTCCCGGCCCCGTTCTCCCCGATCAGGGCGTGCACCTCACCGGCGCGCAGGGAGAAGCTCACGTCCTGCAGGGCCCGCACGCCCGGGAAGGACTTGTCCACCCCGGTGACGCCCAGGACCTCAGCACCCGCGATCGAGACGCCCGGTTCCTCCGCTTGCTGCTGGCTCAACGTTCTCCCTGGCTCGGGTGGGACCGGGACGTGCTCTGTCTGCGGCCCGTGCGCGGCTAGTAGACGCTGCCGTTGGACAGGGCCTGCTTCGCGTTGTCGGCGGTGAAGTGACCGTCCTTGATGATCACCTTCGTCGGGGCGCCGGCCGGGGTGTAGAAGGCCTTGAAAGTGGCGAACGCCAGGGGTCCGAACCGGGGGTTGGTCTCGATGGTGGACACCATCGTCCCGTCGGACACGTTCTGGACGGCCTGCCGGATCCCGTCGATGCCGACCACCCTGATGTCCTTGCCCCCCCGCTTGCCGGCTGCCCGGATCGCCTGCAGGGCCCCGATCGCCATGCCGTCGTTCTCCGCGTACACGCCCGTCAGGTCCGGGTTGGACTGGAGGATCTGGGCCGTCACCTTCTGGCCGGTCGCCTGGTCGAAGTTCCCGGGCTGGGAGGCCGCGATGGTGATGCCGGGGTACTTGGCCTTGATGCGGTCGACGAACCCCTTGGTCCGGTCGGTCGCCACGTTGTTGCCGGGCGTGCCCTGCAGGATGGCGACCTTGCCCTTGCCGTTCAGCGCGGTCCCCATGTCGTCGGCGGCGATGACGGCCTGGCCGAGGAAGTCGCTGCCGATGAACCCGATGAAGTCCTTGCACGCGGTGCCCTGGACGGTCCGGTCGATGGTCAGCACGGGAATCTTCCTGGCCTTGGCCTCCGCGAGGCTCGGGGCGAGCCCGTCGGAGTTCTCCGGCGCCACGATGATCAGCTTTGCACCCTGCGCGATCATGGCCTGGATGTCGGAGTTCTGCCGGCTGACGTCGGCATTGGCGTTGCGGGTGATCAGCTTGATCCCCAAGCGCTTTGCTTCCGCGGTGATCGAGGAGGTCTCCGTCGCCCGGAACGGGTTGGATTCCGCCTCGGACTGGGAGAAGCCCACGGTCGTGGTCGCCAGGTCCAGCTTCGGCGCCCCGTAGGTCGTGTTCGTGCACCCGGGCGCGGCGGACGTGGCCGCGGTGGGGGTGACGACCTGCTGCGCGCTCCCCGACGACGAGGCCGAGGCGGACGACATCGGTCCGGCGCTGGTCCCGGAACTGGCTCCCGTGGTCGCGGGCGCGGCGGGGCCGGTCCCGGAGCTGGCGGACTTCGCGCAGCCACTGAGCGCGAGCCCGCCCGCCAGCAGGCCGGCGAGAGCGATCCGGGAGCCGCGTGAACTGACCGGTGACATGGGCACTCCTTCGTGTCGTGCGCCCGGACCGGTAACCGACGGTTCCAGGCGATGTGTGATCGACAGTGAACGGGTCAGGATCGGGACAGTCAACAGACGTGACCGCCGCGTGACCGTCACCGGCTCAGCCGGTCGGGAGCAGGTACCCGTCGTCGACCAGACGGCGGATCCGCGGGACCAGGTCGGTGCGCAGCTCACCGGAGTCCACCTCGAGCAGTGTGGCCAGGGCGTCGACGATCGCCCCGACCGCAAGCGCCCCGTCGCAGGCACCCACCAGCCCGGCCGTGGCGGAGTCCAGCGCCACCACGCGCAGCAGTCCGGTGTGCTGGCGCAGCAGCACCGTCCGCGGGTCCTCGGCTCCCGGCTCGGCATGACGCTCCTCGTCCACCCCGGCCGCGACCGTGAAGCGGCTGGCGAGCAGCCCGTCGTCGGTGGCGCCCGGGCCGGCCAGCCAGCGGACCCGGTCGAACCAGCCGCCGACGGCCGCCCCGACCGGCTGGGCGACCGGGCCCGCGTGCTCCTCCACCCGGACCGTGCCGCGGCCCGCGTCGTGGCCCGCCGCGCGCACGCTCACCCAGCCGAACCCGATGCCCTCGACACCCCGGTCGGCGAAGTCCCGCAGCCACGCCTCGTACCGCTGCAGGTGGCCGGGGCCGGTGTCCAGCGCCGCGTCGCGCAGCCAGGTCTCGGCATAGACGGCGGGGTCGACGACCTCACGCTGGAGCGCCCAGACGTCCGCGCCGGAGTCCGTCAGCGGTACCAACCAGGACCCCACGTGGTCCCGCCAGTCGTGACCGGAGCGGTGCTCCCAGTTCGCCAGCAGCTGGCCGGTCCCGCCGGGTGCCAGGTGGTCCGGCAACCCGGTCAGCAGCAGCTGGCCGAGCCGGTCACCGGCCAGACCCGAGTCCCGGTAGGCGAAACGCTCACCCGCCGACGCCTGCGGCGACACCACGAACGGCGGGTTGGACACCACCAGGTCGAACCGCTGCCCGGCCACCGGCTCGAAGAAGCTGCCCTCCCGGAGCTCGACCCTGTCCGCCAATCCGTTGAGCGCGACCCCGAGCCGCGCGGTGTCCAGCGCGCGGCGACTGACGTCGGTGGCGACGACGGTCCGCGCGTGGGCCGTGAGGTGGAACGCCTGCACCCCGCACCCGGTCCCGAGGTCGAGAGCAGTGCCCACGGGATCCCGGACCGTCAGCTGGGCCAGGGACGTCGTCGCCCCACCCACGCCCGGCACGTGGTCGGCCGGGACCGGTGTGGTCGCGCCGTCCAGGCTGTGCAGCAGGTCGCACACCACCCACCAGTCGTGTGCCTCGTCCCCGTAGGGGCGGATGTCCACGGCGGCGCGCACGAGCTCGTCCGACACCTCGCCGGACGCCTGGACCACACCGGCCGCAGCCAGCGGGCCGGCGAGGCCGGGCAGCGCCGCCTCGAGGTCGGCGACTCGCACCGGTGCCTGCAGCGGCCACAGCCGGACCAGGGTGGCCAGCGGCGATCGGTCCCCGGCCAGCGCCAGGCGCGCCGGGGTCGACTGCGACCGGCCGAGCGCCGCCGATGCGAGCGGGCCGAGCAGCGCGCCCACCGCGTCGACGGTGTAGCCCACGGCCTGCAGGCGCTTGCGCAGCGCGGCCGTGACGGAGGGGACGAGCAGCGGGCCGGGGTCGAAGGTGGTCACCGCCGAAGTCTCAGGGGTTCGACCTGTCGGTGTGATGCTGCCCCCGGCGGGATGCTGCGTCGGTGACCGGTCCCCGAGCCCCGGTCCTGACCCGTCGGCCGTTGGTCCTCACCGGCGGTCGCGCGGTCGGGAAGACCTCCACCCGGGGTCGTCCTCATGGTCAATTCGCTCGTCCCCCGGTTCGCGTCGGTGATCGTGGTCCTGATCACCGGGACCGCCGGCCCCCGGCCGCTGCGGATCGCTGTCGGCCGTGGAGCCGGGATGACCCGTCACAGCGAGTCCTACGTCGATCCCGCCAGCGTCTTCACGGTCAGCACGGCCCAACTGCGCCGCCGCCGCGGGCGGCTGTCCCGACGGGGCCTCACCGCCGTGGGACACGGCCTGCAACCGTCATCGGTCTGGACCTGACCGACCCGGACTGACCGGTCACCGCGCCGTCGCGGACCGACGGCCGCGCCGGGGCCTCAGCGGGTGATCGGTGCGGCGATGAGTACCGCGTAGGCGGGCTTGAGGATCGTCTCGATGATGGCGAGCCGCTCGTCGAACGGCACGAAGGCGGACTTCATCGCGTTCACCGTCACCCGGCGGACCTCCGGCCAACCCCAGCCGAATGCCTGCGCGGACAGGGCGATCTCCCGGCTGAGCGACGTCCCGGACATCAGCCGGTTGTCGGTGTTGACCGTCACCCGGAACGCGAGGTCGGCGAGCAGTCCCAGCGGGTGGGCCTCGACCGAGCCCACCGCCCCGGTCTGGACGTTCGAGCTCGGGCACAGCTCGAGTGGCACCCGGGTGTCCCGGACGTAGCCGGCCAGACGACCGAGCACCGGGCGCCCGCCACCCGGCGGGACGGCGATGTCGTCGACGATGCGCACGCCGTGGCCGAGCCGGTCCGCGCCACACCACTGCAGAGCCTCCCAGATCGAGGGCAGGCCGAACGCCTCACCGGCGTGGATGGTGACGTGACCGTTCTCCCGCGCGACGTACTGGAAGGCGTCCAGGTGTCGGGTCGGCGGGTTGCCGGCCTCGGCCCCGGCGATGTCGAACCCGACGACCCCCCGGTCCCGCCAGCGCATCGTCAGCTCGGCGATCTCCAGGGACCGGGCCGCGTGGCGCATCGCGGTCAGCAGTGTCCGCACGACGATCGGGTGGCCGTCCGCGCCCGCGGCGGCGGCACCGTCGGCGAAGCCGTCCACCACGGCGCCGACGACCTCGTCCATCGACAGCCCGCCGCGCAGGTGCTGCTCGGGCGCGAACCGGACCTCCGCGTAGACCACCCCGTCCGCTGCGAGGTCGCGCGCCGCCTCGGAAGCGACCCGGTACAGCGCTGCCCGGGTCTGCATGACCGCGACGGTGTGATCGAAGGTCTGCAGGTAGCGGACCAGCGACCCGGAGTCGGCGGCCTCGACGAACCACCGGCCCAGCGCGTCGGGGTCGGTGGTCGGCAGCCCGGGGTGGTCGCATGCCGCCGCCAGTTCCACCACTGTCGAGGGGCGCAGTCCCCCGTCGAGGTGGTCGTGCAACAGCACCTTGGGTGCCGTGCGGAGCTGGGCCTGGGACGGCGCCGTCGACGCGGCGGGCGGCAGGACCTCGGTCACGACGACGGGAGGGTGAGCGTCGCTCTCACATCGCCGAGTCCGCGCGCCAGGACGAGGTCCCCACCGGCGGGCAGGACACCCCAGCGGTCGGCGGCGGTGTCCCAGCGGCGCCACAACCGGGGATCGGCCGCGACCCGCGCGGTCACCGACTCGCCGGGCCCGGCGTGCACCGCGGTCCAGCCGACCAGGCGCACCGGCTGCCCGGCCGCGTCGGGCCGGAGGTAGAGCTGGACGACCTCCCGGCTGGGCCGGCCACCGGTGTTCGTGACGGTCACCGCCACGACGTGCGCCCCGCCCTCGGAGTGGAGAGTGGCGTCGGTGTAGGTCCAGCTGGCGTACCCCAGCCCGTGACCCAGCCAGAACGCCGGCTCGGGTGCGAGCCCGGCGTCGTGCCCGCGATAGCCGATGAAGGTTCCCTCCGAGTACCGCAGCTTCCCCTCGACCGGGGTCACCGACCACGCCGGGCTGGCGTCATCGGCGGACGGGAACGTGGTGACCAGCCGGCCGGCCGGCTCGATGTGGCCCAACAGCGCCGCGGCGACCGCGTGCCCACCCTCCTGCCCGGGCAGACCGGCCCAGAGCACGGCGTCCACCTCGTCGAGCCAGGGCATCAGCACCGGGGTCGCGGCGTTGACGACCACGACGGTCCGGCGGGCGGCAGCCGCGACGGCGCTGACCATCGCGTCCTGCCCACCGGCAGGCGCAGCGTGGACTTGTCGACCGACTCGGTCTCCTGCTCCTCGGTCAGCCCGACGACCACGACGGCCACGTCCGCCGCAGCGGCCGCCCGGACAACCGCCGCGAGCACTGCTTCCTGATCCCCGACGACAGGCCGGGCCAGCAGACCGAACACCCCGCCGCCGAAGACCTCGCCGGTCTCCCCGCCACCGGCCGGTGCCGGGAGCTCCCGTACCGCCTCGACGACGTCGCCGTCCGCCACCCGGTAGGTCGCGGTCCCGGTCGGCGGGGCGATCATCTCCTCACCGAACCCGTGCCCGGAGACCGTGAGCTCGTGGCTGGTCTGCTGCTCACCGACCCGGACGGTCCAGGACCCGACGCCGGAGGCACCGACCTCCACGGCACCGCCCACCGGCAGCCGGGCGCGCAGCCGGACCGTGGCGACCACGTCGTCGAAGTCGTCGTCGAACCCGACCGCCGTGACCGCGGGGACGGCGCTACGGGTGAGGATCACGCTGCCGTCGGCGCGGCGAAGCGTCACCTCGATGCCCGGAGCACCGCTCTCCGGGTCCACCACGAACCCGGCCCGCGCCGCTGCCGGGCGGGTGCGGACCTCGACACCGTCGGTCACCGTCACCGCGTCCCCCAGCAACGAGGTCAGGCCTTCGGCGACGCTGACCTGGTGCGGCGGGTTCACCTGCGCCGACCCGCCACCCATGTCGATGGTCTCCACCGCGTGCCGGCCGATCAGGGCCACCCGGGTCCCGGCCGCGAGCGGGAGCACCGCTTCCGCGTCGGACTCCGTCCCGGTGCCCGAGCGGTTGGTCAACACGGTCATCCCGGCGGCGGCGAGCCGGGTGAGCTGCTCGCGCCGGACCGCGCTGTCGGGCGTGGGCAATCCCGTCGGCCACTCGCGTGGCGTACCGAGCGCACCGACCCGACCGGCCAGGACCAGCAGCCGGGACAGGTGCTCGTCGACAACCGACTCCGCGACGGCACCGGCCCGGACGGCGTCCACCAGCGCGCTGCCCCAGGGACCGCGCGGGCCCGGCATGACCAGGTCCAGCCCGCCGTTGGCCGCGGGCGCCGCCGTCTTCGTCGCGAACCAGTCCGACATCAACACGCCGGTCCAGGCCCACTCGCCCTTCAGCACCCCGTTGGCCACGTGGTCCTGCTCCGTGGCCGGGACCCCGTTGACGTCGTTGTAGGCCGCCATCACCGTCCACGGGTCCGACTCGGCGACGGCGATCTCGAACGGCAGCAGGTAGAGCTCCCGCAGCGTCGCCTCGTCCACGACGCTGTCGACGGTGTTGCGATCGGTCTCGGACTCGTTCGCCACCAGGTGCTTGAGGCACGCCCCGACACCGAGGCTCTGCATCCCGCGCACGTAGCCGGCGGCGAGGCGCCCGGAGAGCAGCGGGTCCTCGGAGTAGGCCTCGAACAGCCGTCCGCCCAGCGGGGAACGGTGCAGGTTGATCGTCGGACCCAGGACCACGTGGATCTGTTGGGCGATGGCCTCCTCGGCCAGCAGCCGGCCCACCTCGTGCGTGGTCTCCTCACTCCACGCGGACGCGAGCAGCGTCGCGTTCGGGAACAGCGCGACCTGCCGGCCTCCGGTGAACTTCAGCCCGCGGACCCCGGTGGGCCCGTCGGACAGCCGGATCTCACCGAGTCCCAGCGCGGGCTCGGGCGCCAGGGTGAAGGAGGTCGCCCCGGTCAGGAGGCGCACCTTTGCCTCGAGGTCCAGCACGGCGAGGTCCGACGGACCGGGGTGGGGGGCGCGGACGTCGTCGGTCGTGGACATCAGGTGAGGGCGTCGGCGCGCGTGGCGCCGGTCAGCTCGTCGTCGTCCATGGCGACGGCGATCGGACGGCGCTTGGAGACAACCACCGCGACCACGATGACCGCCAGCGCCACCAGGGCGACGAGCACGCGCAGCCCGGTGTTGGCGTTCGCACCGTAGGACAGCTGGATCACCGACGGAGCGATCAGCACCGCCACCAGGTTCATCACCTTGATCAGCGGGTTGATGGACGGACCCGCGGTGTCCTTGAACGGGTCCCCCACGGTGTCGCCGATGACCGTGGCGGCGTGGGCGTCGGAGCCCTTGCCGCCGTAGGTGCCGTCCTCGACGATCTTCTTCGCGTTGTCCCACGAGCCGCCGGAGTTGGACAGGAAGACCGCCATCAGGACGCCCGCACCGATCGCGCCGGCGAGGTAGCCGGCCAGCGCGCCGACACCGAGGCCGAACCCGACGGCGATCGGGGCCAGCGCCGCGAGCAGGCCCGGGGTCGCCAGCTCGCGCAGCGAGTCCCGGGTGCAGATGTCGACCACGCGCCCGTACTCGGGGACCTCGGTGCGGTCCATGATCCCGGGGTGCTCGCGGAACTGGCGACGCACCTCGTACACGATCGCGCCGGCCGCCCGGGTGACGGCGTCCACCGCGAGCCCGGCGAACAGGAACACCACGGCCGCGCCGATGATCAGACCCACGAGCGTGGACGGCGTGTAGACCTGCAGGGACGAGGACAGTTCCGTCGCATCGCTGACGGCGATGGTCCCGACCCCGGACAGCGCGGTGGAGATGGCGTCGGTGTAGGAACCGAACAGCGCGGTCGCGGCCAGCACCGCCGTGGCGATCGCGATGCCCTTGGTGATGGCCTTGGTGGTGTTGCCGACGGCGTCGAGCTCGGTGAGGATCCTGGCGCCCTGTTCGTCGACGTCCCCGCTCATCTCCGCGATCCCCTGCGCGTTGTCGCTGACCGGGCCGAAGGTGTCCATCGCGACGATGACCCCGACCGTGGTGAGCAGGCCGGTGCCGGCGAGTGCGACCAGGAACAGCGACAGGGTCACCGAGCCGGCGCCGAGCAGCGAGACCCCGTAGACGGCGGCGGCGATGACCAGCGCGGTGTACACGGCCGACTCCAGGCCGAGGGAGATCCCCGAGAGGATCACCGTCGCGGCGCCGGTCAGCGAGGTGCGCGCGACGTCCTTCGTGGGCCGCGAGGTCGTCCCGGTGAAGTAGCCCGTGAGCGCGAGGATCAGCCCGGCCAGCACGATGCCGATGACCACGGCGACGGTGGCGATGACCCGCGGGTCGCGGTTGACGGCGGCGGTGCCGGTGACGCCGAGCTCGGCGAAGGTGGACGGCAGGTAGGCGAAGGACGCGATCGCACAGAGGACGGCGGCGATGACCGCAGAGAAGTAGAAGCTCCGGTTGATGGTCCTCAGCCCGTCCTCACCGGCCCGGGCCCGGGTGGCCAGGATGCCGACGAAGGCGGTGACGGCACCGATCGCCGGGATGATCAGCGGAAAGACCAAGCCGGACTCGCCGAACACGGTCCGGCCGAGGATCAGCGCCGCGACCAGGGTCACCGCGTAGGACTCGAACAGGTCCGCGGCCATCCCGGCGCAGTCCCCGACGTTGTCCCCCACGTTGTCCGCGATGGTGGCGGCGTTGCGCGGGTCGTCCTCCGGGATGCCCTGCTCGACCTTGCCGACGAGGTCCGCGCCGACGTCGGCGGCCTTGGTGAAGATCCCGCCGCCGACCCGCATGAACATCGCGATGAGGGCGGCACCGAAACCGAAGCCCTCCAGCACGTCCGGGGCGTTGCCGCGGTAGAGCAGTACGACCACCGAGGCACCGAGCAGGCCGAGACCGACGGTGAGCATCCCCACCGTGCCGCCCGTGCGGAAGGCGATCTGGATGGCGTTCTCGCGGCCGGTGGTGTTCGCGGCGTTGGCGACCCGGACGTTGGCACGGACCGCCAGGCCCATCCCGAGGTAGCCGATGGTCGCGGAGAACACCGCGCCGACGACGAAGAACAACGAGCGCCCGATGCGGATGGACGCGTCACCGGGCAGGAGGAACAGGATTGCGAAGACGATCACCACGAACACCCCGAGCGTGCGGAACTGCCGCTGGAGGTAGGCGGACGCGCCCTCGGCGACCGCCCGGCCGATCTCCTGCATCGCCGGGGTCCCGTCCGGGGCCGCCAGGACCTGCCGGCGGAACACGAAGCCCGCCGCCAGGCCGAGCAGCGCGATGACCAGGACCAGCACGACGTACACGGTGTTGGCGCCGGAGAGCGTCACGTCCATCGGTTCTCCCGTCGTTGGGGGTGCGGCGTCGTTGGGGTGCGGTGGTGTCGAGGTGCGGTGTCCATCGTGGGTCCGCGCCCAGCGCCGGGCGGCGTCACTGTATCGGCGCGGTGACCCCGCGCATTCGCACGCCGGTGACGCCGCCGCGTCACTCCCGGCTCTGTCGGTGGGTGCGCCGACACTGGTCGACGTGACCCTGACTGCCGCCGCCGAGCCCCGTCTGGCCGGTGGCGACGCGCGCCCGACCGGCGGCGCAGGGCAGGCCGTCGGTGGCGCAGGGCAGGCCGATGGCGGCGCGGTCACCACGGGCGAGGCGTTGCTGCGACACCTCGCCCGTGGCGACCGCGCCGAGTGCCTGGTGGGTCTGCGGACCATCCCCGCGCGCGTCGGGACGACGGCCCCGTGGCCGGACTGGGTGGCGCCGGCGCTGCTGAAGCGCCTCGCCGCCCGGGGCGTGATGGCGCCGTGGGTCCACCAGGCGGCTGCAGCCGGGGCGGCGCGGGCCGGGGAGCACGTCGTCGTCTCGACCGGGACGGGGTCGGGGAAGTCACTGGCCTACCTGCTGCCCGCCGTGACCGCCGCGCTGGACCCGGAAGGCGTCCCGGCGATCCCGGGCCGGGGCACCGCCGCGGGCCGCCCGCCCGGGCGGCACTGGCGGGCACCGCCGGCCCCGGGGGGGACCGGCCGGGCCACCACGCTCTACCTCGCGCCCACGAAGGCGCTGGCCGCAGACCAGGCCCGGGCCGTCGAGGAGCTGGCGGTGCCGGGCTTCCGTGCCGCGGTCGTCGACGGGGACACTCCGCGTGAGCAGCGCGACTGGGCCCGGGACAACGCCCACCTCGTGCTGACGAACCCGGAGATGCTCCACCACACCCTGCTGGCCGGCCACGTCCGCTGGGGCAGGTTCCTCGCCGGGCTGCGCTACGTGGTGATCGACGAGTGCCACTCCTACCGGGGGGTCGTCGGCGCCCACGTCGCGCTGCTGGTCCGGCGCCTGCGACGCGTGGCCGCCTGCCACGGCGCGGACCCGGTGTTCGTCCTCGCCTCCGCGACGGTTGCCGACCCGGCCGGTGTCGCCGGGCGCCTGACCGGACTCCCGGTGGTCGCCGTCACCGACGACTGCTCTCCCCGCGGGACGTCGCTGCTGGCACTGTGGGAGCCGCCGCTGGACCCGGTGACCGCCCTGCGGCGACCGGCCCCGGCCGAGTCGGCGCACCTGGTGTCCCGCCTGGTCCGTGACGGGCGGCAGACGCTGGCCTTCGTCAGGACCCGGCGGGCCGCGGAGACCGTCGCCCTCTCGGTCCGGCACCACCTCGCCGACACCGGGGCGCCGCCCCGCTTCGAGGCCTACCGCGGCGGGTACCTCCCCGAGGACCGGCGGGCCCTGGAGGACGGCCTTCGCTCCCGGGAGCTGATGGGCCTGGCGTCGACCAACGCCCTGGAGCTGGGCATCGACGTGGCGGGGCTGGACGCCGTGGTCATCGCCGGCTTCCCGGGCACCCGCGCATCGCTGTGGCAACAGGCCGGGCGCGCCGGGCGCGCCGGCGCGGAGGGCGTCGCCGTCCTGGTGGCGCGGGAGGACCCGCTCGACACCTACCTCGTGCACCACCCCGAGGTGCTGCTGGACGCCCCGGTCGAGTCCAACGTCTTCGACCCGGGCAACCCCTACGTCCTGGCGCCGCACCTGTGCGCCGCCGCCGCCGAACTGCCGCTGCGCGACCAGGAGCTCGGCGTGTTCGCCGCGTCCCCGGGAGAGGCTCCGGACGCGGCGGCCGCACGGATCCGGCCGGTGCTCGCGGAGCTGACCGCCGCCGGGGTGCTGCGTCGCCGCAGCGCCGGGTGGTTCTGGACGCGGACGGACCGGGCCAGCGACCTGGCCGACCTGCGGGGCAGCGGCGGCCGGGCGGTCGCCCTCGTCGAGGAGCACACCGGCCGTCTGCTGGGGACCGTCGACGCCGCCTCCGCTCCCGCCCAGGCGCACCCGGGCGCGGTGCTGCTGCACCGCGGCCGGCCGTGGCGGGTCACGCACTGGGAGCAGCCGTCGGCGGACGAGCCCGGTCCGGGTGGGGGCGTGCACCGCCCGGTGGCCGCCGTGCTCACCACCGCCGTCGGAGACCTGTCGACGATCGCGCGGTCGAGGTCCGACATCCGCATCGTCTCCACCGACTCCTGTGTCCCCTGGGGCCGCGCGCGGCTGGCGCTGGGCACCGTCGACGTGACGGGTCGGGTCACCTCCTACCTGCTGCGCCGGGCCTCGACCGGCCAGGTGCTCGGGGAGGAACCGCTGGACATGCCCGAGCAGCGCCTGCGGACCCGCGCGGTGTGGTGGACGCTGCCGCCGGCGGAGATCGAGGCTGCGGGGGTCGGCGAGGCGGAGCTCCCGGGCGCGGTGCACGCAGCCGAGCACGCCTCGATCGGGATGCTTCCGCTGCTCGCGTCCTGCGACCGCTGGGACATCGGTGGGGTCTCGACGGCGTTGCACCCCGACACCGGACTGGCCACCGTGTTCGTCCACGACGGCATGCCCGGCGGGGCAGGTTTCGCCGAGCGGGGCTTCCACCTCGCCGCACACTGGCTGGGCACGACCCTGGACCAGGTCCGAGGGTGCGGCTGCGCCAAGGGGTGCCCGTCGTGCGTGCAGTCCCCGAAGTGCGGCAACGGGAACGACCCGCTGAGCAAGTCGGGTGCGGTCGCGCTGCTGACCAGCCTGCTGTCCGGTGCACCGGACCGACCGGACCGACCCGATCGACCGGACCGACCCGCAGCGGTTCCGCCGGTCGCGTAACGCCCAGCACGATGTCGGACCTCCTCGGTATCGTTGGCCCACGTGTCAGAGACCCCCGCCGAAGGCCTTCCCGGGTCGACACTGTCCACCTCACCCGGGTCGGCGTTGCGGTCGCTGCGCCGCCTCGGTCCGTACTTCAACCCGGTGCGCGGGCGGATGGTTCTGTCCGGGGTCACCGCACTGGTGGCAGCGGGCCTGGCCCTGCTGATCCCGCTGGTCATCCGCGAGCTCATCGACTCGGTGACCCGGGCCGACGCGCACGGCCGCATCGTCGGGTGGGGCGCGGCGATCCTCGTCCTCGGACTCGGCGAGGCGGCACTGGTGTACGTGCGCCGTTCACTGATCGCGAAACCGACCTCCCAGCTGGAGAAGCGGATGCGCGAGGACCTCTACGCACACCTGCAGCGGCTGTCGATCTCCTTCCACGACCGGTACCAGTCCGGCCAGCTGTTGTCCCGTGCCTTCAGCGACCTGTCGACGATCCGCCGGTTCATCGCCTTCGGCGGTGTCTACCTGGTCGTCAACGCCCTCACCCTCGTCATCGGCATCGTGATCCTGCTGAGCCTGTCCGTGCCGCTGGGCCTGGTCGTGGTGGCGATGACGATCCCGATGGTGGTCCTCTGTTTCCTATACGAGTCGCGTTTCAAGGTGGTCGCACGGCTGAGCCAGGACCAGGTGGGCGACCTCGCGACGGTCGTCGAGGAGTCGGTGCTGGGGATCCGCGTGCTCAAGGCCTTCGGTCGTGGCCGCACCATGCTCGGCAGCTTCACCCGCGACGCCGCCCAGCTGCGAGGCACCGAGATCCGCAAGATCGACATCATCTCGATGCTCTGGGCCACGATCATCGCGCTGCCAGAGGTGGCGTTGGGCGCGATGCTCGGCATCGGCGCCTACCAGGTGTCGCAGGGCTCGCTGACGCTGGGGACGCTCGTCGCGGCCGTCACGACGATGACCTACCTGCGCTGGCCCATCGAGTCGATCGGATGGCTGATGGCCGAGGCCAACAACGCGGCATCGGCGTCGGACCGGTACTGGGAGGTCATGGACACCCCGCCGACCATCACCGATCCGCCCGCGGACCGGCGCCGCTCGCTGCCGGTCCCGGTGGTCGGGCACCTGGTGTTCCACGACGTCTCGTTCCGCTACCCCGGCGCGTCCCGGGACATGCTGGCCGGGATCGACCTGGACATCCGGCCCGGCGAGACGATGGCCCTGGTGGGGCTGTCCGGTTCGGGAAAGACCACGATGACCGCGCTGGTCCCCCGCCTCTACGACGTCACCGGCGGGTCCATCACCATCGACGGTGTCGACCTGCGCGACCTGGCCCTGGACGACCTGCGCTCGGCCGTGGCGACGGCGTTCGAGGAGCCGATCCTGTTCTCGGCGAGCGTCCGGGAGAACGTGGCCCTGGGGATCGCCGACGACAGCGACGAGACCGTCGGCACCGCGCTGGGGGTGGCCGCTGCGACGGACTTCACCGATCGGTTGCCGTGGGGCCTGCAGACGCGGATCGGTGAGCAGGGGCTGACGTTGTCCGGTGGTCAGCGTCAGCGTCTCGCCCTGGCCCGGGCGGTGGCCGGACGGCCCTCGGTGCTCGTGCTGGACGACCCGCTGTCCGCGCTGGACGTGCACACCGAGGCCGAGGTGGAGCGGGCGCTGCGTCGGGTGCTGCGCCAGGCGACGTCGCTGGTGGTCGCGCACCGACCCTCCACGGTGTCCCTGGCCGACCGGGTCGCACTCCTGGACGAAGGTCGGATCGTGGCCGTCGGTACCCACCGGGAGCTGATGGACACCCGCGCCGACTACCGCGCTGTGCTGTCCACGCTGGAGGACGAGGACGAGCGGGTGGCCGGGGACGACGCGGGCCGTTCGGCGGGGACACCGCACGGGTACCCGCCGAACGGCCCGGCGGGGTCCGACGCCTTGTCGGTGGACGTGGTGAGGGCGTGAGCACGCCGCAGGACACCCGACCGACGAAGGGCACCGGCGCTCCCGGGGACGACGGGTCGGTGCGCCAGCCCGCTGGCGCGACACCGCCGGCGACCGCCCCGTCAGCATCGTCAGCCTCGTCAGCATCGAGTCCGCTGGTTCCGGGTGCGCCCGGCGCAGGTGGCCTGAACCAGCTGAACCGCCTGGACGTCCCGCCCGAGCACGAGGCGTGGCGCGGGGTGGCCTACGAGGAGGTCGACGACCTCGACGACGCGGCGAGCCTCGCGCTGCGGGACCGGTCCCGCCGGCTGTTGGTCTCCCTGGCGAAGCCGATGCGCCGCGCGTTGCTGCTGGCCCTCGTCCTGGTGGTGGTGGACACGGCGCTCTCGCTGTCGGGCCCGCTGGTGATCGGGCGGGCGATCGACGTCGGGGTGCCGAGAGCCACCCAGGGCGCCCTCGGGGTGCTGGTCGAGTTCATCGTCGCCTACCTGGCGCTGGGGCTGGGGTCGGCCCTCGTCCGTGCCGTGTTCACCCGGCTGACCGGCCGGATCGGCCAGGCGATCCTGTTCGACCTGCGCCAGCGGGTCTTCGACCGGGTCCAGCGCCTCAGCGTCAACTTCCACGAGTCCTACACGTCGGGCCGGGTGATCTCCCGGCTCACCTCGGACCTGGACGCGCTGAACGACCTGATCAGCCAGAGCCTGGACGGGGTCTTCTCCTCGGTCCTGTCGATCCTGGTGATCATCGTGCTGATGCTGGTTCTGGACCTGCAGCTGGGCCTGGTCGTCGTGGTCGCCTTCCTGCCCCTGTTGTTCTGGACCCGCTGGTTCCAGAAGCGGTCCCGGGTGATCTACCGCCGGAACCGGACGGCGATCGCGAAGACGATCGTGCAGTTCGTCGAGTCGATGAACGGTGTCCGTGCCGTCCAGGCGTTCCGCAGGGAGCGTCGCAACGAACAGATCATGGATGCGGTGAGCAGTGAGTACCGCGACTGCACCGCAGACGGGCTGCTGCTGATCGCCCGCTTCGCCTCCGTCACCCGGGCGGTGGGCAACCTGACACTCGCGGTGGTGCTGGCGTTCGGGGCGTACCGGATCACGCAGAGCGCGATGGAGGTCGGGACCCTGGCGGTCTTCGCGCTCTACCTGCGTCGCCTGTTCGACCCGCTCGACGACCTGGCCAACTTCTTCAACTCCTACCAGTCGGCCAGTGCAGCGTTGGAGAAGATCTCCGGGGTCCTGGAGGAACCGTTGGGTGTGGAGCCGCCGGCTGCGCCGGTGCCGCTGCCCGAGCACGTGACGGGTGATGTGCACTTCGACGAGGTCGAGTTCGCCTATGCGAGCGCGCCGGACCGGGTGGTGCTTCCGCGCCTGGACCTTCACCTCCCGGCCGGTCAGGTGGTGGCCGTGGTGGGCGCGACGGGAGCGGGTAAGACGACGTTGGCCAAACTGCTGTCCCGGTTCTACGACCCGACGCACGGGCGGGTGACCGTCGACGACGTCGACCTGCGGGAGGTGCGTGACGACGACCTGCGCCGATCCGTCGTCATGGTGACCCAGGAGTCGTTCCTGTTCTCGGGCACGGTCGCGGAGAACATCGCTCTGGGCCGGCCGGGCGCATCGCGGGAACAGGTCGAGGAGGCGGCTCGCGAAGTGGGCGCCGACGGGTTCATCCGGGCTCTTCCGGAGGGGTACGACACCGACGTGCGCAAGCGCGGCGGTCGACTGTCGGCAGGTCAGCGGCAGCTGGTGTCCTTCGCCAGGGCATTCCTGGCCGACCCCGCGGTGCTGATCCTCGACGAGGCGACCAGCTCTCTGGACATCCCGTCCGAGCGCCTCGTGCAGTCGGCGTTGGAGACGGTGCTGGAGGGCCGGACCGCGGTGATCATCGCCCACCGGCTCTCCACGGTGCTGATCGCGGACCGGGTCCTGGTGGTCGACGCCGGCCGCATCGTGGAGGACGGATCGCCGCAGGAGTTGATCAACTCCGGTGAGGGTCAGTTCGCGGGTCTGCACCAGGCCTGGGAGGAGTCGCTGGTCTGAGCCGGACGACGCCGGTCCGGAGAACCCGCCGCGCGGGACGGTCACCGGGTCGGCCCGGAGTCCGGTGCGTCGTTCATCGGGTGGGCGCGGCATGCGCCGACCCGATGACCCGCAACCGCGTCCGGCCCACGCCCGTCCCGGTGACCGTCACGCTGACCCGGGCGTCACCGCCCCGGGCCACCGAGCAGCTGGACACATCGGCGGAGTTGGCTTCCGCCACGGCCCGGGCTGCCCGGCACGAGGCCGGCACGTTGTCCGCTCCGGCCCGCGCGGCGGCCAGGGCTGCGAGGTCGGCGACCGCGCCGGCACGGTGCCTGACCGTCGCCGCCTGCGCCACCAGCACGGTGACCATCGCCACCAGCAGGACCAGCCCGAGCATGCCGAGCACCAGCACGGTCCCCGCCCCCCGCTCCCGGACGTGCCGCACCCCGCGCCCCGCGCCATGCCAGGCCCCCGCCCCGCGCCATGCCCCACAGTCCGACCGGGCCTCACCACGACTGCTCGGCCGAGCGCTTCTCGTCCGCGGCCGTCGCCGAGGAGTGGACCCGGACACCCGGCACGCGCACCAGGGCCGTCCCGATCACCGGAGCCGTGGCGGTGATCGTCGCCGTCACCATCCCCCCGGAGTGCCGGACGGTCATCGACGCCCGGGGAGGCGCGTCCGCCAGGACCCGGGCGCTGACGGACGCGGTGCTCTCGCCACGGGCCAGGGCCCGCGCCGACTCCCGCGCGAGGTCTGCGCATCGCAGCTGCGCACCGACCGCCGCGATCACACACACCAGCCCGAGGGTCAGGGCCATCAGTGCGGGCAGTGCCACGGCGATCTCGGCAGTGACCATCCCCCGCTCGTGGTCGGCGCGTCGCCGCTCGCTCCGCCGATCGCCCACCGCTCGGTGCAGCGGTGCACGGACGCACCGGTACCGCCCAGGACCCTGCGCCACGCCTGATCGATCCACACCCGGTCGATTCACATCCGAGCTGTGAACAACGCTCTGCACGGTCACGCCCCCCTCCTGTTGCTGTCGACACGGTGCGGCGAGGTCCCCGGTGGCCGGCCGGCCAGGCGACGGCCGACCACCGGGTTCCTCGAGGGACACGGCTCAGGAGATGATCTGCAATGCCTTCTCGATGAGCTTCCCGATCGCGGACAGCACGGCGGCGGATCTGACCGCGGTCAGCAGTACGGCCGCGAAGGCGCACGCCGCGATCAGGGCGACGGCGTACTCCGCCGTCGCCATCCCCGCCTCCCGCACCACCCGCAGCTGCGGGCCGCCGACTCGGCGGACACGCGACAGTCCCCGCTCCGGCGGACCGGCGGCGGGCGCGACGAGCCGGGCGACGGTGCCGGACCCCGGACCGGTGGCCGCTGCCAGGTCCGGGGCAGCGGGACCGTTGGTCGCGGCGACGGCGGTGGACTTGTTCATGAGTGCTCCTCTCGGGCCGGCTGCCGGCCGGGCGGTTGCGACGGCCGGTGCCGCGCGGACCAACCGTGCGCTGCCGTCGCCCAGCCACCCGTTGCTCCCGTGGAATTGGGGACGACGGCCAGGCCGGGCTGTGGAAATCCTCCGTGGACCGTCCCGGCGGTGTCGTCGGAGAGGCCGCCCGAACGAGCTTCGCGAGCAGTGCTCTCCCCAGAGTTCACTGTCGGGCGGGCTCAACCGAGCAGGGACGACAGTCCACCGACCACCGTCGGGACGACCGAGACCAGGACGAAGGCGGGTAGGAAACACAGGCCCAGGGGTGCGGCGGCCGCCACCCCGACCGCCTGTGCACGCCCCTGGGCGGCCGCTCGGGCTATCCGTCGAGCGTCGAGAGAGCACCGCTCCAGAACCGTGACGGGAGAGCTGCCGCGGCTCTGTCCACGCACCATCGCCCGCGCCAGCGGCTCGAGCCCCCGCACAGCCTGGGCGACGGTCCACGCGCGTTCCGGGGCCAGTCCCAGCTCGAGGGCCGTCACGACCCGGGCGACCTCCTCGCCCAGCGGACCGCCCACCACCGTCGAGCAGACCCGCAAGGCCCGTTCGGGTGGGACGCCGGCGCGCACGGTGGCGGCGACCAGATCGGCGAAGGCGGGCAGGGCGGCGACGATCCCGTCGGTACGGGCGCGGTCGGCCGCCGGTTCCAGCCGTGCCATCAACCGGTCCGCGACCGCTGCGCCGATGAGCAGTCCGCCTCCGACGACCACGGAGCCGGTCAGCAGCGACACGGCAGCGACGAGTGAGCCGAGCGCAAGCCGACGCTGGAGGCCCGAGCGGTCCACACCTCCGTCGCGGGTCCCAGGGCCCCGGGCGGTCCCGGGGGACCGGCGACGGGACGTCACCCCTGCGAGGCGGCCCGGACCGCGGCGCTCGGACAGACGGCCGAGCCGGGCCAGCACCCGACCGGGCGACCCGGCGAAGACCGACGCACCCGCCGCGGCGGCGAGGACCGCGATGACGAGAGCGCCTCTCACCCGGACACCCGGGCAGCGGCCGCCGGGTCCCGTCCCGATGCCGTGCCGGACGGGCCGCCGGACCCCACCCGCTGGACCCGGTCGGCAAGCACCTCGACCCACTCCAGGCCGATACCCGCGAGCAGCGCGCCGACCGTCGCGATCGCGGCGCCGGCGCCAGAACCGGTGAGGAAGCCCCACGGGTCCGCACCGACCAGGGTGCCCAACCCGAGCCCGGCGGCCGGCAGCGCGGCCAGCAACCGGGCGGTCGCCCGCGGCGTGGCCAGCGCCACGTCCGTCTCCTGGCGGACCTCCTCGGCGTCACGGAGTTCGTCGACGAGTCGATCGAGGGTGCCGGTGAGCGAAGATCCTGTTTCCGCCGAGACCGCCCACACAGCGGCGAGGTGGGCCAGGCCGGAGAGGCCGGGCCGGCCGGCGAGGGCGGCGAGCCCGGTGGGCACGTCACCACCCAGGCGCACCGCCGCCGCGACGGTGACGAGCTCCGGCACCTCCGCCGCGGCAGCGGCCAGTGCGTCCAGGGGCGACGCGCCCGCACGCAGATCGGCCAACAGAGCCTCGGTGCCACGGATCAGGCGGGCGCGTCCGGCCACCTCCACCCGTCGGCGTCTGCTGCGGCGGCGGGCACGAACGGCGACGACGACCACCATGGCGAGGGCGGGTGACGCCCCGAGAAGCCCGGACCGCGTCATCGCGGAGGCTGCGGCGTGAGCCGCACCGCCGAGGTCGGTACCCGCGGCCAGGACCACCGCCGAGACCGTGAACACTCCGGCTCCGACCCGGATCACCAGTCGGGTCCGGGCGGGACCGGCGGGGTCCGGACCGGGCCTGGGAGTGCCTCGTGGCGGATGCGGGCGCTCCCCGAGCGGCGGACGTGCCGTCAACCGGTCGGTGAGGACACGCATGCCGGGTGGCCGGACGAGGACCACGGCCAGCACGGCGGCCGCGACGACGACGACCGCGGCGGCGTGCCCGGACACGAGTGCGGGGTGCCCGGACACGAGTGCGGGGTGCCCGGACACGAGTGCGGGGTGCCCGGACACGGGGACCGTCCCGACGGTCACGGGCCACCCCGCGCCAGCAGGTCGTCCAGGCGCCTCGAGCCCGGTCCGCGGGTGACGCCGGCCGGCCCGAAGACCACGGCGGGCACGGTGTGGACCCACCCGTCCGATCCGCGTGCGACGACGTGCACCTCGGCGACCCGACGCGACCCGTCGCGCAGGCGAACCAGGTGCACGACGGCCTCGAGTGCAGAGCCGAGCTGACTGTGCGCGGCGTCCCGGGCCAGCCCGCCCACCGCCGCGAGGGCCTCGATCCGCGCCGGTACGTCGGCCGCGGAGTTGGCGTGCACGGTGCCGCACCCACCCTCGTGGCCGGTGTTCATCGCGGCGAGCAGCTCGGTGACCTCGGCGCCCCGGACCTCCCCGACCACCACCCGGTCCGGGGGTTACTATAGGAACCAAGATCCAATGTCACAGAGCATCGCTCTCACCGTGTCAATGTGACACTCTGTGATCGGACTCGGAGAGCGTCGCTCTCACCTGGTGGACGTATGTGCTGGTCAGCGGGCTGCGTGTCCATGGCTATCACCAACCACAGATCCTGACCTCCGGTTCCCGGTTAC
>JAABUQ010003294.1_pt1 | contig 29980 bp, 40 predicted proteins | sample 5560001 | NCBI WGS metagenome assembly JAABUQ01 (sample SAMN10711888, study PRJNA513371) | rock metagenome | isolation source: Antarctica rocks | place: Antarctica: Victoria Land, Finger Mt nord | collected 2015-12-18 | reverse complement strand
CTGGGGCTGGGGAGGCGGGAGGTGCGGCAGGGGCGGGGACAGCGGCCGCGACAGGGGCTTTGGGGACTTGGATTTGGCCGTCGGAGATTTGGGTGACGATTTGGGCGGTTGTGAGGGGGGTGAGGAGGGCGAGGAGGAGGAGGGGGAGGGCGGTGGTGGTGGTGGTGGATTTCATTGTTTTTTTCTTTGGAGGGTGTGGGTGGGTGGTGAGATAGATAATGAGTGTTGTTCTGGCGGTGCGCCGAAAGATTCAATTGTTGTTTTGATTTTGGGTAGAGACAGGCTGTTGTTGTTGTTGATTAACGAGCGGACTTGATTGCAGCGCGTGGGAGGGAGTAAATTTCAAAGAAGGGGGAAAGTAGGGGGCGCGCGCGCTCTATAAAGAGCAGAGAAAAGTGGGAGGCCGCTAAACTAGGCACGCCAGGTACTGGGCTACTGGCGTGGAAGATAGGGGTTTGATGCGCGTTTCGGGGGCCAAAAGGCAAGATCTAGAGACCAAGAGCGCGTTGAGCTTGGGGCTGCGGCGGGTAAGGTAGATCACTATCAGGCCCACATACGGGTGCCTTAATGCCTCACTTATGCACAGAAATGGCGTAGTCACGTCCCTTGCATGGCACAAAACCCCCTCCGCCCGTTAAATGTCACACATTCCACACACCCCTGCTAGGACGAGGTGCCTAGCCTTTCATTTTAAAATTAATTGTCTTTAGAAGTTATTTGCGTATTACAACGTCCTTTATCCATCTTTGGCGGGGTTCTTCTCTAAAGAATTGTTCGAATCTTGGAACGAATTAAGTAGACATGGCAGAAACGCGCTAGGAAATCGCCGCCTTGGTGAGTATCATAAATGGAGCTTTTGCTGCTGGTGCCGGAGGTGCTTGGGGGATGTGCCAAGGAGGGCAGAGGGGCGGAATGGGCGCTGCCCAGTGCTGTTTGGTGGTGGTGGATACCAGGGGAGAGAAAGAATAAACAAAAGATAACCCTTTCCCGCCCTTCTTCAGCGCAGGAGCAACTCGACACTTTTCGTATCCACATCCCCGGTTTCCCATCCTCCCATTAAGTTTGTGGGCTATCATGCCGCTATACTCCGTGATTTTCTATGCATACGCCTTCGCTATGCTCGCTGTCGTAGGACTCGTCCTATCCCAATTGAGATTGGGATGGTGTGCTGTATCGTAGAGAAGGTGATTATTTATTGCGGGGCCGACGCGGACGCTGGCGATTCAGGTAGGTGGCCTGCCTAGCGACGTGCGCAGGTGTCTGGGCAAGACCATTGTTGATGAAGACTGCGTCGAGGGCGTCGTAGACTTCGTATTCCTCCAGGGCTGCACCGAATCTACTAAAGTGTTAGCCGTCACATAATTCAAAAGAACGAGCGGAAAGATCTAGCGGCGACCTGTTGCGAAGGTTTCGCATCGGGGCATAGCTGGAAGAATGACTGGAAATGAAAGACATACCCATAGCACTTTGTCCTTGACTTGAGGTCATCCACCAGATTCTCAAAATCACGCATTGTCATCAAAGGGAATCGATCATCCTCTCTAATTCGCTCCAAAGCAACAATCGGTGGTAGCTCTCCTTTGAGTGGAAGGTTTTTGGCCATGTGCAGGAGCCTCAAGAGGAAATCCGTAGGGGTTTCAGAAGCTGGGATCTCGGGGACATTGGGATGACCTGCAGCAGCGTTGGCTTCTTGATTGAACGGTGTGTTGCTCAGCATGAGGGCATGGCCATGAAGGGCATAGCCAAAATTTGCGTCCGCCGCCATCTCGTTGGCACGGGCCAGATGGTCGCGGCACGTCCCCTCGATGCTGTGTGACGAAAGACCAATCAGCAAATATTCCGAGTGATGCGAAAATGAGGACTGGAGGAGAGTACAGTAGTGTTACGAACATTACTTACGCAAGTACAAAGTCGATCATCAACTGCTCCTCGATCTTCTTATGCTTCTGAATATGGTCAACGACGGTTCCTTGGATGCGTCCGTCAATCCCAATCGGTTGCCCGACGAAGGGGGCTGGAGGGTCGTTCACTGCAGGCTGGGCAGGTTGAGAAAGCTGAGTAGGGATCGTATATGCCATGGCGTTCATGTTGACTTGTCCGGAGAGGGCATCTGAGTACCCGCTGCTCATGCCAGGTGCAGGAGCAGGATGAGTGAAGTCGTTTACAAGTGGCTGGCTGGTAAAAAAGCTCGACTGGTTCAGCAGATTGATTGGATGAGCACGGGTCATGTCGTTCATCTCAAGGTCTTGAGTAGCCACGAAAGCGTTGTTGTTGGCGTAAGTCGGAGGGTGAGCCGAGAAGCCAGTGAACGTGGTGTCTGTCGGGATATTGAGAGGAAGTGTTGAGCGCTCAGAGGTTGGATGTGACGGGCCTACAGTCGCTGTCATGCCAGCAGGTGCCTCGAGATTGGTCACAAAGACCCCGGCGCCATAGCCGTGCTGGCATAGAAATGTCATGTTTGCTTGCTGATTTGGGGATGTGATGGTTGTTTGCTGTGCTGGAGATGTCGTGGTTGCGTGACCTGTTGGAGTGGCTGCTTCCGAAACTGACATGTCGGCGATGGACTCGCTCAGGCTCAAATTGTCTAGATCAACCGGTCTCTGTGATGGAACGAAGCCACCCGGAAGAATGTTTGCAGAACCGTTGCGTTGAGAGTTGCTGCCGGTCGAGTTGTTGTCAGCGCGAGTTGGCGTGCCCATCTGGTTGTCAGGACGGCGAAAGACTGGATGCACATCACCATCGTCTGACAGGTGTGGGCTCAGCGTTTGATGTGCGCGGCCGCGTGAAGGAGTCAGTGGCTTGATAGGGGGCACCAAATGTTCGAACGGAACTTTGTTGATGTCGAGCAATTGCGCGTATCGCTCATTCTGATGCTTCAAGGCGTTCTTCTCATCCATTGCTTTTTGCAGACGCTTCTTTGCGATTCGAGCCTCACATTCATAGTCCTTACACTTGTCGTCGGCCATCTGAAGTTGTTCCTTGGTCTCCCTATGCGCTTCGACTTCCGTATAATACATTCCGCGAAAGCGCTGGGTTTCGTTCTCAAGAGACTTCACATAGAATTCCTTGCGTTCGCGGTGTGTACTATTGTCAAGATCAGTCGCAGTCTCAGGCCACAAGATACAACGGTTTTGCGGGGCAAGAAAGCACGCTAGTATTTCGCAATGAGGATTATCAACACGTACCGTTGAGCCTGACGGTTCATCTCTTGGCGTCTAGTTTCTGCTGGCTTGCTGTCCCGCTTTGGTCCACGTCGCTTTTTGGACACTCCATCTACAGTAGATCGGCTTGTGCACCAAGAAGGTGATCAGTGTACTTACCTTTCGTTGCCTTTCCCGCTACCTGAAGTGAGGGAATCACGTCCCCTGCAGCGCTTGCAGCACGCCTCGTCAATCGAGGCTGCCGGCTCTCCGATTCGTGGCTACTGCTTCGGTGGTACTCTCCCTCCCCCATCGGGGTATACTGGGAGCTTCGGTCAACCTCGGCCTGCGATTGACGTGGTGACCCAGCTGCAGGGAGTCGCGGTAGGCGAAGGAAGTGCGGCAGTGGTCGTGATGGAGGCGGTTGGGACGGTGGTGGTCGTGATGAGGGCGGCTGTGATGGTGGCAGTTGCGACGGAGGCATGCTGATCTGTCTTCAATATGCACAAAGTATCGACGATGGACAGTCACAAGAGTATGAGCGAGGTGTATCGAGGGTGAACAAAAAGGAGGAGGTTGGTGATGTCTACACCAGAAAGAAATAACGAGGTGGGCATCTGTGGACGTGTTTGCTCGGCGACATATAGTGCGGCTGGTCAAAGTTGCTGAGTCGGCGCCCCGATGGTCCTCAAGGTCCGGTGCTCCAGAAGGAAAGACGACAGGAAGGGCCGCTACAACACGACTGTACCCATCTATCTCAACTTTATACCTTTAGATCACAGCCTCGACTGTTGCTGCCAGTGAAAGTGCTACCGTGGGAGGTGAAAGGCGCCGTGGACTCCTTCTTCCTTTCGTGCTTCATCTACAAGGGGAGTTGGGGGCAGAAACCCAGGCGGCAGGCGTCATATTTAGTTAATGCACAGTGCAGATAAGACTTTGGTCATGCTCAGGCAGATCAGATACTCTTGCAACGACGATATGCCGGCAATTGGATCGAGGATGTCCGAGATCATCGAAGAACAGCTTTGAGTGAGATATGGAGCTGTTAGAAGAGGTGGGTTTGAACGATGTCGCTGACTGATACTGACGAGTTCCAGATGTCGTGTGTGTCGTGTGTGTCGTGTGTGTCGTGTGTGTCGTGTGTATGTTCGCTATGTAAGTACGTAAGGTAGTCAGAAGAAGATGGAGAAGATCAAAAGGCGGAGAGCTCTCGTGGGTAAGGCACCTGAGGACTGGAAACAGACCCAACTGGAAAGCTTGCTTCGGGCCACGCCGCCAACGAAAAGGCCTCTAGCAGCCGTTGCGCACCCGCTCTCGGGGACGCGTTACGGAGGTACCGCTTCTGGCCCCCAAGGATCGCCGTGCATGGTAATAGTGCAAGAGAGCCTGTTGAAAAGCGTAGAGGGCGTCAGCTATCATACTGTACACAGAAGGCCAGGACCCCGGCGGGACTTAGCCAGCATCCAAGCACATATCCCCCAAGCCCATTAGCAATTCGTCCAACATTTCATACCCTGTACGTAGGCGAAAAAAAAGAACAGCCCAGCCGAAGCCCCAACTCGCCTAAAGCAGGCAGCGGGGTAGCAGCCGCACCAGGCTTCTCCTCGGCCTCTTGCCGAACGGGCTAATGAAAATAGTAAGACGGTCGTCATTGAAGCATGAAGATACGAGACGAAGAAAGTGTGTGTCCCAAAGGAATCGACATTCTGCAATTTCCCGACAGGGTGCAGATAAGGAGCCTGCTGGGTCTGTTGGCACGGGTATTGTTGGGGTGTTGATGGTATGGCAGCATTGGGCGCCGTGGCTGCGTATGCAGTCGCTTCCCAGGTGCATATTGTGCGTTGAGTGCGCTCTGCATGGTGAGCACAACGGCCGCTGTAAGCAGTGTTGTATGCGGGGAGTGCTGGAGTGGGTTTGGTTCGTCTTCGCTGTCGAGGGTGGCCCGGCATTGGAGACCGGTTGGGGAAGTAAGAGGGAAGATGGGGCTTGGATCTGCTGCCTTCTGTGAGTATGGAAGTCATGCTGTGTTTATCTATTTAGATACTAGAGAGGAACAGGTACCAGACCGTGGGAACCTCTCATGTAGGTTGAAGGGTCTTTCTGTGGAGACGGGCAAAGAACGGAATATGTACACTCGGGAACACTGTCCACCACTTTACGACCTGTACTCGCGTGCACTGCATATACAACACCCTTTCACCCCAACACTACCTCGCTCCTTCCCGGCACTATCCATCACAACTTTGCCTTCTTCCCCTTTCCCCCACTAGCCTGCCACCCAAACTCCAGCTTGCCTCCCTTGCCAGCCTCAATAATGACATTCACAACCGTGACCCGGCCCTCCCTGAACCCCCTTTCCGTCGCCTTCTCCAACTCCACCGGCGTCCTGACCAAGAAGCCGGCACCACCACAAGCCTCCGCCATCTTTTCGTATCCCACCTCCCACCCCAGACTCGTACTACGTAAACCCCTCTGGCTTCCCTCTTTCGTAGCCTTTTGTAGCCTGAGCCATTCCTCCGCATCATCGCTATCACCATAGTATACACCCCCGTTATTCATCACGAAGATAAGCACGTCCATGCCGTAACGTGCCATTGTTTCGACTTCCATAGCGCTAAAACCAAAGGCAGAATCTCCCTCTATCGCGACAATTTTCTTACGGCCAGTTGGTCCGCTTCTGCCTTCTCCAGCTGAACCATTGTAAGCGACGTGTGCGGCAATGGCGTAGCCGAGTCCTACGCCCATGGTTGCGTAGGTACCGGCATCGAGGCGGAGGCGGGGGTGGGAGACAGGGAAGATGGAGCGCGAGATATCCATTGTGTTTGCGCCTTCAGAGATGTAGACAATGCCTCCCTCATCAGGAGGAGAAAGACGACGGAGGGTGCGTTCTATAATCGAGAAGGCGTGGGCGTATGTAAGCGGGATCTTTGCGTCGGAGGCTTTAGAGGCGGCAGTGGATTCGTTTTTTGATTTGGCAGCGGCGAGGTGCTCTAGGTAGGGAGAGGATGCTACGGAATAGGACCAGGTCCCCAGGGCTTTGACGAGTTGAGGTACAACTGCGGTAACGTCGCCGACGAGGCCGAGGTGGGCGTTGCCTGCGTTTTTACCGATTTCTTCGGCGGAGATGTCGACTTGGATGAATTGGGCGTGGGTGTTCCATTTGGGGGCTTCGCCGAAGTGTAGAATCCAATTGAGACGGGCACCGAGGACGAGGACCACGTCTGCTTCTTTCAGGGCTGTACTTCGAGCACTTGCTGCATTGGCAGGGTGGGAGTCTGATACCACACCTTTCCCCATAGGAGTTGGTAGGAAGGGCAGATGTGTCTTGTCGATGAGCTCTCGTATCATGTTCTCAGCCCTGGCATATGCTGCGCCCTTGCCAATGACCACCAACGGTGCCTTCGCAGCCTTGATTATCTGAGCAATCTTGAACAACCTCGCGTCATCTACACCAGTCTTTGGTGCATCAGGTACGGGCTGTGAGTCCGTCATATCTTCTTCGCTTTCCACAACGCCTTTGATGATATCGGCCGGTAGATCTACAAACCCTGTGCCTGGTCGACCGTACAATGATGTTCGATATGTGTTTTGCATGACACTGGGGATCGATTCGAGGGACGGAGGTCTTAGGGCGTGCTTGGTATGAGGAGTGAGGAGTGATATAGCATCAAGTTCCTGAAAAGCACCTCGAGAGACCAGATCCGTCTCCGAAGATCCAGCCAAAAGTAGCAATGGAAAAGCATTGACACTTGAATTCCCCACCTACCCAACTGTGTCAGCGCAAGGAAGTCCAATTGCACGGGAAGCACTCACACCGGCCACAGCATGTAACACCCCCGGCCCCCCGACAACGAGACATACTCCCGGCCTGCCAGTCAGATACCCATAGACGCTGGCTGCATAGCTGGCAGCTTGTTCGTTTCTGAAGCCGATGAATTTGATGCCCAATTTTATGGCTTCTTCTGCGATCTCGACGACAGGGATACCGACAATGCCAAAGACGACGGTGACACCAATTTCGCGGAGGCTGCGAGCGATGATCTGTGCGCCTGTTGAAGGCGCCATCGTTGAAGATCACATGGGTAGTCTTGAATTTTTAAGAATGGAGGCTGAGAGGGAGACAATGCCCTAGACGAGGGAGTTGGAGATGGTGGGGCAGGATGGGGTCTTGGTTCAAATGACTACGTCAGGCTGGAAAGACTGTCCGACTTCAAAGCTTCGAGCACACGACAACAAGAAGACAATTTGATAACTCGAAAAGGATTGGCTCTCAGAATTATCATTTACCTATCGATCATCGACACGAGAGGCATTACCGAATTACATCGCTCTTCTCCTGGCGTGGCTGCCATCGCTTTCAACCCTCCAGTTCATTTCGAAACTCCCACAAAAATCGCAGACAGGCCTAAAATCTCCCTCTACCGAAGAGACTCTCAAAGCGAATGAACACAGGCCTTCCAAAACCCCCCTCAATCTCCTCTCGGATCCGCAATGGATCCCTCAGGCCCCTCACAGCCAACACTGGACACAGCATACGACCAACCCTCGAACCCCGCCCAATCTTCTTCCGAGCACGCTTCCTCCACCACCGTCAAGGCGTCGCAGCAGCGTTCTGACCCCACAGCCGAAGTTCGTGAGTCAAACGATGCGATTGGAGGAGGTGGAAACAACCAGGATGAAGCCACGCCGAGCAGTTTGGGCTATGGAGCCAGGGATGCTAGTGGGGATGCTGGCGAAAGGGTATGGCCGACTTCTCTCTTTGCCAAATGCAATAATTGCTAATGCTTCTTTCTTCGCAGATGGGTAGTGCAGTCTCTAACCAAGAAGGCGAGCAAATGCGCGCCGCTGGAGATGGTGACATAGCAGCAGCCCAGGACGGCAAGCATGGGTTCGGCGAGCAGGCGGATTTGGCATCAGGCTTGGATCGGAAGAAAGAGGAGCAGGCAGCTATCAAGGCTGCCAGGAGCGGTGGAGGCAGTGGCGGAGGCGTGGATGTGGGTGCAGCTTTGGGAGGTGGGAGGGGAGGCTTCGTTGGTGCCAACAATGGTGGCCAGGGCACCACCGGTGGTGGGGTCCAAAGTGACCATAGCCATGTATGAGCGAGTTACGATGCAGTCATTCACTGAAAGCTTTCGCCGAGAAGGAAGGGTTTGCGGGCCTCAAGATCAAGTATCATTTCACCAAATATACAATTAGCCCAGCCGAACCTGTTCTGATGTCAGTCTTAGCTATGTTTGGGGAACAGAGCCAGCAATACCAGTGCCTTGACCAGTCTTTCGCATTCCAAGAATTGACGCTCTCATGGATGAGGCCTGGGATACATTAGCCTCTAGCTGCCGAGAAATCGATTTCTGCAGGTTTCCTTTACCAAGACCAGCCGTGCTATTCAACAGTGCCTTTATTTCATGCCTTATCTCATCGCTGCTCGGTTCATCGCTTGTCATCACCCTTATCATGCTTGCTATGGGCCAGGCTTTCATCAAACCAAGATGAGGCCCACCAATCGCATTGAAAACTTCACCAAAGCACCAATAAGGATTGGCTTCGCTGAGAGCGAACATTCTTGTATTCTGGTATACCTCTTCGGTAGAAGCTACGTAGCCCATCTTTGAGGATGAGAGGAGGCTGGGTAGGTTTGCGTCGTCCATCAGATTCTGCAGTGAGATTAGCCGTATGTCTGCCAGCAAAGACAGAGGCAGCAACGAACCCGACTGCCATATCCATCTACTTCAAAGGCATACATTTGCCCGAACAGTGGATGATTAATAATGCCATATCTTTCAATGCCAGCCCGTACCTCCTCGGCCATGTCTACCATGCGCTGTGCGAGATTCCGACTTCTCAAGGTATCGAGCTCATACATAATTAAGGAAGCCGCCTCAAGATAAACGGCCATCATCATATTAGCAGGAATGAAGAATTGAAATATTGTTGCGTCTGGACCACAGTTAGTACTGAGACAGGGAAAGAGTCGGCAAAGAGAGACTGGCCATCAGAGGGGCGAAATGTCGAGCGAATCATTCCTGTGTACCCAGTGACAGGATTGCCATAACCATCGTTCGAGTTGGTCTCTGTGGCTCGATTTGTGTATCCAAGCATTGTGTATCCAATCGGATTGACGTGCCCTGAATTGGTCAGTCCTGATCCATCTGCTGGTGTTGTCTTATCCTCACCATCTGCTGAATATGTCCCGACCCGCATAGCATCGACCGCATTAAGAATCACCTCCACCGTATCTACCCACTTGTACTTCTCAAACGGACCGAGATCTCCCGTGGTATTAAAATAGTTGGAAGACAGCTGGAGAAATGATGCTAGCGAATCAAGCTCCCATTTGCAATCGAATGTCTTTTTAGGGTCGTAAGGGGGATTGACTTTGTTCTGGTGGAAGGCGCCGTTCGTCGTCAGAGGTATGCCAGACTCGGGTAGCGGCTGGTATGCATGGCAGTAAGGAGAGAACTTGATGTAGCGGGAGTGGGCATTGATCACGCCACGAAAGAGGGCAGCGAGAGAGTTGGGCTCGAGAGATGGTCGAAGGACCGGGAGGTAGGAGAGGATTTGATTGGCAGAGTCTCTGAGCCACATGGCGTTTCTAGAGAATGTGAGTACAGCCAACAACATGGGACACGAGGCATTCCGCCTACATGTCGCCTGTAATCACAAACGCCAAATCCTCATCTGTTTCTTCTCCTTCCGTTCCATTTTCCCTCGCAAAGCCAGTCCACTTGACCATGGTGTCGAGAGTGTTTGGCCAGGCGTTCTCGAAGAGACGGAACAGATCTGGGTCCTTGATATTGTGCTGAAGGCGTTCAATTGCTTCCTCTACCTCTCTGGAATAGAAGGAGCGGCATTTTGGCGGCGGACGCATGTAAGGCAATTGGTAATTCCCTGGAGACAGGTTCTCTGGATGTCGCTGCTTGGCGTACCTTTCATAGTTTGGACATTGTTGTTGAAGGGTGACAGGAGCAGCATTGACGAGGGTCATCAGATTCCAGACGCTAAAGAAGACGAAACAGTGAAGATGAGGTTTCATGCTAGGCGTGGAACATACGGCATTACCAGCGCCAGGCTATAGCACTGGACTACCTCATCAATGAGAAGGTGAACAAGGCGAGAGAGTAGCTATGATACGCTGTAGGGAACGGGCAATCAAAACAATCAGGCTTGGACGCAGCTGCCCTAGCCATTGCTCTTGCTATATGAACATGATATTGGTACTTTAGGCCTCTCTCCAAGACTTGCCTATCTTTGGCCCAGAAACACGCGCCAGGGTCCGCACTCCGTACTAGGGCAGGGGCACAGGGGCTCCCGGGGCTCTACGGCTCTTCGCAAGTCGCAAGTCTCCAGCTTGGGCTCCACGTTAAGTACAGACTACAGAGGTACTCTCAGTACATAATAAGGTAGGTGTACTATACATGGTTATATTTAGGTCATTGGGTACCTAGCCCAGGCATGAGCTTGGACGCACGGTTTCCTTCGTGAAGCAGGGGTAAAGAAAAGCGTTTCTGCCGCGACATCCAACTATTGTCCTTTAAATCCCCTCACAGTGGGGCGCTTGAATGTGACCGAGGCCCAAGCTCTGCATACCTCTCTCTGCAGTGACTGATCCTCTCAGCCAGCATACAGACAGTCATCTGGGGTATCAAACTTTATCCCTGTCTTTGGCTGCGCGGATTGTTTCAACCTTTGCCGCTGCGAGATGTCGAGCCACAAGCTTGTCGATTTGAAAGGCTGACTTCGTGATCCTATATTAATCTCTAAGCTCCTATATATTATGCTCTCGACCTCCTACCAGCTCAGTGATCGCTAGACAGAGGAATGGATCCCAAACCGCTGATGCGAATGTGTTCCCACACTCTACAAATGATGGCACCGGACCGGCATTGCTCGATCCAGCCAAGTGGCCGACGAGATATGTCACAGATTTGATGGTGAAAAGTGGTATCTTTAAAGGCTGCTGCGACGATTGCTACTCGAAACCTGTCAACTATACGCAATAGGTGCTGGGACTGGACTGCCACCTCTCTATTGTTGAGTTACGTGTCGCTCTCATCATTACATTATGCTTATAGTCGGCTACATTGCATACCACAAAAGTCGTATCTATTCGAGAGACTCTGAAGCAATGCGACGAAATGACATATAACACGTCTCTACCGACGAGACTGATCTCGGAGTGATTTAGTGAGGCTTCGAGTACCATTCTGTGGTTCACAGGCACCTCTACATATAACACAGATGTCCTTCCTCCTCACAACTACACTATTCTCGCTTTCCCCTGCCTCAGATCTCTGTTAGCGGGTATCCTATCCTGCATTCATCATCGGCTGATCAAAGCAACAGTTATGCCTGAGGTTCGAGGCGATGGAATGATCGAACCGCGGAGCTTATGATTCCAGTGTTAGCCATTGCGGCCGATATCATTTCCGCAAGGAATCCAGTTTTATACTTTTGGCGAGCTGGCAGCTTCCAGATTCTGGCAAGAACGCGGCATGGGGGTAGCAGGATCCATAGTCAAGGAGTTTTTGGACCTTGTCATTCAAAGGTATCAGGCTTCCCTCGTACAAGGGTAACAGTTCCCTTGGCCATCTTCCCTATCAACATCCCTTCTAAAACCAAATCAGGCCTCGAGAGGCAATTGACAGCGCGCAATGATTCACTTTGTTGTATTGGCCGCCTTCGACACCCTTCTCTGAACTTCAAATTTGATTTCATTCTTATGGGGTCAAACTATACCAATCAAAAATTATAAAAGCTAGCCGAAACTCGCACCAACTTAGTATCGTACACCGGATCAAGACTGACGAGAATTTCAATCTCCGTGTTTTCTGATCTGGCTCAAGATATCGACAGAGTCCGGGCCCGGCGTTGTCGATCTCGATCTCGATCTCGATGCCATATTGATTTCATTGCCTGGTGTTGGTATGATAGGCGCTGGGCGAGTCATTTACGAATTGACAATCGAATCCCAACCAGATCCCGTTTGCCACATCCAGAGACTGATTAATGGCGCTGGTTTCGAGCCCGCTAGTTCAGAGATCTTGTTAGGCTTTCTCAAGAACACACCTCTCGCAAGGAGAGAAATTACAGCTTTTCACCACGACCACTCCTCCTGATGCGGCGCCTTTCCTGTTCAGAATACACTTGGTGATCATAAAATTCCCATCTGCATTGACCCTGGCCCAAGTCGACGCTCCGATTGGATGTAAGGCGTATCCTGTCGTGTGACTCCCCAGCATGAAGTTACATGTCTCTAATGGCCGTCGATCAGCCTCGCCCTTCTCGCCTCTCGAAAAAGTCCCAACAGTGGCAATATACGAACTTCGAGTATAAATCCTAGGCATCTGTACCGCCCGCTCAATCTGCGTGGCCCCAACTTTGCCCTGCAGACCTGGCCAAGAACCTTGTTGGTTGTGCTGCAGCTGTTCTTCATCAAAGACGCGAGGAGTGGTATCCTGGTAGTTGGCAAACTCGTTCAGAAGATCCGAGCAATCTTTGATGTCTGGAGAGCCATACGTCGAATGCCCGCAGTAGTATTCTGGGATGTCTTCGACCTGGCCTAAGGTCATACTTACGAACACCGTGAAGGTGAGACAGGAAAGCAGGCTGGCTGGCCAGAAGAGTGCCATTGTTTTAGCTGTTTCGTCCTCGAATACCGAAACGAGGGCCAATATCCACGAGGGAAAGGCCTTTACCATTTAGTTTGTTGGAGTCGACGATCTCTTGGCAAGAGTCATTTTACAATCGTTTGAACCCTTCTATGCGCCGTATTAAACGGAGTCTCTATGCGACTAGTAGATCCATAAAGAATGTATGCGATATCCGCCATTGCTCAGAATACTCTCGAAAACACGTCTTACTGCCTCTCTAGCTCCACTTTTTCAAAGGACATTCATCTAGTTGGACGCATCAAGCGAGCCCGCAGAGTTCATGAAAGTGCTAGACCAGACGTTGGTGAGACCCTTTGTATTGAAACCCTCCATCGAACACAATACTAAGTATAAATTGGAACACAAGAAGATTAAATTATCAAAAGCGGAAGCCGGCTTTCTGCCTTTTCAGTTCATTACCCATATCCGACAGCCTTTCATCCCACACCAAGAAGCGTCTAGACTATTTTCGCTAGAGAAGTCTATCCATTCCCGCACCACCCCATGGGTGATCCCATCTTTTGTCTCCACATGTCGATACCTTATCTAGACGGCATGAGATGGCCCCTCAATCTGCATAATCATCGCATTTGACAGCCCGAATATTCCGTCATGTTGACGAGCCTTTTCATCACACTTTCTGTCTTGGCTTGGATAAGTTCTATCAAAGCCCTTTCCGTCCTTTGTAACTCAGACATTTACGGCCACCCGTCAGTTGCAGGTTCAGTCGCTGTGGCCCAGTTACTTCCTTTCCGTCAGAGTGATCCAGACAGTCAAGAGGAGGCCCAGGCTTTGCGAATCTTTGCGGAACCGGGTGCATTCACCCCCAAATTTCCACCAATAGTCAATATCTATGGAAAAGACATGGTCCAAATACCCCGAATATGGAGATCTGGTCAGTCTTCCGGCATCAATAGGTCCTTTTTACCTACTCTATTTGAAGTTAACCGTGCGTGTTGGGCGACCTAGGTACCGCTCGCATGGCCATTCTGAATTACGCCAATAGGGATGGAGAGATTATCACGCCCATGAGGGTCGCGAAATGGGCAATCCTGCATTCCTCCGCAGGCGGAATCCTTGAGTACTGTACCGTTCCGACAGGAACAGGAGGCGTCTGGATCGTAACAGGTACGTAGGAGTCGTTCTCAAAGTCCAACATTCCGTGCCAAAGCATAGCAATCTTTGATCGAGTGGTTGCAATTGCGCTATCTGGAGTTACACCAAGCATATCGGTCTTCTACCAAAGATGGCAATACCCGCTCACGAATTCATCCCTCGCTAGATATGAAACAGAATCCCTTTCTCGCGATATACATCTACCAATCTGGCTCCCACTTTGAAGAAATCGTCAACCAATACATGATCACCGGCAAAGGGATCAACCCGTACAATCCCGGGTCTGTCCCAGTCGGACCCGGTAATCAAGGCATTGGTATGAACGTGACGCAAGAAGGGACGGTCGTCACGTTGCCAAGCAACGTCACACTGCCCCTGATGAATGGATCAAGGTTGTTTTTAGGGTTAGCAGAGGGTGCGAGTTCTGCGGGAGTGCCCGTGGGTGGAGCAATAACACCAGACCCTACATTGGCGGCGTGAGACATTGTACGATATAAATTACTATTCTCAAAGACAACCTTCCGCAATGTCGTCATTCCTGTTGATTCGAACGACAGAAAATCACATAATTTCCCTTTTTTGACATTTACACCGTTTTCGTGAAAAGGAATAGTTCGTTATTCCAATCAGACAAGATGGATCGCGAATTAGGGTAATGATGAGCCGAAAGATATCACCGGATCTTCTAACCGTCGCAGCCAGCTAATCTTGCGAACAGCATGCGGATCAATATGGAGGTACCCAGCGTCTATTCCATTCGTAATCTGTGGTACCAAGCAAAGCCCACACTTCCTCCTTGTTTTCCACCAGCTTTGACAATCTAGATAGAAGCAGCACGCCCTCTGAAGAACCTCCCCCCCCTTTCCAAAATGAGTCAGCCATCCTTCTATGTCGCTTGCCTCTGACAGCCGAGACTCCGAAACAAAATCCCCCATTTCCGAGGAACCATTTTCTCTAGCTTCTCAACAGCAGCTATACAGGCCACCAACAGATAAAAGCATTGCTGCGCCGTTTGAGCCCAATTCGTCCCTCCACCCCCTCTCCACTCTCCCCCGCTCCCTCTTCAGCCCTTTCGTGCTCCGTCCATGGTCCCTCTCGCTCCGCCGTATGCCTGTTCAAAGCAGCCGTGCTGTCTTCCACAGACAGGAAGGCTAATTGGACAGCCCTAAGTAGAGAGTGAATGAACGAGAGCTCGGAGATTGGTCTCCTCTCATGCACGGATAGACGGTGGTTTTTGGAGCATCAACGATGACAACGATAGCCGGAGAATTTACATTTCTTTTTTCAGCCACAAGTTACTACGTACTGTATATTCAGGAGTATACCATCTGATCACAGAAACCCGCGCGTGATACTGAGTTTCGGGGTTCAGGGCGAATAAGACGCTGCTAAGGTTCAGATACAATGGACTAAATATGACCCTCAAACACTTATCAGCGTACTATCGTTTCGTGCAGACAATCATTTCTAGAACTACGTCTTTCACTCGTGTGTTAGTGTTGCAACCGTTACCTTAATGTTCATGATTCATTAACCTGTAAACGAGTGCCTCAGAGAGTGACTCCACCTCTCATCTCTTGGCTGCCATCAACTACTTGATGTTGTACCAGCGACATCTTCAACAAATATCCAGACGCAGAAAATGACTATCAGCTTAGGAAGATCCGTCTCTTGAATTTCCCGCGTACATCAAAGTCCATCTCTACAAAATCATTGAGCCACCCCCAGAGATATGTAGCATAAACTGTAATGGTCCAGGGGCGAACCATGCCTGGGAGTTGACTCTAGTTCAGGTGAACCATCAGATTCGGGAGGAATTCATCTCCTATAGAGATCCCATCCAGATATCTGTGAGCCGTAAGGGCCGCCAGGGTTACCCTCACATCATTAATACGGACGCTGTAGGCGTCGAAGACCATATTCATGGCCTTGAAGTAATTTCGGCAGGGAGAGCATGATCCAGAGAAGAATTCGACTTTGATATCTCCGATCTGGCCTAAGCCCATCGCCTGCTGCTCAATACTGTCCCAACCGTCGAGCGGTTTGAGTTTCTGCATGCGCTCCTGAAGGACGCTTACGGTGTCCGAGTAGGACCCGATAAACGGGAAAATCAGAGGCTTAAACGCTTACACGAAGTAACCAGGTAAGACTAGAAGTAATCCCCATGGCTGCAACGCTGCCATTGCGTGAGCTGTGAGCAGGGTCTGGCTTGTTTTTGCTCTTCCAAAGTCATTGCCAGGGGAGATTGTATTCATCACTGAGGATTCGTACTCTGTGTCCTTACTTGTTTCGACCGAGTATTTCAGCACGTTTGCACCGGAAACCGAGACGAATTGTTCCAAGGCGTATCTAATCTGATTGAGTTGCGCCGCTCGCGGCCTCATCATCCATGTCGTAAGTTGTGAATATTCGGCTGCTGTAGACGAGACTTCGGCGGGGATGATAATGCTATGATCTCCGCGTTCTGGAGTTCGGAGGAGGCCAATCGAGTAGTCGATGCAGGTTTGGACTGGTACTTTGTTCATATAGCGCTCCTTAATCACTGCAATATCCCGACAGCCCTCATGTGGATCAAATCGAGCGACTTGGGAAAATGGTTCGTTGTCTGCAAGCTGCATGCTACCAAGGAACTTGGTCGACGTGGTACAGCCAGCAATTGAGAAATCAGCCGGCGAAAACCCGCAAATGACGAGTAGAACCATAAATTCGTTCTGTGAGAAACCGTAGAGGACTCTGCCGTTTTCAAAGACAAGATCAGAGAGTCGGGGAGCCCCTGGACCGAGACGGCCCGTCACCGCTGGCAAGACACGTGCATCCGGACCTCCGAATCGGATCATGTCGGTGGCGTGGATGCCACAGCGGGCAAATAGATTGCTCCAACCGCTAGTTCCAGCGGTCATCATATTATCTTGGGTAAGGCAGACACGTGAATTCTCCATGTATGCCCGTTGAACCCATCCCAAGAAACTTGGGGCGACGCTCTCGACCAAGCCTTGTGGCGGCATGTTCTTTTGGGGGATCAGAGCCATCCAGCGTCCTGCAGACCTAGTGAGGAGGGCCGTCTTCGACTGTCGCAAATCTTTCAACACAGATCGCAGCTGTGAGACTACTGCGATCAGGCCCATCGCGGTGAAAAGCGTGCCTAACCACGTCCCAGCCACGGCGGCGACGCTGATTCGGTCGCTGATATCGAGAGGTGCCATGGTAACGGCAAATATGCAAATTAACTGTCGATATAATTAGCATCTCCATGGCAAACCTTCGAGCAAGTCATGTTGTGTCAGTTTGAACTATTCCTCGTACCGGCATGATGGCCAATAGTCAGGACGATATTCGAAAGAATTGATCACGGGGCTAGTAACAGCTTTGTCCGCGGAAAAATCTAACAATGGAAGCCCAAACTGCACTCGGGTCTTCTTGGAGCTCGTCTGTAACAATTGTTCCTTTTTGATCTCATTCATGATCCTGTTTTATGATCGAGGCTACCCAAGCACCAAAGCACCCTCGCACCCAATTTAGAAGTTCCTCTGGCGCGCTTAGGTGCCGGGGACTTATGAATAAACGAAAAGCCTGAAAGCATAGCGTAAACCTAGCCGGACGCAAACTATCCAAACAACACGAGGGACCTTGGTGAGGTGTAGCACCATTAGGTAGCTTGGACATGAACCAGGGAAAATTATACCTACTGCTAGACTCACGATCTCCCTTGTCGATTTTGTGACTGCGGAGGTATTCACACGACTTTGTCTCACTCATTGATGATGCACTCCAAGTAGCTATTGCAACAAAAAACCCTCGTGCTTTGTAGGACCGGCGGTGAAGGAGTGCAAAAGACTGCCCACGTTGAACCTAACACATTCAGGCTGCTTCCACTCGTCCAATGGAAGAAGAAAGCCTTGGCAAGCTTGTGCAGGCTGCAATGCAAGTGATGGGTTCAACACACTGTTTGAATGAATGGATGTCGCGCTAGTGAAATCAAGAGATTACATCTCCTCAGCCTCGCCAATGGATTCATTTCAGACTCTGATGCCTTCACCTTCAACAGCCATGTCAACCCCCGATGATCAGCAGACTGTCCTGCCCGACTGTAGGAGCACTTCTTCTCTTGGAAAAAACCCGATACGTGTGTCTGTCAGCCTGAGCAATGGAGCCCGAATTCTCGTTCCCATCAGCGGGGAGTCTACAGTGGCTCAGCTGGTTGCCGAGTCCGCTCGCCGCGCAACAGCCATGAGTCTTCCCTACGACGCGAATGACACTGTCTTTCGCTCGCATGACGGCAGTATCTTGTTCGAAGAAGACTGTCTTAAGGACATTTTGGATCTTGCAGAATCCCCTCACTTGTTTCTTGGTCGAATTGAAGCCCAATCGTCTAGATCAGCCTCTGTAAGTCAAATTTGTGTCTGAGCTGCTGACCGGGCTGATCAGCGCTATTGATATAGGTCTGTCCTCCGAGACTGTCATAAATTACATATCCTGATGGCCGGTCACAGTCTTCTAAGATATATATACGATGGATTACTGCAGATCGAGCCTTAGAACACTCACGTTTGAAGTCTCTGCCAGCGGATAGGACCGCTGTCTCGTCCGATCTAACAGTAGCTGAGCTCAGAGCTCTTGCTTTTGACAAACTCTGCACTCAAAACCCCTATGCAGAGCACATAGCGCCACCTGACACAGTTGCGGAGCTTTTTCTCAAAAATTGTTACCTCTCTTCGGATCCTGGCTCGATGACATTACGCAATCTCCAGCTACAAGGTACAAAAGCCATACTTTGGACATTTTTGCTGTGCTGGTAAGCACACGAGAGGCGGCAGCAGGTAGGCCTGACAAAGCATGTGGTTTCACCAGTACAAATCGAGGCATAGCGACCTTCCAAACATCCTTAAGCATGTTTTTAAAGGAGCTCAGGGACGGAAAGCTCAACCTCGACAACATCATGGCAGTCTTTTGGGAGACAACACACTTTCCTCCAGCGGTACTTGCTCTGAGAGAACTTCACGAAAGTGGATCCTTCAACCAAGAACCTTTTCCTTACGCTATTTTTGCTTCCTCTTTTCGAGAGCTCTCATTTCGAATGGTTCCCCCGAACCTTTCGGCAAGTCCCGAATCGATCCTCGAATTATCGCGGCAGATATTTGCCTGGCTTGGGTCTCTCTCATCTGAAGCATCCATAGGCTTACATGGTTCATCCCCATCGCTTGTGCATAGAGTCGAATTGAGAGAGATCCGGAACCATCAAACCAGCAGTGAAGGCAAACAGCCAGGCCGCTATGATCACAACGAGTACACTGAATTTCGCATTTGGGATACTAATGGACCTTCCTCGACAGAAAATTCTCGCAAGATGGTGCTTGTCAGTAAGGAAGAGCTTGACAATGTGGAATCGGGTGTTCTCGCGGCCGCTCTGTGGGGCTCTTACCAGTCGCCTTGCAATTTCTATTTCGAAATTTCACCAAACGCAGCGCAGATCCAAGAACATAGACGAGTCAGCGTCTTGCATCCTCAAGATTTTGACAACGTGATTCAAAGCACCAAACAAGTGGATGCACTCAAGATGATTGGCCCGTTGCAATTAGGGCAATGTACAAGCTCGACTCTCCCCGTGATCACACTTGATAGTGAGGGCTACGTATGAAGCTATGATCAACAAGATCAAGGCTGCGGCGAGAGAGAATTCTACACAAGGAACATTTTTAGGAAGGAAGTCTTGTCAGGCTCGGATCCGGGCCAATACTTGCTGCAGAAGCTGAACCCTCTAATACAGAAGCGGAAAGATGAAGCTACGTGGGAAGTAGATGCGTGGAATGACACCAGCAAGATGATAGACTCTAGGACACCGGAAGAAGGTGAGTATTGGCTAAGTCGAGCTTTGCGCGTTTAAACTAACAATCTCTAACTAGCTATCGTCATATGCATAGACCGCAGCAAGTCAATGATTTCCCAAATGGAGCCAGCTTGGATGCCTACGCAACTAGGACAAACTAAGGATTCCACATCAAGTGAATTGAATAGTGTATCGGAGGTGAAGGAGATCTTCAAGAATATGGTCTCACGGATATCTGCATACCGACTGCCCACTCATATAGGTCTCGTAACTTTCTCGGATCAGGCAAAAGTTGAGGAGCAGCTCACGCCAGTACTCTGCGATTTCCAGAATCGTCTTGATGATACCGTCGCTGAGGGGCGCACTTCACTGTTCGATTCTCTTGTCACCGCTACAGCGATGCTTGACAGATTTAGATCGACGAATCCAACAGCAAAGCGCCGAATTATTGTGCTCACAGATGGGCTTGATAACTTCTCAAGCCACAGAGGTGAAGATGTCTGCTCTAAGCTGTATCACGGCGACATCGTTTTGGACGCAATCGTGATCGGAACGAATGAGACTCGGGATCTTTTCAAGATGGCAAAGCATACCGGTGGTTATGCCTTTTACCCACAGACTCGAGATATGCTGTTCCAGATCTTCTTATTGGACGGGTGCATCGACATCAAAACCAGAGAGGATATCCAGAAAATCGCAATACTCGACTACGCCTCTTCTGCTCCAAAAGCTGCGGACATGCAAACGATCTACAGTTTTCCACCTTGTCGGCCCCAGCCTTACGAGAAAGACAGCTTCATCTCTCTACAGGGTGCCCGCAAATACTTTACTAGTATGGTCCGTCGGCAAGATAGGGATAGTGGTAGCAACACTTCGAGCAGTACTAGAGGCTCTAGCGGCTATACGAGGAGCAGCGGTGCAACTCTAGTGGTAGGGGCAGGCGGGCAGGGACGTTTAACGTGAATGAGATAATTGCGATGATCAATAATCCTCACCAAGCCATGGATGTTTACGTCAGTGAATCAAACATGGGAATTTGGAAAGTGGTCATGGAAGGCCCCTCAGAGTAGGCGTACGAGACTGGAACCTTTGTATTGTTTGTCGATCTCGGGGACCAATTCCCCATGCGACCTCCATTGGCACGATTCAAGACTCTTGTTCTTCACCCAAATATCACAAAGGTAAAGAGCCCTGCTCTGTTTCCAATCAATGCTAACGTGCCGCTCAGCATGGAAGGATATGCCACGAGATTTTCAGCAGGGAGTGGCAAAGTGGCATCCATATATATGATGTACTGCGGCACATCTGGAGCATCTTCTTTTCTCTAGAGGTCATTGAATTGTCCCCCTCCGCAGCCGTCTACGGCTCTTGTTGACCTTGATCTTATAGGCAAGGGATGCAGTGGACCCGCTGTTCACTTTGAGGTTCTGGACCGACCCCGAGGGTGGGCGACGCGAGGTAGAAAATTATGTCAGTTCCTCGAGGTCTGAGTGAGGACTCTGTCAAAAGTTGACATTTGTTCAGGTCAGGCACTTCGCCTTCCAAACACGCGAAGAACACCGCGTGGAGATTCTTGGTTCTTCCGGCATAGATCCTGCCTCTTCGCCAAGATCATCTACCGAATCAACAATGAGCCAGGGTCCATCGTTAGCAACCCCGTCGAGAACTTCATCTGTCTTGTCCGAAATTCCAACGACAAGGACAGCCAATTGACAGACGGCTCGACCGTGGGCGATTTCCCCACCCTTATGGTAATACATGGTCGGATTCTAGATCCTCCTTATTCGCCACTTCGGGAGACATCGAGAATAGGCTGCTATGGTGGGTTTGCAGAGGGCTTAGGCAATATTATCGCGCACAGAATCAAGACACGGCTTCTTCTTTCGCTTGTAAAGGTGGTCGCTATTTCCTTGTATCCTAAAAGACGTTGTTCCACACCATCCGTGGTGGATGACTCGTCATAGTTACGAATTATGTAAAACGAGCGGGAGGCTGATGAATGTCTGTGCCCACATAATTACACTTTGGGAAGCCTTACTATCAAACTGTCTCCGCCCAGCTTTTTGATGTCAACATCTGCGATTTCATCCCTTTCCTTATGCTTGCAGACAGAATAGGACTTGATTTCTATTCTACAAATGAGCCTGGATGCTCCATTCATACTCCAGATCGTTCTACGAAGGCGGAGCTCTCAGATGCAACGCCAGACTCAAGAGTTCCAGACCTGCCCGTTGTATAAGCAAAGGGTATCATCGCACATCATCTTCCCGTTTCACCGCACCTCCACCCTCCCCTTCTACGAAAGACCCGAAATCTCCGACAACGGCGTACTGCCCTCACTCCTCTCGGCAACCTCCCCTCTTTTCTCCTCCCTCGGCTTCCCCCTCTTCCTCAGCCTGGCATCCCAATCCCGAATACACCCCACCTCCCCCCCTTCGATCGTAATAACCCTCTCCCTAATATCCTTACCCAACGCCGTCCCCTGATACCTCGACTCCTCCCCTGTCTTACTATGTTTCTTCTTCAACATCTGCAGAAAGTCCTCCCTCTGCCCTTGCAACTCCGTCTCCACAGCCGCGCCATCCGTTTTATCCGGAGCAAGGCCCGCGATCCGCCGTATTTCGGTGTTGACGTCGCTTTTGCACCAGGCTATAAAGCTCTCGACCCCGCGAAGGTCTTCGGTACCGAGGACTTGCTCTTCCATCTCGCTCATTTGGGGGTGCAGGGCGCCGGCGTCTTGGAGGGCGAGGCGGACGTCGGTGATTGTGATTGAGTCTGGGGGCAGGTCAGGGTTGTGAAGGAGGGCATGGCGGGAGGCGTTTGAGGCGAGGAGTAGGAGGTAGCGGGAGGCGAGGTCGGCGAGAGTGTCGACCACGGAGGGACGCGTTGCTGTGAAACCTGCTGCGCGGAGGATGTGCAGGATGGGGGGGCGGAGAAGGGATGTGTGGAGGGGTTGGGCCATGTTTGGTGGCTATTAGGGTACTTCGAGGGGCGCAGTAGGAGAATCTTTTCTGTAGACGGCGATGGCCATTGCAGTAGGTAAGGACGGTGTTATTAAGGCATGAAAGAGATATATTTAAGATGCGATTGTTCGATATAGTTTGTGTTTCTTGCGCTAAGCCTCTTTCGGACGCCTTTCATTCTCGAAGCTCACAGTCTCTGCTTCTCTCACCGTCCGTTCTCAGGACTTCTTAGCTGTATAACATCAACTGCTATGGCATAGTGTTCATACGCTCACCTCCCCGCTATACCAAAAGGGCCAGCGCATCCACACACGAAGATGCCACAACGGCCCTCTTTGAAGCTCAAATTCGGCTCACAAGCCAAATCCGAACCCAGCGAAACACCCACTTCAACCACCACACCCAAGATAAAGCTCAAATTTGGCGGAGCTTCAAAAGCTCCAGTACCTCCTTCAAGCACCCCATCAGAACCGCTCAAACCCTCTCCCAAACCCATCCGCAAATCCAAACCGACCCCCAAGAAACGTGCCTACGATGCAGGCTCAGACTCAGAAGCCGACGAACCTTTGATTGCAGCCTCTCAGCCCCCCATCAAGAAGCTTAAACTCAACACTGGCTCTCGGCCATCAATCTCAGCCGCCGGCGGACCGCGGCTCAAGGTGAAGGCCAAGGGAAAGCCTCTCTACCGACCCAAAGGCGTGGGCTATGACAGCGAAGCCGAAGACAAAGAGAAGGATCCTACAATTACAGACAATATAATCCTACGGATGACGCCTGGAGAAGACTGCGACTACCTCCGCAAAGCAGTCGCAGACCGTAATTTCGGCCCCGTCAAATCCGGAGGCGCAGACGTGCGGATGCGTTTCCTGACCAAAGATGGCAGAAGGGCAATGATCACCATTCGAGGGCGGCATTACGCAGCTGTCTTAGTCGATCTGCCCTGTGTGATCGAAGCCATGAAAAGCTGGGAGAAGAAACAGTGGTGGAAGTCCGGAGACGTCTGCCAAATGCTCCTCGTCCTCGGCCGCTGCGCTAGTGAAGATGAAGCAATCAAGTATCAACTCCCCACCGCTCGTGGTGAACTCGACGAAAAGACTATGCAATATGCCCACGGTCTTACGCCCCCAATGCGGTGGGTACGAAGGCGGCGCTTCCGAAAGCGAATCAGCGTCCGCGCAGTCGAGCAGGAAGAAGAAGAAGTGGAGGAGATGCTCCGCAAAGACGAAGAATGCCTACCCGGGACATCGAGAATCAAACACTACGACAGCATCGAGGACTACGATCGAGAGCAATCCCTCATGCAACAAACCCCCTTCGCCAACTCCGACTCCGACGAAGACGCCGAAGGCGAAGAAGACGACCAGTTCGATACCGAGCCCCCGGCCTCAGCCCCCATCGAGGAAGAAGCCGACGACGACGACGCCTTCGCCGCCGAAATGGAACGCGCCATGGCAGCCGAAGACCCCGAACCCCCTCCCCCCTCCATCACCGCCTTACCCGCCGAAACCCCCGTCTCGGCCGCGTCCCCCGCCCCAGCATCCACCCCACAAGAAGACATCGCCATCACGACCTCCTCGGCCGCCACAGACGACGACGACGAAGAAGAGGAAGAATCCGACGAGGACGCCGCCGACGAGCTGGACGACGAGCAGCTGGAGCAGCAGCAAGAGGCGCAGAGGCAGAAAGAGGAGATTGCGGACCTGGAGGCCGCGATCAAGCGCGAAAAGGAGGGGCTGGCGAGGACGACGAATCAGATTCTGCGGACGAAGATTTTGGGGAAGGTGCAAGCTTTGGAGGGGGATTTGGAGGTTAAGCGGGGGGGGAGCGGTGGGGGGTGAAGATTGCATGCTGGGGAGGGGGCGCGGGGGGGATGGAGGATATATCTTGGGAGATTGGGCTACCGACGCCCGGGAGTGCAGGCTGTGCATGGTTCTGTGGCACGGGATGCAAGCGACGTCTTGGATTGTCAGTGAGAAGAAGGATCCGTGCGTTCATTGGCTGGGGTGGGGAAGGAAAGCCGTAAGGGAGAAGTGGACAAGGTGCTGAAGAGCGCGGCTGAAGCTTTGTGGAGGTGGAAGGACTTCTCGGAGTGTTCTTTGCGCTGCATACTAGATAGCAAGCTACCGGGTGCGAAGCTGACGTCTAAATCTCTCCTCCACTACCTAGAGCATAATTCACTTGGAGTTAGGGCGCCAGTACTCTCGAACACCCTCGACTATTCTTTCTTGAGAAACACAACCAACAGATCGTCAGAAACATAGGCGTAGGAGCTGAGATGTCCGTATTTGATTCCCCTAATCCCCGAGTCCTATCACACTAACTACATAGACACTGACCGCAAATGCCCGAAGAAAACATGGGTGAAAGACAAAAAAGGTTTGGTATACATGAAACGACTCTTCCTCCTTCATAGCTCGAGGACCAAGCCGAAGTGGTTTGGCTGAGAAGTGTCAATGGCCTAGTCGACTGATGGCCTTGTCGATGCCTGTGTTCTGATGTCCTCTTGCCGGTACGGGCACCGCTATTACCCCCTCCAACCTACTCCACACCCAGACACATCTTGCCCCGAACTCTTCCAACCATTCAATCCACTCCACTCACCCACCCCGCCTCCCCCACCTCCCCCAACATCACCCTCAATCCCTCGCCCCATCCATCGAAACCCCCCTCGCCCCCCCCAGCGCCACGCGTCCAGTACTCGTCGAAAAATCCACCCGCAACGACCGCCCACAAACCACTTTCCCCTTCAACCCCACCATCGCCGCCTCCGCGCTACTCACATCCTTGAAATCTGCATGGGCGAATCCCCTAGGCTGGCCCGTGCGCCGGTCAATGGCCACACGGACATCGACGACATTTTTGACCTCGCGGAACAGGTTGTTGAGGTCGCGGTCGGACATGTCAAAGGACATGTTGCCGATGAAGAGGGTGCGGCTCGGGGGGTTGTCTGGGCGGTCTGGGCGGGCGACGGAGCGGGCGGTGCGTTGGATGGAGTATTGGACACTGAGGCGGCGGCCTTCGAAGTTTTGGAGGTTGTATTTTTGGATGGCGGCGGCGGCCCCTTCGGAGTTGGTGAATTCGACGTAGCCGTACCTGTGGGGGAAGGGTGAGTGTTGGGATTGGGTGGGTGGAGAGGGGATTGGTTTGATGAGTGGGCATAGGGGTTTTTGGGTAGATTCTGGGAAAGAAAGGAAGGGGGCACGCACCCTTTGCTCAACCCGCGATTATCCATTATAACCTTTGCGTTGACCACTTCGCCTGCGTTCTTGAACTCGTCCTCCAGGTTCTGGCCTGTGACGTCGAAGAAGAGGTTGCCGACGTATACGGTGTTGCTCGACTGCACACCCTCCCTTTGCGCTGCCGTGTCCCCGAAGCCAGCGGCACCGCTTAGCGTCTGTCCTGCTGTTGATGCTGCGGCGCCGACTGATTCGGCTGCTGATCGCGCGGCATCGGATACAGATTCTGCGGTGGATCGAGCGGTCTCGCCGGCTTCTTCGGTGGCGGAGACGCCTTCCGCTGCTGCTGTGCCGGCTACTTGCTCTACAGCTTCCACTTCTGATTTTGGTGGCTCGGTCGTTTCAGCTGCTTCGGACGAGGCTGCTATTGAATTGTCGCCGTGTTGGGCTTCGGTTGCTCCATCGGCTTCGGGCTCTGATTTGGTGGCTGCTGCTTCGTCGGCTAGAAATCTCCGTTGTAGAGGGTAGACTGATGTGCGTTGGAGTGTGCATCGTGGGATTTGTGTAGAGAGGGAAGTGAATGTGCGGGATCGAGATGTTAAGGAAGAGGGTTTGGAGGAGAGCACGCGAACGGCGGCGCGGCGGAGATGCAACCTGGGAGGCAAGGTCAGTGTGAGTAGTTCAGTATGGAAGAGGGGAGCCTACATGGTGTACAAGGGACGATTGAGGACTTCGTCGAGTTTCAAGACGAGGAATGAATGATGATAGGAAGTTTGTTCTTGTTGAAATCTTCAAGAGATTCGTAGAAATCTTAGCGTATTTTCTCAAAGCGATTAGCGTAATGTAGATTTATCCGCCTTGTTCTCTTCAAATAGGACCCCTCGGACCCTTCTGCCTTTCACATTTGCACCAGAATTGACGTTGATCTTCTTCTGTGTTCTTTATAGGACATTGACTTAAGAGGATTAGTGGTTCATGAAGCACTACAAGCAACCGTTCTTGAGCTAGCTTGGAGGTAGATAGACGTTGATTTTCTGTATACGAGATACTAGCTAAGGGTCTTATGAAGTCAAGTCATCCCTCCTCGTCGACCTTCCTTGCCACCATCAGTCTCCTCCTCTGCTCCACTGCTGCATGAGCAGAATTCTTCCTCAGGCGACGTCTCCGGCTTTGAAAATTGCACCATGGATTTGCTCTCCCAGCTGCCAGAATGCTGATAATAACATGGCTGCTGAAGCAATGGGATCGGCTCTGAGAAGCAAAAGTCAACGACCTCCATCGACATTGTAAATGCTGGCGCCAGTTGACTATATATAATGGAGCGTTGGTGCTGCATCACAAGTTCTGATCAAGGTTCAAGGTGTCACACTAAAGCTTTGCATTGACTTTGATCGAAATGATCGTACATATCAGAACTCACAACACGAACAGCTAGCCAGAGTCAAGATCGTGTAAAGCCGGACAGACCCTTTCCCATAAGACATGCTTAACGCCGTCACCCATTGTGCGCGATATCAGGATACCATCGCTGCCTCGTCATAAGCAAAGTCCGAACCCAACGTTTGAATGCCCTCCCCAACCTCGAATCTTTTGAACCCTGTCACCTCTACCCCAGCAGCCTCGAGAATTTCACCAACGGTACCCCATTTATACGTGATAAGACTTTAGCTGTAAAATGACAGTCTCGATTTGAAATTGTTCATCCTGCGTTCCACCATGCTCTCAGCAACATCGCTCGTCACCCCTCTTTGCATGGCTACTTCCAACTGCTTCTGCTGCTCATGCTGGACAAGCTCAGGAGGGATGTCTTCTGGGCGGATGTACTCCGGTTCCATGACTGCGATGTGCATCGCCACCGAATGTAAGAGCTCTTCGCTGGCAATTGAACCCGATATGAGGACTCCGATGTGTAAATTATAATGAAGGTATGAGGTGGTGTATGTGCCTTCCGTTGCCGCGATACGCCGAATGACGATGCGCTCCCCTAGTCTTGATGACAACGCTAAGCAATCTTCCTTGAATCTCTCTCTTAAATCCTCAAAGTCTGAAATGTGGTCTTCTAGTGCTACACGGGCAACATGGGAGGCAAATGCCTCAAAGGTGCTGTCGTAAGCAACATGATCGGTCTCGCAATTCAGCTCAAGTATAGTCGCAGATCCGTCGTTACGCTTCTGGATTGTTATAATATCATTACTTCCGAAATTGTCATTCTTTTCAGACGCGCTGGGCTGCTCTGCTATACACATGCTGGACATGGCTAGTTCAACATCACCATGGGCTTCGACCAGCACTTTCTCCCAGTCCATCAAGTCTTCGCCTGTCTGCTTGTGCAACGGATCAACCAATGAATCTGTGATGTCCGGCATGTTGACCGATATTGTAGGACTTGCGTACTAACCGATGGGGATGCATTCGATCTACGAACAATCATGAAAGGAAATGGAGAGTGCAGGTTCCATCGAGAGTAAGACAGTGAACATAATCAACGAAGGGCCGAACATATCCATACACTTACTGTGTACAGAGCCGAATATATCCGTACCGCCTAGAATACCACAGCGTCTAAAGCATTCAGGCCTTAGCTCGACTATCACGATCTTCCGACTCGTACCTAAGATACTACACGGGACACTTACCAACTGTCTCACAACAGGGGACAGCACTTCGCCCTCCCGAGGCTAATCGATACACAAAGATTGACGGTATCAAGCTCTTGGCCATACTATCCAGGCCTATCACTGCGTTTGAGAAAGATACCGCACACCGGCAGGTGAACAACAATAGACACCCCAGAACCAGGCGCTCTGATTCAAATATCGCTGGGTAGTATCTGCACACTTTCTCGCGATTGAGGCGCCGCCACCCCAGCAACGGCGGATATCTGGAACCCAGCTGAGTCCTGCTCTACGAGAGCATTCAGTCGTTACCCACGCCAGACCTACACAAGAGCTGTGACGAAGATCGCCATCTCGAAGCCGCGTCAGCAGGTCGAGGCAATTGCGTAACTACTTCACAACAGAGCGAGGTAGACACGCAAAGACCACTGTCAATCTAGGCGAGGCCCATGCTCCTTCGCTGGACCAAACCCAGGGAGGGCTGAACTTTAAAGTGTCCAGACCGGCCAGCTTGCTTAACGAACTAGGTGTGAACATTGAGTCTAAACGATGAAAACTGAAGCAATGGGCCGAAGAAGGTCGGCGAAAGATCACCGCAGCAAATCATTTATAATCATCGCTGCGATAGCGGACACGGTGATAGTGTACCACTGGATGTCCACGAAAAAGGATGAAAAGATCCGCACGCTCAAGCACAACAGCCCATCAACCGTGGGACTGACCAGAATTTCCAGGAGATATAACCACGCAGCAGTCATCCCAAATTCAAACCTCCCCTTGGTGAAAGCTCAGAGTGTTCTCTTCCCATCGCAACCCCCATCACTCCTCCCCGCAGCTTCCTCCCCACCACTCACAGCGAAACCCCCGCACACAGCCTCCCAGAACCCCAGAAAATCCATCCCCATCCTCAAATCCACTCTCGGAACCACATCGTCGAACCAAATCAGCAAGTCATACAACACCCCCCCCCCCTTCCCATCCCCATCCCCATCCCCATCCCCATTCCCAACTCCCCCCTCCCCACGACTATCCCACCCCACGAATGTCCCACCCCAACACCCCCAACCCATCACCCCCCAACCCTCACCGCCTCCCCCTCCCTCCGTCCATTTCCAGCCCCACCATCCCAATTAAAAAAATCAAATCCCAACCCACTCCCCCGAGGGTTCCCCACGCAATCTCCTAACAGCGAGTGGGGAGATCTGACCAGGCGGAGAGAATGAGAGAGGGACGCTACAACCTCTCGAGTTAAGCGGGAGATGATAGATCCGCAGGGGGGGAAGTCGTGATTTCCGACGAGGAATTCGAGGTTGGGGTTACAGGGGAAGCGAGATAGGGCGGCAGTGCTGCCTTCGTGCCAACGGGGCCGGAGGGGCATGGGTGTAGGGGAGGGGAGGGGAGTGGGATAGGATGAGGTTGTGAGGGGCGTGGGAGTTGTTAGGCTGTAGCGATTGATGTACAAGGGAAATTGTGCAAAGGTACTGAGTCAAGACTGC
>JAABUQ010003293.1_pt1 | contig 29981 bp, 25 predicted proteins | sample 5560001 | NCBI WGS metagenome assembly JAABUQ01 (sample SAMN10711888, study PRJNA513371) | rock metagenome | isolation source: Antarctica rocks | place: Antarctica: Victoria Land, Finger Mt nord | collected 2015-12-18 | reverse complement strand
CCCAGTATTTGTTTTGTCCGGTGGGGGTATTCTTGAATATAATTAAGTGGATTTTTCATTTTGGTAGACGGTCAAAATTCCGTTCTACCATTTTTTTGACACCTAGTTAATATTCCGGACGTGTCTTGTAGATACATCAAAATCTACTAATGTTGTTGGTAACGGCACACCGAGCAGTTGTAATGAGGCTGCTTTCACAAATGCTGTAGCTAAGGGCGGAATTATCACCTTTAATTGTGGCTCTTCCCCCTATGCTTTGGCCTTGACTTCCGAGAAAGTTATTTCGAGTGACACGGTCATTGACGGCGGAAATCTTGTGACTTTAAGCGGCGGTAATAACACTCGAATTTTGCACTTAAACAGTTACTACAATCTATCTACGCCAAGCTTAACAGTACAGAACTTAACCCTGACCAACGGTCATACAAGTGATGTCTCGAATACCACGCAAACAACTCAAGGTGGAGCAGCAATTTACCGGGTGGGGGGCACTCTAACTGTTATTAACAGTAAATTCCTCAACAATGTAGGTCCAGTCACGGGTCAGGATGTTGCTGGCGGTGCCATTTATTCGGTTGGTGGTGGCACAACAACGATCGTTGGTAGCGTTTTCCAAGGTAATCAAGCTAGTAACGGTGGAGCTATAGGCAGCCTGGGCAGCGCTCTGACCCTTACTAACAGCGAAGTGTCAAATAATACGGCAACAGGTAACGGTGGTAACCCCGGCAACGGTGGTAACGGCGGTGGCATCTATATTGATGGCGAGAATAGCTACTTTGGTGTAGCTGTTAATTTATCCGGCGTTAAAGTTGCCAATAATAAAGGGAACGCATATGGCGGTGGCTTAATGCATGTTGCCTATCATGGCGAAACAACGAAAATTGATCAATCCTCATTCGATAGTAATTCTATTCCTAACCAGTCTCCGAGTATGGCGGGTGGGCTGTATTTACAAGGCACGAGTATCACAATGACAAATTCGAGCGTGTCGAATAATACGGCCAACGGTGCGGGCGGTATGTATGTTGGTCCCAGCTCCGTGCTTAATCTGACAAACGCCACCGTGGCCAAAAACACTGCAGCCACAGGCTTAGGCGGCGGCCTTTTCATTGACAACAATGTCAGTGGTCAAATCTTGAACTCCACAATCGCCAGCAATCAAACGCCCGGTCCTTATTCCTTTGGCGGCGGGATTGCTGGCGGCAATGCCAATTTACTCCTGGGGAACACAATCATTGCTAACAACACTGTAGGTAATGCCTATAATCCGATCAATTGCACCCAGAAGCTGGGCAATCTAGGAGGAAATCTACAGTATCCAATGCTCCGGCAAGGAGGTGGCTCCGATGACCCTAGTGCTCTGTGTTCAGATGGAGTGATAGAAGCAGATCCGCTGCTGGGACCACTGCAAAATAACGGCGGTCCAACTCTCACAATGGTTCCAGCATCAAATAGCCCTGCAACTGCTAAGGGTAACAATAATTGTCCGGCGACTGAATCAACGGGGGCAGACACGCCAAATTCCTTGCACTCTAGGCGCATCTGAGCCTTCAAATTCGTCAGGCAATCAGCCCACGCCCTTAAACCGATCGGGATGGAATGTTACAGCCTCATCGAATGCCGGTTCTGGTCAAACACCAGATAAGGCAATTGATGGAGACGCCAATACTCGCTGGTCAACAGGAACATCGCAAACAAATGGGCAGTACTTCCAGGTAGATATGGGCACGACTCAGACGTTTAGCAAGCTTGTGCTGGATGCTGGCAGCTCTACTAATGATTATCCCAGGGGATACGCTGTCTACGTGTCCAATGATGGACAAAATTGGGGCAGTGCCATTGCGAACAGCTCCGGCAGTAGCGCGGTCACTACGATTACCTTCCCAACTCAATCGGCCCGCTACATCAAAATTGTCCAAACAGGTAGTACTGGCTGGTGGTGGTCGATTGCCGAGTTCAACGTTTATTGATTTGGATGCAAGTTCTCAACTAATTCAGCAATGCCTCTGAGCAGCGCACTTCCAATCGCGTGCCACTGCGATCTCAAACGTGGCATTTGAGGCAAGGAGGAGAGCAAACGAACCGTAGTGTTTCTGACACCGCTCTCTGAAGTCGTACATCACTTTAGTAAAGACATCATCAGGAACTGTCCAACAGAGCCCAATCGCCTTTGATTGGTATTTGTTGAGCAACCCTTCGACTGTCTCCTCTACTCGCCACTGAGCAGCGGTTACAGTCTTGACTACCGCATCTTGCTCAGTTAACACCTGTGTAATTCCTTCCTTAAACGGGTTAAGCTGGCTTTGATCTGATTTTTGCTGAGCTGTCTTCTGACTCCCTTGCTGGTGTTGAGCAAGGATTGCCCGCAACTGTTGCTCAAACTCTCTTTGGTGGGGGGTTAATAAATTCTCGCAAGCTAGGTAGATGCCATTTGGCTTGAGGACTCGGCGGATTTCAGCTAGCCCCAGTAGCCAGTCGGGCAGGCATTGTAGCATGTGCGTTGTCAGCACAACATCAAAAGAGTCATCCTCAAAAGGTAAAGACGAGGCATCCGCTTGGAGCAGCGTGAGATTTCCGGGCACTCCTCCTAGCTTGCGACGTAGCTCATCCATCATCTCCTTGGAAATATCAATGCCTGTGTAAGAATATCCTCTTTGTATGATCGGTAGGCTAGTCCGCCCCGTGCCGATGCCTGGTTCAAGAAATGTCGTCTTTGGTGTAGCTGCAACTGTGTGAAGGATACAGTCTGTCACTTGCTCTGATACTACCTGTGGCAAGGGTCTAGTGGCATCGTAGATCCTAGCTATCCAGTCATAGTAGTTGTCCAAGACTCTACTCCCCAATCAGAATTGTGATCGCCAAATCTTGATCCCATCACTACTACCACTAATGATAGTCTGACCATCTAAGCCGAAGGCGACACAAAGGTTGCTAAACTGAGATGCTCTAAGAGCACCAAGGAGTTTTCCAGTTTCGAGGTGCCAAAGTTCAATTATGCCGCCACTTGAGACAGCAAGGGTTTGCCCATCCGTACTCAGTGCTAGGTCAGAGGAACCTGACTTTAAGGTATGGATGAGTTTTCCAGTACTTACATTCCAAACTTTGATCTTGCTACTGCCACTAATCAATGTCTGACCATCGGGGTTGAAAGCCAAGGTAGTCACCCCACCCGAATTCAGAGTGCGGATCAATTTTCTAGTTTTCAGATTCCAAAGCTGAGTGGCACTGCTACCAATAGCGAGAATTTGACCATTGGGGCTGAAAGCCAGGGAAGTCACTGGACCTGAACCAAGGGAGCGCAATTGTTTTCCCGTTTTCAGATCCCAGAGTTGAACACCACTGCTGCCAGGTTGACTATCGAACCACAAACGATTACGGCTACTACCGGCGAGCATTCGACCATCGGGGCTGAAAGCCAGGTAAGTCATCCTACCGGCATTGAAGGTAGAAAGCAGCTGACCTGTACCCAAGTTCCACAGCCGAATAGTTTGGTCAAGACTGCTACTGGCAAGGATTTTACCATTGGGGCTGAAGCTCATAGCACTCACCCAACCTGTATGCCCTGCAAGGATAGCCAGTGGTTTACCTGTGCGCAGGTTCCAAAGCTGAATCTCCTGACTATGACTACTGGCAAGGGTCTGACCATCAGGGCTGGTGGTGATGAAAGTGGTTTCCCTAGCAGAGAGTGTATCCGCTTGGGAAAAACAGACTGAGGCTGGGGGCTCGGGACGAAGGCAAACACTGCGAGTTCCCATCACGGCACCCCCACCGGACAGCACAGCGTAGGTGCTAACTGACAGGGCAATGACAGGGGCGAGCCCTGCCCCGACAAGCAACCAAGAGCGTTTCAGGAACAAGGAAAAATCAGCGCGAGGATAACTTAGCTTACTCCGATCAATAGCATTTCAAAGAGTTAGACAGCACAAGTGGCAATCATTCAATCTTTGCTTTAGTCTCTTGAACACCCCCTGATGCCCCATAAATCAAAACAAACGTGGGTAAGCTGATCGCCACAATACTCTCAATCCCGTTGAACCCTTGAAGCAAATACACAGAACTACTAGATAGACAAAACATCAGGCTAGTCAAGCCAAATAGTTGCGCCTGTGGGACTAGGGCAGCGATCGGTAACAAGACGGATGCGTACCAAGGCATTAGCCAGGGAGTGGCAAATAGAAGCAGGCTCAATGTCACCCAACCAATGTCCATAATCAGGTTTAGTTGCGAGTCATACCGTTTGACATACCCCCTCCATGCTACCCAACCGTAAAAAGCCGCAAACCCGATCAAAGTGTACTGAGTAAGCTCATACAGTATTTGCCTCTCATGGTAAAGTGTCATTAAACTGGGAGAGGAAAGACGAAACAGATTCAGCCACGATTGCACCAGTGCATGTAGAGATGCGTGATACTTTCCTGTTACCCCTGGATTGAAGAGACTTGCCCAAGCCCTTAACCCAGGGATATCCGTAGCCGAGAGGACAATCAACAAAGCCAGGGAAAGGGTGACTAGCCATACCAGTTGCTTCCAATAGCGCTGTCTGACTAAAAAAATTGCTACTAGTGGCATCCAGATCAGCGGCAGTGTTTTAGCTAAAAAACCACCCCAGAGCGCCAGAAAAGCTAACATATATCGTTGTCTGCTTAAACTCCCAACTAAGACAATCAAACTGGTGGAAACCAGGATGTCTATATGAGCTGAACCGACCTGCTCCATTAACAGTAGCGGATTCAGTAAATAGGCCATTGTGATTTTGCCCCGTGGCAGCAGCAATAATCGCCAGATCAGGTAGCCATTGAGGATGTGCAAACACAAACAAAAGCTCTTAAACGAGTAGATTGCCAGAATCGGACTCCTTGGCACCACAGCAGCAAACGCTGTGAATAAAAGTTGAGATACGCTACCATAGGTTGAAGTTTGTCCCCAATCAACAAAGGGAGAAAGCTGAGAAGTAAAGGAACTTGCCTTGTGGATCAGAGGATTGAGACCACTCAGATTCATCAATCCGAAGTGTAGGTAAAGATAGATGTCGTCACCTAGTGGATAGGCTAAGAGGGCTAGTGCCAAAAAGACGGCTGTGCATCCTAAGATATTGATGAAGCGGGGAAATTCATCAGGTCGTTTAGTCCGTAGTAGCCAAAATAGATATAGTAGTTGCAGGGTGAGATATGCAAGACTAATCCCTAGCTGGCTGTTCCAGTTGGGAAAGGTGGCAAACTTTTGCCCCCCTGCCATAATATAATGAAATTTATCCAAACCTAAGACAACGAGCCCAACGCTCAAATACACAGCACAAATCAGTGCCGCTGCTGTTATAGCTCCGATTTTTGGCATGAACGTTTGATTAAAGAGTTTGTTTAAAAGCATTTTAGTCAAACCATGGTCAGGAATTGCTCGTAGTCATCTGGCGTGTCAACATCTATGGCGCCTTCCGGGAACGGGATGCTTAAGACCTCTTGGGGATATTTAATAATAATCCGTTTGGCTCCTCCAGCCTCTTTTAGAGTTGTGAGTTCTGAAAAAAAGGTGTGGCTGAACAGAACTGGCACACCTAATGTGCCTGCATACTCTGAAGCAATAATCGGCTTGCCTGTGCAACGGTAGGCTTCGATAAGCTGATTGATGATTTGGGGAGAAACGAAGGGCTGATCGCAAAGCACTAGCACCACTGCCTCTATTTTTTCAGGAACGGCAGAAAGCGCTTGGAGCCCGATCTGAATCGAAGAACTCATACCCTCTTTCCACTGTAGGTTCTCCACCACTTGTACGGGGAACTGACCCACCTCTTGCCGTAGCCGTGAGGCATGTGCCCCAAGAACAACGACAATGGGTCGACAGCTTGAGGCAACGGCAACCTCGATTGTATGGCTCAGAAAACTGCGCCCTTGATAGGGCAACAGTTGTTTGGGCGTGCCCATGCGAGTTGAGGCTCCGGCAGCGAGGATAATAATACCAATGGTTGGTTCATCACCTAAATTGCCTTTGATTCCACTCCTCATGCACTAAATCCCACCAATGTCAAACAGCTAGTTTTGGTCAAATTCGCTGCTCCGCTTATGAATTAGGTCCCTGCCGGTCTCTTAACAACCCACCCGAACGGTTGGCAAGAACGGCCCGAATCTCAGCTACAATTGATAGTGCAATCTCCTCTGGCGTGTCAGCTCCGATGTCGATGCCAACCGGACTATATAATCTTAGAAGGTGTTTCTCGGTAGGTGCTATTCCCTGTTCTCGTAGTTCCTGAAGTAGTCGTTCGGTTCTACTTTTCGGACCAAGGATGCCTAGATATCGCAAGGAGGATGGTAAGAGGGTCTTGAGGAGTTCTCGGTCTTGGAGATAGTTGTGCGTCATCACAACAGCTACTGTGCGTCGATCTAGAGTGACGTATGAGTGTATGCTCTCTGGACGAAAAAGAACAACTGCATCAGCTAAGGGAAATCGGTCTGTTATGGCGTAGGATTCTCGGCTATCGACAACGGTCACGTGCCAACCCAGCTCTTTAGCAAAGCGGACCAACGGTGTAGCATCGTGACCTGCTCCGAAGATTGCGAGCGGCACTGGCGGCTGGATCGCTTCGATAAAGACTTCGACCTCACCCTTGGGCAACTGGTATAACTTCATCGTTGTCTGACTGTGGCGTAGCGCTGCATGGGCATCGTCAAGTATGGCTGTAGCAAGCTCGGAATTTTCGATGTGACTGATCGCATTACCGTTCTGTTGCAACATTAAACGGGCTCCGACTTTCTCCTGTTGGCCCTCTACGCGGCAGACAGTTGCGAGTATGCCTGTCTGCCGACGACGGCAGCAATCTGCAAGGAATGCTATGGGATTCAACTTATGATCTTTAGTCAGGCGTTCAATCAGAACGCGCACTAGCCCATTGCAACCAAGACCGAGTCCCCAAACGATATCGGCATCAGATGTTGTGTCGTACTGGACCACCACAGGTTCACCCGAAGCCATGACCTGCAAGCCATGCTCAAAGACATCGGCTTCCAGACAACCACCGCTGATCGAACCAACCATTTGCCCATTTGGGAGCATCAGCATCCGGGCACCAGGTCGCCGATAAGTCGAGCCGCTGACCTTAACAATGGTGGCAAGGGCAGCTATATGTTCAGTCTGCTCAAACACTTCAATCAGCGCCTGTAACTCTTTCATTTTTCTGGGAAAATTATCAGCCTCTTTTTTACTGTCACTGTGTGAGTCGCGTTGCACCTACAGCAGCTTGTCCGGAGTGATTGGTAGATCGCGGATGCGCTTGCCTGTCGCATGATAGACAGCGTTGGCGATCGCTGCGGCAGCGCCAGTAATCCCAAGTTCACCGATGCCCTTCGCCCCAAGGGGATTGACGTGAGGATCTTGCTCGTCCAGGAAGAATATGTCGATCTGAGGCACATCGGCATTAACAGGCACATGGTATTCTGCCAGGTCTGCCGTGACAATGCGCCCTCGGTTGGGGTCAGTCACTGTCTGTTCCATCAGTGCCATACCCATCCCGTTGACGATGCCGCCCATCAACTGGTTGCGAGCTGTTTTGGCGTTGAGGATGCGACCCGCCCCAAAAACCCCAACCCGCGCGCCACCCGCACCTCACCCAAGTCGGGATCGACATGCACTTCGGCGAACTGCGACCCAAAAGAATGCATCGAAAACCGCTGTTTCTCGTCCCCTGGCTTGGCGTCACCCTGGGCTTCGACCAGCTTTAGACCGTGCCGTGCCAGAATTGCTCCATAAGTCTCACTTGTGGACGGGTTATCCTTCAGGAAGAGACGCCCGTTCAACACGGCGCAATCCTGTTCGCTCGCGCCCCGCAACGGCGACGCTGGATCGGCGATCGCAATCTGGAGAACCTTGCTCCTTGCCGCCGCCGCCGCTAACTGCACAGCCGACCCCGTGCTGGCAGCTGTTTGCGAACCCCCAGAAACAGGCGATTTGGGCATATCTGTCTGCCCCAGCTCGAACCGCACCTTCTCAGGCGGTAGACCGAGCGCGTCGGCGGCAATCTGGGTCATCACCGTGTAGGTCCCAGTGCCAATGTCCTGCGTGCCGCTTTGCACGAGCGCGGTGCCGTCAGGCAAGATGCGTGCTAGGGCGGATGCTGGCGTGCGGTTCATCGGGTAAACCGCAGTCGCCATTCCCCAGCCGACAAGTAGATTGCCGTCGCGCATTGAGCGCGGCTCTGGATGGCGCTGCGCCCAACCAAAACGCTCCGCCCCCAGATGGTAGCACTCCCGGAGCGATTTGCTAGACCACGGCTTGCTGCTCTCAGGGTCGGCATCCGCGTAGTTGCGCAACCGGAGTTCGATCGGGTCCATCTTCAGGGCATAGGCAAGCTCATCCATCGCCGACTCAATCGCATATGTGCCTGGTGCTTCACCCGGCGCACGCATCTGGCACGGTGTCCCGGTATCTAATCGCACTAAGCGGTGTGAGGTTTTAACGTTCGGGCAGGCATACAACATCCGCGTTGCCATTGCGGCACTTTCGGTCCAATCATCGAAGCTCGAAGTCTGGTTTGTACTTTCGTGCTGGATGGCAGTCAGCTTACCCTCAGGCGTCGCACCCAGGATGATGCGCTGCACAGTCTGGGGTCGGAACCCTACAGGTCCAAACATCTGCGGGCGGCCTAGTACTAGCTTGACAGGCTGCTTAACCTGCCGCGCCACCATTGCTGCCAAGACTACATGCGACCAGGTAGACCCCTTGCAGCCAAACCCACCGCCCAAGAAGTGGGAGATCGCGCGAACGTTTTCCGGTGGGATTCCTAAAATTTGGGCAACAGTACGTTGGGTATCAAAAACTCCCTGTGTTGCATCGTAGAGCGTCAAACGAGCACCTTCCCAAACCGCGAGCGTCGCATGTGGCTCCATCGGCTTGTGGGTCTCGACCGGCGTTGTGTAGGTCTGCTCGATGCGCACCGCCGCCCCGGTCAGTCCACTAGTCAGATCGCCCCGACTTGAGTCAGTTGGCTTATCGTTAATGGACACTGGTGCAAACGCGGACTTAAGTTCGCTTTCCATGTCCACGCTCGGCTTTGACTCTTGGTAGCTGACACGGACAAGCGCGGCAGCGTGCGCGGCGCGTTCAAAGGTGTTGGCAACGACAACGCCGATCGGCTGACCACTGTAATAAATCACGTCGTCCTGTAGCAAGGAAAGCTGCCTTGGGGGGGCTCCGCCTGCCTGCTTGCTGCCCGACTGAGTGGGAAGTTTAGGCGCGTTTTTGTGGGTGATGACCGCCAGCACCCCAGGCACTTGAAGAGCGGTGCGCGTGTCAAGTTGTGCGATTCGGCCCTTAGCAATAGTACTTTGGATTAAGACTCCATAAGCAACATTTGTTACAGGCATTTCCGCCGAGTAACGCGCTCCTCCTGTTACTTTGAGTCGCCCATCGACACGATTCATCGGTTTGCCAATCACCCCTGTCTGCGTACCAGGATGAGTGTTCATGTCTGAATTGTCGCTCATGCCATACCTCCTACCGTCGTCAGCGCGCGCACCACCGTCCGCTGCACCATCTCGACCTTGAACGCGTTGTACTTGTACGGTTTGGCTCCATGGATCGCTGTCTCTGCCGCCGCTTTATAAGTTGCCTCGCTTGGTGAGTGACCCACCAGTGCTTTCTCAGCCTCGTAAGCACGCCAGGGTTTCGTCCCTACGCCACCGAGGGCGACGCGCGCCCCACGAATTACGCCCCCTTGGATATCAAGCGCAACGGCGGCAGATGCCAAGGCGAAGGCATAGGAGGCGCGATCGCGCACTTTCAGGTAGTGAGAGCGGGCTGAAAATGGCAAAGCGGGCAGATCGACAGCCGTAATTAACTCTCCGTGTTCCAGCACCGTCTCGCGCTCCGGATGGTTGCCCGGCTGCAGATAAAAGTCGGTGAGCGGGATGCTGCGTTCGCCTCTTGGTCCGCGCGTCCGGACAATGGCATCCAGGGCGACCATTGCCACGCACATATCGAAGGGGTGCGACGCGATGCACTGGTTGCTGGTTCCCAGGATAGCGTGGATGCGGTTGTAGCCATCTATAGCTGGACAGCCAGAGCCCGGCTGGCGCTTGTTGCACGGCATAGCTGGATCGCGGAAGTAGTAGCAGCGCGTCCGCTGTAGCAGGTTACCACCCACAGTCGCCATATTGCGCAACTGTGGTGATGCGCCCGACAGTAAAGCTTCCGACAGAATTGGGTAGCGTTGGCGGACGAGCAGGTTATGGGCAACGTCGCTGTTACTTGCCATCGCTCCGATCCGCACCCCTTCGCCGTGGACTTCGATTTTGGACAGCGGCAATGGGTTGATATCAACAAGTTGAGTGGGCGTTTGCACATTTAGCTTGATTAAGTCAAGCAGGGTAGTGCCGCCAGCAACGTAGGTAGCTTGCGTCTCCTTGGCAACAGCGGCAATGGCTGCCTGTTCATCGGTCACCTGAGCGTAACTAAACGGATGCATTAGTTTTTCCTTCCTTTCTGACATCCTGAATGGCGGCGACGATATTGGGATAAGCGCCGCAACGGCAGATATTACCACTCATGCATTCCCGGACCTCGGCATCTGTTGGTCCGCACTCTTCACTCAGCAGCCCCACGGCAGAAACGACTTGACCAGGGGTGCAGTAACCGCATTGAAAGCCGTCATGAGCGATGAACGCTGCCTGCATCGGATGGAGTTCGTCGCCCTTGGCTAGACCTTCCACGGTGACAATCGACTTGCCGACGTTCATAACTGCCAGTGACAGACACGAATTGATCCGCCGACCGTTTACCAGCACGGTACAGGCACCGCACTGACCGTGGTCGCAGCCTTTTTTCGTACCTGTGAGACCAAGCTGTTCGCGCAACGCGTCAAGCAAGGTCACGCGTGGTTCAAGCCGCAGCTTGTGTTCCACATCATTGACTCGCAGCATCACGGCAACGCTATCGGCTCTAGGCATTTGCCCTGCCGGGAGCTGAGATTTGGCACTCGTTTGTGCGAAGGTCTCTTTTGCTAGTTCCCCAATTACAGCAAATGCGGCACTGACGATCACCAGTTGACCAAACCTGCGGCGTCTTAGTCTATATCTCATCACGTCTTGCCACTAGAATTACATCAGTTCCTCAGGAAAGCGGAAAAGACTTTGCTAGCCTTCTCAATCATCCTAGCTTGAGGCAGTCTATCCGGCTTTCAGACTCGGCAAACAGGTTGGTGACCAACACTCATCAGCACCCAGCACGTAGGAGCGCGTTGCCATACTCAATAATGGTATCTACGAGCAGATCAAAATCCTGACGCTGAGCGCGATGATTAACGATCACCACACGCAACGCAAAAGCACCATTGATTAGAGTTGAAGAGGGGACAGCTACACCGTTTTCTTGAAGACGCAGCATAATCTCCTGGTTGAGCTGATTTAATTCGGTATTGCCCAACTCTGACGTGTGGAAGCGAAAACACACCACATTCATTGGCGCTGGGGCAAACAGTTTTAGGCTTCATGCTAATGCTCAGTCTATGTAATACATGGGAAGATGCAGCCAAGTCGTAATATTTCACGTCTCAACTGTCAGGCAAAAGTCTAGCGTCCGACAATACAGGCAGCTATCCGATTCTTGCGCTGTAATTTCTGACCGCGGAAGGCGGTCAACGGTACACCGCCGTTGACTTGAAGCAATTTCCTTATTTAGCCGTCAGAATTAGCCAGCAAGAACCAGATAGCAGTCCGATAGACAAAATTGTAGGATCGTTAATATCTCAATACCTTTAGTTAGACTCGTAAAAGACAATAACGCGGAGTCTTACGAACATTGAGGCTACGTCTGTTAGGTTTTCTACATTATTTAAGGACTCCTCAATTTATCTGAATGGGGAGAAGATACAAACCATGACAACGACATATTCAACTGATGAACTTCGCTGGGACGCACTCAGCCAGCGCGATCAAAAAGCATATGGTAGTTTCTTCTATGCTGTTAAAACAACAGGAATCTACTGCCACCCAACTTGTTCTTCACGTCTACCTAAACGTGAAAATGTCGCATTTTTCGATAGCTGTACTGAAGCAGAGCAAGCGGGTTTCCGTGCCTGTAAACGTTGTAAACCGGGTGAAGTTTATCCTGAAAAACAACAAATAGAAACGATTATGCGAGCCTGTAGGCTGATTGAGGAATCAGAAGAGCCACCCAAGCTACAAGAACTTGCTGAAGCAATTGGTCTTAGCCAATATCATTTTCATCGATTGTTTAAGAGAATTACAGGCGTAACTCCAAAGGATTACAGTTCTACACAGCGCCGACGCCGCTTTCAAAGTAGACTGCATGAGGGTAGTTCTGTTACGGATGCAATCTACGAATCGGGCTTTGGCTCTAGCAGTCGCGTGTACGAAAATGCAGCTAGTATGCTGGGCATGACTCCATCCAAATATCAGAACGGAGCCTCTAGCGTTAGTATTCGGTTTGCAGTCGAACAGTCTTACCTGGGTTGGGTATTAGTAGCTGCAACTGAGCGAGGTATCTGTGCGATCGATTTTGGCGAAGAACCAGAAGCCCTGATTGGACAATTGCAGGCACGGTTCCCGAAAGCACATCTTCAAAATGACGATCCAGAGTTTGCTAATTGGATTGGACAGGTTATCACTTTTATCCAAACCCCTAATCGTGGATTGAAGCTGCCACTTGATATTCAAGGAACAGCCTTTCAACAACGAGTATGGAAAGCTTTGCAGGAGATTCCACCAGGCATGACTGTAAGTTACGCTGATATTGCTGAGCAGATTGGCAGCCCGTCAGCTGTTCGGGCTGTAGCACAGGCTTGTGCATCAAATAAGATTGCCGTTGCAATTCCATGTCATAGAGTTGTACGAAGTGATGGTAATCTCAGTGGTTATCGTTGGGGAGTTGAACGTAAACAGACTCTGCTAAACCGTGAGGCGGTTGATGCTCAGACTACCTCACCTGTAACATCAACAGATTAAATTGACTAGCCGTTGCTTCATTTGAGAACTAGCAGCAAAGGTTTGTCCTAACTATTCAGCCATTATGAGTTTTTGGAGGACTGCCTAGCATCGGGAGGATGTCAATTGTACTGTGCTACCAACTCGTCGATGTAGGTGCTATATTGGTCTGCGAATGATTGATCGTGGATCACCAGCACATTCTCGGCATTCTGGGTGGCACTTCGAGATAGATTAAAACTGCCGGTAACGACTGCGTTATCGCACACCACCACTTTGTTATGCATGAAATTATGCTTGCCGTTGGTTTTGTAGGGCGCTGATTTCTTACCTACTAGATGACTTGCCACCTCCTCAAACGTTTGGGCGATCCCAGTGCTTTTCGCTGATTTTTGCCACCGTTTGACTATCTCTGACATCTGCGTCTCGTCATAAATCCCTTCAATTTTCTTAACTTGCTCGTGACGTAGTGCATCGTCTAAAGCTCCAAGGATGGCGTGAGACGTGAGGACCATTGAGGCAATCTTGATGCGGCTTTGCGCGGAGCTAATTAGAGTAGCGATTATGTGATCGATGGTCTTACCTTCACCAGGTGCAAAGGCAACTTCAATTGCCGTTCGATCGACGTACACTTTACCAGTGTCATTCACCCCAGTGGTCTTGATGTTGCCACTCACCCACAACTCTTGAAAATCAGTCTCGTAGAAAGCGCAGAGTTCAGGTGATTGAATTTGGATGATATTGTTTTCCTGAAAAGTCCAGGCATCGTCAGTGAAATTGGCCGAGCCAGTCCATAAGGTTGCCTCGCTTGTGTTAACGTCACGAATTAGATACTTGTTGTGCATTAACTTTGAGCCAGCAATGCTTTCAATCTGGACCTTACTGCCTCCGAACACTTCTTCGAGAAAAGCTTTTGTCCCCTTTGGTGCAGGATCACCCCCAAATTCGATGAAGGGAGCAAAGGTTTTAGCATCAGGTTTGCCATGGTCGAAGGCGATTTGCACCTCGATTCCAGCGTCTGCTCTGCCCTTTAGCGCCTCAATCACAGGAGCGAGTAGCTCTTGCTTCTGAAGACGAAAATCGTAGATGGCAATGTGCAGGCTGGACTTAGCGGCATTAACGAATTTAGCTAATTGGCTTGCCACCTTGCTAGGTTGTTCCTGTTGTCCGCCATTGTCTAAGTCTCTTAGAAAGGTTACGTCGATTTTCATAAACAGGGAGTAGGGGAGGCAGGGGGAGCATGTACTTTATACGGAGTCTAGGATAACTCCACCTTCGGTCCAGATTCAAGCCTCTGTGATCAACCTAGAGGTCGCTCTGCACAGATTTGTCAGTCGTGCCCTTGTTTAGCCGCTTCAGACCTCTCCTCTTCCGGAGTTGTACGCTCAGAGGCAGTGACGCGCCCAGTTTGGGCATTCACCTCGACCTCGTAGAGGGCACGAGCTTGCTGCACAAGGACAGCATATTGCCAGTGACCATCTTCAAACTCGTACTTAGCCGATAGTGCCTTACCTGGGATGCGACTAAGGGCAGCAGCCTCAGCTTGGGTGGCAGTAATGCGAGTAGCGGCAAAGCTGACAGCAGGCAGCAGCACGCCTACTATAGCGATCGCAGTAACAGCGGAAGTTTTTAAGAATGCCATACAATTTGCCTTGGATGAAAACAGTGAAGTTTGTAGTTGCCAGCTTTCACTTTAAGTAGAAAAAGTAAAGAACTTGGAAAGAGTGGCGGTATCGAATTCACCACAATGCCTACTGCTGACAATATTATTGGCAATGTAGGTTCAATTAATGATATTTTGATTTAGTAATTACAGAGGAGGAAGATAATGAGGATAAATAATAAAATTTATAACTACAACATTAACGAAATCATTTGCGGCTTAAGAAATAGCAAGTTTTACAATATGATATCTAACAAGTTCCTCTGGATTCTATTTGCTAACTTGTTGATTGTGATTCTTTTTAAAGAATTTAGTAGAGCCTTTGAAAATGATGAATTTGAAGCTGTTCACTCGGCATGGAAAATTCTACATGGAGAAAAAATTTATGTTGATTTTTTTCAACATCATCATCCTTTTTTGTACTATATACTAATTCCAATATTAGGAGTATTAGGAGAAAGTACTGCCAGTATTATTGCGATGCGAATAGCAATCTTTTTAATGCTACTGCTAATATTTGTTGTGACTTATTTTCTATCGGTAAAGCTCTTTAATAGAGACACAGGCATCATTAGTTTAATTTTATTGTCTACTACAATGATTTTTGTTGATAAAGCAATTGAAATTAGACCTGATGTTCCTCAAACTTTATGTGGTTTAGTTTCATTGTTTTTTTTGTTTACTTACTTTGAAAATAAGTTTTGGAATGACTTAGCGCTGAGTTCGTTTTTTTTAGGTCTTTCGTTCCTGTTTTTACAAAAATCAATATTTCTAATTTTTTTGATTGGCATACTGCTAATTATTAACGTTCATCAAAAGCGTAATTCTTATCGGGATTTTTTCTTCTACTTTACCGTGCTATTTTTTACTAATTTCCCCTACTACCTTTATCTTTTTTATGATGACTCACTCTCCTCTTATTTTCTATTTAACTGGACTTTAAACGCAAAATTCATAACTCAAGTATCCCCTTTAAAATTACTGCTCGAATCGTTGGGATACGCCTTGAGAACTAATTTATTAATTTGGGTCTTTTATTTCTGGGGCTTACTAACTTATATGAAAAGCTTCAAGCAAAAACAATTTGCTTTTCTTTCTCTTGGTCTGTTAGTTTCTATTCTTTTTGTTCGGGCTCCTTATAAACAATATTTTATGATGTTAATTCCTTTAGTTGCTAGTATTTCAGCCTTTACTATACATTCAATACTCCGTAGAAGTAAATCTAAAGTATTTCTGATATTAGTTTTATCAGCTTCGCTATTTTTGTTTTTCTCTTTTCAGAAACTACACACAAATTACAATCAACTCAAAAAAATTAGTTATGTTTTATCTATTACCACCCCTGAAGACTTAGTTTATGATGGTAATATAGATTTCAATATTTTCAGAAAGGATATCAATTTTTTTTGGTTTTCACTGAATCCCAAATGGGGTGGACTAGCTACTTATAGAACTATAAATAGTTATGAATACAATATTTATCATTTGATTGATACTTTTAAACCACAGGTAATCTCGGATTATCACATAGATAATCTGAAAGATAATCGGATTATTAATCATTACGTGCCATCTCAAAAAGCCAGTGATTTATATATTAGGGAAGTGAACTCTGACAACAGTGTTCACAGAGAAGAGGCAAGAGTTGAGGGCTGAGGGAACCCCTCACCGAGCAACAGTGTCTCACTTAAGGATTTTCCAGTCCTGACTTCTGGTTTTGTATTAGCCCCACCACATCTGCCTCGGTTAGGGCTTTTCTTATGAGTGTACTTGCTAGACATTTAGGAAGGCCATCTTCAAATTGATCTAAGTGAAAGTACGGAAATTATCTAAAGTCTTACTGTTTGTCTAAAAGGCTGACTCAGTCTAGTTGAAATCAACTAAGTAAAAGTACGGAGATTATCTAAAGTCTTTCTAATTAACCTGGGTAAAAGTAGGGAGATTATCCAAATTTTTCCTAAGTAACCTGAGTAAAACTACGGAATTATTCAAAATTATTTTTACTTACACAAAGGGCTATGTTCTTAGTGAAAATAACTCTATTTTTAAGCTGTCAAAGGTGCAATTTAGCTGCAAGATATGAGTGATCCTAATTTTTTTGTAGAGGATGAATATGGGAATCAGCATGGTTCAGAAAGATGTAGTTCAAACAAGTGTTGAAACGATACCTGTCAAAACCACCAGAACTCTCACACAGCAGGATTTAGTTGATTTAGCACAGGGGCGATTCATTGCCTTGCGGATCACCGACTATTACCCGAAGTGGCTTTGCGAGAACCTGTGTAAAAAGCTGTTAGAACTCCCAGAGTTTGCCCGCTACCTCAGAGCGCAGAATGTCGGGGTGCAGCGGACTGGGATGACTTTTTTCGAGACTAAAGGAGATCCAGTGCTACTCGATCATTACTATGCGGAAGCTCAGCGTATGTGCGCAACTATCCGAAAAACCTGCTTTCCTTATATCTCACCTGTTGATAAGTTGCGTGTCGAGCTTGAGGAGTTGTGGTCAGCAGGTGCTCGGCTTGAGAACGTCCATGGACGCCAGATGATGGTCGGAATCGCCCGCATGTTTGAGGATAGCTTCGAGCTTCCTCCCCACCAAGACGTTTTAGCCCGCGATCTTGTAGACAGCCCAAATGCTGGTTCCCTGCTTTCTCAGCTCTCCGCAAACATCTACCTGCAGGAAGCAAAATTGGGTGGGGAGCTAGAGGTCTGGGGTCTAAAACCGTCTGATGCGGAGTTTCTTGCACTCTGCTACGACGAGATCCACCTTGATCGGAGCAAGCTCCCACAACCGAAGGTGTTTTACAAGCCGTGCGCTGGAGACCTCGTTTTCTTCGATTCGGGGCGAGTCCACGCAGTGCGCCCGTCCAAGCAGGGTCCACGGGTATCCATGTCATGCTTTGTTGGGTATCGTGGTCAGGACAAGCCTCTAACCTATTGGAGCTAACGCTTATTCTGTTTAGTCCACTCGTAAAACCGCTGATGTAAGGTGATAAAGTAGATTGCTCTCAGGCGGTCACTCGATCATTCATGAACACGGGTAGTACATCCAGACACGGGTATTGCCCGTTTATACTGACAATGTTACTTCTAGACCTTAGACTGAAGATCACTAAACTTCCAAGCAGCGCTTTAAGCTTATATCAGTAGTGGACTTGTCTGAGATTGAAACTGTGAGACTAAAGACTTTGTCTCAGTATCATATTCTTGATACTGCTCCTGAAGCGTACTTTGACGATCTAACTCGCTTAGCTGCTTATATTTGTCAAACTCCAATTGCTGCCATTGGCTTGACTGATGCTAAACGGCAATGGTTCAAGTCAAAGGTAGGATTCATCGCCACGGAATCACCTCGCGATCTGACTTTCTGCGCTCACGCCATCCTACAAGCTAAGCTGTTGGTTGTCCAAGACACCTTAACCGATGAGCGGTTCGTAAACAATCTCTTTGTAATTGGTGAGGCTCACATCCGGTTTTATGCTGGGGCACCTCTGATTACCCCTGACGGCTTTGCGCTAGGCACTCTATGCGTGCTTGACCATATTCCGCGAAGGTTAAGCAGTGAACAGCAAGAAGCTCTGCAGATTCTAGCTCTTCAAGTTGTGACGCAACTCGAGTTAAGGCGTAACCTAGAGATTTTGGAACAGAACATTGTGAAGCGCAAGAAGTCTGAAGAGCAACTGCGACACAATGCTTATCACGATAGGCTGACGGGTTTGCCGAATCGGGCTCTTTTTATGGACCGATTGGGGTGTGCGCTCAAGCGGACAAAACGGCACAAGGACTCTTTATTTGCTGTACTCTTTATTGATCTAGATCGCTTCAAGGTGATTAACGATAGTCTCGGGCACATGGTTGGGGACCAACTTCTGATAGTGATCGCTCAACGTCTGAAGATTTGCCTGCGTTCTGAAGATACGGGTGCTCGTCTTGGAGGAGACGAATTCGCAATCCTGCTCGAAAATATTAAAGATGTCAGTGATGCCATATGCGTGGTGAATCGGATTCAAGAGGAATTGACATCACCTTTTAATCTAGGTGGACAAGAGGTATTCGCGAGCACCAGCGTGGGTATTGCTCTAGGGACAAAAGATTATGACCAGCCAGAAGACCTTCTACGTGATGCTGACACAGCTATGTATCACGCCAAGGCGCTTGGTAAAGCGCGCTATGAGGTCTTCGCTCCAACTATGCACGACCACGTGGTAACGTTCTTGCAGTTAGAGACTAGCCTGCGACAGGCCATTGGGCGTCAGGAGTTTCGGCTTTACTACCAGCCTATTGTGTTATTGGAAACTGGCAGCATCACTGGTTTTGAAGCTCTTGTGCGCTGGCAGCACCCACTGCGTGGCCTGATTTCCCCGGGGGACTTTATCTCAGTAGCAGAAGAAACTGGAGCGATTATCCCTATTGGCTATTGGGTACTCCGCGAGGCATGCCGTCAAATACGCGCATGGCAGTTACAATTTCCTGAAAAACCATTGTCAATCAGCGTGAATCTTTCCAGTAAACAGTTTTCCCACCCTAAGCTCATTGAGTCTATCAGCCAAATCCTACAGGAAACAAGCCTGGATGCAAGCAGTTTGAGGCTTGAAATCACAGAAAGCGCAATTATGGAAAATTCTGAATCTGCAACTGCCATGCTCTTGCAACTCAGAGATTTGGAGGTTGAGTTACACTTGGACGACTTCGGTACAGGCTATTCCTCCTTAAGTTATTTGCACCGCTTTCCAGTTGATGTCTTAAAAATTGACCGCTCCTTCATTAGCAGGGTGAACATTAGTGACAAGAAGGCAGAGATTGTGCGGGCGATCTTGATGCTAGCCGATAATCTAGGCATAGAGACAACAGCAGAAGGAATAGAAACGGCGGAACAGCTAGCCCAACTTAAGGGACTGCAATGCAAATATGGGCAAGGATATTTCTTCTCCAAACCCGTAGATAACGAGGCAGCGAGAGCAATGATTGCTCAAGATCTGCCATAGCGCAATTTATCGATGCAGGATTTTGTGCCTGGGCTTACCAACACGAAATTGGGAGATGACCCGAAAGACAACTGGCACAAATATCAAGGTGAAAATGGCAGAGAGGGAAAGCCCACCAATGACTGCTACCGCCAAGGGCTTTTGCAGCCCTGACCCCGCACCTATACCTAGAGCCAAGGGTAGCAAACCCAGGATGGCACATAGCGTCGTCATCAGGATGGGCCGTAAACGGACTTCACCCGCTTCAACTAGTGCTGCTTCCAGAGGCATGCCTGCTGCGTGCAAGTGATTTGTATACTCCAGTAGGATGATGCCGTTCTTGACCACCAGCCCTACTAGCAAAATAATCCCCATAAACGATGAAATGTTCAGTGGGGTATGGGTTAACCACAGGGCTAGTACGACCCCAAACAGGGCCAGGGGAAGAGCAGTGAGAATGGCTAGGGGCTGGGTGAAGGAGCGGAACTGGATGACTAGGACCAGATAAACCAACAGAATCCCCAGCGCCAAGACGAGCAGCAACTGTTTGAAGGATTGCTGCTGGCTGACATTGAGTCCTGTCTCCGACAGAGAGTAGCTTGAGGGTAGCTGTAAGCCCTTAAGCCGGTTCTGGATATCCTGCACGACTCCACTTAGACTGCTGCCTTGGAGATTGGCGTGAAGGGAGACGTAGCGTTGCTGATTCTCGCGCAAGATCTGCTCCTCGGAGGTGCTAGGTGCGATCTTGGCCACCGCAGCCAAAGGCAGCACTTGACCGTTCGTGCCAATAATAGGTAGCCCAGCAAGTTGCTGGGGACCATAGCGCACGCTGTCCAACAAGTGGACGCGCACATCCACTAGATGGTCACCTTGGGGGATCTGGGTGGCAACGTTACCCAGTAGCGCCGTCTGGACTTGAAGCGCCACGTCCTCCGGCGTCAGACCCAACTGGCCTGCCTGCATTGGGTCTACGTGTACATCCAGTTGCGGTACAACCACGGTACCATCGGTCGCTAGGTCTACCAGCCCAGGGAGATTTTGAATGCGTTGCTGTGCTTGGTCAGCCAGGGAACGCAGCACCGTTGGGTTTTGACCAGATATGTGTTCGTCAATTGGATTTGGCGAACCGGAGAGGTCGTTGAGTTCGTCCTGTAGCAGCTGGTGGAAATCGGTCTGCAATTGTGGCACTTGCTGGTGGGTAGTAAGGCGCTGCTCATCGAAGATTTGGAAGACGCTCTTAGAGCGCTGATCCTGGGGTTTAAGGATGACCAGAATGTCCCCCTTATTGGACGCGGTGACGGAAGGACCACCCTGGGCACCAGTGCGTCTAGTCCAAGTGACGACCTCAGGGGTTTTAGCCAGAATCGCTTCCAGCTTACTTGCTAGAACATTAGTTTCCGCCAGGGATGTGCCTGGTGGAGCCAAGTAATCCATGATATAACTGCCTTCATCGAAGCTAGGCAAAAAGTCTGAACCCAGCGTCTTAAACAGACCTACTCCTCCTACGACCAGGAGGAGGGAAACTATACCCACCCAGAGCGGCTTTTGCAGGACTCGGCGTAACAGGCGACCATACCAGGCGTCCAGACGAGCGATGATGCTGAGCGTGTCGTGGGCTTTAATGCCCCGCAGCCACTGAGCAGCTAACAACGGAGTTAGGGTTAAGGCCAACACTAGCGAGAAGACCACCGCCGCTGCCAGGGAGATCGTCAGGCTGGTAAAAAATTGGCCTGCCACTCCTGATAACAGACCCAAGGGTAAAAAAACCGCAACGGTTGTAGCCGTAGAACTGACTACTGGAGCCACCAACTCTGCCATTGCTGCTGCCACCGCCGCGCTTGGCTTAAGCTGCTTTTTGAGCTGCCGGTCGATGTTTTCAATCACAACAATAGCATCGTCAATCACCAAGCCAATGGCCACGGCTAGCCCTCCCAAAGACATCAGGTTGAGATTCTGGTGAGCCAGCTCCAAGACCACAAAGGCAGCCAGTGCCGACAAGGGGATAGTCAAGGCAGCAATGACCGTACTGCGCCATTCACGCAGGAAGAAATACAGTACAATGACGACGAGGACAATGCCAATCAGGATGGAATCGCGCACGTTGGCAATGGCATCAATCACCAGACCTGATTCGTCGTAGGCCGGTTGCACCTGAATTCCAGGGGGCAGTTTCTGCTGTAGGGTCTTCAGTCCTTGGCGCACTGCGGTAGCCACTGAGACCACGTTGCTATTAGGCTGGCGAAAGATGTTGATTGTCAGTCCCGGTTTGCCATGGGCGCTAACAATCTGGGTCTGGAGCGGATGCGAGAGCGAAATCTGCCCCAGATCCCGCAGGAAGACTAGTTTTCCTGGGCCAAGGGTCGTCACCACAACGCTCCCTAATGCAGTGGGGTCAACGGCTTGATTGGCGGCAATTACCAAATTCTGCTGGTAGAGGTTGTCGATCTTACCAACCGCTAGTTCCTGATTAGAGCGCTTCAGGGCATCAGCTACTTGGGTGAGGCTCAGACCATAGCTCTTGAGCAATCTTGGATCGATCTGCACTTCCACCTGAGAGGGGTATCCTCCCTGAATCTGGACGTCGGCTACCCCCACTGCTCCGATCAGATTCGGTCGGATCTGGTATTGGGCGATGTCATGGAGATCTGCTAGGGTCAGAGTCTCTGAGGTGACGTTGTAGGACAGGACTGAGGAAAAAGTGGCTGGGGTGACTCGCTCAATGTTTAGATTTACACCAGCAGGCAGAGTGTTACGCACCTCAGCCATCCGGGCCTCTAGTTGCTGTAGGGCTTGCAAGATGTCAGTTTTTTCCTGAAACTCTACCGATAGTTCTGTTGCGCCCCGGATGGTTGTAGAGCGCACCCGGCGCACGCCATAGGCTCGACTAGCAGCTTCCTCCAGGGGACGAGTCAGTGTCAGCACCAGCTCTTCGGGTAAGCTGTCGACACCCTCTGCAGTGATGGAAATCCGGGGGAAGGATAGTTCCGGATACACGCCGGAAGGCAAATTCAAAAAGGCCAAAACCCCTGCAAAGGCAATCAGGATAAACACCAGATAGAGGGCTTTGGCCTGGGATTGCAGCAGTTTCGTGTAACGAATCACTGTTTTGCCTCCGCCACAACTTCTATGGGAGTACCGGCGGGCAGACCATAGGAACCCTTTGCCACAACTGTTTCATCAGCACTAAGCCCACTCAAGATCTCAACCTGCCCATTCCGCTCAATGCCAGTCTTGACCGGGACAGGCTGGGCTTTGCCCGCTTGGTCGATGTAAACCATTTTCCCCTGGGAATGGTTTGGGTCCGGCACCAAGGCAGTTTGAGGCACAGTCAGGGCGTTTCTGTGTACATCAGTCGCGATCGAGACGCTCACCACTTGGCCCTCTTTCAACCGGTCTTGAGGATTGGGAGTGCGAACCTGGATATTCAGCGTATTACTTTTGGGATCGACGACCGGGTTAATTGCGGTTACAGTGCCGTCAAAAGTGACTCCCGGCAGAGCCACACTGCGGATCTGGGCTCTCTGGTTGACACGGACATCAGCAGGTTGGTCGGCAGGCAGGTTGGAGTTGATGAGTACTGTATCCAGGTTGACTATCTGTACGATTGGCGTGGATGGACTTGCCGTAGCACCAGCAGCCGTATCACCGACCTGGAGTAAGAGCGCGGCCACGATCCCAGAAATCGGACTGTGGACTTCAGTGTATCTCAGTTGGGTCAGGGCTTGGTTGCGAGAGGCACGGGCTTGTTCTACCTGGGACTGGTTAGCATCCAGTTGGGCTTGAGCAACAGCCGCCTGATTTCGATAGGTCACGAAGTTTTGTTGGGATATTGCTCCGGCTTGGTAGAGCGTGCGATAGCGTTCTAGGTTACTCTGAGCTAGGGCCAAATTGGCCTTGGCTTGGGTGACATTATATTCTGCCACCTTCACCGCAGCGGTTGATTGCGATAGCTGTTCTTGTAACTGCTGGCTATCGAGCTGAGCGATCGTCTGACCGCGCCGCACCTGCTGACCCGGAACCACGGGAATCGCTATCACTCTCCCGGACACAGGTGAGCTGACTTTGACTGATTCACTAGGTAGGGCGCTGACGGTGCCGGGGATGCTGACTACAACAGGGAGGTTTTGGCGCTGCACGTGAGCAACGGACAAGCGAACCGGGGCAGGAGACGAATCCCCAGATGTGACCGGAGTGGAAGACGAAGCTTGACAAGCAGATAGCATGAGTAATAGTACACAGCTCGCCCCTAGAGGCAGTTTTGGGTGCATTGTGTGGTAAAGTCGCTTTAAATTTTTTTGTAGCTCTCGCCTTACCCCTTTTCAAAAGGGGAAGTTCTGCATAAGTCCTAGGTAGGTGAAAACAGTGTTTTGTGCGTTGAGCCCTTTCACTTTAAATGGCAAAAGTAAAGAACTTGAAAAGAGCAGTGCTGTTGAAAAAAACAAACGCCCTCTTGAGAATCTATGGGGCTTTAATGTTGGGACAGAGGAGCAACTGCTCCTCTGCTCTCTTGTTAAGCACCACCCGGCCCACTAGGGTTAGCTCCAGTGCCATTAGGAGCACCAGGGGACGGGGGTGGAGCGCCTCCAGGGCCACCGCGTCCTTTGCCGCGTCCACCACGGCCAGGTCCTCCGGGTCCCCCACGACCAAGTCGAGCAGCAGCATGGCTCCCCAACAAGCCCTTCTCAGCATAGACACCGATTGAGTTGTTGGTCGCACCGGGACTATGCTGCGGCGGCTGGTAGTTACCTGACTGGCTCACCACAATGGCAATTTTGTCCTCGGCAATGTTCCCACCTGCGCCTTGAGCGTTGACTGTGACTTGGTGATCGCCATCACTGACTTTTGTCGAGTCGAAGCGGGCACTCCACATTTGGCTTGTTCCAATTCGAGTTAGCGGCTGCGGTGTGCCGCTGTCTATCTGATAGGTTGCCGAAGCAACACCCTTGTCATCCCAGACCTTAGCGCGTAGAGCTACGGTACCTCTAACAACTTGGTTCGGCTGATTGGGGTTTGTGATTAACTGCTTGTCAGAGGGTGAGGTGATCATGATGAACGGCCAACTGCCAAGGGGCTTGAACTTCCAACTCACCACACCGTTGTCGAGGTTGGCGATCGAGAAACCGACTGGACCCTCCTGCACCTGACCGGTGGAACGAGTAGCAGCGTAGATAGTGTGACCGTCATTAGCGACCTCGTTGTAATGCGTATGCCCCACATCGACCATCAGCACGCGGTTTTTCTGAATCAGTTCCTGCACCGCCTGAGCGCTGTCGCCTAGCCTATCTGGGAAGGAATGCATGAAGAGGATGGACTGCAATCCCCGTTGTGATGCCGCCTTAAGGTCATTGGTTAACCAGGTGAGTTGCTCCTGACCTAGACCAAAGCCACCGCCGGGACTGGCATCGAGGGCGTCAATGAAGACGAAGTGATACTTGTCGGCAGTGAAGCTCTGATATGGCAACGGCTCCAGGTACTTCTCATACAGGCCCAGGTTGCCACCCTTGAGATCGTGGTCACCGGGCAAGGCGTAGAGCGGCACTCGCAACTGATCTGTTGCCTGCTTAATTAGCTGGTACTCGGACTCTGTTCCCTCATTGGCATTATCGCCGGGCAGGACGGCGAAGTTGACGCCGTTCAACAGGTACTGGTTGGTGTTCTTGATGATTGTCTGAAAGTCCGCGTAGTTCTGTTGGTCGCTTGTGGTAATGTGCAAATCGCCGAAATGTACCCAGCTCACTACACCTGGGTTCTGGATAGTTGTCGTTTGACCCACATTAATGCTGGAATTAACCGGCTTGGGAGCTGAGCCAGATGGCATTGCTGCCTGTGCATCAGATGGTATCTGGCTGGTGCTTGTCGGTGGGGCATATGCAGTACCAGCAGCGCCAGCACTGCGATCGCTAACACAGCTTGTAAGCATCAGCAGGACTGAAACGGTAAGTGCGGCATCGACGAAAACGCTTGACCGCGTCATAGCCTGGGGTTTGTTCATCACATTAATTGGCTAAAGGTCATAACTTCCTTAGTGCAAAAACAGTGCCAGGCTACTATTGGGTTCAATCAACTCTCTTTAGAGGTAAATTAAGCCAGTGATTGTATAAACAGTAGGATTATTACTTCGTGAAGACCTTTTCAAGATTGTCCACTTGATTCAGCAAAGGAGTGGCGAGATGACCATATTCATTGATTGACTTTGCATTCTCAACCCTTGCTACCAGGTTGTTGAATTTCTGCGCTACAGCAGAGCCTCCGCGAGACTCAACCGCAGGGCGCAGCGTATTCCAGGTTCCACCTATGTTGCCAGCAGTCTGTTTGAGCTGGGTCATGTCCTTTGCCGCCGTCCCAATCTCTAACCGACGCCCGTAATAGTCAAGTAGATTCACCTGCACCGGCACTGGTGGATTGAACGGCTTGGACAAGTTGGCTGCAAGCAGCGTCACCTGATTAGCCTCGCGCATTGTTGCTAGCTGGTCCTTGGCGGGAACTGATTTATCGAGGGTAGCGATCGCTCCGTCGAGTTGGTCTTCGTTCGGATTTTCATTAATCCTGCTCTCGTTGTCTAGTCTTTTTGCTGCATCCTTCAGAGAGTTGAGTTTAGCGCTAGCCTGTGTCCAGTTGTTCGCCTGCGCCGCTTCATAGATATTCTCGCCGTACTCGCCTACCTGGCTGACTGAGGTTGGGACCTGGTTGGCATTTGTAGTTGTTGCTGCCACCTGAGATTGTAGTTGTTTCGCGTCAGCGGTTCGAGCTAATCCACTCATGCCTAAGGTACCGACAACAGCGGCTGCTAGAATGATTTTCGTTAAAGTTTTCATGGTGTAAGTCTCTTTAATCTGAGTTCGTGATTTCACTCTAGACAGCAAAAGTCAAGGACTTGGAAAGATTGGCCTGGGTTGGAAAAATTTTGCGACGCAAGACTCGCATCCCTGCATAGGCATCACCTTTCTGATACATCCAATTGCAACTGTAAGAAAGCTGTAATGACTCCGCTATAAAAATGTCACATAGGGTGGATAAATTTAGTTTAGGGATTTTATTAGCGTGTCTCAAAGCGCTAGGGTGATATAGTTTAAGAAGATTATTAATTAGGGAGCAACTCAAGGGTTCGCCGGAGCTTCCTCCGGCGACTTCCTTAAGCAAGCTCAATTGATGCTTGGATAAGGACTAGACTACCCGTTATTTTTTTAACTAGATGTAAAGATTGTTATGAGAATCTTGCTTGTAGAAGATGATACTCGGATTGCTCAACCTTTAGCCGAGGACCTGAGACACCAATATCATATAGTAGATATAGTATATGATGGCATCAATGGTTGGGAACACGCTCAATCAGCACCCTACGATCTGATTTTGTTGGATTTAATGTTACCTCAACTGGATGGAATTACACTGTGCAAACGTCTGCGTAATTCTCGTTGCAGTGCTTTCATCTTAATGGTGACGGCAAGAGATACAACAACAGATAAAATTATTGGACTTGATGCGGGTGCTGATGACTATTTAGTCAAGCCATTTGAACTAGAGGAACTAGCAGCAAGAATTAGGGCTTTATCACGGAGAAGTACAGAAATTCGACAGCCAATTTTAACCTGTGGTAAATTGCAACTTTATCCAAGCACCTGTAATGTAAATTATGCAGGTAAACCTATATCACTAACACCAAAAGAATATATGATTTTAGAATTATTTTTGAGAAATCCCATGCGAGTTTTTACTCGCTCCGAGTTGCTAGATAAACTTTGGGAAGTTGACTGTTTATCTGGAGAAGAAACGATCAAGACGCATCTCACCAATTTGCGACGCAAACTCAAAGCAGAAGCCAACTCGGAAGAATTCATTGAAACTGTCTATGGTATTGGTTATCGCCTGAGAGCATCTCATTAAATCTCTTTGTCGTTTTACTATAAATCTAGCGTGTTTCAAAAAACTCGGCATCAGTTGCTGTTATCTTACCTGACTGTCCTCGCCGCGATATTGGGGATATTTGTAATTGCTGTTCGTGTGGTCTTTACTCGCAGCCTTAACCGACAACTCATAAACGAGCTGACGGCTTTGGGACACGGCGCTGTTGCTAATGCCGAGTTTGAACAGGGTCGTCTTCAAGTGGAAGGTGATTTGTCATCAAAAGAGCTAATAGCTCGGCATCAAGCATTGCAGTGGTTCGACCTGCAGGGGCATGTGATCGCCCAACAAGGGCAAAATGTATTGAACTTACCCCTTTCTGTAAATCAACCAGTACAACTTCAAACTGGCAGGGTTCGCCTCCGGGGGGTAACTTTACCAGTTATTAAAAATGATAGTAGTCCGTTGATTGGCTATGTCAGGGCAAGTCAATCACTGGAGACTCTTGATGACACCTTAGAGAAATTGGATTGGGGGCTAGGCAGTGGTGTGGCGATCGCTTTAGTGTTCAGTGGCATTGGTGGCATTTTGCTGACTCGCCAAGCTATGCAGCCAATTGAACAAAGTTTTCAGCGGCTGAAACAATTTACAGCTGATGCTTCTCACGAACTACGCAGTCCTCTGATGGCAATTAAAAGTAATGCGGCAGTGGCACTGAAATATCCAGAGGGGATGCGGACAATAGATACCGAAAAATTCAAAGCAATCACTAGTGCGGTTAGCCAAATGACTCGCCTGACAGAAGACTTGTTACTCCTAGCTCGCACAGAACAAATTCCTAACTCTGACCGGGCTACTATCAACTTAGAAGAATTGTTAGACAGCTTAGTATTGTTGTACAAGCCTCAAGCCCAGGCAAAACAAATTGAGTTGACGGCTCACTTGAGCAATCTCAACGTAGCCCCCGGAGCTACCTCCAGCGGAACGTTGAGCTTGCACGGGCGCGCCGCCGGAGGCAGCTCCGGCGGAACGTTGAGTACAGGGCTATACTTACTGGGTGATTCAGTTCAACTCACGCAACTATTTACCAATTTGATTGAAAACGCACTCCAGTACACACCGATAGGAGGTAAAGTTGAAATCCAGACAAGCAGATCTGGTCGTCATCTCTGGGTCAGCGTGCGGGATACGGGAGTGGGAATAGCACCAGAACATATTGAGCTCGTCTTTGAGCGTTTTTGGCGGGCCGATCAGTCTCGGTCTTACTGGGCTGGAGGCTCTGGTTTAGGGCTAGCGATCGCTCAAGCCATTGCTAAAAATCACGGTGGATTAATCACTGTTACCAGTCAGATGGGAGTCGGCAGCTGTTTTACAGTACGCTTAAGCGCTGGTGCATCATGATAAAGGCGTTGCCAATTTGAGTTTGCTGGAGCGCGTCGCCGGAGCTACCACAGGCGGACCCTTGAGTTCTTTGTCTTTGAGAGCTAGCAGTTCAGGTACTGTGACAAATCTATATCCGCGTTTTCTGAGTCCGTCGATAATCTGCGGTAAGGCCCTCACTGTCTTCGAGCGATCGCCACCACCGTCGTGCATCAGCACAATCCCCCCCGGCTTCGCCTCCTTAAGTACATTTTTGATTAAGACTTGCGGCGATTCGAAGTGCCAGTCTCTAGAGTCCGCCGACCACATCATCACAGTGTACTTCTGCTTTTTGGCGTAGCCAGCTGGTCCATTGTTAAGGAAACCGCCGGGAGGACGGAACAGAGATGTTTTTACTCCCGTCGTCTCGTAGATCTGGGCTGCCGTGTCATCTATTTCACGGGCGGCAGTGGCAGGGTCCATGCGCTTGTACCAGTGGTGCCAGGTATGGTTACCGATGACGTGATCGTCGTCTACCACAAGCTTGGCAATTTCAGGAAAACTTTTCACGTTCCTGCCGATCCAGAAGAAAGTAGCTTTAATGCCATTTTGCTTGAGGATGTCCAGGACTTGCTTGGTGGTGCGAGGCCAGGGACCATCATCAAACGTGAGAGCGATGACTCTGTCTTTGAGCGGCAATCTAGTTTCAGCAATGACTTTTCCCTGAAACTCCTTAGGGACAGAAAAGATGTTGACTCTCTGCACCTGGGTTAGGGAAGATGCATGCCGTATCGACTCTTTAAGCTTGGCAATCGGCTGTGTTGACAGATTCAAGCCAACGACAAAACTGAAAACAGCAACAACCAATGCCATGAATAAAAGGCGTTGCCCAACAGATGATTTACGCTTTGGCATGTCACGTCTCTTTGAACTCCTGCAAACATAAGGGTGGCGAGTAACAAATTCGTAATTCGTAATTGAAGGATACAAGCCTACGGCAAAGCTCGTAAAGATCAACAAAGCGGAGCATCTGTTCCTCAATCCCACGACTATCTTACGTGGGTAATTACGAATTACGAATTAGCAATTACGAATGACTCGCAGTTTCTCCTGGTCCAGCAGTGACGATGACCAGCTTCTCTGGATGAATGAGCTGTTGGATCGCCTGTTGCACCTGAGCTAAGCTCACCGCTTTGATTCGTTGTGGGAAGGAGCGAATTTCCGCTC
>JAABUQ010003292.1_pt1 | contig 29990 bp, 19 predicted proteins | sample 5560001 | NCBI WGS metagenome assembly JAABUQ01 (sample SAMN10711888, study PRJNA513371) | rock metagenome | isolation source: Antarctica rocks | place: Antarctica: Victoria Land, Finger Mt nord | collected 2015-12-18 | reverse complement strand
GACTCTGGCGCGTCGGCCATGCCCCAGCACGCGGGGGAGTCGGGTACAGATGCCGTGATTTCGCGGTCGGTCGCTCTGCCCCAGCATGCGGGGAGACGGGGGCGGCCCGGCGCCGGTCCGCGACGACAGCGACGGAACAACGCCCGTGACTACAATTCCGGGGCGGCGCCCAACTTGAGACGCGCGGCGCCGCGAGATTATCATGTGTGTGAAGCCGCGCCGTCGCGGCAAAATCGGTTTTAGGAGAGCCAGCCGTGGCCGACAAGGCAACTCCACTGCAAACGACGGGTGGCGTGGTCGCCGGCGAGGCGACGGCGCCGGTCCCTACCCGGCCGACCTGCCGCGCCTGACGTACAAGCCGCCCTCGACGACGAAGCTGTCGGTGTACGCGGGGCTGGCGGCAGTGGGCTACCTTGCGCTGGTCGTGGCGACGTTCTTACCCTGGATCAGCGGGCAGGATGGGTCGATGACCGGGCTGGGGGGCCTGAGCGGTGTGCTGACCGGGGACAACTCATCGAGCCTCGGGATGACGGATGGGTGGTGGATGCTGATCATAGGCCTGGCCGCCCTGGTCGCCACGCTGTTCGCGCTCGGGAGCAACCCGGAGAGCGGCCGGAAAAGGGCCAAGGGCATGATCGTGGGTGGCCTGCTGGCGTTCGGATGGCTCGTGATCGACCTGTTCAGGGTGATGGGCGCGCAATCCAACCTATCGTCGTATGACGGCTCCGAGGGCGTTGGCGCCGGCCTCTTCGTGGCCCTGCTCGCCGCCGTCGCGGTCGTGGGCAGCGTCCTGCTCCACCGCGCATTGGGCGACTACTAACTCCTATCATACGGGCCAGCTCGAGCCGGGCCAGGGAGCGGCCGATGCAGACGCGCGGGCCGCCCCCGAAGCCGACCAGGGCGTACGGAATCCGCCTGTGCTCCTCGCGCGGCGGCGCGAAGCGGTCCGGATCGAAGCGATCCGGGTGCGACCAGACGCCGGGCAGGGCGTGGGTGGCGGCGGCCGAGTAGAACATGCGCGTCCCCGCCGGCAGCCTGTAGCCCTCGAACTCCATGTCCTCGACCACCACGCGCGGCGCGATAGGGACCGGGGGATAGAGCCGCTCCGCCTCGCTCAACGCCCGGTCGAGCGTCTCCACGCCGCGCAGCGTCGCCGCCGTGAGCGCGTGACCCGCCGCGCAGCGTCCGAACTCATCCAGGACGCGGCGCTCGTCGGCGGGGTGCGCGATCAACAGGTAGAGCGCCCAGGCGGCCAGGCGGCCAGGCGGCCAGGCGGCCAGGCTGGCCGAGGTCTCGCGCCCCGCAATCAGCGGGACGTCGGCGTGCGCCAGGATCTATGCGTCGTCCAGTGGACGGCCCCGCTCGTCGCGCCACCGGGCCAGCAGGCCGAGCGCATCCTCGCGCGGGCCAGCGTCCGTGACCTGTCGTTGGCGCACACAAGGGTCGGGGCGATCTGGACACGCGCGGCGTGTCGGGCTGATCATGTTCGGAGCGGATACGACATGGGCGTAGTAGGCGGCATTGATCGTGCCCTCGTTGCATATGGAAATCATAGCTGGTACACTCCCCCACGGTTATCACTGGCTGAGACGCGCATGGACAAGACGCCTACCTGGAGCATGCAATGGCGCATGGGGAGACCGACGATGACGATGGCAGCCCGGCGGCCGCCCCGGACGGAAGATCTTTCTCCGTACATCCTCTTTAGCCGCGCCGAGTGGGCGCGGTTGCGTGCCGCGACGCCGCTGCCGCTCTCCGAGACCGAGCTCGCCGCTCTGCAGGGACTCAACGAGCAGGTCTCCCTGGACGAGGTCGCCGATATCTACCTGCCCCTCTCACGCCTGCTCAACCTCTACGTTGCCGCGACGCAGGGCCTCTACGCGGCGACCGACGTCTTCCTGGGCCACCCCGCCGCCAAAGTGCCCTATGTTATCGGCATCGCCGGGAGCGTCGCGGTGGGCAAGAGCACCACCGCGCGCATCCTGCAGGCGCTGCTGGCGCGCTGGCCGACCCATCCATCGGTCGACCTGATTACAACCGATGGCTTCCTCTACCCCAACCGGGTACTGGAGGCGCGCGGCTTGATGGCGCGCAAGGGCTTCCCCGAGAGCTACGACCGGCGCGGCTTGGTGCGGTTTATGGCCGACGTCAAGGCCGGCCGGCCGGCCGTGCCCGCGCCGATCTACTCGCACCTCACCTACGACATCGTGCCGCACGTCAAGCACGTGGTCAGGAGGCCCGACATCCTGATCGTGGAGGGCCTGAACGTGCTGCAAACCGAGGGCGGCCGCCGCGGCGCGTGGCCGCGGCTGTTCGTCTCCGACTTCTTCGACTTCTCGCTCTACGTGGACGCGGCCGACGAGGATGTCGAGCGCTGGTACGTGGAGCGCTTCCTGACCTTGCGCGAAACCGCGTTCCGCGACGAATCGTCGTATTTCCGCCGCTACGCCGAACTCTCGGAAGCAGAGGCCATAGGGACCGCCGAGGACATCTGGCGCCAGATCAATGGCATCAATCTGCGCGACAACATCTTGCCCACGCGTGAGCGCGCCCACCTCATCCTGGAGAAGGGCCGCGACCACGCTATCCAGGGCGTGAAGCTACGCAAGCTGTGATAAAGAGCCAGATCGTCAGCCGCCGGAGTACGATGAGCAAGGACCAAAGGAGAGGACGCCGGTAGCGCCGACCGACTCGTGCTCGCCGAGCGGGGCGCGACGGCTGAACGTCGAGCCGAGGCTATAGGAGAGCCGGACCGTTAATGCAGCCGCTTGAGGAAATCTATCGCCTGCTGCAGGGTGGAGACGGGGACGAGGGTGATGCCATTGGCGGCGGCGTAGGGTTTGGCCTCGGCGTAGTTCTCGCTTTGTGGGACGAAGAAATAGTGCGCCCCGGATTGGTGCGCGCCGATGACCTTCTGCTTGACGCCGCCGATGGGGTAGACGTTGCCGACGGCGTCGATCTGCCCCGTCCCGGCGATCTTGTGGCCGTGCGTCAGGTCCGTCGGGGACAGGCGGTTGTAGATGGCCAGCGCGAACATCAGGCCAGCCGAAGGGCCGCCGATGTCGCCGCTGTCGATGTTGACGGGGAACGGCAGGTGCGGGCTATAGGCCGGCACTGGGTAGATGCCGATGATGGCGCGGCCATGGTCGCTGATGGTGGGGATGCTGAGAGAGAACGTGCGCGGCCGCTCCAGGTTGGCGTCGTTGGTGTCGAAGCGCTGCACCACCAGACGGATCGACTCACCGGGGCGGACGTTGCGCTCGGCCTGCTCCAACTGCTGTGGCGTCGCGACCGTGTACCCGTTCAATGACAGGATGATGTCGCCGAGTTGCAGCTGTCCATTGGCTTTGCTCCCGGCGCTGATTCGCCCCACGGCGACCTGATCCTTGACCAGGGCATGATAGCCCAGCGCGCTGAGCGCGGCGATGGCCGCCGTGTTCTTGCTGTTGATCATGTCGACCGCGCTGAGCCGCTGCTGCTGTTGCTCCGGCGGCGGCGTGTTCGAGCCATATAACTGCTGCGAGGTATAGATCGACGCGTCGGAGTTCAGGCTGTCCCAGAGCCGCATCAGCAGATTGACCTGCGACTGCTCGTAGATGAAGGTGATGGAGAGCGTGCCGCGCCCCGGCCGCAACGGGTGGCCCGGAATCGTGATGTGCGTGTCGATGGCCTCGGCCGGGGCCGGGAGGAACACCGTGTCGCTGGTGGGGATGGCGGATAGGACCGCCGTGGCCATGATCGCCACCAGGGCGATGATGCCGGCGGCGCCCGGCAGGAAGCGTAACGCGCCGGAGCGCCGCCCGGGTCTGGCCGCGTCGTGCGGCGCGGCCGTGATCTGCTCTACCCTCAACTATCGATCCTTAATTGTTGGCGCCTTGTCGCGCGTGGGCCTCGGCCACGATGTGCTGTACCACGTTCTGCGGCGCTTCCTCGTAGCCCTCTATCTTCATTGTATAGCTCCCGCGCCCTTGCGTGATGGAGCGCAGCGCGGCCGCGTAGTGGCCCATCTCGCGCATCGGCGCCTGCGCCTGGATCAGGGTGGCGCCCTCGCCCACCGGCTCCATGCCCAGGATGCGCGCCCGCTTGCCGTTGAAGTCGCTCATCACATCGCCGGTGTAGTCGTTGGGGACGCGCACCTCCACGCGCATGATCGGCTCCAGGATGACCGGGCGCGCCGCCTCGGCGGCCTTCTTGAAGGCCAGCGACGCCGCGAGCTTGAAGGCCATCTCGCTCGAATCGACGGGGTGGAACGAGCCGTCGTCGACCGTCACCTCGATGTCCACCACGGGGCAGCCGGCGATGAAGCCCTCCGACAGCGCCTCGCGCACGCCCTTCTCCACCGCTGGGATAAAGTTGCGCGGGATGGCGCCGCCGACGACTTTGTCCACGAAGTGGAAGCCTTCGCCGCGCGGCAGGGGCGCGACCCGCAGCCACACGTCGCCGAACTGGCCGTGCCCGCCCGTCTGCTTCTTGTGGCGTCCCTGCGCCCGCGCGCTGCCCGCCAGCGTCTCGCGGTAGGGCACGCGCAATTCGCCCAGGCTGACGGCCACGCCGTACTTGCGCTGCAACCGCTCCACCGCCACCTGCAGGTGTGTCTCGCCCATCCCCGCCAGCACGGTCTGCGCCGACTCGGCGTCGCGGTGCACGTGCAGGGTGGGGTCTTCCTGAGTCAGGCGGGCCAGGGCCGTACCCATCTTGTCCAGGTCGCCGCGCGTCCGGGGCTCGACCCCCGCGGAGTAGGCCGGTGTAGGATAGGTCACGGACGAGAGGGCCACGGGATGCTCCCTGGCCGTCAGCACGTCGCCGGTCAGCGTCTCGGCCAGCTTGAGCACCGCGCCGATGTCGCCGGCGGCCAGCTCCTCGACCCCCTCGCCCTGGCCGCCGCGCATCACCAGCAGCGAGGCCACGCGCTCGTCCTTGCCGCGCGCCTCGTTCCAGACGTGCGAGTCGGCCCGCATCGTCCCACCGTAGACGCGGAAGTAGCTGCGCCGGCCGAAGGGGTCGGAGACGGTCTTGAAGACCAGCGCGGCGAGGTGGCCGTTGAGGGGCTGGCCGGCGGCGTCGCGCGGCTCGGGGCGCTCCGCGGGGCAGGGGCACAGGTCGATGAGGGCGTCGAGCAACCCTGCCATGCCCACGTTGAGCGTGGCGGAGCCGCAGAGCACGGGGACGATCTGCCCGGCGGCCACGGCCGCGTGCAGGGCGCGGCGCAGGTCCGCCTCGTCGAGGTCCTCGCCTTCCAGGAAGCGCGCGATCAGGTCGTCGTCCGTCTCGCAGACCGCCTCGACCAGGCGCTCGCGCAGCTCCGCGCGGCGCGCTTCGAGTTCGGGCGGCGCCGGCGCGTCTTGCGGCTGCCCATTGGCGTAGATCGTGGCGCGCCCCGAGAGCACGTCGACGGCGCCACGCAGCTCCGACTCGGCCCCGATCGGGATCTGCACGGCCACGGCGTGCTTGCAGAGGCGCGCCGCCACCGCGTCGACGGTGGCGCCGAAGTCGGTGTACTCGCGGTCGAGCTTGTTGACGAAGACGACGCAGGGCAGGTTGTGCTCGCAGGCGTACGACCAGGCCAGTTCGGCGCCGACCTGGATGCCGGCCGAGGCGTCGATCACCAGCAGCGCCGCGTCGGCCACGCGCAGGGCGCCGTGCAATTCTCCAATGAAGTCGGCGTAGCCGGGGGTGTCGAGCAGGTTGATCTTGCAGTCGCGCCACTCTATGGGCACGACCGCGGTCGAGATCGAGATCTTGTGCTCGCGCTCGTCCGGCTCGAAATCCGCCACGGTCGTGCCGTCCTCGACGCGGCCCAGACGCGTGGTCACGCCGGTATCGAACAGGGCCGCCTCGACCAGACTGGTCTTTCCGGCGCCCTCGTGCGAGATCAAGACAACGTTACGCAGGCTGGTGGTCGCATAGCTCTTCATCGCATCCTCCTCCTTCGTCGCTGACAGGGGTAGGCTCCGCACCTCGCTGGGGGTTTAGGGGTATTATAGGCCCGACCCGCGCGGCGTGCAATTGGCGGCACCGCATCCAGTCAGCCGATGCGTGATCACGGGCAAGGTAACAGCTCGTAATTCGTTGACGCGTCGGTCTTACTACTGTTACTCTAACTTCGATATGGATAACAGAGTCGCAGGCAATCTCCTCACGATGAGGGTCCCATGACGCCTGATCCAGCCCAAGTCGGACGTGCCAGTGTTCGTAGCGCCAATTTGCCGACTCATCGAGGACAGTCTGTTCGTCTTCCTCCGCTCCTGAACACCAAGGACGACTTCGACTGTTGGCGGAAGCGTCTCAGTGATCCGGCCTCATTGATAGTACTGGACCTATTCTGTGGCGCCGGCGGCATGAGCCTCGGTTTCGCGAATGAGGGTTTTGTCATCGGTGCGGGCATAGACACGGACGAGCAGGCCTGCGAGACATTCGCGGCTAACTTCCCGGCAAAAGCTCCGCAACTTGACCTCTCGGCGGTCAGATGCTCTGACGATGCCCGGGAGGTTATCAATCGACTCGATCTGCCACGCGTTGACATTATCGTTGGTGGTCCGCCCTGTCAAGGATTTTCGGTTGTTGGCCGCGCTCGCATCCGTGCCTTGCCGGAGAAAGAACGCCGACTCGAGTTACTTAGACGGAACGAACTCTATGCACAGTTCTTCCATTTTGTGGCAGCAGCCGAACCCTTGATGTTTATCATGGAAAATGTACAGACGATGACTTCCTGGGAGGACGGGGTTTATTTCCAGGACATGCTCGATAGAGCCCGCGACCTGCACTACGAGACCTTCACCGATGTCCTTGATGCCCGCGACTATGGTGTGCCGCAGGCGCGGCGACGTCAGTTCATTGTAGGCAGCCCCGTCGGGCGTGTGTTCCGCTTCCCGATCCCGCGCACTCCGAAACCCTTTTCTCTCATGGATGCGATAGGTGATTTGCCTACCCTATCGGCTCCATCATTAACAGAAACGTTGACGTACGGTGCGAGGCAGACAGGACCGTATCAGCAACTGATGCGAAGCAGGGTCAACCCTGACGAAGCTGATCTGATCCACGATCATATCGTCCGTCCGGTGCGGGATGACGACCGCGATATTTTTCTTGCGATGAAGCCCGGAGACCGGTACATTGATATCGATCCGGCCTACCAGCGATACAGTACAGCCTCGTTCACCGACAAGTACTACAAACTCCTGCCCGACGCCCCCTGCGTCACAATTACCGCGCACATGGCCAAAGACGGCTACCGATACATCCACCCGGATTGCGACCAGTGCCGGACCCTCTCTGTACGCGAAGCCGCCCGGGTGCAAAGTTTCGATGACGCGTTCCGTTTCGCTGGGCACCGCAGCAGCCGCTACCGACAGATCGGCAACGCTGTCCCGCCGTTGCTCGCGCAGGAGATTGCCGTGCGGGTGCGTCGGGCTATCCGCGCGGGCGGTCGCCAGTTGCGCCTGCCCTTACCGGAGAACGTGGTCATCCCGTCCGACAGGGCATGAATGTTCCGATGATAGAATGCGGTACCGGGCGCCTGGCGATGTACCACGAACACATACATTCCTGGTACGCGGCGCACGGTCGTGCGTTCCCCTGGCGAGGCGAGCGCGACGCCTACCGCGTCCTGATCGCCGAGCGAATGCTGCATCGGACGCAGGCGCGTCAGGTCATAGATGTCTATGCAAATTTTCTAAACCATTTCCCGTCCGTTCAGGCTCTCGCCACGGCGGAACTGAGTGTGGTGCGCTCCCTTCTCGCTTCACTTGGCCTGCCTTGGCGCTTCGAGTCATTCGTGCCTATGGCGCAGCAAATAATGTCTGAGCATGAGGGGAAGGTGCCACAGACACGGGAAGACTTACTTGGCTTTCCCGGAGTCGGGCCCTACGTTGCGGACGCGGTACTTTGCTTCGCGTTCGGTCAACCTACGGCGGTCGTCGACACTAACACTATACGGGTCGCGGGACGTTACCTCAGAGGAGTGGCATGGGTGGGGGACGAGCGCAAACGCGCCGATGTTCGCGCTGCAGTGAGATATTTGCTGGATGACTCCTGTCCTGCTGTCTCAAACCATGCCATACTGGATCTGGCGGCGATTATTTGCAAGGCCAAGACGCCTTTGTGTCATGTTTGCCCGGTGGCGCCGGGATGCGTGTACGGCCGCCAACAGATGGGAATATCATCCACTGACAACTCAGGGAAGGAGGCGGACCACAATGCCGCAGGAAGAGCGTAGCGGCCGCGCCCCTTTTCGCGCGCGGGCACGCCTGATTCGCCTGCTTGGTGAGGAACTGATCAGCAATGAGGCCATGGCCCTCGCCGAACTCGTCAAGAATGCCTATGACGCCGATGCCCATGCTGTGGTCGTCCGTCTGCACAACCCGCCCGAACAGGGCGGCATGACTATCGAGGTGATGGACGACGGGGATGGTATGTCTCTGGATACGATCCTGCACTCGTGGCTTGAGCCGGCCGCCAGTCAGAAGCGACGCCGACAACGCACAGCACTTGGGCGCTTGCCTCTGGGCGAGAAGGGTGTGGGACGGTTCGCTGCGGACAAGCTGGGCGAGGAGATGGAACTGATCTCACGTCCACGCACTGGCGGGGATGAGGTGATGCTGCACGTCCACTGGCACCACTTCGAGGATGATGGCTACCTGGACGATATTGAGAACACCTGGGAAACCCATGAACCGCGTGAGTTTCTAGGCGCAGGCCACGGTACCATTGTTCGGGTGCGCCGACCTCGTACAACCTGGGACGCTACCCTTGTAACGCGAGTCAGGGAAAGTCTGTCCCGGCTCATCTCCCCTCATGCACACGCCCGCGATTTCTCCATTGAACTGACTTGCCCCGCGTTTCCCGAGTTAACCGGCCCTATCACGGGGACACTTCCGAGCAACGCCCCCCATCGGTTGGCTGGCCGGGTAGACACCCAGGGGCTATTGAACATAGACGATGGTACGGATGACATCGGCGCCATAGATTTGCGGCTGGTCGACCCAGCCCTCTTTATGAAAAACGGCAGTTTACGCCCGCCCGTCTGCGGTGCCTTTTCGCTGCGCCTCGATGTCTGGGATCTCGACGCGATCGGCGATAGCTCCTCCACGGCTGATCGAACGACGCGGGCTGCTTTGCGCGCCTGTAGCGGTGTGAGCATTTACCGCGATGGTTTCCGCGTAATGCCGTACGGCGAACGCGGCGACGACTGGCTTGAACTCAACCAGCGTCGCGTCAATAATCCGACCATGCGAGTCAGCAACAATCAGATTGTGGGACTCATCGAGATTACAGGGCAATACAATCAGGACTTGAGAGATCGTACCAGCCGGGAGGGGCTTCTCGACACACAGGCCTTTTTCGACCTTCGGGCGCTTGTACTTGCAGCGTTGTCCATGCTTGAACAGGCGCGCTTCGCTCGGCGCCATCCACGCGCCGCAATCTCGACGGCAATCAAAACGGCGGATGTTGAGCGGGATGGAGTGTTACAACTCCTCGCTAACGCACATGCACGGGCGCAAGACGGGCCGGGCCCGCGTACTGACCTGCAGGAAATCGAGCGTGCCTACAAGCAGGCTCTGGAGGAACAACAGGCCCGATATGATCATGTGGTGCGCCTGGCAGGCGTGGGGCTGGCGGCAGAAAAACTGACCAGGGAAGTCAACAAAACTTTAGGCGCAGTCACCATGACGCTCCGCACGCTCCTTAACCAGGCCCGGACACTTCAACAGGACAGTCCGCTCAATGGCTACCTCGCGCTGTTGCAAGAACAGTATGAGCTGCTAGACGAACAGTTGAATCTGATGGCTCCCCTGTATCGTCCCTCCGTCCGTGAGTTGGAGCAACTTGACGTGCGGGCCGTCGTCAATGACGTGGTGAGGATGCTGGATGTCGAACTGGGCGAAATGCAGGTCCATCTCGACGTCACACAGGATGCCCCGTTGACGCTCCGCATCAATCGCGGCCACCTCATGCAGGTCCTCCTGACTCTGTTCGATAACGCCCTCCACGCATTGCAAAATAGAGGTTCGGATGTCGATGCCCGAATAGGCGTGCATATCAATGCAGGCCCGCGTGACGCCGGCCTTATTGTGGCGGACAATGGGCCTGGTGTTCGCCCGGAGGCGCGTCATCTCATTTTCGCGCCTTTCTATGCAGCGCGCGCAGGCGGCCGCGGCCTCGGGTTACACGTCGCGCAGGACATCCTGGCGAGCTATAACTCCAGCATCGTTTTGCTCGAGGCCGGGACCCTGTTACCGGGGGCTAACTTTGCCATCAAGTTTGACGGCCGTCGCGTCTGCCTGTCCGCCACCCTTCCCGCCCCTTTGATCGAGGCGAATGCAACTACCCGGTAGCCGCTCTCCGCAGACCCGGTCAAAAACATGCACTCGTGTTCATTATGGGTGGAAATAGTCACACATACAACTTGATCAGCGATCTATTCGCTGTTATCCGATGCTCCCGCAGTTGCGTTCTCGACGTCAGCGTTACCGATGCTAGCCGCGTAGCCCAATCTTTCGGCCTGCTCCAGTATCTTGAGGCCGTGTTTTATCTGCTTCGGTGATGGTACCCTGCCCCGTGCGGCAAGCTGTCCGAGGCTGTGGGCCAGCCCGTGCTGCCAGGGCTGGAGATTACTGGTCTCCCGTGCCCAGCTTACCAGTTGCACCCAGGTTCCGGCCGGCACTGATTGAATACGGGTTATATCTCGGGAATCAGCGCTATCGAGGGTGATGAACGTACTGATCGGCTTCTGTACATCGCTGGGGACGGTCTCCACGAGCTCTTGCAGCAAGGAATCGGGTAGCGATAAAGCCAGAGCCTGGATTTTCTTCCAGCAGTCCTCTCGCTTGCACCACTCAGTCACGTTCCCTCCGTTCGGCGGGTTGACTATCACGCCATGTACATGTGTTGCGACAGCGGCAATGGCTTCCTGGAGGGCAAGCGTCAAATCCTGCTCCCGCCAGATCCTGTCCAGGTCGATGTGCTGCGCGGTTCGATATGCGAGGTAGGCGAGCGTGTAGGTAACAATGTTAGCGCGGTAGCCGCCGAACCGCTGCCCCTGCACGATTCGCTCCGCCTTCCGGAACAGGATCGCCCTTGCTATGAGGCGCTGGAAATCCACTTCGTCTATGTCCATGCGGCCACGTTCCGCCAGGCGCACAGTAAACTCGCCGAAGTTCTTCTGGGCTCCACGGCTCACCAAATGGGGTAGTTGGACCCAGGTGTTCTCGAACTTCGCAAGATCGGTCTTGGTAAAGAGTTGCTCCGGTGGATTGACCATGGCAAAGATGCGCTTCCGTGCCGCGGTCGTCTCGCGCGCCTTCGCATCGAGGTACTGGCCCCGAGCTCGCTCGTAGAACCAGTGCGTCTGCCGTTGCGTCCCGTCCACAGCGGGCGCCCATACACGACGTGATAGCTCCTCGATGACGACATGAAATGGATCGTTGGCCGAAAAGTCAGCCTCGCTGATCTTGTTCTGGCTGTTTGCATAGCGCGAAATTAGAGGCACGATCTCATCGATCTGCTCGCTGTCGACCACCGATAGCTTCATCTGGACATAGACATGCTCGACGTTCGCCCTATCCCGATTAACAGCCTGGTAAATCGACGCAGTGGTCTGGCCTCCGTTGACTATTTGTAAGTCGCGCACACGGCGGATCGCCAGTCGCCCATCTGGCAGAGTCGTGAACTCAACATCTTCGGCGGTAGCGGAGATCCCGTTATTGTAGGCGAAGAAGCGATGCGGCTCGATCAGAATAGTGTCCCGTATTCCCTTATTGACGGAGCCTCTGACTTGCAGGAAGGAACGGACGTTGCGCTCAAGCAGACGCGGCCCATACTCGTCGTAGAGTTTGTACAGCACATCGCCGGGAACGACGGCGAGACATGCCGTGTAATCGGACTCGCCCGATGGCATGGCCAGGCACGGAATCGCCCGACCGTATTGCGACTCGAAGTCTATCTCGATTGGTTCTCGCTGCCGGCCCGAACTGATACAGCGGTAGGTCCGCCTGAGATCCCAGATATGGTAGGAGAACGTCACATCACCGAGAAGATCGTTGTTCTTTCTTTCAATCGTCGTCAGACCGTCAGTGAACAGGAACATGCGCACGCGGCGCAACTCCGTCCGCATACTGTAAATCACGAGAGCAGTGTCGAACGCGCACGATGGCTCTTCCAGGTTCCGGTGATAGCCGTTCAGGGACTGCTGAAAAAAGCCCGTAAGCCGGCGGAAGGCCGTTTCCACTTCCTCGCGGGAAACAGTCCTCGGTAGGATATCCTGCGTATAGATTGAAACTAACAGGTCCAGACAGTCCCGATCCTCGTTCACGCTGTACCCATCGATCCTGATCCCGCGGGCCCTATGATAGCACACGTCACCGTCACTCAGGTCTCCTGCCTCCGTCAGGATCCCGATCATGTGACGGGTGTATTCCTGCTCCCGAAGTGACACGTCCTCGTCGATCTGTCCACCACTCTCGCAACGGCCGATCACCTCCTGTTTGAGGTCGGCGGCGTACTGCAATAGATCCACATCGTCGTTCACAGGAAGCTCCAGTCACAGCGTGGTTGTCCCAATGAACATAGGTTGGAGCCACCCTGTACGGTCACTACAGAGAGCTGCTGGAGAAGAACTGTGTGAGGCCCAATAATCGCTGCCGAACTGGGTGTCATAGGCCGAACCCCTGGAAGAAACCGGGCATTTGCGTGTTTGGTTCCCCGACGACCACGCTCCGATCCAGGAATCTGTTGAATTCCTCGCACGCAGTTTCAGGGACAAGCGCGCAGTTGTGACAGGCGGCGAGGTTGCAAGAGTCCGGCCCCTGACCACCACCTGCACCGATTTCCATACAGACCGGATCGGTGGAACACCATAGCGCGCCTTCCAGCGCCCGTCGTATGACCGGTTCGAGGTTGCCCGGTTTGCCCATGCGCACCAGCCCGCCCATCGTGCCCTCGGCATCACCAGCCGCTGTGTAGATGAGCACGCCCGCCATCGAGAAGTCGGGATGGTCCGACACATAGAGGCGCTCCCGTAGTGCAGAGGAACTGTACCCGCACTCAAAGGTGAGTCGATTCATCACCAGATGGGCGAAGGTGTGTATCAGGATGAAACGCGGACTCAGATGCCGGTTGCGCAGCCGCCTGTTCTGCTGCAATTGCCGGTATCGACCGAGCAGAGGGCGCACACGGGCGATCACATCGGCACGCGCCTCCCACGGCTTGAGCAGGTCCTCCCGCAACTGAAGGAAGATACCCTCCCCGTATACAACGTAGGCCGGCAACCAGTTAGCCTCGTCGGTCGGTACATGACGCCACAGGAGTGCCTTGCGCTGTTCCAGCGTCTGCTGCTCATTCTCCGGATAGACTCGTGTGAAGCCGGCGAGGACGCGCGTCTCCCGCAGTTTGTTGATCAACATTGGATTGCGGAAGTGGCGAGCGACATCCACCTCGTATCCTTTTACCGGCTCCTCACGGATCATGAGCTGTTCGTCGTCGCGTGGACGGCACAGCACCGCGAACTCGGCACGTCGGAAGGCAGTCTCCTCATCCTCATCGTCAAGCGTGCTATTGTGATCTATCGAAGGTTCCGCGTCGATCGACTCACCGCCGACGATTCGCAGCGCCGTTTCGATCTGCGCATCCGTGAAGTCTTCGAGCGGCTTCCTGTAGTGATGACGCAGAAGTTCGGGTTTGACCTGATCGGTGAGGCTGGACAGCATCCTCAACCCGGTTGCGATGGGAGGTCCCTCCAGCAACTCGACCAGCCTCTGCATCTCGGCACCATGGCCGCGCGGCAGATAGATGGCACTCCGCACCTGGGCGAAATAGACGTTGCTCGCGCTACGCAGGGTACCACGGAGCGGGCGCGCGCAGTGCCCGACCTCGTCCGTCCCCAGCCATGGCGTACATCCCTGGCAGGGGAAAGGCGTTCCGCTGCTATCGAGCTGGCTGCTCAACGTTGTGTCGGCGTCGTCCGCACCCGCGCCCATTATCCCGCCCAGTGTCCGCTGCGCACCGCACGCACATCTGATCTGCTCTCCGGCAAGAGAGGCTCCGCCTGTGGCGACGAGGAAGAGCGGCGCGTCGCAAGTTGGCTTGGCGGATCGATGGACCCATTCGCGCCACGGGAAATCCTGGATGTGCCCCTGGTCACACATGGCGATGAAGCGAACCTGGAAGAGAAACGAGCGTCGTTTCTTCTGCTGGCAATCCTGGCACCGAGGGCGGTCGCGCTCTACGAGCGGGCGCTGATACAGGCGCCCGCATGACGGGCAGAAATGCCACTGGAGGAAGCGCAGGAAGGGCACCGTCAGCCCAGTATTGGGCACATCCCCGAACTGCCACCCTCTGCGGTGATCAGGCGGCAGGCAGAAGTAGTCCACGTCCAGCAGACGCTGCAGCCGCCATTCCTCGACCACGAACTCGTCGCGGTCGACCGCACCCTTGCCACTGGTCTCCTTCTCGAACCAATGATCGAGGCCAGCCGAGATCAGAGATGTCCCGTTACGGGTCACGGTCAGCCCGCCGACGCCGAATGGGGCAATCATCTGGGCGCGACGAACCGGTCCACTAGGCATGATCGCCGTCCTCTCTCATGTAAAGCTGGGTGATCTGAGCCTCGCACTCGGCGTCCACATCGCGCATGGACATTGGCGTGGCCCACGAGATGGGTAGCCAATCTGGGTCTACATGAGCGCCGGCCTGTCTCAGGAGCGGGGCATCCTTATCCTTTCCACTACCCCAGCTATCCCAGCGCGTCCGCTCCCATCGCTTCCACTGGTCGTCGCGCCTGGCGAAGACGCGCTCGAAGTTGTCGACCTCGGCGGCGTCGACCGTATGCACGCGGTGGTGTAGCACTTGCCGGAGCTGCTCGATCAACGCCGCCGGGTACGGATAGGGGTTCTCCGCCACCTGGTGATCCCCGGCCTGCCGCGCGTACGCGGCCATCACGGCATGCAGCGCGCGGTCGACCGCTGGAGGTGAGAACGGCGTCACACTCGTCGGCTCAACCTGCGCGTACAGACGTTCGTGGTAGCTGCGGAAACGCTCGAAGTGCGAACGATCCCGCGGTTTGGAGGCGCTATAGATCGTGACGACCAGCCCTGGACGCTCCCACCAGCGTCGTCCCACGCGTCCGGTGACCTGGATATACTGGGAGGTCGTCTTGGGTTGCCCCACCACGCCCATCAGAGACAGGCGATCGATGTCGATGCCGACCTCGATGATGTTGGACGCGAGGCAGACATCTATCGGACGCTGGCTGGCAGCATCTGTGCAACTCACCTCGAGGGAACTGATCGCCTCGGGCACCTCGCTGCTGCGGAGGCGTCCGGTCAACTCCAGGTAGTTCCATGGGTGCCGCATCCCAGACGAGTCGCGGCCCAGGCGGTTGCGTATAACCCTGAGGTAGTCTGGGATGTCGGACTGGAACAGGGAGACAGCGCCGCCCAGTTCCCTCAAGCTGTTGTAGAACAGGAGGAGCGTCCACCACGGGTCCTGATGCTCGGGGGACGGCAGCAGCGCCGGAGCCTGGAGCAGGGTCGCGAACGAGCGTACCTGCGCCGTCTGCACCGAGCCCAGACCCGGAGCATGCACGCCAACGTACATCCGTCCGTGCTCCCGTGTGCCGTCGGGACGACGTGCGTGACGGGCAAAGAAGGAGTCGCCGGCGTCGAGTCCGGGTGGCGGGAACAGGGCAACGACCTCGCGCGCATAGAGCGCCCGGATCTGATCAACATAGCGGCGGATCGTCGCCGTGGAGCTTATAATCTTGGCCGCCACGGGTGACACGCCCCGCCGATCGGTGCATAACTCGTCGACGAGCGTTTCGTAGAGGCCGACCATCGAGCCCAGGGGGCCCGAGATCAGATGCAATTCGTCCTGTATGATCAGGCCTGGCGGGGACGACTGGCGTGTCCCGTCGGGGAGAAGGCCGAAAATGGCGCGCGCATCGGGTCGCCAGGCCAGCATGGCAAACTTATCGACGGTGCCGATGACAATCGACGGTCGTTGCTGGTAGATGTCCTCGTCGATCACATAGATCGGGAGTCCATCGCCAAACATGCAATGCTGCGGATCGCTGCACCTGAGTACAACCGTATTGCCCTGCTGGAAATAGCCCACGACACGAGGCGCATACTTATCAGTTTTGCCCTTGCTCTCCAACGGGCCCATCTGGGCGCCACACCAGGGGCAGCGGCTCAGGAGAAATTTGTTTTGCGTGGCATATCCAGTCCCGGACTGCAACTCTTTGAGTGATTGAAGCGCCTGTGTCCGCGTGTTCGGCGTGGTCTCGCCGCCAAGCCAGATACCGATCGAGTATTCCTCCTCGCCAAGCTCGGCGCGGTTCGCGCGCCGCAGGCTTTCCATGGCACAGATCAGGCCGCAGGCACGCTGGAACTGTTGCGCCGTCAGCAGACGGAGGGTATATCTCATCAGCACATGGACCCCGCTGTCTGCAGGGTCAAGAAGCCGCCGCATGAACAGGGTGAATGCGGTGAGTCCGAGATATGCCTCCGTCTTGCCGCCACCCGTCGGGAACCAGATCAACTCGACCGTGTCTCTGTCCGGTGCGTTTCCCTCAACGGACGACTGCACAGTCATCAGCAGGAAGGCAACCTGAAACGCGCGCCAGCGGCCACGCCCCCCTCCAACACCGCGCGGGTCCGGATCAGCGTAGGGCTCCGAGAAAGCAAGGTGGCGCGTGACGGCATCATAGTGTACCCTGCGAGGCTCCCGGCGTGTCCGCATCTGCTGGAGCAGGATGGCGTGATTGGCAAGCTGGAAGGCGCGTAACGCGCGGCTATCCCGTCTGAGATACTCGAGACCATTCTTCATCCGGGCGACGCAACGCCTGCATTCGTCGAGGTGCCTCCTCGCGGCCGGCTGATAGCGGTCAGCCAGCGTCGCAACCTCCAGGCGCCTCTCCTCAATCCAGGTCTCATAGAGGGCCACCACCTCGGTCAGGGCCTCGAAGCCGTCATCGCTGGGGATCAGGCCGGCCAGCTGGGCCATGGGTACCTCGATACGTGTACCGTCCGCTCGCTTAATATCGGGCGTGATGCTTGGCGTTTCGCACGTGGGTAGACACTCGGCCCTGACTGCGAACGCCCGTCCCGTATCCGGCCTCAGCTCCCAATCTGCAGCACATCCATGTCCCACAGCAAAGGTCTCGGCATCCCGGTACAGTAGCGCCAGCGACTCCTCTTCCGGATCCAGCCGGTCGGCCGGTGCCTCGGGATAGGGCAGAACCTGTGGCTGGCCGTCGGGCGCGAGAACGGACACCCTGAAGGATGTCTGGAACAGGCCGTACTCGTTGGTCGAGCCTGCCCCCGTCTGACGGTTGACCAGACACACCGTCAGCAGCCGCACCCGATCATTGCCACGAGGATCACTATGGGGACGCGAGAACACCTCGACGCGCAGGTCCAGCCCCTCAACGTTCTGCGGCTGCACTTGCACTGGGGCGACCTTCGTCCTGCGCGGCGAGTGGAGGTCCGCCGCCGCGAACTCGGCCCTGATCGACACAGGCTCGCGCAACCACCACTGACGCTCTTTCTTCTCGACTAGCACGCTACGGGATCGGTATCGTCCCCCGGTCACCTCGACCACAAGCACGGCATCATCCGGGACTTCGGCGAGGAAACTGACACCCATGCTGCTGGGTCTGTAGGCGTTCGAGGTCGAGAGATCGAAGTCGTCGGACTCGGTATCGACATCCGCGGCGAAACCGCCACGATCTGCCCGGTCCTCCAGCTTCTCGAGAGTCGTCCGGGCACGTTCCACCAGCGCCGCAGTGATGGAATTATCGACCGGCCTGTCATCGGCCTCCGGTACCGGGTCCCTATCCTGATCCACGGCCACTGTCTGCATCGGGTACAGTACTCCAATCCCGTAGCGTTGGGACGGCGGATCCCGCTGGAGGATTTCCTCTCCCGAGCCTTTCTGGCGCCACGGCCCATAGGACAACTTCGCGTCGTCGAAAGAGAGCGCCGCGCTGCAATCGATCTCCTGTCCCTGGGGAGATGGCCCGACCAACTCCTCGCGCAACTGATGCACAATCAGTGTCCTGTCCTTTGCGTGGTCTGGCACGATCAGTCCTCCCATCATGTCTTCTGATAGATAAGTCGCGCGATCAACTCCTGTCGTACCGATTCATGGGCCAGGATGACAAGCCGGTGCAAAGCACGCGTGATGGCAACATAGAACAGGGACAGGGCCGCGGGATCAGCGACGTGATCGATGTCGGTCACCACCACGGCGGCCGCCTCCAGACCTTTGAACGCATGGATAGTGCAGTATCCTATCTGCCCGTCGCGTCGCGTGTCCAGTGGGTGCAACCTCTCCTTCCAGGGCGGTGTCTCCAGCCTGGTCGCCACGCATGCTGTGTCCCTGTGCGTCGAGAGGACAGCAACATCCGTCCCTCTGAACCCATCGGCATACAGATCCTCCAGCGCCTGTACCAGCAGACGCTGTTGTCCGGCCTCATCTGAGTAGTAGTATAATACGGGCTCCGCCCTGTCGTCAGGCCTCAGGATACGCGCGTAGTTCGGCTCCAGACCGCCAAGCAGATGTACGAGGGCTGCGATGCGCGGGGTATTGCGGCAGTTGATCCAGAGGTTATAGACCATCGGGGCATGGCCACAGCGTGTTTCGAGGATCTGCTCGAGCGGTAATCCTGACACAGTGTATATGGCCTGCCTCTCGAAGTCGCCGAACAGGCGCCACCTGCCCGAGGACAGGCCGCCCCTCAAACTCAGGTCGAGGAAGTCGAGGTAATTGTCCTTCAGGACATCTTGTCCCTCATCGATCACGACTTCGTCGAAAACATGTCGCTCGTCGGGAGACTCGAGTAATCGCTCGATGGCGCGGTCGGGTAGCGCCTCCGCCCAGAACGAGTGGTCCCCCGCCTGCGGGGCAATGCTGGCCACGTCAAGCATGTGCCCGTGGAGCGTGCGGGTGACAACGTGAGGCTTCAGCGGCGCCATTTGCTCCTCAAGCCATCTCCCAAGCAGGCGATTGTAGCAAACGAGCAGCACGCGCCGGCCAGCTGCGGCGGAACGTCGGGCAGCCTCCATCGCGAGCACGGTCTTGCCCGTCCCGGCGGGACCGACGAATACGACGCGCGAATTCACTTGCATCGCATCGAGGGCCATGTATTGCTCCTCAGTGTACTGCCTGACCTCCTCATCGCGCCGCCTCGCCTGCATTTTCGGACTCTCGAACATCTCGAAGTGGGGGCGCAGCGTTTCCGCGATAGCCAGGCACTGCTCGGGCGCGGGCTCACGCGAGGTAGGTTGAAACCAGGACGCTCCCGGCCGACCCGAGAGGAAAGCTCGCGCGTTGTCCAGCACGCCCGCCAGCAGGAGGCCGATCGGCCGGCTGTGAAAAGCACGGCCATCAACAACTTGCCAGGGATGCCACTCTTCGGACTGGACATCGAAGGGAACGTTAGTGAAGACGACAACCGACCAGAAGAGAACGCGTGAGAGATCGCTCCTGTGATCGGTCAGATAGCCACGGATACTGTGCATGGCCTCGGATGCCTGGCGGAACGGACTGCGTGTTTCGGGGCTGACGTCGCGGCCGTAGTACCACAGGCCATCCTGGCAGCGTATGTGGGCGTGCGCCTTGACCTCGACGCAGAGGACGCCTTTCTCGGGCACGATCACGACGAAGTCCGCCTCGCCCGATATATTCCTCACATGGCGCGCTACATCGAGCGAGTGCAGGACCGTCCAGTTCTGTGTGTCTGGGTCGTCGCGGAGGCGACGAAAGAGTTCGCGCTCACCAGGACTCCGGCATCCGGGGTCGATCAGGGGCGGGATCATGCGCGCCACAGGCCACCCCTGACCGTGAACGGATGACCGGGCTGTGACGACGCGACCATGAAACGTTCTGGGGAGACATCTTCGACGCGGAAAGCCGTGAGACTACCGCCCCCCGCCTCATCAAGGGTAAAAGTCATCGTACCCTGTCGTTCGAGATCGCGCAGGTCCGCCTCGGCGACCTGAGCGAGCAACAGCTGGCGTATCCTCTGACCAGCCTGGATATGGGCGTGACGTATCGCTTGCATCAACTCGCCGTACTCGCTCACGTGCCCTTGGAGCCCGATAGTCCGCAGTATGCCGGCAAAATCGCCGTCGTCTGCTGGCCGGATGGTTCGAGGCGACATCCAGTTGCGTACGTTCAGTTCGCTGGCATGGGCGGCTCCTGATTGGCGAAGTTCATTGACCACGGTTGCCAGGCCCTTGCCTCGCACACGATGACGGAGCAAAACCTTCCAATGTTTCTGTGCCTCGCGTGCGGGTAATGAGGTCGCGCCCATGATCCGATCTGCCACGGGTACGATGTAATCGCCGCCGCTCTCGGTGCGCAGGAGCACGAACATTCCCGGTTCGATAGTGCCCACGCGCCTCTTTTGCAGCCGGGCATCGCCCTCCTCGTACAGGTCGATCACCAGCGCTGACGATTGGTCATCGTCATCCAGATACACAGCCCGGTGCGTGCTCAACAGAAACAGGCGCGCCTCCACCCTGTCGACGGTCTGGTCATCGCCAGCCGTGGCGCTTGGCGTCGATATGGATGCCCAGTCAGTGCGAGGCAAAATCTCGCCTGCGTCGAGCCCCGAACCATCGCCATCGATATCATCCTCAGCTTCTCTGCCATGCTGCACGACACGGGCTGGGTAGAGATGATGCGATGTCCCGACCTCGCGCGATCCGGCAAAAGCGGGCGTGGGAACATGCTCATCCCGAATCCAGCTGTACTGGATCAGATCGACCTCGGCGGCGCGAGCTGCGGTGAAGACGTGGTCAGGGAACCAGCGCGCCGGCCCGACGACGATCAGATCGCGGTAGCAGAGGCTGTCGCGCAAGTCAGAGGGGCTGACGGCGTTTAAGGCTTTGAGTTCACTCACAAGCGCCAGGACACTCTCGACGGCTGGCAGCAGACGCGGCTCTCTGATCAACAGTGCAGTGTTCCTGGCCATATTGCCTGTCACCATCCGCATTCGCTCGAGGACACCGAGCATGGGATTGTCCTTTGAAGTCACCAGACTGTTGAGGCTATCGAGCAGCGTGTGCGCTGTTGTGGCATGAATCGGGTAAACCGAGGCGCAATGCCTGACATGTGCCTGGAGGAGAGTTAATTGCTCAACCCCGGCAACGGCCGGGTGGTCAAATGGGAGCGGTGCGGCTGAAACATCGAATCGGTAACGTCGCAGGCTGCGCAACCAAGGAGCCCAGTAGTCATCGGTCGCTAACTCGCCAAGATTGCGCTCGAACCTGGAGAGTGCGAGACAGAAGTGTCGGAATAACGGGTGCCATACGATGTGCAGCTTCGTGCCATGGTGGGCAGAGCACCGGTACACGGTGTCGGCTTGAGCGAAAGACGTGTGCTTCATGAACGACTCTTCTGAAAGGCGACCATCTCGATGCCGTCCGGAACCACACCGATGTCCAGATTAACGTCGGTGACGGCTTCGGTGACATACTCCTGATTAAGGGTATCAACCGCGCTCTGGAAGCCACGCTCGGTGCGGTCGAGGACGAGAATGCGATTCGGCAGGGGCCATGCGTGGTGGTGTTTCAGGAAAGGCATCGCCCCATCGAAGATAACTACCGGAGTATCCATACCATCGTTCGTCCCGGTGCTCTCGATGGATAACACGCTGGAGCGATATGTTGACATGGCGCTCGAGAACTCACGCACACGCAGAACATCCTGCAACGTACCTTCGGCAAACGTCGCCGGTCCAGCCTTGCTGGCAAACTGCACCCCATCAATTTCGTTGCGCAACGCGTTTACTCGGCCCAGTATTACGCAGTCGAGAATCGACCTCCGCACAAATTCATTCACGTCTCGACCTTTCAGCAGCGGAGTGACAAACGGGATATTGCCGGTCACCGCCCGCCCGCTGGCGTATTTGGGAAGCGTTTCGTTCTTGGAGGAAGCAACTGCGACATCGCGAAGTTGGTGCAACGGAATATAGCGCGTCTCTCCACCGGTGGTTGCAACTTGCACGACGAAGTAACGTATGTTGCCCTCAGTCGCCCATGTCTTGAAAACACCCCTGTATTTCTTGGCGCCGCGAAAATAGGTGACAGGCGTGCCTGGCTTGAGCGCGGAGAGTCGGGCGATGTGCTCTTCCAGAGAAGATTGTTCACTAGTCATGGTCGGCTTGGCGACAGCTACCCCAATACCTATAAGAGCAGCTGCATAGGAACGGATTGGTACAGTAACACCCACAGTGATACTTCCATGGTGCTCCGCAACTGACTGGCCCAGACGAACAAAAAACTGGCCCCAGCCTGGCAACGGAACGAAACGACTACTGTCAGCGTAATACAGCGGAATATCGACCGTCATGCAAGGTGAATTGTCCAGTCTCGCCATCGACATCTTGCTACCGGACGAGAGATCACCAGAATCAGAGTAGTCAAGCACTAACCGTACTCCCATCTCTTGTACACACCATACACGCATTGCGATCATACTACCACTACAGGGTGGGAGATAATAGGATATTGTGCCGGGGCCATTTAGTTCTCGACCTCATGTGGTTGTAGCTGAGGGCAATTCTCACTCCCGACGGCGGGAGAGGGGATAAGGCCTGTCGTTGCTTATCGGATGCGGGGACCGAAGGGCAGACGCCGCGCGCCGTTCTCCGTTACTTGTCCTACCCCGGACCCGTTCCACATGCTGAACTCCGCCGCCCGCGCCCGGCGGACGACGAGGAGGTAATGTAGGCGTCGTGCCGAAGTTCACCGCGGCCATCAACCCGCTACGCAGCCCCGGCGTCTACGGGGCGCATCCGTATCGTCGTATCGTCCTCGCCGCTTGACATCCCGGCGAGAGAAGCCTACCTTATGCACAGTACCTCATTACCCACGCGATCGACCGCACGGCGCGCCGGGGCGGCGCCGGCCTCTCGACCGGCCACGGGATGCTGGTATCGTATCGACAGAGTTGGGGAAGGACGGTTGCGATGATGCGAATGGTTGCGCGCTGGGGCGCGGCGCTTGTTTTGATGTCGGCTCTGATGGTCGGCGCCGGCCAGGGGGCGGGCGTGGCGCGCACGGCGCGCGCCGCGCGCGTCGCCAGCCTTGGCTATGCCGCGCCGGTCAACCTGGCGCACCTGGATTTCCTGCACGCGACGGTCCCCTATACGACCGCGATCCCCGGCCACGCCACGACCGATCTCGGAACGCCGCTCGATGCGTGGTGGGTCTACGCCAACTACAACGCGGCCGATGGCAGCTATACCCGCACCGGCGGCGGCGACTATCACCCGCTCACCAACACCTACGGGCAGGGCGCCTTCGACACCGACGACGTGGCGCGCGCGGCCGTAGCCTATCTGACGCACTACCGCTACTATGGCGACGACCACAGCCTGCAGGCGGCGCGCGGCGCCTTGCGCTTCGTCATGTACATGCAGACGACAAGCGGACCCAACGCGGGCAACTTTGTGCTGTGGATGCAGCCCGATGGCACGCTCAACCCGACGCCGACGCCGCCCGACGCGCCCAACCCATCCGACGCCGGCGCGTCGTTCTGGCTGGCGCGCTCCCTGTGGGCGCTGGGCGAGGGCTACGCGACCTTCAAGACGGCTGATCCGGCCTTCGCCACCGTGCTCGCCGTGCGCATGGACCTTGCGATGGGCGCGCTCGACGGCGAGGCGGTCGGGCCGCACTACGGACAGTACGCGACGCTGCACGGCTATCAGACACCCACATGGCTGATCGGCGATGGCGCTGACGCCTCGTCGGAGGCGCTGCTCGGCCTTGCCGCCTATGATGGCGCGACGGGCAGCGCCGAGGCCGGCAAGCTGGCGACGGAGCTGGGGACCGGCATCGCGGGATATCAGTTCGGCAGCCCGCGGGACTGGCCGTGGCAGGCGCTGTTGCCGTGGGCGAGGTCGGTGAGCGACTGGCACGCCTATGCCGCGCATATGGCGGACAGCCTCGCGGCGGCCGGGTCGCTGCTGGGACGGCGCGACTGGGTCGCGGCGGCCGAGCGCGACGCCAACCTCTTCGAGACGCACCAGCTGATCGCGTTCGGCCCCGTCAACGGGCTGCTGCCCGCGCTCGACGACGCGACGCAACTCGCCTACGGGGCCGAGACGACGACGGACGGCCTGCTCGCCGTGGGTCGGGCCAGCGGCAAGCGGGTCTACCGCCAGTTGGCCGGCCTCGCCGCCGCGTGGTTCTTCGGCAATAACGCGGCCGGCGCGGCCATGTATCAGCCCGACAGTGGCGTTGTCTACGACGGTATCAACGGCGACGGCACGCTTAACCGCAACTCGGGGGCCGAGTCGACCATCGAGGGGTTGTTGGCGCTGATGAACGCGGTCAACGATCCTATCGCCAGCGCCTCCCTCGCCTACAGCCACGTCGACCGGCAAGACGCGGCGGCCAAGGTGGAGGCCGAAGCGGGCGCGCTGGCCGGCGGCGCCGCGGTCGTCAAGCCGGCCTCGGCCTGGACGGGCGAGGCGTTGTGGAGCGGCGGCGCGTACGTCGACCTCCCCGTGGGCGCGAGCGACACCGTCGCCGTGACCGCCCCGGTACGCGGGCGCTACCTTGTCTCTATTGTCTTCGACAAGCAACAGGCGCCGGCGGGGGCGGTCGGCGTCACCGTCGGGGTGGATGGCGGCGCGGCGGGGACGGACGACGAGGGCGGCGCGGGCGCGCAGGGCGTGTCGCCCAACCCCGATCTGCTATGGATCGACAATGTGACCGTGCCGCAACCCCTGGAGGCCGGCGCGCATACGGTCACTCTGACCGGCCTGGGCGCGACGCACGCCCGGATCGACGCGGTGCTGCTGCAACCGGCCGTCGAGGATAAGGTGCTCGACGACGGCGCCGGCGGCACGCTCGCCTTATACAAGAGCTTCTCCGACATACCGGTCGGCGACGATGTGCCCATTGCCGCGGGCGTGGACCGGTGGGTCGTGTCCGTCTACCGCGGCGACGGGCGCCTCGTCCTGGCGTACCCGGCGTCCGCGACCTACCTTCACACCATCCTGGTCCTGCCCTATGGCTACACGATCGTGAGGGGGCACGCTGGCTGAACGTCAACAGGTCAGCGCTATCTCTGGCGGGGCACGCGCCACATCGTTAGCGCATCGTATCGAAATCGAAGCAGGCCAGCGCCATGCCCCCTACCGTCACCGCCTCATCAATGGCGCTGGTCTGTCCTGTCCTCTCTCACGATGCGACCATGGTCACTCCCTCGGCTTCTTGCAGGCTCCTGGCACGGGGCAGTGACTACTTGATGGACGAACACGGATTGCAGCAAAAGGATCCGGCGCCGCTCTCCGATACTCCATCCATCGGGTCCGAGGCGCCCTCCGGCAAGCACCACATCATAGGAGACGTTTGTTCGCCGAGATCACGACTCGAAGCCGCCGAGAGCGCCCTTGCTAAAGCTCGCCGCCCCCTGACTGACGGCGACGACGGATTGGGAGAAGACTCCGAAGGCCTGGCGAATCTCCGACGCGCTGTTGCCGGGTGTGAGAATCCAGCGATCGTCGATGCCCATGTCCCGAAAGACCATGCGGAAGTCGGCGCCTCCGTCATCGACGCCCATGGCCGCCACGATGTGCGTTTCAGCCAGCGTCATGTCGCGCACCAGCGCGGCCACGTCGCACGCGCGGTGGCGCCGCGAGTGCATGTCGGCGCCGTCGGTAATGATGAGGGTGACGGTGCGCGCCGGTACGCCGCTCCCGGCGAACTCCTGCGCCTTGGCCAGCACCGTGCCGAGGACGACCATGGCCGCGTCGTACAGGGGCGTGCCTCCACTTGGCTGGTAGTTGTGGGTGTCCATCTGGCGCGCGCCGTCGAGCAACGTGTACGGGTAGAGCACCTCGCCGTTGAGGTAGCGCGCGTGCGCCAGGACATCGTCGCGCTGCCTGGCCCCGCGCACGGCGTCCAGGACGAGGTTGTGGCCCGCGCGCACGGCGGCCGCGTTGCCCGCGGCGTCGATTGAGCCCGAGTCGTCGATCAATTGGGTCAGCAAGACGACCTCGCTGCATAGCACGTCCTCGACGTCGATGCCGAGTGCGGCCTGAATCTGAGCGCCGAGGTCGACCGTGGCCAGCGCCTGCGCCGACGCGGCCGAGAGCAGCCCATCGTCCTGGGCCTGCTGGATCAGATGGTGAGCGGTCGTGCTGGTCATGGGGAAAGCTCCTTTCACGACTAATGCCTGGTCACGTCCGGCCAGGACGCGATGGGATCGGTCGAGCGGACCACGTGCATGCCGGCCTGGCGGAAGCGGTCGAGCGAGCGGTCGGCCTGCGGGGTGAAGTCGGCCAGCACGGCGCCCGCGCCGTCGCGCACGACGACGGAGCTCATGCAGTCCTCCAGCAGGTAGACCTTGCGGGCGAGGGCGGGGTCCTGGGCCACGATCTCGTCGAGCAGGTCGTCGATCGAGCTCTTGACGCAGTGGCTGGCGGCCTGACCCCCGATGATGACGGCGTCGGAGGTCAGCAGCGTCTTGACAAAGTTCGTGTTCTTCTGCGCCAGCGGATGGCCGTCGAAGCGCATCAGCACCTCGGGCCGCAGCACGCTGTAGTTCTCGGTCAGCGGATTGCCGCCCTTGACCTCGGCCCACGACTGCGACCCGCGCACGAAGGAGTGGAACAGGCGCGCCTCGTGGATGACCCCGGCCAGCGCGTGTCCGGCCCCGCCTAGCAGGCAGTGCAGCGGCCACAGGTACAATTCATACTTCCCGGCGCGCTCCAACTCGCGGCAGTAGAACGCGACCTGCCTGGCCAGCCACGCGTAGTTGCCATTGCAGAGGAACCAGGCGGCCATCGGCGTAGGCCGCACGCGCCCGGCGTCGATGGCCTCGGTCGTGATCGTGGTGTGGGCGGGGACGGGCCGGTCGTCCGCATCGACCCAGAACGACGAGAAGAAGATCTGGTGGCTAAAGTGCGTGTCCAGGGTCGTGGTGATGCGGGTGATACTGCCCATCTCGCGGTAGATGAAGGAGGCCAGGCGCGCGTTGTCGTCCATGGCCCCGGCGCCGCTGTGGCCGCCAACGTAGAGCGAGCCCTCGGGGAAGCAGAAGTCCTTCTGTGCGTCGATGATCAGCAGGTGGACGTTGTGGACGTCGGACCCTGCCGGCGCGATGCCGTGGGCCTGGCGCCAGTCCCGCGCGGCGGCGAACAGCGCCGTCTCATCGGGCGCGTAGCCCCAGGCGCGGGCGTGGTCCGGGTTATAGTGGGGCGGCAGAGGTAGCCCTGTCGCTGATCGTGGCATTGCCGGTCTGCTTACCATCGTCGTCAACCTCCCCTTGGTCGGTGTATCGGCGGCCTCACGGACCTCCACGGCTTCATATCCGCTCCCGGCCCGCCCGCCTTTCAATACTAATATACTCCGCTTTAGTATAATTTGCAAGAGGCGAGGACCGTCGTGCTATACTACCCGCAAGCAGCCAGCCGGGGCTCCCCGCGCTCCCCGGCCCTAGTATCGGTTGCTGCTGCGAAATGGCCTCCGTTATGGCAGAAGTCTACTAGATACAGCGAGATTCGTGCGTTAGAACACCGTATCTAGTGGGTGCTACGATGCTCGCATTCAAATCGCAGCGGCAACTAATACTAGGAGATACACCAGCGTCAGAGGAGTCACTACTCGTCGGAGGTGTGGTGCGGATGCGCGTGCGACCAAGCCGCCCAGTGGCGTGCATCGAGTACGGTGAAAACGACCACCACCAGGACGAGGCCGCCAAGCATGACCAATGGAGGCAGGCGTTCGCCGAACAGGGCGAGGGTCGCGACGCAGGCCGCGAACCCGGCGTAGCGGGCGTAGACCACGGGCTCGAGGCCATGGCCCAGACTGACCAGCTTGAGGCCCAGCGCGGCGGCGAGCCACAGCAGCACGCCCCCTCCGATGACCAGGCATGTCACCACAGGCAACGCCGGCCGCGCCGCGGCGGCGATGGCGCTCGAGAGGCCCACGCCGCTGAGCGTCAGCCCGACGACGATGGGCAGGTGCAGATAGATGTACGGCTGCCCCGAGCCGAGGCGCGCGGCGAACGCGGAGACCTCGACAAAGGTGAAATACACCCACCAGACGCAGGCCGCGAGGGCGAACGCCAGCACGGCCGCCACGAGCGCAGCGCCCTCGATCCGGCCCGTGGAGACGCCGCCGAGGCTGCCGACGACCACGGCGATGAGCTCGCCCAGCACGATGACGGTGAACAGCGCGAGGCGCTCCGGCAGGTGTGAGGTGTCGACCGGGGCGCGCTGCAGGATGGACCGTATGAGCCAGGGCGCGACGAGCTCCACGGCCATGCCCGCGGCCCACAGCGCGTAGCGGGTTGGGGGCGGCGCCAGGATGGAGACCGTCCACAGCACGGCCCCGCAGCCGAAGGCGGCGAGGTAGCGGCGGATGATGGGGCGCGCCTCGACGGCGTGACGGTAGGCGCGCCCATAGAGCAGCAGCAAGCAGCCACGCGCGCCCACGTAGGCGACGGCGAAGCCGGCCGACGCGCCCTCGAAGGCGCGCGGGATCGTGACCGCCATGGCCGCGGCCGCCAGCATGATACCGAAGGTCAGCAGGCGCTGGGGCACGTCGTCGGTGTCGAAGCGCGTGTCGTACACGGTGTGCCCTAGCCAGGACCACCACAAAGGGACGAACAGAGCCAGAAAGCGCAGTACCCCGCCCGCCGAGAGGTCGGCCTCCAGCCGGCTGCCCAGGGCGCCCACGGCGACGGCGAAGACGAGGTCGTAGAAAGTCTCCAGCCAGGTGGTGTGGCGCTTGCCCCCATCCGTAGGCAGGCGCAACCGTGGGGGCGCGAACAGGGGGGACGCCATGATGCGGGGTCTCCTTGCGGGTGGCCGCGTCGCGCGGGCGGCACGCGGTGATCCGTAGGGGCGGCCTGTCGCTTACCCCTTCGCATTATAAGGCTAACCGTCGCGCCCTAAGCAGGTACTCAAAAGTCCGGCATGACCTGTTTAGGCGTGATTCAGGCGAAAAAACGTGCCGAACTTATGGTCACATGCTTAGATCGCGCTTCAACGGCGGCCGTGTAAGCGAGAATGCACAGACCGTGAAGCAGAGGATCTCATGAGTGCAGCCAATCGCTCGAAAGGGTGGGCATGCGGCATGCAACAGTGCTCTACTAAACGGTTGAGGAGGTAGGGCAGGACGATGAACATCGGGATTATTGGGTCGGGCCGCATTGGCGGGACGGTGGGCACACTGTGGGCGCGGGCCGGGCACACGGTGCTGTTCGGCTCGCGGCATCCCGAGCACCTCGGGGCATTGATCGCAGAGGCGGGGAACGGCGCCCGCGCCGGGACCATCGCCGAGGCGGCCGCGTTCGGCGCGGCCGTGCTGTTTGCGCCGCCGTTCGACGCCACCGATGAGGTCCTGTCCGCGGTCGGGGCAAGGAGCGGGGCGCTCGACGGCAAGATCCTGATCGACGCTACCAACCCCTATCAGCAGGACCTCAGCGGCCTGGCCCTCCCCACGACGACCACGGCGGCCGAGGAGTTGCAGCGGACAGTCCCCCGCGCGCGGTTGGTCAAGGCCTATAACACCCTGCCCGCCGCGGTGCTGGCCGACGATGCCCATCGACCCGCCGGCCAGCAGTACGTGCTGTTCTACAGCGGCGCCGAGGCCGCGGCCAAGACCGTCGTGGCCGGCCTGATCGCGCGGACAGCGGGTTTGCCCCGGTCAACGCGGGCGCGCTCTCCGACACGTACCACCAGGAGCCGCGCGGCCCCCTCTACGGCAAGCGGCTGACCGTTGAGGAGGCCCACGCGCTGCTGCGCACGCTGGGGATTATGACCGCTGGCTAAGGGGCTGAAGTTTAGACTACGGGCGGGCAGAGGGAGGGACCCGCCGACCGCAAGAGGCGCGGGGCAGAACTGGGATGGAGGCTGAGGCGTGCCGTGTTAGGCCGCGCAGGGGCGTGTCGGGGGCCGCGCAGGCCCTTTGCGGATGACCGGATGGCGCGGGGCGGGGCGCACGACCGCTCCGCGCGCTCGGCCAGGG
>JAABUQ010003291.1_pt1 | contig 29991 bp, 36 predicted proteins | sample 5560001 | NCBI WGS metagenome assembly JAABUQ01 (sample SAMN10711888, study PRJNA513371) | rock metagenome | isolation source: Antarctica rocks | place: Antarctica: Victoria Land, Finger Mt nord | collected 2015-12-18 | reverse complement strand
ACAACTGCCTGCGCTTGTTTTTGGATGAATATAACCAGCCCAAGTACCAGACGCCAAGCAGACGTAAGAACAAGAGCATCAAACGCTATTGAGCCACTACCAAGAATTGAAATCGCCGCACAGAATTTCCACGCAGTCCGGCTCGGACCGTGCCGCGACCCAGTCGTTGACTGCGAGTATCTGTGCCTCACGAACAGCGACACTTTTGTAGTCGAGATGAACATTTGTGACTGCAACGCTGCTTTCGTTGATCCGAAGCTTGATTCGCAGGCCGCAGTTGTGCAATGCCGTAGAAAACTCCCAGCCTGCTTCCGCAGAAAGCACAGGAAACTTGCTTAAAAATCCAAGTCCTTCCTCCCCAAGTCCTTCCTTCCCCTCTTCTGGATACCGCCGGAACACGGTCTGCGGGTACTGCGGGTAGCCCTGTTCAGCGATTGCGGAGACTTCTTGAAGAGCGACGACATCGGCATCTACTCTGTTAAGCTCCTGACAGAGTATTTCCTGCCGCTCAGTTTTGTCGGTCACGGAATTCCAGATGTTGTAAGTGGCGATCTGCATAAACTGCGGCCGGAACCTCTCGCGTGGGTTACCGCAGTATACCTCACGGCCCCTCGCACCGGGTATAATAGCGTCAGTCTCAGGAGGAACCCCAAATGGAAATTGCAGAAGCGGAAATTGCAGAAGCGGAAGACATAGTCCCCTACCCCGGAATGAAGGTTACGGAAGAGGAATTAATGCGCCTGCCGCGCGACGGACGCAAATGGGAACTTGAAGAGGGGAAGCTCACGGCCCAGCCGACAAGTGTTAAGCATGAAGAAATCATCTTCAATCTTGCAGTGATGCTCGCACCATTCAAGCGTGGGCGCGGCATTGTTACTCTAGGTCAAGGCGGGTTCCGTATGACAAACGGCAATGTTCGTGCGCCGGATGTCTCGTTCACGCGCAAAGAACGGTTTCCCGGCGGCCATGCCCCGGACACATTTGGCGATTTAGCGCCTGATTTATGCGTGGAGATTATCTCGCCGTCAGAGCGCCCCGGCCAAATGAGCCGCAAGGTGCAAGAGTATTTTGACGGCGGCGCAGTTCAGGTCTGGCACGTCTTCCCGGAGCGGCAGGAAGTGGTCGTGTTCACGTCGCCGACTGAGACGCAGACATTTGGTGCGGATGATACTCTGGACACGGGTGATATTCTGCCCGGCTTTTCATGCCGGGTCGGCGATTGGTTGATTTTAGAGTAGAGTGATTTTATGCAATATCGTAATTTTGGAATAACAGACCTAAAAGCATCGGTCGTCGGCTTCGGCGTTTGGACCGTCTCGACCCGCATGTGGGGCATCACCGACGAGGCCGTCCGCCTGCGCCTTCTGCGCCGGGCGTTTGAGCTGGGCGTGACGTTCTACGACACCGCCGATGTTTACGGCGACGGCCTCGGCGAGACAATCTTGAACGAGGCGCTCGGCAGCCACCGAAGTGAGATGACTATTGCCACCAAGTTCGGCTACGACTGGTACACCGCCCCCGGCGAGCAGCCCGGCCAGCGCGAGCGCCCTCACGACTGGTCCCCGGCGTTCGTCAAGCGTGCCTGCGAAGAGAGCCTAAAGCGCCTGGACACGGATTATATTGACCTCTACCAGTTGCACAACTGCCGCGAAGACGCTCTCCGAAGTGATGATCTTTTTGCCGCTTTGGACGACCTCAAAGCCGCCGGAAAAATCCGCCATTACGGCGCGGCGCTCGGCCCCGCCATTGACATCCGCCAGGCCGAAGAAGGCGCGACCGCCTTCCGCACCCGCCAGATGACCTCCGTGCAGATCATCTTCAATTTACTCGAACAGATGCTGGGCGAAGACGTCTTCGCTGCCGCCCGCGAAACCGGCGGCGGCGTCATGTGCCGCGTCCCCCATGCGTCTGGGCTGCTGGAAGGCTCCTACACCGCCGACACTGAGTTTGCCCCCGGCGACCACCGCAACTTCCGCGTCTCCACCAATGAAAAGCGTAAAGCGTGGCTCGACGACGGCCTCAAAAAGATCGAGCAGCTTGATTTCTTAATTAAAGGCACCGGCCGCACCCTCGGCCAAGCCGCCCTGCAATGGCTCTGGTCCGAGCCGCTTCTCGCAACTGCCCTCCCGAACATCTACGACGAAAAGCAATTAGAAGAACTCTGCGCCGCCCCCGACACGCCCGCGCTCGCGCCCGAAGAAGTCGCTGAGGTGCAAGCGCTGTATACAAATAATTTCGGCCTGTCGGCAGCCCAGACCGCAACCGTCTGACACCGGTTTTTAGAGGACGGGGTCCATCCAATCTCGACCCAAGTAGACCCCGTCCAAATGGTCAAAGTCTTTGTCCGTCGTCAGCAGCCGCGACCCCGTCACAGAAGCCGTCGCCGCGATCCAGATGTCATTCTTGCCCATCGTAACCCCCTTGCGCCGGCTGTAATCATCAATCTCCGCATAGGTCTTAACAACATCAGCAAATGGCAGCGGGATAACGGTAAAGTAGCTCAGCAGACCTTCCATCCTCTGCCGTTTCGCTGCGCCCCATGCAAGCCGGAGCGCAAGAGCGCGAAGCTCGCCCTCACTAACAACGCTGACTAGCGGAGCGGGATCGGCAGTCGTGAGTGCATAACGCGCCTCAATTACCTCCGCCAGCGGACTTTCTCGGATGTAGTGCAGCAGAATGTTGCTGTCCAGAATATCCATTTCAGCTCAGTTCTTCCAGTGCGTTGCGAACTTCCTCATCAGACTCATCCGCCGGCAACTGCCGGTAGACCATCTGCATTGCGGTTTTGCCCGGCGGCGGCAGGCGGCGCGGCTTGATCTCGTCAAGCGACTGCGGGATATGCCAGTGTTTCAGTCCGGCAATCAGCACCTGCATCGCCGCCTGCGCGGGCAGCCCTTCCGGCGTCACCCCTTGCCGCTCCGCTTCTTCTCTCAAAGCCGCTTCCAGTTCCGGCGTCAGCTCCAGCGTCACAGTCATCAAGTGCCTCCCGTCCGCGATCTGGGGTGATTGTACCACTTCAACGGCAATGTCTGCCCTCTGTTCCTGCTCAACAAAAAGGTATCATAGCCATGTAGGAAGCAAGCGATGTCACTGCTCGATAAGCTGGAAACCGGCTTCACGCGAAACCATGACTCCAAGCCACGCGGCCCCTTCGCCGCACGGCTTCAGCCTCTTTGTGACTGGGCACGTTCGAGAGCGCTGGACCGAGACTTGAAAAGCACCGACTGCTACAGCTTTTCGCTGTGCCTGCGCTGCGCCGTCAAACTGGTCACGCCACTTATTCTAGCCTATGTCATCTTCTGGATAATCGGGACAATCTGCATCGGCATTTCCATTTGGCATTCGTACCCTGAACTATTTCATATCGGCAGGTGGCAAGCCCGTGTCTGGCATGGTCTATGGCGAGCGCTGTGGCCGGGGTTAGTCAAAAAGGGCTTCATTATGCTCCCCTTTGTGCCGCTGATCTGGGCGCTGTTCAGTCTTCTCCTGTATCTACCCCGTATGTTCTTTTGGAACCGACGCGCCAAACGTTTGCAGAGTACCGCAGAAGCATTCTCACCTCCGCAGGTCGCCCAAGCAATTCACGTTACGGATATCGCTCAAACAGACACCTCGGTTTGGCCGCCACCACCGAGGCATGATGACCCGTAGCAAAAGAGCTTTTCTTTTGCACCTGTGTTTTAAGGTACACTGCTGACACCAGATGTTTGAGTTGTGCAGGAGGAAACCCGATGGCGATCACAACGGAAGCGCCCGCGCTGGCGCTGACAAACGAGCTGACCTATGAAGCCTATATGGCAGAGCCGGAAGTCAAGGGCCGTTACGACATTGTCCATGGGTTGCGCGTCTTCCAGCCACCTGTCAGTTGGCGGCGACAGCGCATTATCGGCCACCTCTCTTCGGCAGTATTTGTTCGAAAGCGCACTCACGGCGATCATTCCGTCATCTCGCCATTTGATCTGCTCATCCGGCGCGAGCCGCTGCAAATCCGTCAGCCGGACTTGCTGCTTATCAGCGACGAACGCTTGATGCAGAACGGTGGTCCGCCGAAAATCGGACCGCTGGAGGTTGGCCCGGAACGGGTTGTTGAAATTGTTCTGGAAGATGCGGAGCAGCTTTTACGCGACAAGGTCACTGATTACCAGGCGATGAAAGTAGATGAGTGCTGGGTAGTGCGCCCCAGGGCAGGGACAGTGGAAGTGCTGATCTTGACACGCGGCAAAGTACGGAGCTTTGCCATTTATGGCGAGGGGGAGATATTTCACTCCCTGATCTTCAAGGGCCTAAGCGTGCCAGTTGCGGAGGTGTTTGAGGATTAACGCCAGGTCGGCGGCTTGACCAAGTAATTGTGCTTAGGGTACACTCAATAGAACAAATGTTTTCCGAAACGGGCGCAACTCTGTGGCCCGTTTTCTCTTGTTAGGGGCAAGTAGTCTATGGCTGATTTCATTCGCATTCAGGGCGCACGGCAGAACAATCTCAAAGACATCTCGCTGGATATTCCGCGTGATAAGCTGGTCGTCATCACGGGTCTGTCAGGGTCGGGAAAGTCGTCGCTGGCGTTTGATACGATCTATGCCGAAGGGCAGCGGCGGTATGTCGAGTCCCTGTCGGCGTATGCCCGGCAGTTCTTAGGGCAGATGGACAAGCCCGATGTAGACCATATTGAAGGGCTGTCGCCGGCGGTCTCGATTGACCAGAAATCCACGTCCCGGAACCCGCGCTCGACCGTCGGCACCGTCACCGAGATTTACGACTATCTGCGCCTCTTGTTCGCCCGCGTCGGCATTCCCCATGACCCCGTGACCGGCCTGCCGCTGACGAAGCAGACCATCGAGCAGATGGTGGACCTGACATTGGAGCTGCCGGAAGGCACCCGCATTCAGATCATGGCCCCGATTGTCCGGGGGCGCAAAGGCGAGTACAAAAAAGAGATTGACGAGATCAAAGCCGAAGGCTTCGCCCGCGCACGGATTGACGGGACGGTCTACGATTTCGCGTCGGACACCATTCCCGAACTCGGACGCTACAAGATGCACACGATTGAGATTGTCGTAGATAGAATCGTGATTAAGAGCAAGACCCCCACCCCTAGCCCCTCCCCCGTCGGAACGAGAGAGGGGAACAAGATAGAAGGAGAGACTGATGTTCACCCCTCTCCCGGTACGGGGGAGGGGTCGGCGCTTGCGCCGGGGGTGGGGGTCTCCTCCACGCTCGCCAAGCGGCTGGCCGACTCGTTTGAGGTGGCGGTCAAGCACGGCAAAGGGTCGGTCATTGTAGACGTTGCCGGCGGCGAGCAGCTAGAGTTCACCGAAAGCTTCGCGGCGACCGATTCTGCGTTCAACTTTGAGGAGATCGAGCCGCGCTTGTTCTCGTTCAACTCCCCCTACGGCGCGTGCCCCGAATGTCATGGGCTGGGCATCAAGACTGAGTTTGACCCGGAACTAATCATCCCCGACCGGGCGCTCAGCATCGAGGGCGGCGCGATTGCGCCGTATGTGGCGGCGACTTCGGGCAACACCAACGAGTGGGCGCTGGGCCTGTTCCGGGGCGTGGCCGAGCGGTTCAAGTTCGACCCGGAAGCACCCCTGGATAAATTGACCGACGAGCAGTACAAGGCGCTCATGTACGGCGTGTCGGGCAATGTCACCGTCACGTTCCGCAACAAATGGGGCCGGAACCGGCAGTTCACGTCGGACTACTCCGGCATTGTCGGGATGCTCCAAAAGAAGCTGAGCGAGACCGAGTCGGAGAGCGTGAAAGAGTGGATGGCCCAGTTCCAGTCGGAAAAGCCCTGCCCGGTCTGCTCCGGCAAGCGCTTAAAGCCCGAAGCGCTCTCGGTGCTTTTGGGCGGCCTCAACATCAGCGATTTGTGTGCCCTCAGCATCGCCAAGTCCCACGACTGGTTCGAGACGCTGCATCTCACGTCCCGCCAGCAGATGATCGGGCGGCAGATTGTCCGCGAGATCCGCACCCGCTTGGGCTTTCTGCTGAATGTCGGTTTGGGCTACCTGACGCTTGACCGGGGCGCACGAACACTCGCGGGCGGGGAAGCCCAGCGGATTCGGCTCGCGTCCCAGATCGGCTCCGGCCTGACCGGCGTTCTCTACATCTTGGATGAGCCGTCCATCGGCCTGCACCAGCGGGACAACACCAAGCTGATTGACACGCTGTTCCACCTGCGCGGCCTCGGCAACACGATCATCGTCGTGGAGCATGACGAGGAAACCATGGCCGCCGCCGACTGGATTATTGACATCGGTCCCGGCGCGGGCGAGCATGGCGGCCATGTCATCGCCCAGGGAACGCCCGCCGAGATCATGGCGAACCCAAAAAGCGTCACCGGCGGCTTCCTGTCGGGCCGCGACAAGATTGCCATTCCCGAAGAGCGGCGGCAGCCCGGCGACAAGTTCCTAGAAATCGTCGGCGCGTGCGGGCATAATCTGAAAAACGTCACGGTCAAAATCCCGCTCGGCTGCTTTGTCTGCGTCACCGGCGTGTCGGGTTCCGGCAAGTCAACGCTGATTCAGGAGACGCTGTTCCCGAAGCTGCAAAGCCAGATCAACCGCACCCGCCATGTCTGGGAGCCGCATGAGACCATTCGGGGCATCGGCAATCTGGACAAGATCGTAGACATTGACCAGTCCCCAATCGGACGGACGCCCCGCTCGAACCCCGCCACTTACACCGGCGTCTTTGACATGATCCGTGACCTGTTCTCGAAGACCGCCGACGCCCGGATGCGCGGCTACAAGGCCGGACGCTTCTCGTTCAACGTCAAAGGCGGCCGCTGCGAGGCGTGCAAGGGCGACGGCATCATCAAGATCGAGATGCAGTTCCTACCCGATGTCTACGTCCCCTGCGAGGTCTGCCACGGCAAGCGCTACAACCGCGAGACTTTGGAAGTCAAGTTCAAGGGCAAGTCCATCTCTGACGTGCTGGAAATGACCGTCGGCCAGGCTGTCGCTTTCTTCGAGGCTGTCCCCGCCATCACGCGCAAGCTCAAAACTATCCACGATGTCGGCCTCGACTACATAAGAATGGGCCAGCCCGCCACCCAGCTTTCCGGCGGCGAAGCCCAGCGCGTCAAGCTCGCCACAGAGCTTGCCAAACGCGCGACAGGCCGCACGCTCTACATCCTCGACGAACCCACCACCGGCCTGCACTTCGCCGACATCCAGAAACTCCTGCAAGTCTTGCAGCGGCTCGCCGATACCGGCAACACAGTGTTGGTGATTGAGCATAACCTCGATGTCATCAAAACCGCCGACTGGGTGATAGACATGGGTCCCGAAGGCGGCGACGGCGGCGGCACTCTGGTTGCCGAAGGCACCCCCGAAGACGTGGCAAAAGTCAAAGCCTCCCACACCGGCCGCTACCTGGGCAAAGTGCTGAGGGGCGAAAGCCTCATTGCAGGGAAATAAAACGGGCGGTGACAGAGGTACAATCACGAGGAGCGTATTATGGCGACATGGCGTGAAGCCAGCGTAGAATGCCGGAACGCCGCGAAAAATCTGCTCCAAGACGGGTACCTTCGGAGCAGCATCAACCGCTCCTACTATGCCGCTTACGCGGCGTTGTCGGGCCGGCTGGAAGGCAAAGTTCTGTATAAAGAAGGCCGCGATAACCCGGCTCACGCGGACCTGCCGGTCTACATCCTCCGCAACCTGGATGCACTCTCGCGGCAGACCCGCTTTGCTTTAGTGAAAGCCATCGGGCGGCTTTGGAAAGCGCGAGTCATTGCAGATTATATCCCTGCGACTTACATTGATCGCGGCATCGCGCTCAACGCTCTGCGCGACGCGAACACCGTCTTGCTGGCACTGGAGATTGAAGATGAGTAAACAGGATATCATACGGCAGGTGAACCACTATTTAGGGCCGCATCAAACTGCCGAGATGACCATTGAGATCGTAGAAAACTCCGTTCGCGCCGATGGCGATTGGTGGTACGTTCCCGTCCGCCCGACAACGGACAAGCCGATCACCTATAGCTATTTCGGTGTGCTGACGGATATAGAAGGCGAACTCAAAGAAAAAGAACACCTGGATGTGTTGCTTGTTCCAAGCGCATAAGCAAAACCGCCGACTGGGTGATAGACATGGGTCCCGAAGGCGGCGACGGCGGCGGCACTCTGGTTGCCGAAGGCACCCCCGAAGACGTGGCAAAAGTCAAAGCCTCCCACACCGGCCGCTACCTCGACAAAGTTCTGAGAGGCGAGAGCTTGATTGGTGGGAAGTGAGAAAACAAAGTCTAAACTTGATAGGCAGCACGGTTCTCAATGGCAAGACTTAACTGCGTGTCAAGCTTCGGCTCTGATTTCGTTCTTTGCTTGCCTATGTCCGGCATTGCGTAGCCAGCCTTGATGACAAGGGCTTCGTCCATCTCATTGCGTAGCCCTTCGCTAGAGCCAACATGGTAGAAGTGGCTGCATATCCGCATCTCCCCCTCAGACCAGACCTGTGCGATATGCTCGTTCCGTCGGTAGCGGTTCTCCAGCCACATGGAAAGCGCGTATCCACAAGGAAGGCGTTGCGCGGCTTCGGCAAGATTTTCTGCTTCTTCTATATCCCAAGAGTTAAAGTAATCAGCGCTTCGGCCAATGTAGGGCGGATCCAGGTAAACAAAATCATTTGGCGTGGCCTGCGCGAGCGTCGCTTGCCAGGGTGCGACCTGAAATTTCCATTCTTTTCCCTGCATCTGCTTTGCGACCCAGCCGATTTGATTGACAATCTTCGTGATGTACGCGGGCGCGAACCGTTGCGGCTTGTGTCCAAAGGGTACGTTGAAGCCGCCCTGCCGGTTGAAACGCATTACTCCATTGAAACAGGAGCGGTTTAGGAACAGAAAATCGAAGGGCGACTGCTTTTCGTTAAATCGCTGGCGCACTTCATAGTAGTAGGCGGCTTCTCCTGCGGCGAGTTTTTTACCTTCACATTCCAAAAACTCGCGTGCAGTTTCACGGTTCATTTCGCCATTTTGGATTGCCAGATAGAATCGAATGATATGTACATTCGTGTCAGTCAATAAGGCTGCTTGCGGCGCTAAATTGAATGCCACAACTCCTGAACCCAAGAAAGGCTCCAGCCATCGGCTTTCCCCTCGCCCATTCCAAGTGATGCTTGAGAAGATAAACGGTACGAGCTTTGTTTTGATGCCCTGGCATTTGATCGGAGGAGTGCCGACATGAGAGATAATGAGCGGGAGGGTAGTTATGGCTGGCCTCCTGTCGGCCCCGTCTTGTATTCCAAATAGGTCTTCAAGTTGTTGTAGGGCCGCTGTCCAAGTTCGACTGCACGCGCCATGTCCCTAGTCAAGTAGTACATCCAGTAGTCATCAAATACTTTCTCTCCTAGCGCCGCGAATGGCCCGGTTCCATTTACCAGAGCGGAAACAGTTGCGACGGAGCCGATATTCTTTGTGTTGCCACTACCCGGCTGGTCTTTGGCAATCCGATACTTAGGCTGGGCGAAAAATTGCAGGTTTTTGACCACCGAAGGTATCTTCTGAAGATCGGCGGTGGTGTATGTTTTCAATTCGTCCGTCTTCAACTCAGCGCGTGAGTAAATCACGCCCAAGACGAAGTGACCAGCGTAATGTCCATAAGGATAAGTGGCGTTCTTGGTAGACTCACGGCTGCGGAAGTAGCCAGTGAATGCTCCAAGCGTCATGGAGTTGACAGTGTTGGTGTCAAGACGGTAGGTGCTTTTTAAGTCCACTGCGAACTTGGCACCGTCTTCTGTGACGAATGTCATGTCCGGGTAGTGGTTCTGCTCGCGTGAGAGAACCAGCTTGAAATTGTGCTTGACGGCAAACGCAACGAAGCTCGGAAACAGCATCAACTCGATCAGTTTAGAAACAACTTTTGTATCTGCGGATATGGTATATACGTTCTGGAATATGTCAATAAAGCCCTTGACAATCCAGTCACCTGAATCCGTGGATACTAATTTTTCAAACGTCGCTGCTTCTTCTTGCAGTAATTCAAGAAACCAATCTGCTGCTTCTGTCGAGTTCATAGCAATTAAGTTCGCCAAAGATAGCCGAAATTCCTATGGCTTGACGCCGATATACTAAAAGGTCACACTAACGAGACAGAGGATAAATCAGATGCCGATTATCGAGCGTGACATCAACAAAAGCGTGTTTGCGGACAAGGACGAGATACGCAGGGCGATTGCAGAAGTCAACGCACGGATGGAATTTGTACCGGACCCGGCAGCAACGGTGGAAAAAGTACGGGCGATGATGCAGGCGGAAGGCATTCACCCGGAAGACAATGCGTTCACAGCCGAGCTGATGCGGATGTGGTACGAAGAGGACTAAAGGCCAAATCAATGACACAAGTAACAGCAGTCGGCGCGAAGAACTTCTTTTTGGACAAAACCCGTATCCGGCAAATTGTGGCGGAGCAGAACGAGAAAATGGGATTTATCGTAGACCGTGACGCGACCTCAGAGCAGGCTCAGGCTTTGGTCGAGGAATCTCTACGGGCCAATGGGCTGCGGCCTGAAGACAACATCTTCTCCTGCGGCATTGTTGCGGCACGGGAAGAATAGCGGCAAATGGCACTCATTTTTGGGACGCAGGTGGGTTGCTGTCAACACTAACAAGTGTCTGCTTCGGGCGGCGGAGGCGGAGGGGATGGCGACGCTGAACCCGGAGAGTGTACTACCTGCGGATGTAGCGGCGCTTCTGGCGGCGTTGTGACTTGCTGGTAATACTGTGGGTTTTCACCAAATTGTGACTTCTCCGACTTGACGTAGGCACCGTTATCGGTCATACTTGATAATGTATGAATACTTGCTTGCTTGTTGTTGTGACCAGCCTTGCGCTTGCTTGCGGCGCATCGGCGCAGACGACCTCTCGCGTTTCCCTTCCAACTTCTCACCCGATCTCTCGGTCTCGTCTGGCGTACCATTTTGTGCCGGGACAGACAACACGGTTTTTGATCCAGCGAGACCCCTATTTTGATGACCCGGCGGCGGCGATGGAAACGGTGACTGCGGATGGGGACTATAAGCCACCCGTCGTCGAGCGGCTGACGGAGAAGGTGCTGTCGGTCAAGGCGGACGGCACGGCGACGCTTTCGGTGACGCTGGCGCCGGAGCCGGGGTTTGAGGACGAAACCCACCCGCAGGCGGCGATTTCGCGGACGCTGACGGTCACGGTGTCAGGGCGGGTGCTGTCGGTGTCGGGTCCGGCGCTCGGCGGCAGCCCGGCGGAACGAGACTTGCTGCGGGGCTTTGTTTCAATATCACCCAGTTTGCGTAGAAGAGAAGATGGCCTGGCGGTGGAAGAGCGTTTGACACCGCCGGTCGTCACGCAAAGCACGTCGCCGGACCATGACGGGACACTGCAACAAACGACGACCACGGCGCAGAGCGATCACACGGTCTTTGACTGCCGCCGGGGGCAGCTTGTGCGGGCTGTCTGCACCCGGACCATCACGCTGTCACTGACCATGACCGGGCGCGGGCGGCGCGGGTCGGACGATTTCGGCCATGTCGTCCCGAACTCTCAAGTGGTTCAAACGCTGTCGGTCGAGCGCCAGGAAGATTAAGCAAGAAGATTCGTTCAGAGAGAAGTAAGACCAGCTTTTGTCCCACTTTCTGCACCCCGTCGGCAGCTACCCGCTGCTGTTTACTCTCACCGCTCAATTATTTGTTCTCTTCCAAGCCTGGAAAAGCAAAGACAAGCTGATGCTCATCCAAGCGATTTGCCTGATTGGCGGCAATGGCTTAGCCTCGGCGGCGCTTGCCCAGAGGCCGCCGTCGCCGCCGCAGTTCATTCCTGACGTGATGGGCAGCGGCGCGGCGCTGTTGCTACTGGCTCCGGCGATCATTGCGCTGATCAAGCTGCGGTCCCAGAAGCAAGAGCGGCCTCCACAAAAGGAGCCGGTCCGAAGTGTCTAATCTCCTGCACGCTATCGGTAGCTACCCGCTGCTCATCGGCCTGTTTTCGCAGTTTGTTGTGCTGTATGGCGCGTGGAAAAGCAGCGAGAAGCCGGCGATGGTCCAGGCCACGATGCTGATCTTCGCACTTGGCCTAACGTCTGCTGCCATCACCCTGCGCCCCAATGCGCCGCCCCAGCTTATTCCCGATTTGCTGGGCTGTTTCGCGGCGCTTCTGCTGTTTGCCCCGGCAGTGGAAGCGGTGCGGAAGATGACCGTGAAGAAAAAAGAAGACGCAGGGAAAGCGCAATAAGCGCGGGCATGACGACCAATACCGGGAACCAAACCGGACCGTACCAGGCAATCGGGACCAAAAAGTAGATGTCTGTGGAGGCCAGCGATTGCGGGAACCCCGTCCAGAGCTTCAGCCAGAGGTAGAACGTCTCGTCCCACACGGCGAACGTGAACAAATACAGCCCCAGACGCTCGCGTCCCGTGCGCCCCGCCGCCATTGCCGGGCCGAGCAGCAGCAGCAAAGTCGCAACTTCCCGCCCGTATTCGGTGCCGTAGACCCCCAAACGGCGCATTTCGCCGATGATAGCCGCGCCGTTCCAGGCCAGATGGCGGCCTGCCCAGATCGCCGGATAATCCAGCCCCGGCGGCATGGCCCCTAAGCGCCGGATATACACGACGACCAGCGCCTCGACATAGCCGAATGCGGCGGCGTAGAGCGCCCACCACAACAGCGTTTTCCCAAGATTTTGCCTCGTCATAAACTCGCCTTTCGTACCTCTTTCGGCGGCATCAGCCGGGATTGCATCAGCCGGGATTGTACCGCATTGAATGCCGAGAAGCGGCCCCAGTTCCAGGAGCGCCAGTCGGCGGCGATGTCTTTGGAGTAAAGCGGCAGCAGCCGGGCAGTCACGTCCTGCTGAACGCCGGGCGGCAGCGACGGCAGGGCCGCGACAAGCGCCGGCACGGCGTCGGCGCTCAGCGAGGCGGCGTAAGCCCCGTCGAACTCATGTGTTTGGGCGGTACGGGCGGCATTGGTGCGAACAATCAGGGCGTCGGGATTTAAGACGTGCAGGCCGACAATCAGCACGAATGCCGCCGCGACGGCCCCGAACGCAAAATGCTCGCGCCGGCCGCGCAGGACCGTGACGACAAACCAGGCGAAGACGACGGCCAGCCAGCCCATAAATGCCATCGTATAGAGGCGAAGCTCGGTCAGGCCGCAGGTATCCTGGTACAGCTTCATCCGCAGCATCGCCGATGCAAGGATCACAAACAGCAGTGCGACCTGCACCGCCGCTTGGGCCGAAAAGAAACTCTGGGCGCGGCTGCTGTGCGTGTTTTGCAGCCGGTGCAGACCCAGCAGCAGGGGCAGAACCAGGGCCGCCACCCAGACCAATTCGAAGAAGCCGGAGCGGGCGTACTGGGTGTAGGTCAGCCCGGCGGTCGCCGCGATTGTCGCCGCGCCGCCGAAGAAGTACCGGATCTGAACCAAAACGAAGCTCAGGAACAAGAGGTTCAGGAGGCCCAAAATCGTGCCGGTCTCGACCACGCCCAGCGCCGGCAGCCGGGATGGCCGCTCCGGGTCGGTGAACGGGTACGGCGCGAGAAACAGCCGCCGTCCAAAGCCCGCCGCCAGGAACGTCAGCAGCAGTGTCAGGAGAAAGTGACTCAAGAAGACGCTGGGGTCGAAATGGAACACTTGCAGCACCAGTTTTTGATACACGGCATCGGCGGCTGTTAAGAGTGCGCCGAACAAGAAAAGCAGCGGCAGGACCAAGAGCAGGCCGCGCCCGACTGCAAGAACGCGCGGCAGCCAGCCGCCGCGCGGCACGGTGTCCCAGCCGATGTCCCGAAGCAGCAGCGGGAACACGCCGACTACCGACTGGAACACGCTTCGCACAATTTCGCCGCCATACTCCCACAGCCCCGCCAGCCGGACCTGTCCGGCCCGTGTCCGGGCCGCCCCCACCCCCAAACAGCACAGCAGGCCGCAGAAGTCCACCGCCCGCAGCGTTTGGGAGTCACGCCACGCGAAGCCTCCGGCGAAAATGAGCGCCGGAACCGCCAGCCATTTTCCCTCGCCGGGCAGTAGATAATTCAAGTGCCGGGCCAGCCAATAAAACAGGCCCAGCGAAGCCCCCACCCAGAGCAGAACATTCAGCCCCCAGGGCGTCGCCCGCAGCAGCCCGTCGCCGAGCAGTCCGATTACAAGAGCCGCCGGCAGCAGCAAGAGTCCCAAGCGCGTCGTTTGTGTCATCATCAATCCTCCTAATGCCTACTATACCATAAAGTACTTTGTAATTAAAAGTATTATCTAAGTATTTCGGTTTTCTGCGTTTCGTGATACAATAAACCCATGATCGCGCAGGAAGTCCCTACAGTACACATTTTGCAAGCGGGCAGGAGCGAAGAAGAGCGGCGGCGGGTAAAGCAGCGGCGGGTGAACCGGCTGGAGAAACGCTGGTGGCTGCGCCGGGCCGTCAACCTCTTTATTGTCTGGCACCTGTTCGCCGTCTTCATCTGGCTGGTTCCCGGCAACAGCGCCATTGTCCAGGCGTGTGTCGGCACAGTCCGGCCTTACATGGTGATGACGGCGTTCGCCCAAAGCTGGAGCATGTTTTCGCCGAACCCAGACCATTTGGACGTGTTTCTGGAAGCCAAGATCACCTACGCCAACGGCCAGGTGAAGTCCTGGGAGTTCCCGCGCATGGTGCATATGAGCTACGCCAAGAAGTATGAGGAAGAGCGCTGGCGCAAGATGACCGAAGTGGTCACGCACGGCGGCAGCCACGAGCTGTGGCCGGCGCTGGCCCGCTACGCCGCCCGTGTCAACAATTCCGACCCGAATAATCCGCCGGTCAAAGTCGCGCTGATCCAGCACTCGCGCCTGATCCCATCTATCGGCCAGCCGATCCCGCCCTACACCGCCGCCCCGCTGCAAGGCAGCGCGGGGCCGTCCATTACACTGATTAACCGAAAAGATTTATGACCGAAGAACTTTCCAAAGACTTGTTCGCCCGCTTGCTGGAACGCGCCCGCACGGAGAAGACGCCCAAGCAGACCCTGACGCCGGCCCAGCTCGATGCCGCCGAGGCGCGGCTGAAGCTGCGGTTGCCGCCGCTGCTCCGGCGCCTCGCTATTGAAATCGGGGCCGGCTTCGGACCGGGCGATGCCGGCCTGCTCCCGCCGCCGTCCGCGCTTCTGCCGGGCCGAATGTACCCGCTGTGCGACTGGGGCAGCGGCATTCAGTCGGCGCTTGACGCGGATAGTCCCGACGCCCAAATCATCCGCATTGACCCGAACATGCCGAAAAGCGATGTTCCGGCGCGTGTGCCGCCCGCGCTGCATTTCGACCGGGCGGACGCCGTCAAAGCCGCCTCGTGGATCGAGTCGCCCTCTTTGGAGCAATGGCTCACCGACTGGCTCGACGGCCAGCCGCTGTTCTATGCCGCCTACCGGGGCGCTGGTCCCGAAGACGACGAAGAAGAGGATGAGGACGAAGACGACGAGGAAGCATAGGAGACCGTACCCCATGGCAGGCACAAATGAACACCCTGAATTTGCCGGCTTCGGCGCTGGCTCAAGCCAGGATGACAGCGCGGACGGCAGTGTCTTTCTGCTGGTCATCTCGCATGAGGGCAGCTTGACCGCCGCCGCGTATGCGACCGAGGCGGGCGCGATGGATGCCGCGTTTGAGTATCTGGAAGGCGAATGGGACCCCGGTGACGAGCGCGGCTCTCCTGAAGACCGTTTTTTGTTGGCGCAGGAGTTCCTGGCAAATGAAGGCGGCACGATAGAGATTATCCCAAGCCCGATTTATGGAGCCTAACTTATGGCGATTGACCCCTGTGTCCGTATCGGTCACACCCACCTAAAAGTCGCTGATTTGGAACGCTCGCTGGCATTCTATCACGGCGTTCTCGGCTTCGACATCACCCTGCGCGTCGGCAACAGCGCGGCGTTTTTGTCGGCGGGCGGCTACCATCACCATCTTGGCCTCAATACCTGGGAAAGCCTCGGCGGCTCACCCCCGCCGCCCGGTTCCACCGGCTTGTACCATCTCGCGATTGTCTATCCCACCCGCGCGGTTCTTGCCGATGCCTTGCGGCGCCTCCTCGCTGCCGGAGTGGCGCTGGACGGCGCAAGCGACCACGGGGTCAGCGAGGCGCTGTACCTGCGTGACCCAGACGAGAACGGGGTCGAGCTGTACTGGGACAGGCCGCGCGAAGAGTGGCCGGTCAGCCCTGACGGCTCTTTAGCGATGTTCACGCGCCGGCTGGATTTGCCGAGGCTGCTGGCGGAGTAGGAAAAATCTCTCGGCATAGGGTTGACAAACAAGCAAGCCAGCGGCTATACTCTTGCCGTTCCCGCCGCCTCGGCGGACACATATTCTACGAAGACAGATTTTAGAAAGGAGACAGGCTCAGATGAAAACGCACAACTTAACTGCAATGGTCCCGGAACACGTTACCCGCCGTGCGTTTTGCCCGGCCTGCTCCGACCCGTCTGGACAAACTCACCCGCGCCCGCAGCCTCCTGGGAGGAACCGCCGCCGTTTCTGATGGAGACGCCGCATTCCCTTCTTTTTTGACACAGGCTTCGGGCTTTCCGCGCACATTCCATTTTGGACACAGCGCGGGAGAGTCCGAAGCCTTTTTTAGTTTTAATCGGCGTTGTTGCGTAATTCTAAACCGGCACTTCCAGTGCCGGTTCCTATCCTTTCTTAGTTTTACTTGGGAGAACACATGGCGATTGTAGAAACACAGCATTCCGCGCCCCGCGAACAGCCGGATGCCGAAACGCTCATCCGGCTGACCGCCGACATCGGGCCGGACGGCGGCTTCAGCAGCCGCGACCTCGTCGTGACCCGCGAACATGTCCAAGTGTTCGAGCCGGGCGGGGCGCTGGCGTTCCAGATGCCGATTGCCGAGATCCGCACGGCCCGCAACGAGCCGCTGGTCGGCGGCGGGCGATTGGAAATCACGGCTAAAAACGGCGATATTCTGCCGGTCGTCTCCTACTCCCAGACCGTCGCCGCCCGGTTCAGCGAGGCCGCGCGGGGCATCGAGCAGCTCGCCAAGAATGAGCCGTTTCAAATCAGCCTGAAAGAAGAGCGCACCCACTGCCCGAAGTGCGGCCGGATTCTGCCCGAAAAAGACGGCATCTGCCCGGCGTGCGTCAACCGGTCCAAGACCATGTGGCGCATCGGCGGCTTTTTGACGCCCTACAAGAAGCAGGCCGCATTGGTGACGGCGCTGTCCCTGCTGACGGTGGTTCTCAGCCTCGCCCCGCCCCTCATCCAGAGCCGGCTGATTAGCCAGGTTTTGCTGCCGCCGCACGCCCACCCAAAATTGCTGCTGCCGCTGATGGCTTTGTGGCTGGCACTCCTAGCCGCCGGCGTCGGGGTGCAGATTTGGATCGGCCGCACCATCGCGTTCCTCGGCGGCAGCATTGCTGCGGACATCCGCGCCCAGCTCTACCGCTCGATTGAGTTTTTGCAGCTCAATTACTTCGACAAAAAGCAGGTCGGCGCGATTACGAGCCGCGTCACCCAGGACACGGACCGGGTTTGGGGCTTTTTGACCGAAGGCGTCCCGTACTTCCTCAGCAACGGCCTCTTGCTGCTGGGCATCGCCGGGTATCTGGTTTCAATCAATTGGAAGCTGACCTTGTGCATTCTTGCGCCCATCCCAGTCGTCGTCGCCATCGGCGGCTTCTTCTGGAAGTCAGTCGCGCAGCTCTTCACGCGGGTCGGTCAGAAATGGGCGCGTTTTCACATCCATTTGAACGAGTCACTGACAGGCATCCGGGTCGTGAAAGCCTTTGCCCAGGAGGATTACGAGAACGCGAAATTCACGGTGCGGAACTCCGAGCTGCGCGATGCCGGAATTGCGGGGGACACGCGCTGGTTTACGATCTTCGGCGCGATGTCGCTGTTTGTCGGGATGGGCAGCCTGATCAACTGGGCGGTTGGCGGATGGATGGTCTACAAAGGCCAGCTTTCCTTCGCCCACTTTTATGTCTTCATTGCGTATCTTGCGCTGATTTACGGCCCGCTGGCCTGGTTTGCCCAGGTCAACAACTGGTTTTCGCGGGCGATGGCCGGTGCCGAGCGCATCTTTGAGGTCATGGACACCGAACAGGAGAACTACGCCCTGGCCGAAGTCCCGCACCATGCGATTGTCGGCGAAGTCGAGTTTGAAAATGTCCGGTTCGGCTACGACAAGTCGAACCCGGTCATCAAGGGCCTGACCTTCACCGCCAAGCCTGGCGAGATGATCGGACTGGTCGGTAAAAGCGGCGCGGGCAAGTCTACGACGATCAACCTGCTCTGCCGCTTCTATGAGCCGGACGCTGGGACACTCAAAATAGACGGCATTGACTACACGCAGATGAGCCTTCAAGACATGCGACGACAAATTGGGATTGTCTTGCAGGAGCCGTTCCTGTTCAACGGCACCGTCTCTGAGAACATCGCCTATGGCAAGCCGAGCGCCAGCTTTGAGGAGATCATGGAAGCTGCCAAAGCCGCAAACGCCCACTCGTTCATCCTTGCCAAGCCCGACGGTTACGACACGATGGTCGGCGAGCGGGGCGCAAAGCTCTCCGGCGGCGAGCGCCAGCGCGTCTCCATTGCCCGCGCGATCCTGCACGACCCGCGCATCCTAATTTTGGACGAAGCGACTTCGGCAGTAGATGTCGAGACCGAAAAGCAGATTCAAGAAGCCATCGGCAGACTCATCAAAGGCCGGACGACGTTTGCGATTGCCCACCGTCTGTCCACGCTACGAAACGCCGACCGCCTGATTGTCCTCGACGGCGGCAAAATCTCCGAGATGGGCACCCACGCCGAGCTGATGGAGAAAAAAGGCGACTTCTTCAAGCTAGTCGAGACCCAAAGCCAGGTCACGCAGATTTTAGGCGCGGTGTAGGAGAGAATGCCATGTTGACACGCTTCAAAGTAACCGGCTTCAAAAACTTAGTTGACGTAGATTTGCGTTTTGGCCCGTTTACTTGCATCGCTGGCTCTAACGGAGTCGGAAAGTCCAACTTGTTTGACGCACTCCGATTTTTGAATGCGCTTTCGCGTGTCCCATTGCTGGAAGCCGCCAAAGAAGTGCGCGGCGGTAAAACGGCGGATGTGCGTGGCCTGTTTCATCGAGTTGGCGACACCTACGACAATATGATGTCCTTTGAAGCGGAGATGATCGTGCCGAGAAGCGGAAAAGATGACTTAGGCCAGGAAGCGGAAGCGAGCATGACATTCTTGAGATACAAGCTGACGCTCGGCTACCGTCCCGGTGATGGAGGACTGGAAATACAGCACGAAGAATTGGTGCACATCAACAAGGGAGATGCGAACCGCAACATTCTGTTTCCATATACCTACGAGTGGCTGGAAAGCGCCGTTGTCGGACGCCGAACCTCTCCCTTCATCTCCACCATTGAAGAGGAGCCGGGTAACAAAATCATCTATTTGCATCAGGACAGGGGAGAGAAAGGATCGGGGAAGCCTGCACCTCGCCGCGCCAACTCCCTGCCCCGAACTGTTCTTCAGGGAGCCAACGCCGCCGAGAACCGCACGGCAGTCATTGCGCGGCGGGAAATGCAGTCATGGCGGCTAATTCAACTGGAACCGTCCGCCTTGCGCGAACCGGATGAGTTTAACGCACCGAGCCGTTTGAGCGAACATGGGTCACATCTGCCTGCGATGCTGTTCCGTCTTGCTCAGAGCGATGAAGCACGCACTTATGCTGCCGTAGCAAACCGGCTGAGTGAACTAATTGCAGACATCCGTGCCGTCGGAGTTGACCGTGATGAGAAGTTGGAGCGGCTGACGCTTTGGGCGCAGGCGGACGACGGGACTCCACACGCTGCCCGTTCTTTGTCGGAAGGAACGCTGCGATTCTTGGCGTTGACAGTCTTGGAACAGGACCCGGACGCCCAGGGAGTATTATGCTTAGAAGAGCCAGAAAACGGCATTCATCCGGCACGCATCCCAGCGATGATTCGCCTCCTGACAGACATTGCAGTAGACACAGACCATGCCGTAGGACGGGATAATCCGCTGCGGCAAGTGATTATCAATACTCACTCACCTGCCGTTGTTGGAGAAGTGAACAGCGCAGATTTAGTCGGAGCGGAACTGCTGGAACAAGTTAAGGCCGGACAAAGGTTCAAAAGCGTCGTGTTCCAGCCCTTGCCCGGCACATGGCGGGCATCCGGTATTGCTGAGCGCGACTTGATGCCGAAAAACCGGCTCCTAGAGTACTTAAGCCTTTTCGAGAAAGAGCCACAAACCGGAGGAGCGAACGAGCCAAGCGGTGATGAGGCAACAAACAGCACATCCGCTGCCAATGAGCACTCAAGAGCCAATGGACACTCAAAACAGCCTCGTATTGCCAGACAAAATACACGTATTAAAGGATCACAGCGGGTTGTGGACCGCTCAGACATCCAGTTGCTTTTGTTCGGGGGCAGTCAAATTGAGGGCGATCAATGACTTCTCCTTTACGGTACACGCTAGTAGGCGACGGCACCTCAGACCGTGCCCTCATGCCGGTCCTGCGGTGGTTGCTACTACAAAGCGGAACAAAACTGCCGTTATCAGCCAGTTGGGCCGACCCGCGAAGGCTTCAAGCCAAAACAAACAAGCTAATAGACCGTCTACCGCGTGCGCTTGATCTCTATCCTTGCGATTTGCTTTTTGTACATCGTGACGCGGAAAAAGAGGCGGCGGAGGCAAGACACAACGAGATCAGAGAAGCACTTGGTCATCTGAGCGATCCGCCGCCTACCATTAGTGTTGTGCCAGTACGAATGACAGAGGCGTGGCTTCTTATAGACGAGGCCGCAATACGCCATGCTGTAGACAATCCAAATGGTGTAGCCAAACTGAGTTTGCCTGGTGTTAAAGAACTGGAAAGCCTCTCCGATCCAAAAGAAAAATTGAACGAGGTGTTGCGTACTGCTTGTGATTTAAACGGCAGACGCCTCGCTCAATTCAAACGGGATGAGTCCGTTCGTCGTATTCGAGTAGCAGATTTTGTGCTGGATTATTCCCCCCTGCTCCTCCTGCCAGCTTTTAGCCGTCTCCAACAGGAAACTTATTCGCTGCTTGGACAGCATAACTGGCTGTCGCAAGGCAGTTGACCTTTCAAAACCGTAACGAAGCGGAATAACTTATGTCACTTGTCGAAGAAAAACTAAGTCAGCCGCCGCCGCTGGACGCTTTGCCGGAGAAGGACACTTTGCCGGAACCGGTTTCGCTCTGGCGCAACGGCGACTACCTGCGGCTGTGGGCGGGTCAGGTGGCGTCGGCCATCGGGTCGCAGGTGTCGGGGCTGGCTTTGCCGCTGTTGATCCTTGCGCTGACCCACTCGCCGGCAAAAGCCGGCGGGCTGGCGGCGCTGCGCGGGCTGCCGTACCTGCTGCTTTGCCTGCCCGCCGGAGCATTAGTAGACCGCTGGGACCCCCGCCGGGTGATGCTGGCCTGCGATACGGGCCGGGCTTTAGCCCTGGCCTCCGTGCCGCTGGCGCTGGTGTTTGGGCATCTGACTTTGGTCCAGCTTTGCCTAGTGACTGTCACCGAAGGCACCCTGTTTGTGTTCTTTAACCAGGCCGAGTCGAACTGCTTAGTCCGGGTCGTCACGAAAGAGCAGCTCGGCGCGGCGGTCGCGCAGAACGAAGCGGTCTACGGCATCGCCGGGCTAATCGGGCCGTCGCTCGGCGGCCTCTTGTACGGGCTGGGCCGGGGTGTGCCGTTTCTGACCGATGCCGTTTCGTATGCACTGTCGGTAATCGCGCTCTTGACGCTAAAAACTGATGTCAAGCCGGCGGTGCGTGCGGACAGCCCCGCGCCGCACCTGGGCTTAGAGATCATCGAGGGCCTGCGCTGGCTGTACGCCCACAAAGTCATCCGCTTTATCGCCGTGCTGACCGGCGGCCTGATGTGCTGCTGCGCGGGATGGGCGCTGATTTTGATTGTCTTGGCCCAGAGGTTCGGTGCGACGCCCTTCACGATCGGCCTCTTGACGGCGACCGGCGGGGCAGGCGGGATTGCCGGCTCGCTGCTCGCCGTGCCGCTGCAAAAGCGGTTCCGGTTCGGGCCGCTGCTGATCGGCGCGGCCTGGGTCTGGACGCTGACCTGGCTTTTGTATGCGCTCGCGCCCAGTCTGATCGTACTGGGAATTGTGAATGCCCTCAGCTTTGTTGTGGTGCCGATTTATCTCGGCTCGCAGTATGCCTACCGATTGAAGCAGATTCCGGACCATTTGCAGGGGCGAGTCAATAGCGTTTTTCGCCTCATTGCGTTCGGCAGCGGCCCGGTGGGCCTAGCGGTGACAGGTGTTTTGCTGCAACACCTCGGCCCGTTTTGGACGGTGCTGATCACGTTCGCACCGCAGCTTGTGCTGAGTATCGCGGCGACTTTGTACCGGCCTTTGCGGCGGGAGTAGGAACCCCTCCCGCTCGTACCTCGCTCCCTCAGCACTGGCTCCCTGGAAGGCCCCTGTTAGGGAAGGGCTGGAGATAGACAAGCAAGACGCGGGGGTTCCCGTTTTTGGCTCTGTTCTGTATTGCCCTTCCCTAACAGGGGCCTTCCAGGGAGCCAGTGCTGAGGGAGCGAGGTACGAGCGGGAGGGGTTCTTCAGGAGACCACACCATGACCGATTTCGACATTCGCGCCTTCCAAGACACTGACCGGGCGGCCATTACCGAGCGAAGCAACAAAAGCCGTCCCGCCTATCATCAAAGCCAGCTTGCCGAGTGGGAGCGGAACGATGCGCTGCGGTCAGCAGGCGTCGTGTTGTTGCGCCTCTGCGTGGGCGAACCCGCATGGGCATATCTGTATGCTGAAGACCGCAGCACGACGCCCCGGCGCAAGCCCGGAGTTTGCAGCGTTCATCTCTGGATTGCCCCGGAGCAGTGGAGCGATGCCCTTGCCGACACGCTGTTTGACAAAGCCGTGGAATTTGCCCGGTCGCGCGAGGCCAAGCGGCTGACGGCCTACCTGACGCTCTTCAGCGCAGACGACCCAATGGTCCCGTTTCTGGCGCGGCACGGCTTCACCGAAGTAGACCGTATCGCGCCGGTGATGCTGGACCTCACGACGTTTGACCCGGCGCGACTCACGCCGCCCGCACCCGCCGGCATTCGCTTTTTCTCGTATGCCGAGGCCGGCGATACGGACGAACACCGGCGCAGATTGTATACGCTGAATGGAGCGCTGGACCGGGATGTGCCGACCAATGATGAGCATTCGGAGCCGCCGCCGTTTGAGGAGTTCGTCAAGTACTTCGACCGGCCCGAATGGGATGGAAACACGCTGCTGCTCGCGGCGAACGAAGCCGGGGACTGGGTCGGCATCAGTCAGCTTGGCTTCCAGGAGCAGACCAACATCGGGTGGACATACCTCACGGGAGTTCTGCCGGAGTATCGCGGCCTCGGCATCGCCTATGCCCTGAAGCTCCGCGCCCTTGATGCGGCCAGGGCGCGAGGCTGCCCGCTGATTTTGACCGAGAACCACGAGGACAACGCCCCCATGCGGGCCATTAACCGAAAGCTCGGCTTTGTTCCCGATGCCCCCGGCGTCAGCTACGGCAAAAACTTAACGGAGTAACCGACGATGACTGCGCTTGCTATCCGTCCGTTCCGCGATGAAGACCGGACCGCCGTGCTTGCAGGCCGCAACCGCGAATGTCCAGCCCATCAGCAGACGACCGTTGCCGAGTGGGAGCGGGACGACTCGCGAAGGCCGGAGGGAGAAGCCGGCCTGCGGCTCTGCGCCGGCGACCCGCCGGTCGCGTACCTAAACGCCGTGGACCGAGAAACAACGGCCCGGCGTGTGCCAGGCGTCTGCGGCTTTACGCTGTGGGTGGCGCGGGAGCATCGAACGCAGGGCATCGGCGGCGCTTTAGTTGCCGAAGCGGTTCGGTTTGCCCGCTTGCGTAACCTCACATGCCTGGATTGGGTGGGCCTCTCCGCGCCGGACGAATCGGGAGTGCGGTTTTTGGAGAAGCACGGCTTTGCTGCCGGAGACCGCCTTGTTCCTGCCCTGCTGGATTTGACGGGCTTTGACCGAGGCAAGTTTGTGTCGCCCGTGCCGGACGGCATTCGCTTTTTCTCGTATGCGGAGGCCGGCGACACTGAGGAAAACCGGCGCAGGCTGTACGCGCTGGCAGTGACGCTGGACCGGGATGTTCCCGCCACTGGTGTTCACCCCGCGCCGCCGTTTGAGGAGTTTGTGAAGCATTTTGATCGGCCCGAATGGAACAACGACGCGCTGATGCTGGCGGCCGGTGACAGCGGCGGGTGGGTTGGCGCAAGCCAGCTTCGCTTTCAGGAACACACCGGCATTGCCTGGACGTTCCTCACGGTCGTCCTGCCGGAGTTTCGGGGCCGGGGCATCGCGCTGGCCCTGAAGCTCCGCGCCCTTGACGTGGCACGGGCGCGGGGCTGTTCGCTGATCTTGACGGAAAACCATGAAAACAATGCCTCAATGCGGGCGCTCAACCAAAAGCTGGGGTTCGTGCCGGGTGCCCCCAGCGTCAGCTACAGCAAGGATATATGAACCCCTCCCGCTCGTTCCTCGCTCCCTTTCACCTCGCTATGGAGGCTCTGCGACTAGAGGCCCCTGTTAGGGAAGGGTTAGAGTAACCCAGAACGAAAGAAGCAGGCGCTCCTGCATCCTGTCCTGTTCCCTCTTACCCTTCCCTAACAGGGGCCTCTAGTCGCAGAGCCTCCATAGCGAGGTGAAAGGGAGCGAGGAACGAGCGGGAGGGGTTCTGAAAACACATGAGGAGACACACGCGATGACAACTGAAATTCGCCCGTTTGAAGACCGCGACCGAGAAGCCATTATCGAAATCCGTAACCGGGACATGCCCCCGCACCGGCAGAACACCGCCGCGTCGTGGCAGCGGCGCGACGCCCTCCGCAAGCCCGAACTCGTTGACCTGCGCCTTTGCGCCGTCAAGCCGGAGACGGACCAGGTCGTCGGATTTCTCGACGCCACTGACCTGAACACTTCGACATTTACGATGGCGGATGTCTGTGACTTCGGCATCACCGTCGCCCACGAGTATCGCCGGCAGGGCATTGGGACGGCGCTGTACGACCGCGCCGCCGCGTTTGCTGCGGAGCGCGGGGCAAAGCGCCTGCTCACCGGCTTCCGAGAATGGACGCCGGGCGAGCCGGGCATCGCGTTTTTGACCGAGCGCGGCTTCACCGAGCAGGAGCGCGAAACGCCGTCTTACCTAGATCTCACTCAATGGGACGAGTCGCCGTTCTTGGGGTCGCTGGGACAGGCGGCGGCTTATGGCACCCGTATTTTCTCCTACGATACAGTAGAAGACACGGAGGCCAGCCGGCGGCGCTTGTATGATCTGGACATCGCGCTCATCTACGACATCCCGCGCCGGGACACCCAGCCGTTCACGATGGAGCCGTTTGAGGACTATGTGCAGTCGGTCATCGAGCGCCCGGAATGGCGGCCGGAACTACAGCTTATCGCCGAGAAAGACGGCGAGTGGATTGGCAAATGCCATGTCGTTCCCAAATTGGAGTTCCCGGAAGTCGGGATGCAGTGGCTGACGGGAGTTCTGAAAGCCCACCGGGGCCACGGCGTCGCCACCGCCCTCAAAGTCCGCACCTACGAACGCGCCCGCGCCGCCGGGGTGACGACCATGACCACGGAGAACCACGCCGACAACGCCCCGATGCTCGCCATCAACACGAAGTTCGGCTTCATCCCCGAACCCAGCGTCGTCGTCTACAACAAAGCTCTGGGTGAGTAGCATAAAGCACAAAAAGACGGCGCAGTCTCCGCGTGACAGCATCCAGGACTTGCTGAGACAGATCCAAGAATATAAACCGGCACACGGTGAGTTCAGTTACGCAGAGCGCGAGCGAGCAGTCACCGAAGCACAGCGTCTCTTCAAGGAGGCATCTTGGCTCGCCCGGCAGTTTCCGGTAAATGAAGATTTGCCGAGAGCGTCTGCAACGGCGCAGCAGCTATGGTACGCAGCTATGGAGGCTGCCTATCCTGACGGGTTCTGGGAGGATGTCCGAAAACGGCGGACGGGTGATGCCGCCAGCCTAGAAAGTGTAGTCAGTTTTCTGGAAGCTGATCCTTACTTCTTTCGCAGCGGTTACACCAAAGCCTGGCTCATTCGAGGCATCAAGCCGCCGATGCTGACACCGGCCTATCAGAAGCGTTTGCAGCAAGTGGTGCTGGCACTTGTGGATAAGCGCGACGACCGAGACTTCCGCGCGTTCTGCAAACTTGCGCGTAAAGTAGACGACGCTGGCTTCCGGGAGCAGCTAAGACAACGAGCAGACGAGGGTAATTTCGATGTCCGGCGGCGGGCGTGGTGGGTGCTGGACGCACTGGCGCAGAAGGACCAGATGGCGCAGGGCAGGAAGAAGGCAGAAGAGAGTCCGCAGTAGGACGCCACGGAATAAATTCCGAGGCTAAAACAAAACACCGTCGAGGCGACGGAAGAACACATTCGCTGTTTAATCCGGTGTCGCTGCGACACTGTTTTTGTCAGCCTCGGAATTTATTCCGTGGCTCTTGTTCCGAAAGGTCTTCTATAAGACAGCAGATCAACCGCACGTCAATCAACCGAAAATCTGCGCCGGGCGTTTCCGGCGGGCGGGTGCAGAAAAAGAACAACCCGGAGTGGACGGCGAACTACTACACAACCTCGCCGCCGTCGCTGGTGATTGACCGGCAGCGGCCCGGACAAGGCTACCGGCACGTTTTAATGCAGCGTGATGTTGAAAGGTTTATTGGTCTGCTGCCGGACTGGACCGAGCTGTCGCGCGGCCTCCATGCGATTGTGCTGGCTCCCGGCGAATATACGACAAACGGCTGGCACACGCCGGGCGTTGTCGGCGTTTGTGCCTGGGAAGCGGATTTGTGGATAGATTACGCCGTCAGCCATTATGAAGACCATCAGACCATCTTCGAGCGTTTGGGCGTCGCCAGCCACAAAATCGAGAACGGCATAATGTGCGAGTTCACCGAGAACCAGGCGCGGGCGTATCAGCTTCTGCATATCTTGCTGCATGAGCTGGGCCATCACCATGACCGGATGACGACGAAATCCCAAGTTCGGGCCGCACGGGGCGAGCCGTATGCCGAAAGCTACGCGCTGGCGTATGAGGCGCGGATTTGGGAACGGTATTACGAGGAGCTCGGTTGGGAGTAGTAGAACTGAAAAGCCTCTGCGTTTACTGCGGGTCGAGCGCCGGGACAGAGCCGGTGTACGCCGACGCAGCGCGGAAAGTCGGAAAACTGCTGGCGGAACGGAACCTGCGGCTGGTCTGCGGCGGCGGGCGGGTTGGGCTGATGGGAATTGTCGCTGACGCCGCGCTGAACGCGGGCGGCACAGTCATTGGGGTCATCCCACAGGCGCTGGCGGACCGCGAAGTCGCGCACACGGGCCTGACAGAGTTAATTGTCGTCCCGTCTATGCACGAGCGCAAGGCACGGATGGCGGAGCTGTCCGACGGCTTTCTAGCACTGCCGGGCGGCTTCGGGACGTGGGAAGAGTTCTGCGAGATGGTGACGTGGGGCCAGCTTCATCTGCACGAAAAGCCCTGCGGCCTGCTGAACGTCGCCGGGTTCTACGACCCGCTGCTGCTGTTCTTCGACCACGCGGCGGCAGCAGGCTTTGTCCGCCCCGAACACCGGGCGATGGTGCTGTCCGGCAGTGATTCGCAAGGACTACTATCTCAAATGCAGACATACCAGCCGCCGACGGTGTTGAAGTGGACGGATGTTAAAAGTCCCCCCAGCCCCCAATAATGGGGGAGCAATATGGAACGGACCGCACGACGTTCTTGTCTTCCTCTGGCTCCCCTATTATTGAGGGCTGGGGGCATATTGAACTTAGAAACATAACACCATGAAGACGGCTTTGATGTGGTTTCGGCGGGATTTACGGATTACGGACAACACGGCGCTCCACGCAGCCTTGCGCGAGAACGACACCGTAATCGGCGTGTTCGTGCTGGACGACGCCATTCTAAAATCGCGGGACATCGGCGCGGCCCGGACGGCATTCTTGTTCGGGTCCCTGCAAACCCTCAGCACCGAGTTTGGGCAGCACGGCGGGCGGCTGATTTTGCGGCGCGGCGGGCCGCCGGAACAGGAGCTTGCCGCGCTGGCGGCGGAGACCGGCGCAACGGCGCTCTATTTCAACCGCGATTACACGCCTTACAGCACGGAGCGGGATGAAAAAGTCACGGCGGCGCTGGACGCAGCGGGGGTAGATGTCCTCAGCTATGATGATGCGCTCGTTGCCCCGCCGCAGAACATTGTAGATCCGCGTGACGGGCGGCCGTTCATCACGTTCACGCCGTTTAAGCGGGTCTGGGAGACGCGGGTGCGGGTCGGCCCGCGCCTGAGCATTGCGCCGCTACTGCCGAAGCTTAAGCTGGGGCCGACCCCCGTGTCCGCGCCCCTGCCAAGCCTCGGTGACTACGGCCTGCATCTGACCCAGGCCATTCCCGATGCCGGCGAGCTGGCGGCGCAGGCCAGCTTGAAGGCGTTTGTCCAGCGCAGCCTGCACCAGTACGCTGATAACCGGGACAACACAGGCGACGAGGAAAGCACCTCGGTCTTGTCGGTGCATCTAAAGTACGGGACGCTGTCGGTCCGCGACTGCTGGCGGGACGCCGAAACGCTAGGCGGGCGCGGGGCGATCAAGTGGCAGGACGAGCTGGCGTGGCGGGACTTCTTCAACACGCTGCTGTACCACCATCCGATGATGCTCCAAAAGGCCATTCAGCCCGCGCTTGCCGCCATACGGTTCGACAAAAACGACGAGTATCTCGCTCGCTGGAAGGCCGGCATGACCGGCTATCCTTATGTGGACGCCGGGCTGCGGCAGATGCACGCCACCGGCTGGATGCACAACCGGACCCGCCAGATCGCGGCCTCGTTTCTTTGCAAAGACCTGCTGATAGACTGGCGCATCGGCGCGGAGTATTACATGCAGGAGCTGGTAGACGGCGACTGGGCCTCCAATTACGGCGGCTGGCAGTGGGTCGCGGGGACCGCGCCCGACCCCAACGGCAACTTCCGGGTCTTCAACCCCGTCGCCCAGCAGCGGCGCTACGACCCAAACCTGACCTACTGCCGCCGCTGGATCCCGGAGTTTGACACCGCCGCCTATCCGAAGCCGATGGTAGACCACGCCCGCGCCAGTGAAGAGTTCATTCGGCGCTTCCAAAAAGCCTACGGCCCGCGTCAGGGCCAGCGGCGGTAGTTAGTCTGCCCCCCCAGCCCCCAATAATGGGGGAGCCAGAGGAAGACAAGAACGTCGTGCGGTCCAGATTGCTCCCCCATTACTGGGGGCTGGGGGACTCTTTAGAGGGAACAATTATGCCCGACACACCGACACCCGATCCACAAACGCTTCGGCTGTTTTACGAACCCAAAGACCGGCTGCGGCTGACTATTGACGGTGACCGCTCCTACCACACGGTCAAGCCCGCGTGGGCCGCGCCATTGTCCCGGCCTAATCAGTACCTCGCGCTGCTCGATGGCAAAGGCAACGCGATTGTCACCCTGCCGGACCCGAACGTCCTGCCGCCCGATTCACTGGCAGCCGCGACCGAAGAGCTGCGGCGGCGTTATCTGACCGCTGCCGTCCGCGTGATTACCCATGCCAAGCAGGAGTTCGGCGCGACCTACTGGAGCGTCCAGACCGATCGGGGCGACCGCGACTTTGTGACCCAGAACCTCCAGGAAAACGCGGTCTGGCTGTCGCCGACCCATCTGCTGCTGCTCGATGTAGACGGCAACCGTTTTGAGATCACGGACACGGAAGCGCTTGACCCCATTTCGCGTAATTATGTCGCGACGATTTTGTGAACCCTTCCCGCTCGTCCCTGGCACTTGCGGCATCCTGCCTCAGTGTCGCTCCCTCAGCACTGGCTCCCTGGAAGGCCCCTGTTAGGGAAGGGCCGGAGGGAACAAAGAATTGCCGCGTAGGGCTGCCGCTTGCCGCCCCCTCTTATCTTGATCTATATTGCCCTTCCCTAGTCTTGCGGCATCCTGCCTCAGAA
>JAABUQ010003290.1_pt1 | contig 29997 bp, 36 predicted proteins | sample 5560001 | NCBI WGS metagenome assembly JAABUQ01 (sample SAMN10711888, study PRJNA513371) | rock metagenome | isolation source: Antarctica rocks | place: Antarctica: Victoria Land, Finger Mt nord | collected 2015-12-18 | reverse complement strand
GGGGAGGATGTGTTTAGGGGTGGGGGGGAGCGGGGGAAGGTGGTGTAGTTAGGGGGCGGAGGGGGGGGGAAGATGGTTGGAAGCTTGGACAAGGGGAGGGGGGGAATGAGGATGTAGGTTGTGGTGGGTTAGGGGGTTAGGGGCAGAGGTGGTGTAGGCTTGGGAAGGGAGGGGGATGGGTTTTGCACTTATGAGGGGGGATGGGGCGTATAGATAGAGGAATGAGATGTGAAGAGGAAGGAGGTGTGAAGGTGAAGGAGATAGGTAGAGGAAGGACATTTGAGGGTTATGATGGGCTGCTATTACTGTGGTATCTTCGCTATCTAAGTCAAACTTCTAATCTCAATGCATACATCTAAAAGCAACGCGTACCGTTCCATGCCCTGAGAATACCAAGGCGTACAGGAGGGCAGAAGAACTGTAGCCATCCCGTTTTCGCTTTAGGTACTTGGGTGAACGGTTGCTGCGGATAGAGGGCCCCACGTTCAGGATATCTTTTTCTGCTCTTTGCTTTGGTCATAAGGGTGTTTAATCGTGAGGCACCAGATGTCGAGGTAGTCGCAGATTGTGGTTATGATATCGTACTGTACACCATGAGCGCGTTAGCCTCGGGATCGTGGCATGTATCTCCATTCGACCAGAGCGGAGTGGAATGAGGGCCACAAGACAATGGGGAGGAAGGAGGGGCAGGTAGGTGACGTGTGATAGGTAACGGCAAAAGACAACAGGGGAAGAAGACAAGGCAAGGAAGAAATGGAGGTGTGACTCACAACAAAACTCCCATAAACCCCTACCCCAAGTCCAACACAGCAAAACAAAAACGCAATCTGGTACGTCCCACCCCCGAGTGCGCTCCCCACTCCCACCATCGGGCCCACGCTATCCACCACCGCCAACGCCAATGGCAGCGTCAAGATATTGTACATCGGAAACTCCGTATCCTTGATTAAATGCTTGGTGATGATTTGGCCGACAGAGTACGCGTTGATGAGTCCAATGTAGAAGACAAACGGGATGAGGTGGTGGTGCAGGATTACTGGTTGCAGGTAGAGATAAAGAGGAACGAGAGCCCAGGTGGCGAAATAGGGGAGGAGGCCGTAGAGAGGGGCGACGGGGTCGAGGTTTTTGGTGCGGCGGTGTTGCATCACGTTGAGGGCACTGGACGGCTCATCAGCTCAGGGAGAATTCATAAGAGTAGCAGGTAGGGGCAGGGTCAGGAGAAAGAGCATACCTTTGCACGGTATTGAACACGAGCACAATACCGCCGTAGACCATGTACCACTCATTCCAGGGCATGTCATAGATCGACTCAGGGATTCCCGAGCCTTTTGGTAGCCCAATGCTTTCGAACATCGATTGTTGCCAGAAACTCCCGCCGCCTTTGAGGGCTGTGATTGCGTAGACGATGCAGAGTGTCAGGATTCCTTCGACGGGTCCGGAGATGATGCCTAGGGTGAGGGTTTGGGTGTAGTATTCGTCCCAGGTCTGGATGTAGAATGTTAGGGTTGCTGGAAAAGAATTAGTGGTTATGCGAAGGGTGAGAGATAGGCTCGGGGGGAGGCGGGAGTAGCAGAAAGCTAGGGCTTGGTTGGCTTACAGCCGAAGAGAACGAGGACTGTGTTCCAGCTTTGGCCTAGATTCATGGCTGCGGCGAAGAGGAGGACTTCGAGAACAGTGTTGCATGCATCCACGCCTGTACTGTTTTAGACTCGGCAAACCTCTCGGGCTCTTGATACTGACTGTGGTCAAAGAGCTCGCCCAATGGCCCACTCTGGTGCGTTCTCCGCCTGCATCTCCAATATCAGATCTTTGCCCTCGGATTATGGGTATGTGTAACGTACGCTTGGGTCCCATCCACAGCATCGAATGTTTGATACAGGAAGAGACCAATTGCCCATGAGCCGTAAACCCAGGGTGGCATATCTTGTTCAAGCGTTGGATTGTACCATAGTAGCGTCAGGAAGTTGATGACCACAAAGCTGAAGCCGGAGAGGGTGATCTGTGTATCGTAGTAAAAGGTCAGGACGGACATGGAAGTGGAAAGCGCATAGATACGTACGGCATTTGGCCTGTAATCATTAGCCTGGGTTCCCTTTCAGAGCGCATCAATCCAGAGCATCCCTAGACTCACGCCATGGACATAGGAAAGCAGCCGATAACGACATTGTTGTAGAATGGCTTGAGGACATATTTTGATACTAGCGAATGGTCGACACCAGAATACTTGTACTCTTTGAGCCCCTGGAGTCTTTTTGCCCGGATGTAAACCATGGTGATCTATGATTCACCGGGTTTGTTAACAGGTGAAAGATGAAAGATAGAAGTGAGTACAAGTAGCACAATATGAGGTCCATGCCCTGTTTTCGAAGCGCGAGACAAAATAATTTCACGCTTGACGTGAATGCCAAGAAGCGGCGGAGTTCCACCGCGACACGCTCCGCCTTGAGCCAAGAGTGAGCGCCGCTTTACTGACACGATAAGAGATTTATTGGCCCCTGCGGCTGTAATCGTACTCCGCACTAGCTACTGAACCTGGGTATTTAGATTGAGGACCGGCTTCTACTTTTGATAGTTCAGTATTGTTGTATGGACTAATAGCGTTTATTGTGTTCCATACCTCCGTACACACGGTCACTACAAGACCCTGCTTTCTGTGATTCTTTCTTTAATGGGCTAGTCTATGGGGTGCCGGCTTGCATTCTGTATGTACTTGGCCTTGTAAGCCATGTGGCTCTTTGTTGACTATATACTGAAATATGAGATCGTCCAATGGCCTCTCTACGTATCAGAGCAAGCTTAAACCTCCTTCTTTGTAGACATTTCTTTATAGGTCAGTCATATAGGATGTTAGCCGATTCTTCTTATGGTCGCGGTGGCTATGCTCACTGCAAGTGTCGAAGCTGTAACAATTAGGCATCTCATGCACATGCTGCTCAAAGAAGGAGAACACTGCCTTGCAATCACATAGCAGAGGCCAAAGTCAGATTTGGATTGGCAGATCGGATACATCGTAACGACATCAATTCACGAGGTTCTTCTTTCGCCGTTAGCCGGAAACCTTGAGCTTTCGTAGTGGATGACAGTATGCTTCATGAGCACCGCCAGAGATTCCAAGGTTAGACCTTCCTTTAGGTCGTCGATATGATCAGGGTAGAGGAATGTGTCTGATTGATCTAGAAGCGTCTCGGTCGTTGGCCGCAGCTTTTGATCCCAAGTTAAGCAAGCTTTCAACTTCTCCCTGCAAGCCTCCGGAATTTCTTCTCCGTTTATGCTGGTCGTAGGATATGATATTACGTGACGTGGGTTCGTGATCGCGATAGCCTTTCTCATAGCGCCTTGGATGTGGCCGAAGGGTTGCGTAGCATATACCATTAGGTAAAAAATGCAACCTAAACTCCAAATATCGCTCGGTTTGCCTAGCTTCAACAATTTTGATTCGCTCTTAGGCAAACCATCAGTGTTGTTTGAATCAAGAAGAGCCTCGGGCGCCATGTAATTTGGCGTGCCTACTTGATTTTCGCGGTGGACGTTGACAGTGGTCTCCGGAATTGCCCCAGCGATACCGAAATCGATCAATTTGAGGCAACCGCCCACAAGGAGGAAGTTGGCAGGCTTTAGATCGGAATGTACGATACCGTACCGATGGACGGAAGCCACGCATTCAAGCATCTCCTTCCAATAGTAGCGTATAAATACAAAATCAAGCCTAGAGTTCTCGGAGTCTGCTTGGCGTCTCAAGATCGTCTCGAGATCAATTTCGCCGAGTTCCATCAACTATAATATATTAGATAATCCGAAGACGGGTATTTGAGTACTCATATTGGGAGCAGACCAGATTGAGACAATGTGTGGAAAAGTCGAAGTCCCAGTCAATAAGCTTGACTACACGATCCACTCCCACAAGCTTTTCCAGAAGCTCAATTTCGCCTTTGAATCCCCGGACACCAACCTCGTCGACACCTCGTAGCGAGACCTTCTTCAAGGCTAAGATCCTGAAATCGTCCGTCAGTACCCGGTACACGCGAGCACTACCACCTCTTCCAATACAGTCCAACCGCTGGAAAGATCTACAATTCATCGTGATACGAGTTCTGCTCTTATGAACTTTGGACGTTGTCGTAATTCTTACAATGTCCGTCTCAATCCCTAGAGCGGCCTTTTGAGGAAGGTCCGTTTGTACTGGTGGAGGTATAACATTGCTGCGGGAGTTAGGGGAACCGTCATTTCTGAGCTTTGGGGCTGGCTCGTTCCCAGGAATAATCTGGCTGTATCTCGAAGTTGAAGCGACCACGACCTCATTCATATATCCTGAAGCTAGTGCTGAGCTAGAACAACGATTCTCAGCATTCTTCTCTGCACACCGAGCTCCCTCCAATGTCTCAAATTGGGCTGAACACTCTAGGACTATACATACGGAGTCTGCTCGCCCGCTCGATCGGATATGGTAGCAGCTGGTTCCCGCCACCTATCATAGTCCTTGGCGTCTGCCTCCTTTGCCATACGCTCTGACATGTTGGGTTCAGATCCAACAGTCAAAGGCTCACAAGCTGCGAGCTTGATTCTTCGCGCAGGCCGGTTCAAGGTGTTTCCGCCCATCCGTATGATAGACGTAAGAGGAGGCGAGACCCTATCAAAAAGAGTCTTATGATCAGCTGCTAGAATCTCGAGGGGCTGCTGATCTCGTACACATATCGAAGCCGCCAAGGGCCTTGTAACGGTAAAAGCACGGAATTTGGGCACTGACTGGGCCTGCGATCCATCGCGGCACGTGGGCGGCATGCTTCTGCAGGTCGTGCGATCTGGAACGGAACCGCTAGAGCTTTCTCCTCGTGGCAGAGCGCATTCCTTGCATTCCACAAATTCGTTCAAGCAGGTTCTCACATGTTCAACGGAGTCTTCCTTGCCTTCCCTAAGCACTGGCTGCAGGCAGGAATGCTGATTTGCTGGCCCGCTAGGATTTTCACTCGAATACTGGCTTATCTCGAGACCTGATGAGCTAGACTGTCCCTTCCGTTCGTATGTTCTGCGAGGACGGTAAGCGACTCTATCTTTTGCCTCAAGAGGGTCCCAGGGTTCACAGGCAGATATGCCAATTTTATCGGAGTGGTCTGTGCCCAAGAGCGCGGCGGTCAAGGAGCTGAATTGCAAGACTGGTAGTGAACAGTCGTCTTCGAGATCCTCGGCTATGACAGCTGGCAGTGTAGAGACGGGGCGAGCCATGCTCTGAACTGTACCACCCAACGGTTCTGGTTGGGTCTTACATGCATGGTAAGGGACCCCTAAAGGCGGTTCTCCGAATAGAGGGACCCTGTTCGAGCCATATTTGGTGGACGCGCGACCGTCGGACTGAGGGCGAGGAGGGCACCAAGGCTCCGAGGGTTCGCAGGCGATAAGGATATCGGCGACTAAGGCACTTTGAGGATCGCGGTCTCATTACTAAGCCTCCCTACCAATCACCAGAATGACCAAATTGGTGAATACAGGTACCTTATTTGATACTCCTCTCCCTACAAAGGTACAGAATTCCACCTAGTACCTGCCCACCAGTTGCTTTGCTATCCGAGGGGACTACGCCGAATTGACACCCATCTCCAGTCGCTGACCACCAGGATTGTGATCTTAATTGTGGACGTGATGTAACAGACATTCCCCGTCTCTGGCGTCAGTTGCAGCGTGGTGTACTGTCGTTGAACATTACATGGATCCCCATCACCCGCCTTAACAACTTGGCGGTTTCTCCCTTTGATGATGCTGCTCGGAGCGTGCAATGATTCGAGAAGCTACAATGAAGGGAGAAACGATATTGGACATGAACAAGCAACTGGACGAATTCCGTATGTTGAGCTGTCTTCATGTTCAAGAATTTCATCACAATGCTCGACTTAGATCAGCAAGACCTGTGACTCAGCAATCTTCCGAGAACTACAGTTGCTTTGGTTGCAATTGTGGGTTTTCGATCAATCAATTTACCTTGCAGGGCAGCAGAGCAATACAGAGACTGGGTCAAGAAGACACCAAAACGAACTTGGAGCTACAAGTAAGGAAACGGTCTTCTCAATCTAGGATGTCGTTCAGATTACGTCGTCCACAAATGTTGATCCAGCAATTCTGCAACCAACTTTCTGGTGCACAGAATTCAAATGCCTCATTAACGTCGCAAATCACGTCACCCTTATTGTGGGAAATTAATGATCTTAAATCACAGTGTGCTTTCTTCAGATTTTGTCGTCACCACAGTCTTTCATTCACAAAGGACAGTGTCTGTGTCTCGGATGGGGTATCTGATCAATGCGCTGATCCCAACGCGGCATCTGGGAAATCGCAAGAGTAAGAGATTGTCACCTTCCCATGGGGCATGATACTTCGATCTTAGCAGTAATCGCTTTCAGCTTTTCTCAAAGCTGCAGAATGTTATTTGGAGTCCTCCTAAGAATATAGCTACATCGGGGATTATACTACTAACCTCAAAGAAAGCTCTCTTGGAGTAGTCAGGTCCAGATCCTGGTTTCGGATTTCCAAGTCCAATGATGCCAGAACACGACCAGAATGCCGAGTCATAGGAGCGTGGTCCCTTTTCCATGATCTGGGAAAGATCAGCCTTGGAGGGATGAAAAGTGCTAAGAGTAAAAATGAATTAGGTATCTATGTTGGGATGTGGCGGAGTCTCACTGTCCGCCCAATTAATTTCCAAATCGAGCTCCTGAAGCCGCCATACCTTTAACCAACAGAGACAGTATTCTGCCTTAAGCAATCATCTATTCTACAATGCATGCGCAAGCCTTTTTTCACAAGCACAAGGCGGCGCACTGATTCTGAAACGGAATTGATCCACAAAACTGTTCCCTTTGCTTTCAAAGACTCTGTTAGCAACTCGTTTTGTCTATGTTGTCTATCTTACAGCAACTTGGTCCTGGCATTGACCATGATTGAACACATAAGAATGAGTCAAATCACTGGTCATAATTTTCTTCTTTTCCCCTCAACAGTAACAATAGCTCGATGTCCTTCTTAAATCCTACCATGATCTCTTCCATAACCCTTCTCCTCCTTCTCCCACTGCTATCCCCCACCACCATTGCAAATCCTCTCAACAACCCCAAAAATGCCCCACCATACACTTTGGCGCCACGATCCGCAGCATATAAGTGCCCATCAGGAAACCCCTCATCCGGCGGCAGCTGCGATAGCTGCCCCAAAGTCAACGGCATAGACGCCGGCAAGACCGTCTTCGTCTCTACAATTCCAGCTTACGAGCATGGCAACACAATGGAATCATACGCCTACTGCAACTCAGCGCGGCAATGCTCATGTTTTGACGGGGGTATCGACTGGAGCACACAAGCCAAGTATTGCCTAGGGCCGTGCGATTGGTGTGGGTATGGCACCGCCGATGGCAAATTCAATACCGCACTCCAAGAGGGCTGGCGCTACTATTACTGCTCCGACGCCATGGTTACAGAATGTACCTGCCAGCCTACTCGGGAGCAGCTTGTATTTCCTGCCGCGCCATCCCACTTTTATGTTTCTGGTTGGGGCGGTGTTCATGTAACGCAGACCCTGATCAACGGTGTTTATAATCTTGACGTGTGGATTTTTGACGCCTCTCCTGTGCCGGTGTTGATTGGCCTGAAGAAGGGTATCATTGCGCAGTACAAGCAACCTCAGCAGATCTTTGGAAGTGGGGAGAGTATGTTGCCACTGCCGATGACGCTGACTGTTGAGTCAGGAGGGAAGATTACGTTTGAGTATAATGGGGCAAAGTGGTATAGTGACCATAATGATCCGAAGACGGATTCTTGTGATAGGGTTGCTTTTGGGAACGGGTGGCAGATGGATTGTGGGTTTACTATTCCGCCGCATTGAGGGTGGATGCCAAGTTCAGAAGTGTTACGTTGAAACCAGGCAGCTATTGTTGAATCATCACATTGACACACAATGCTTCGAGATAGATTGTGTTTGGAGGACGCTCCGTAGCGGCCTCGTAATTACTCACATACTCGTCTGTTCTGTTCATTCATCCATTTGCGTTGCTTCAACGGATCACTTAGGTCAGTAAACATCCGCCTCTCGCTTGACACATGTCCAACATAATCAAGTGCATTCACCTGCTCATCCGAACCCATCGTCTATCGATCAGACGATTCTTCCTTGATTTCATTGCCTATACATTCTGCACCGCCCATTACCCCATAAGCGTGAGACAACCTTGACGGCCCCGCCGCCTACTCCGTCTTGTTATTAAGATATGAACTTTGCACATGCGCGTGGGTGTATGGCCTTTCCTCCTCGTGTTTGGGGCTTCCTACCTTCCATTGGTGGCGTGACTCTCGTTACCGGCCCGCTGTCACGTCGGCAGTTTTCCACAGGCGTTTCCAGCTCTGGACCTGGACTTCTTTTCATTGGAAATTGTACGGAGAAATTTTCTTCGTCCCACCACCTCTGCAGCGGGCAGAAATGGGGAAGTGCGTAAAGCATGTGCAGGGAGGGCATACCGAAGCTAGTGAATCAACCCATTATATTCAGCCCCTCAAAGATCTTCGCAGAAGCTTGACAGTCCAAGATCTGTTTTCTTTCCAGCAGCTACTGTGCAGTCTTGCACATTCAACATCTCTAAGGAGTAAGTTGAGCCAAAGCGTGCGCTGTTACATGAGAAACCGATGGTCTGATGGCCAAGCATTGGCAATAATATTTTCTCCATGCCAAGTCTTTCCAAGGACCCCATCAGGCCATAATCACAACTACATGATGCACGGCTTCCAAAATTGCATACCAAGCATGCGCTTTTGACCTTTGCGACAGCCGACAGGTTCTGGAGCAACTTGGCACTTGCCATTGATGACTCTATCCTCATACCACCCCCTGTATTTTACCCTTTTACCTTTATTGAGGCACCTGTTATTGGTCTAGATTTCGCTAAGCCATTAATGTCACCGTGCAACCTTTTCGAGCTCCTTCGGCCGTAAATTCCTTGTTGTTGGCGTGGTATGCTTCACGATGTTAATGTACATGGGTCCTTGATGGGGCAGGCATTTTTGCCCGGAGAAGCTCTTTGCTAAAACCCATCCTAGTCTCAACTCGGATCAATGTGGCATGTCCACGGTCTGTGATTCCAAGCTCTCTATTTCGTGCAAAAAATTAGCTCTGGGGGTTCATCGTGGTCAGATATATAGTAATCCCAAAGACGGTTCGAGCTTGTCAAATAAACCTTCCAAGCTTCTTTCGAAATGGAAATTCTCATCCAGCCACACACTTCCTGCACTCTGGACACTTGTCCGCTGTCCCAGGCTGAGGTCCTCTACGACCCGAACCTTGGCGGCAATGCGTTCTACATCGCCATCTTCGCTCTCCTGCTCCTGTTTCAAATATTCCTTGGAGTCCACTACCGAACATGGGGTTTCTTTGCCGGTCTGAGTATTGGTCTATTACTTGAAGTCATCGGATATGCTGCACGCGTCCAGCTCCACTTCAATCCCTTCCTCAAGGACCCTTTCGTCATGAATCTCGTATGCCTAACAATCGGCCCCGTCTTCCTCAGCGCCGCCATGTATCTGTGCCTTGCCCGTATCATCGTCGTTTACGGCGAGTGTATCTCGCTTTTCCAATCGCGGGCTTACACGATAGCATTCATGTACTGCGATGCGCTCGCTCTTCTCCTATAGGTGGTTGGAGGTGGAATCACTTCCTATGCTACCACCCTATCGAAGCATCAGCGCGGAGTCTATATCATGGTGTCTGGTCTGGCGCTACAAGTGGTTTCACTGGTACTATTCACCATTAGCTGCGGCGACTTCGCCTATCGTGTAAGGAAGAGTCAGGCTACCTTGACTCAACATCTTGCTATCCTAAGGAAACCCTCCAAATTCCGAGTCTTCCTCTATGGTACGTGACGAAATATTGATCAATTCCCTCAACGTTCACAGCCGTTCCTGATAAACTGAGCAGGTCTCAGTCTAGCAACCCTCTGTCTCCTCATTCGATCCTGTTTTCGCGTGGCAGAGCTGAGCCAAGGATTTGGGAGCAAACTCGCTAATCAAGAGGTCACCTTCATGATCCTTGAAGGACTCATGGTCCTTGTTGCTTCCGTAGCTTTGACAGTCCTGCATCCGGGGATGGCTTTCCAGGGAAGCTAGGCAGCTGCGGATTTTACGATGTTTCATAGTCGGAGGAACAGAGGGTCTAATGCAGGGATGAGGGTAAGTTCCGAAGACGAGAAGACGGATTCTGAGGTTACGGAGAGGTGAACATTGTCATTTTCTTGTCTACGATAGCCGTCTCCAATGAGGCCTCATGGGAAATGGACATTACCAGCTGCTCGCTCTGGGATCATATTCAGCTCGAAATCATTATATTTGATATCCACTGGAATGCGAAGTATGACACGAAAAGTCTTGCAGAAAGTGTTGGCTGCTCTTCCAACGAAAACAGGTGTTTACCTACCTGTCAAATTCCATGGCTATATTGACTCATTCGCACGAGATATATTCGCTTTCGGGGGGCTTTCAACGTTTCTCTCACCCAGCAGGTGCCACATTTCTTGGGTGCTTGCCGCTCTGTGCCATCCGTGTTGCAGCAATTCGCCCGCGTGGTAAGCTGATACGGCCTCAAGAAGTCAGCTTTCCCTCCCTTAGATCGATAGAGAAAATAGACACCTTTGTTGCTCCTGTGCCATTGTTGACAGAGACCGTTGGCCTCGGCAATAAGAACAATCTCCGTCAAGGTGGTGGAAAGCAGCAAGGCTAGCCGATGAAGGGCAGAACGAGCTAACGAAGAGCTGGAATGCAGAAGTCGCGGTGTAGTCTCCTTCACTACCTATTCAAATACACGTTGCTGTGCAAGAACACAATCAAGCCGTACCCTTTGATTATGGATCAGATCTAAGTTGCACCCATCTTCCACAACCCACATCTTAGCCATGGGCGATATTCAGCAACCTCCATTGAACTGGGAAGCTTCAGCAACAACTACACACCCTCAAGTATCGTCTTCTCTTCCGCCAGAGGTAGAGACATGCCTCAAGAACGCTAGATTTGTGCGTCCACTATCCTCTCCATGTCTGTCCTCATAGCTGATCTCTGATATAGCTCCATCTCGCTACATGTGACGCCCTTTTTCCACACATATCTCTCATGAATTACACCTACCTCCCATCTACACCCTTCAACCCCAATCCAGTGATTATCATGACCACCAATCCATCTTCAAAGAAAACGCTCAACCTCATTCAAAATCCTCGCGTGTCCCTCCTCGTTCACGACTGGGTATCCCATCGCCCTCCAACCCGCAACCCAGATCCCACTCGCGAAGGCTCCCCGCCTCCTCAAGCTACGCGCTCGAGTTTAGCAAGCCTGCTCTTGAATATGAACACCAGTGCTCTCAGTAGCATAAGTGCTACCATTAATGGTGAAGCAAAGATGGTAGACCAAGGCAGCGAAGAAGAGAAGTGGTGCAAGGAGAGACATCTCGAGAACAACACTTTCGGGGACCAAGCAAAGGAAGAACGAGGATTCTTCGGGTCAACTCCCAATGCTCCCGGTGTCGAAGGCGACGGAGGAACGAGTTGTTACATCGAAGGCGAGGAGGTGCGAGTCGTGCTGGTCGATGTCAACCAAGGCCGCATAGCGGACTGGAAAGGTGGCGTCAAAGACTGGAGTCTAACCTCCGAGTCTTCGGTTGATGCTCGAGGGAGGCCTGACTTGGTCAATGGCCTCTCATAGTCAGAATGGCGCATCCATATCCTCTACGCTCACCTCCTCTTTGCCTTATATTCCCTCTTTCCCCTCAATACTATCCTTGATGAATCCCACAACGGCATTTAACCACGGTTTCTGACTAGGGACGAAATGTCCACCGGGATGCATCACAACTCTATCTTCTCCGCCATCGCAGGCCGCAACCAATTGTCTAGACCTTGCCTCCTCAACAACCACATCAACCTGGCCAAGCACATGTAATACCGGTGTCTTCAGCTTCGGTTCATAGAAGGCCTCATACTTCCTACCCAGCGCCCTGAAGCCTCCATAGCACACAGCAAATTTCAACGGGCCCTGCACAACTCCATCCATACCCTTCCCACCTTGCTCCAAGAAGCTTTGGGGATACTCTATGCCGCCATTCTTCTCCAATCTTTCAAAAGCCTCTCGCCGCTTTGGTCCTTCAAGAAGACTGGCGACCATCCCCGCAGCACAAGCCCCCTGGCTAAAACCCACCACTCCATCGAATGGCCCTTCCTCCTGGATACATGTGCTGATTGACTGCATGCCCGCTTCCAGGCCTTCGTACACGATTTCCAGGCCCCCTCTTCCCTTCACATCATGGTCCTTCCGCCTCCACCAGCCCCTGCAGTCTTCCTCCTCATCTTTGGCATTCCCATCGAGAGCCGCAGAGTTGGTATGGCCGGGTATATCGGCGACGGATAATTTGGCGGGCCCTGGTGGATAGGAATAGTGCAATTCATATTGAGAAGCAGGGAACGCCTTCTGAAGAGCTTTGTGCAGGGCTCGGGTTTTGGCATAGAAGAGAGTGCCCGTTTGGGTGAAGCCATGCAGAAAAAGGATACGGAGCGGGCGAGACTTGGGGAGGGTGGACATGGCGTCGTGAAAGACAAGGGAGAGAATATCTCTACGGCTCTTGCGCATACATGAGATACGCAGCATGGAAGTGGTGACAGACGGGGAACACCGAGAGACCAAAATTTTTGAATTGGGATTCGGACTTCGCCGCCCGGACTTCTACCGGAGATAAAGAAACGAGACTTCCCCACCGTTTTTCAACTTCGACTTGTAATCACTCCACAATTCAACGGCCATCCCTTATTCTTATTAACAGTGGAGGAAAATGCATGAGTCTGCCAGCAATGATGGCAGTCGGGGGAGCCAACGATCTACAGAACATCATACTGCAGGCGCCGCCAAGAGTCATAGTAGAGATGCGATCAATCCAACATCTATGCATGAATATGGCAATAGCACTGTGGACCATGGGCATGGCATTGAGCTCGCCTCGATACCGTCTGAGGCTCGATACGTACCCCAGAAACTGAGGAGCCGCCTCAGGATAATTTTGGTCATGACAGGACTTTTCCTTGCCCTCTTCATTGCTGCACTGGACCAAACTATCGTAGCGACCGCAATCCCAACAATATCTGCAGAGCTACGTTCGGCGGCAGGATACACCTGGATCGGTGGTGCCTACCTGCTGGCCAACGCTGCGGCGGCCCCCATCTGGTCCAAGCTTTCTGATATCTGGGGGCGCAAGCCTATTTTCTTAGCCGCCGTCGCCTGGTTCGCTATCAGCTCGATCATTTGTGCAGTTTCAAATACCATGGAGATGCTTATCGCTGGACGTGCGCTCCAGGGGACAGCCGCTGGTGGTCTCATCCAGCTCGTGATGATTACGATATCAGACTTGTTCAGCATGAGGTTTGTACATATCTGGGAAATTTCGTGGCGAATGGGAATATACTGACCATCTTCAGGAGCCGAACGCTCTATCTCGGCCTCACTGAGGCGATGTGGGCCATTGCTGGTGGCGCGGGTCCAATATTAGGTGGAGCCTTCACCCAATTGGCCTCATGGCGCTGGAATTTCTGGATCAACCTACCGATCTCCGGAACGACTTTTATACTTTTGCTATTATTTTTGGACGTACACAATCCACGGACGAAAGCTATTGACGGTATCAAAGCTATTGACTGGTTTGGTAGTCTCTCTATCCTTGCTCTTACCGTCATGTTATTCCTAGGTTTGAATTTTGGAGGCACGACCTTTCCCTGGGACTCGCCCAAAGTTATCTGTCTGATCGTTTTCGGGGGTCTGGTATCTATCCTCTTCATTTGGAGTGAGAAAAAGTTCGCTCAGTATCCACTTATGCCTCTTAATCTGTTTGCTCAGGCTGGGACTGCTGCTAGCCTTATGGTAACCTTCTTTCATGGATTTGTAAGTGACCGTCTCGCTATCTTCGCATTGTGGTGCATTGTTGAGACTGTGTTCTGCCTCTTTTGCCCCTTCCTGCAGACAATACTCACTCGCCACTTATGTCTTTTGGCATCCTTCGAAGCTGACAGTATCCATTCGGCGAGCTAGGTTTTCATCGCAGCACAGTACTATCTTCCTCTCTATTTCCAATCCGTACTCTCTGCTTCACCTCTACGCTCTGGAGTCCTCATCCTACCCTTGAGTATCCCCGAGGCGCTCATGGGTATCACGTCTGGTATTATAATTCACCGGACGGGCCGTTACCGTGAGCTCATCTGGACAGGCACGACGCTCCTGACTCTGGGTACCGGCCTTCTCATCCATTTCGACGCCACTTCCACTATCGCCGAGATCGTGGTCATCCAGATCGTTGCTGGAGTCGCTTCAGGGATGCTTTTCGAACCCCCTTTGATCGCAATTCAAGCGCTCGTTTCGCAAGAGGATACCGCAACGGCAACGGCTACGTTGGGGTTCATGCGCAATCTCGCCACGTCATTCTCGATCATCTTAGGCGGTGTAGTCTTTCAGAACGGAATGCAGCTTCAGGAGTCATCCTTGGTAGGATCGGGCCTACCTGCAGATCTTGTGCAGTCATTCTCTGGCGGCGATGCTGCGGCCAATGTCATGAAGGTGAGCGAGATCGTGGATGCCGGACAAAGACTGGCTGTCAAGGAGGCTTTTGCCTGGAGCATGCGCAATATGTGGATCATGTTCACTTGTACTGCCGCAATAGGTGTTGCGGCAAGTTGGTTTGTTACCACACAGACATTGAGCAGAGAGCATACAGAGACGAGGACCGGAATAAAGAAGAGGGAAGTGATACCTACCCAATAGAGCAACGGTATGCGGATGTCTCAACCTCTGCCGTCCGCGACACCGTGAAAAGCAAATTACTGTATAGCCATTGTCGAACCATCTCACAGGAATACGGGTCAGAACACGGACAAACCTACCTTGCAGTCGTCACATTACGTTTCATGCTGTTTCGAGATGATACAATGCCCTTCGAGGAGAAGATACCCGAGAATACGTAGGTAATAAGCACTGTTTTGATGAAAATATCATTTTGGCATCAAATACTTTCTAGGTCGCAAAGAAAGTTGCAGGAAAAACCAACGCCTCGCGACAATTACTCATTTTCCTCAGCCTCCTCTAGCGCCAGACTACCAACATTCAACATGTTCTGAAGTGAGTAATTACTCGACAAGATTAACATTTACTCCGACAGTAGTGCCTGTATTTGTGACTCTTTCGTCGCCTCAAAAGTGTCTCAATGAGATTAACATCGGTTTCCAACCCGGAAAGCAACAGTCGTCAGAGTTTGAAATATACTACATAGCCCCTTTAAGTTGCTTTGGATGTAAATTTCGTCGTTGAAAAGAAGTTTCAGACTATGCGCTATGTAATCCTTATTGATATCCTCTTGCCCTCAATTTTCCTACGTTCGGTCATGGGCTCGTTGCTCTTATGACCCAGTCCACACTCTTTTGTTCTTTGCACAATGCATTTTCAAATGCTCCATAGCATTTTAGGCGCAGTTCTGACGCTGCAAGCAGTCACTGGCAGCCCTTCGACTTTTGTATCCTCCACCTTTTCTATAAGCAGCTTAATTATATCTTCGTCAACAAGTCGCTTAACATGGAGTTCTGCCAACTCGACCAGTTTAACCAACTCAACCGATGTATCTCTTCGGTCTTCGTCCAATAATTATTCATACTCTTCCCGTACGATTATAACATCCAGGTCTACCTCCATGGCTAGTTCAAGGTCTTTGGATCTATCGATATCTCAAATCTCTTCCAACTCTTCCAGATTACCACAAAGCCCCAGCTCTGCGAAGCTTACTTCGAGGATTGTCGCGTTAAATTCCAGCCCTATAATGACTCTAAGATCGGCTTCTTCCCGGATGTACACCAAATTTTCCATTACGAGTAAAAGTTCTAGCTCTGCTAAGCTGGTTTCGAGCACCGTCAGATCAACTTCCAATGTCATAATCACTTCGAGACAGACTCCGTCTCGGACGTCCGCCAGGTTCTCTGGACTAACCACAGGCACTGCCTCCTCTGCCTCGAGCTCTCCTCTAGTGGTGCTCCCAACGTTGGGGAAAGCAGGTTCATATCGACTTGCTTCCAAGTCTTCATACCATCTGCATTCAAGCCACATCACGCCCAGTGCTAGCTCTACCACTTCGGTTCCCGATAAATTGATCCCTGGTGCCCGGACGGGCTCGACCTCACATGAAAAGTCCCCGAAGTCTTCCCAAATGATAACAAGACCTAGTTCTATCAGTTTTGGCCCTCAGTCTTTGACGTCAACCTCAATCATTGTTGTCCCTACTACATCCATGAATCCAGCTGCGGCTGATGCTGTAGCGATAGCATTGTCGTTGGCTGCAGCAATGGTAGCCATCGCGATAGCAGCAAAGAAGATGAGTTTTCCGCCTAATGTCGACTTCACTGATAGGGTCCGCTCATTGGATACCGAAATGACCCAATTTGGCATCGACTTACACATCCCCGATCCTCCTTCAGGCGGGTGCAGGGGTGGAGAAGTATTCCTAGTTCTGTTTTCTTGCGCCAAGAAAGCTGTGTCGAGCTTGAAAGACTTGGTCACGGGATGTTGCCCCGCTGCTGTTGACATTCAGGCTGCCGCAGCTACCGTGGAGACAGCAGGCAATAACGTCAAGCAGAAAAAAGATGACGAGAATCGCAGCGAGTCTGCGACGAGAACGGAAGAATCAACAACAAGATCAAGTGAAACAACCTCGACGAGCTCAAGCTCAAGCCATTCTTCGAGCTTAGCTTCCAGCTCTTTGAGCAGCCAGTATATGGTTTATCCGACCGCTGGGGCGAATGCTAATGGATTAAACCGTATCTCTCGTGTCCTGGGGAGTTATGCCGGCCCGTCAAACGTGGTTCCAGTGCCTTTGAGCCTCCACTCTACTGTTTTTGTCGCATTGATAAATGAGACTGTTTTCGAAAGATTCGACAGTCTTGGCCGAACGTTTAATCCCAATGTAAGGGTCCTAGGACGTGGTTGTAAGCCGAAAAATTGGCGGTGCTAATGAATCTTCACCCAGTTTATAATCAAGTTGAATCACGGCCTCGATCGAGTAGACAAAGCTGAGCCCTCAGCAAACGAGCCTTACACAGATAACATGCCAGATGCGCCGGAAGTGAAATTTGTCTCTACCCGGAAAGGAATCAACGTGTATGACACCGATGCGTACTACTATAGTCCCATCGCTGGAAAGGGTATCACAATTTATGTGATCGAGGAAGGCTTCAATATGACAAATTCCGAGCTGAGAGGAATGCCGGGAAGAAAAGATTGGGTTTGGCCTAAACAAGATTTCTGGAGCAATCACTATAACGAGCACTATTCGCCTTCTGATGATGACCGTGTTGGCCATGGGACATGTGTTCTATCTAAGGCTACGGGCGTACGATTTGGTATTGCCAAAAAAGCAGACGTCAAGCTCGTCCGCTTCTTAGGACATACTGCAGCAGGCTCAGGTCAGTTCGGACTTCTAGAGGCCTTTGCCCGTGTTCGACAAGACGTCCTAGACAATACTTTGCAAGGGAAGGCGATTATTAACTTATCGCATGGTGTAGCGATAAGTGATGACGACACTCGTGCGGCTTTCAAAGAAGTTGTCGCTGATTTGTTGTCTATCGATGTGGTGATCGTAGTAGCATCGGGCAACGACAGGGTATGATCAGTCAGCCCTCACTCTGATAACATTGTATGCCTCTTGTACCTGGAACGCCCGCTGATTACTATCACAGGTGACTTCTGATAACATTGATAGGTATCCCCAACTTTTTCGACAAGATCTTCTTGATCTCATCATTGTTGGCTCCGTGAACTTGAACGGCGAGCGATCCTGGTTCTCTCAGGGAGGCGCACTTTTAGATATATCAGCACCAGGTACACTGGATGATCATACGGGCATCCAGTGCGCCACTAATACCCAGAATGCCTGGAAAAGGGCACAAGGAACGTCCTTTTCTGCGCCACAGATTGCCGCGCTCGCGGCCTATCTTATGTCGATTGAGCCCGAACTGACGGCGCGTCCTGGTACCGCAGGACGGGTCAAGAAAAGGATACTAGATCTGGGATATGCGCGGAGTACAGGATCCTCGCAGGATCCATTGGCGATGAAAGCAATTTTCAATGGCTGGGATCCCGCCGCCGAAGCCTGCCCGGCACCTCTAGGTATAATAGTAGACAGAAGAGGAGTCTCGGACAGTCCGCCGCCTCCGCAATCTGTGCCGTGCACAATACCCACCATGTCACCCTCTAGCACAGTTCTTGCAACCTCAACCATTACAGCGGGCAACGTTCCTGCAGCAACATGGAAAGTCGTCTCGGACATAGGCACCACCCTCGTCCCCAGAACATGGTGCGACATGATCGTCGGCACCAAAACACTCACCTATGCTACCATTGCCACTCCCACAAATATATGCGCCTACACCGCGCCCCCAGCCTCCACCCTCTCAATCTCAACTCTCCACCCCTCTCCCTCACATCCACCTACCTCCACACCTGCAACAGCAACCTCCTGCCACGCCACCTTCGGCACCTGGTCCCACCCCTCCAAAAACACCCACACCAGCCTCCCGCTCGCCCTCGCCGCGGATATCAAAAAAGCAATTACCACCTTCTGCACCTCCAAAACCCCTCTCTCCCTCCAACCCCCGCAATACGACCTCGGCTTCCAACCCATCTCCCTCTCCCTCCCCGACCTCCCAACGGGCTACAGCGCTTACTACGAATTCGGTGCTTTCCGCACCAACACACCCGAATGCTTGCGCCTTCCTGCGGGCATCGAAAGTGATCTCGTTGTTCAGCCGGATCTGGCGGGGAAAGGGGGGGCGTGGCCTGGGTGTACGGAGCCTTTGATGGGGTTGGTGTGGTGTGATAAGGCGGCTGTTTGGGGTGGTGTGGTGCAGGGTGGGCTGGGGGGATGTTTGAGTTGGGGGTTTCAGGCTTGGGTGGGGCCGAAGGTTGATGTTAGGGGTAGTGGGGGGGGTGGAGGGTGTGGGAGGGGGAGGAAGAGGTGTATAGGGAGGAGGGGGGGAAGTTTTGGAGAGGAAGGGGAGGGGAAGGAGGGGTATGAAGAGGATGGAGAGCGGGAGGAAGACTGATGGTGAGCGATACGATTCTTGTCTCTACCCTTTGGTGGGTTGAAGAGTTATGATTTGATGAGTTTCCACGTATTTTGCGTTTGCTATTGTGCCGGTTTCTCTTGGTCAGGCTTGTCGATGCGGTTGCAGTTTCCGCCGGAATTCTCTTTTTGAATTATCCTGCTGAAATTTTCTTCAGGAGGAAGTCTGGGAGAGATTTTGAGTATTTTTTTTCTTTCCTTTGGGAAAGTCCTATTCAACCTGTTTCTTTCCAGGTCTTTTCTATATCTCTATTTCGCTCATGAATGCCGTTTCCTTGTGCCTGAGGTATTGCTATAATTCTTGTTCATTTGAGTGTCACAGAATGATCATTGTTGATGCTCTAAAGCTTGCGTGAGAGGTATAGGCTACCAGTGCTGATCACATCCGCTCGACCACAAGCTAGCTCTCTCAATTTGAACATGGGTAATCAGAGTAATAGCTAAGGAACGAGGATGGGTGAACGGAATTTGAATTTACTTGCGCTGTGTAACAAGTGGCCTTCGATGATTCCAAACGTCCTCTCATCGTATCAGATCGGGGAGGTGTACGCGGTCTATCTTCCCTGCTCATGCTCCAGAGCTTTATGAAACGGATCGATCCTGTTTCACCGCCAAAGCCGTATGATTACTCTGACATGATTGGTGGGACTAGCACTGGAGGTCTCATCGCCATCATGCTTGGACGGCTGCAAATGGATATTAAGTTTTGCATCGCGGCGTACCGACATCTGTCTGACAAGGTGTTCCGGAAGGTAGCCCATCGCATCTCAATCAAATGTATGGGTGAAACGCAAGGAAGATTTGATGCGTGTGCGCTAGAGGACGCTATGAAGGAAATGATAGTGAAGGCTAAGCTTGATCTCAACGTGAAACTCATGGGGCAATCCAGCCCAAGATGCAAAGTATTTGTCTGTGCAACCCGTGCTGAGAATTGCGATATCACTCACTTTCGATCGTACCATTCATTCTGTCTGTGACAGCATAAACAAATAAATAAACAAATAATAATTATTTATTCAATAATAGTATACGTTCGCTTTTTAGAAATTCAGATTCGCTTATTAATAACGAACCTAAAAATATAAAATGCGACTGTTTTTTTTTAAATAAATAAGTTAAAAATTATTATTTTATTATTTTATTATTTAAATATTTAGTAAAAATTAATTATTTAATAAAAATAAACGCTCGCTTTTTATAAATTCAAATTCGCTTGTTAATAACGAACTTAAAAATATAAAATGCGATTGTTCTTTAAAACGAATAAACAAATAAATAATTATTCTATTTATTATTTAAACAATTAATAAAAATAAATTAATCAATAAAAATAAACGATCGCTTTTTATAAATTCAGATTCGCTTATTAATAACGAACTTAAAAATATAAAATGCGATCGCTTTTTTAAATATTTAATAAACTTATTATTTATTTTAAAAAATAATTAAACAAATAATTAAATAATTAATAATTAATCAATTAATAGAAATAAACGCTCGTATGTTATAGATTCAGATTCGCATATTAATAGCGAACCTAAAAATATAAAATGCGATCATTTTTTAAAATAATTAATTAATTAACTAGTTATTCTATTTGTTATTCAAATAATTAATAAAAAATAATTAATAAATAAAAAAAAATAATCATATTTTATATATTCAGATTCGCATATTAATAGTGAACCTAGAAATATAAAATGCGATCAATTTTTTAAATGAATAAATAATTAATAAAAAATAATTAATAAATAAAAAAAAAATCATATTTTATATATTCAGATTCGCATATTAATAGTGAACCTAGAAATATAAAATGCGATCGAGTTTTTAAATAATTAATAAACTTATAATTTATCTTAAAAAATAAATAAACAAATAATTAATTAATTAATAAAGATAAACGCTCGCGTTTTATAAATTTTGATTCGCATATTAATAACGAACCTAGAGATATAGAATGCGATCGTTTTTTAAAAGAAATGAATAAATTATTAAATTTTCTATTTACTAATTAAATAATTAATAAAAATTAATTAATTAATCAATAAAGATAAATGTTCGCTTATTATGAATCCAGATTCGCTTATTAATAGCGAACTTAAAAATATAAAATGCGATCATTTTATTAAATAAATAAATATTTATTTATTTATTCTATTTATTATTTAAATATTTAATAAAAATTAATTAATTGATAAAGATAAACGATCGTATTTTATAGATTCAGATTCGCATATTAATAACGAACTTAAAAATATAGAATGCGATCATTTTTTAAAAGAAATGAATAAATTATTAATTTTTCTATTTACTAATTAAATAATTAATAGAAATAAACTATCGCATTCTATAGATTTAGATTCGCATATTAATAGCGAACCTAAAAATATAAAATGCGATTAATTTTTTTAAAATGTAAATTAATAAATAAATATCTTATTTATTATTTAAATAATTAATAAAAATTAATTAATAAATAAAAATAAATGATCGCATTTTATAGATTTAGATTCGCATATTAATAGCGAACCTAAAAATATAAAATGCGATCGATCTTTTAAATAAATTAATAAATAATAAATAAATAAATGAAAATTAATTAATAGAAATAAACGATCGCATTCTATAGATTCAGATTCGTATATTAATAGCGAACGTAAAAATGTAAAGAGCAATTGCTTTTTTAAATATATAAATTTTTATTCAGTTATTTTAATTATTAGTTAAATAATTAATAAAACCCAATTAATCAATAAAAATAAACGCTCGCATTTTATAGATTCAGATTCACATATTAATAACGTACTTAAAACTATAAAATGCGATCGATTTTTTAAATAAATAAATAACTAATTAATTATTTTGATTATTAATTAAATAATGAACAAACTCAATGAATGAATATTAATTAATTAATTAATTAATTAGAAAAAATGTTCGCGTTTTATTTATTCAAATTCTTATATTAATAGCGAACTTAAAAATATCAAAGCGATTGTTTTTTTTTAAATAACTACATAAATAAATAAATATTTTAATTATTTAATATGTAATAAATAATAATTAATTAATTAATAAAAATAAACGTTCGCGTTTTATAAGTTCAGATTCGCTTATCAATAGCGAACCTAAAAATATAAAATGCGATCGTTTTTTTTTAAATAATTAAATATTTATTTATTTATTTTAGAAAATTAATAAACAATTAAATAAACAATTAAAAATCAATTGAATAATAGAAATAAACGATCGCATTTTATAAAATCAAATTCGCTTATTAAGAGCGAACTTAAAAATATAAAGAGCGATCATTTTTTAAAATAAATAAATAAATATCTTAATTATTTGACATTTAATAAACAAAGTTTAATTAATTAATTAATTTACAAAAATAAATACTCGCGTTTTATAAATTCAAATTCGCTTATTAGTAGCAAATATAAAAATATAAAATGCGATGGTTTTTTTAAATGAATAAATGAATATATAAATAATTCATTCGTTCAATTATTAATTAAATAATGAATAAATAAAAATTATTTATTTAATAAAAATAAACGTTCGCTTTCAATAAATTCAAATTCGCTTACCAATAACGAACTTAAAAATATAAAAAGCGATTATTTTTTCAAACAAATAAAACAATTATCAATTATCAATTAGATAATAAATTAACAAATAAACAAATTAACAAATAAACAAATTAACAAATAAACAAATAAACAAATAAACAAATAAACAAATAAACAAATAAACAAATAAACAAATAAACAAATAAACAAATAAACAAATAAACAAATAAACAAATAAACAAATAAACAAATAAACAAACAATTATTATTAAGAAGTTCCATATGCGTTATGTATTTTTGAGAACGTTTGAAGTTTAGTACTTTTTACGTTTCTTGAATGGGCACTGATGAAAAGATGGATAGTGTTTGATACCATCCTATACTGATTGGCTTCGTCCTAGGCTGACATTTTGCTAATGGCGCAGACACTTCAACCAGAATCCATTTCCATTGTACCCTTCATCAGGGACGCAAAGTTTATTGATCGTGAAAGCATAGTAAACGACTTGGATAGCGGTTTCACCGAAAATCAGCGTGTGGCTCTTATAGGACTCGTTGGGGCTTGGTATGATGATCTTGTCGTGTTGTCGAAAGTCGTGTCTGACAGACTTTAGGAAATCTCAGTTTGCGATTGAGTACTTTTATCGACTGCAAGAGAAAGCGCCTTTTTCCCACAGTTTCTGGATTCATTTAGGTGAAAGGCAAAGAATTGAGCAATCCTAGGCAGGACTTGCACATCGCCTCAAAATGCCGGGCGCTGATGATCCTGAGATAGATTCCATGTCGCTGGTCAAATTTTGGCTAGCTGATGGAGACTATGGCAGTTGGCTCATGATCCTGGATCACGTGGAAGCTGATATCGTTTTCTATTCAAGCCGAATTGATAGAGACAGAGAGCCCCTAGTAACATACCTCCCCCAGATGCAACACGGTCTCATTCTGGTCACATTAAGAAATCGACAGGCGGCGTAAGATCTGGTAGGTGACCCACCATTCCCCTGACTTAATACATCCGGCAATGGAATCACAAAGGAAGAGTAAACAAGAAAAAGAAAAAGAGTACGAGCAGAAACCAACGTGATAGACAAACAATAAAGCCATAAACAGCTACTCTCTATCCAATATCCAATACGAAATGAACATGTGCTCTCGTTCAGGTTTGTAAGGTCGCAATAACGAAAGTGAACAGCTCAAAAGTAACAAAATAGCTAAAAGAGAGTGCGAAATCAAAGAGGAAGCGCGAGAGAGAAAGCAGCAGGGGGAAGCACCGAGGGAGCGAGTGAACGAGATGAGCTTTAGAACAAAGGCGAACCTATATCGTTTTGGTCAAAGGAAGGCTACGCAAAACCTTCGTCCGATTACGTATACATAGATAGACATTATCATTTCCTTGATCCCAGGCTAATACTTACCTAGTCATTAGCCGATGGTAAATTGCCTTTTTTCCTTCCACATTAGGACTTGATTAATTCTATTCCTCCCCCGTTGCCCTTCTGTGCTGCTTCAAAATTCTTATTGCGCCCTTGCTGCTCCCCCCTGCTCCTGCGATACTCCATCGGATCGGCTTTGCCCGCTTGACTCAACGAAGGAGGCTAGCGCTGAGCCTAAGTTCGGAGTGGGTGTATTAATTTCATAACGCGGAAACTTGGTACATTGAATAAATGTTGGAAAAGATGTTGCTTAAGAGAGAAAAAGAACTTTGAACATTTCTTTTCTAGTTGATCCTGAGAAAAATTGATTGAAAAAATTCAAGAGATAATGTCTATTACCATCGATAGTAGAAAAGGGATAATACGAGAAACACTATTAACTATTTGGAACGATCAGGGACTTGAAAATGAAATCAAGTAAGACAGGACGATTCTAATAATGAGTTCGTCAAAGTGTTTTACTGAAAAATTCCGTAACATGAGAATATGGTTACCAAGGTAGGAAGCTGATTGCACGATTTGCTTTAAGAGGCCAATAGGTGGGTGATCGCTGCACAATTGACCACGTCAAAGGCGTGCGATGCATGGCGTGTACATCTGTAGATTTGGTTTTGTTGGATTGAGCCCGTAGTACCGGTCACAGTACAGTCTTGGATCTGGTGAATTGAAACGACTCGAAGGCCAATAGTTGAACCAGCAGTTGGCCAAGATTGTTGAAACCTTGACTAGCCAGAATAATTCAGCACACGATGGGCATCAAAAAAAATCACATCTCATACCATTTCCCCAACAACAGAGGACGCAATCCTAGCGCAATCTCAATACCACATTTACAACTGCCCCTTTTCCTTTCTTCTACTAGCCTCTTTCTCCTCATTCCTCTTACACCCCCTTAACAAAGCCCTTCACCACAAGCCCCTCCTTCCACGAAATTGTACCTCAACTGCCCATCCGCAACATTATTGTCACTAGGATAAAAGTACGGCAAGCCGCCGCAAGTATCAAAACCATGGTCGGTGATGAAATGCGCCAGCCCGGGGTTGTTGCGGCCCAGTGCACCGCCCGTGCCCTGAAGGAAGGCGCAAATGCTCCCCTGAGATAAGGCGGTGCAGGCGATGTTCTCATTGTTGGTGTACCAGCGATCCTTCGGGATGTTGTCGATGTAGCTCGTCAGCTTTTTCGCGGATCCTGAGGCCAGCGCGCAGTTCCCACTGCCCTCGCAGTTGATTCCTAGGGCGAGTATGGGGGTGGTGAGGGAGAGGATTGCGGCGAGGATGGCGAGGGTGGAAGTTGTGAAACGCATTGTGAACGATTTGAGGAGGACTGAGCTCGGACTTGGCTGATTGTTTGGAAAAAGTGGATGGAAGGGAGAATGAGGTTGAGTTGGTGTGGAAAAGTTCTTTTGGGAGTGCTGGTCTTTTTGGTACTGGTGAATGGTTTGTCTGCTGTATTGTTTCCAGTAGGACCAGGCCTCCTTTGTATATCTGAAGTACCACCTTTTCTACTACCTCGCTTATCATCTTGTATGATGACGAAAATAGTACATTTCACGGGCCTACGCCGCTGCTGCTGTGTTCATAATTGCCATAGCTTTTACTTCCTTCCTCAATAGCACATGGACTAAGACACACGTCAGCTCGCTTGATGTTTCAACCTACTTCACCACATCCCGGGACGTCTATTCAAGCTCCGATTCAACCGTTGACTAAAACTTTATTGATTGATTGAACTTGACGTCTTCTTAAGAGAGTTCTTGGTCAAAGTCACTCGTTAAGCTACCATGGCGGTGCATGGTAGCGGTTTCCTGTATAGCAACCGGGAGGATCTGGTCTAAGGAAGCCTGAAACAAAGCAAAAGCAATCAGAGTGGCTTCATTCGCGCGGCTAATCATCAGCGAATGCACTGGGATCTCCAATCCTTCGCTTGCGATAATTAAGAATGCTTATAGTAAGCTTGCTGTGCCTATGGATAGGCCATCTGTTGCAATCGACCCATCGACTACGAGCAAGATCACCAAAATAGAATCTTATTTCGGAGGTTCCCGCCCCAAACAAACTGGGGTTTGGTTGGCCAAAGGCACCTGGACTTTTCGGAGGCTGATTGGCCTCCCTGTTCTGTACCATATATGTGAAGTCATCGTGATAAGTAGTTGGACTAATACGCGACATCCCAATATGCTCGTTTGTTGATCTTCGATTTTTGTGGATATCAGCTCACTGTGTATGAAACACATTGCTTATAGATAGTACGCAATACAACACAGCATCAAGTGCGGACAAAAGTAAACGACGGGGAGCTTACCTGAAGTTGCCATCACTGAGCGAAAGGGCTTATTCAGGGTGAGGCGCGATCATCAAAGATCCGGATCCAGCAGTAAGCAAATTACCATTCTTTGAATGCACGAGAAGCCAGACAATTGTATATGAAGCACAGGAATCACGAGGACTCAAATAATCGGTTGATCTTACCAGACATGGGTATCAGCGTCTTAGCATAGGGACTACGGTGGTGACATGGTGTGTAGAGCATGCAGCAAGAGAAGAGGTTAGATCTTTGGCGCTTTTATTGGCGATGCCAAGGATAGGGTAAGTGGAACTCATGGGAGGAGCGGATGGGACCTGACGCGAAGGGTGAAGGTGATTGTGGCAGAGGAATTATTTGTGTTTGAAAGGCGGAAGAAGGCGGGTTGATCGAGCTTGCTCAGGTGGTTGAGAAGATGTTCGTGGGTCGTTGGAAATGGATCGGAAAAGTACCGAGGGAGTTGTTGGATGTCGTAGGGTAGGTTGAATTGGTGAGAAGGCAGTACGTGGGGTTGTCATCGCACTTGATCTGGGGGGTCTTGGTCGTGATAAGCTTCCACATCGTGACATCTTCTGCTGGTTGCTTGGAAATACCATTCGGATCCGATCATAAGCCCCGACTCAATTTCTTCACCAGCGCTTTCTGCTCGTCGATGCGCAAACCCTTTTCGTCTGTCTCCTTCAGTGCCCTTCCAACCGCCACGGTCCCCGTCACCGTTTCGCTTTTAACCCAAACTCGTCCATTTCTTCCCACGGCTACCTCAAAAGGCACCTTTTCTCCCATCTCTTCCAGCACGACCACCTTCCCTTCTCGCCTAGGCATCAACAACCGTCTCGCCATCCCTCCGCTAACATCAAAAACGCACCCTCCGGTCAAGGGTCCCATGCCCTCGCTTTTCCCAGTAGAGAGGTTAACACAGGTAAGTTCTATTTCCGTGTATTTCGAGGCGGCGGTGATGCGAGCGTAGACAAGACTGCCCGAGGAGAGTTGGGGACGGGTTTTCTTAGTGGCGGACTCGAAGGCGAGATGTGGGAGGATGGCTTGAGGGGTATGAGGGGTTATGGAGCAAGAATATTGGTCGGTGGATGAGTGGTGGATTGTTGCTATTATGAGGTCGGGAGGGTTGGGGATGTACTGATTGAGAAGGGGATAATCAGTACAAACGAATGCCTGGGTCAAGAGGGCATTGGGAGATAGGATTGTGGGCAATGGGGAGAGGGACTCGGCCGGATGTATTTTCAATCCATATTGCGTTCTTTTTTTGCTCTATATTCAGGGTGCCCGCAAGGGTTGAGGTGATCGTTGAAGGGGGAGTGTGGTGGAGTCCCGGGCCGAGCTTCAGATGGCGCGAAGGATCGGAGGGGGTTGGAAGGAGATATGGTGAGATGACCTCGCCAGGCAAGACAAGAGTCTCTGTTGCCATGGTGCTGAGACTTTTCACATTTTTGACGTGTTTTTGGAGTCGACAATATTGGTAACTTTCGCTTGTGATAAGGCTTTTCGACGGATCTAACCGGCGCTACTTTAAAGATCTCGGTATTGCGATTGGAATTTTTGGTCCGCGGAATTCTCATAGTGAAAGATTGAAGGTCCTGGATTCTACGCTGTTAATATGAGTGCGCAAGAGGATGGCGCTGATGCGCTGTCAGAAGTCACTGCTATTGGAATATCTTTTGGGAATTCAAACAGCTCCATCGCTTACACCTCTGAAGTATTTCCCCCGTCGTCTTTCCCCATATCGCAAGGTCTATGGCTGCTGACATGGAATACTTTACTAGGAAGGCAAGCCCACAGTCATTGCAAACGAGGAAGGCGGTTCGTTGCTGCAACTCACAGCCACTTAAGAGCGAAGGCTGATAATTAATAGACCGGCAAATCCCGTCAATCCTCTCTTATATCGACGGCGAGGAATACCACGGCACACAAGCAAAGAGTCAACTAGTCCGAAATCCTAAGAACACCGTCGCATTCTTTCGGGACTACTTAGGGAAGAAGTATTATACCTCCTCTCTTAAAACATCTCCATACTAACTACAGCCCAAGTTTCGATTCTATAGATCCAACGCCCTGCCATGCTTCCGCACATCCAATCAAACACGAATCTACCATAGCATTCTCGATTCAAGATACCGACTCCGAAACCCAGAATAATGTCACAATCTCCGAAATCACCACGCGCCACATTCGCCGGTTAGCCTCCTCTGCCTCTGACTTCCTCGGCAAGAAGATCAACGCAGCCGTCATCACAATACCCACGAACTTCGGCGACGAACAAAAAGAAGCTCTGAGCCAGGCGTCTGAAAATGCTGGTGTCGAAGTATTACAAATGATATCGGAACCCACCGCAGCAGTCTTAGCCTATGACGCTCGCCCAGAAGCTGAATTGAAGGACAAGACCATTGTGGTAGCCGATCTCGGTGGAACGAGATCTGATGTCGCGGTCATCGCCTCAAGAGGAGGCATGTACAGCATCCTTGCCACATCCCACGACTACGAGACCGCAGGGGCGCAACTGGATCAAGTACTCGTGGACCACTTCGCGAAAGAGTTCATGAAGAAACACAAGACCGATCCTCGGCAAAACCCACGCAGTCTAGCGAAACTAAAACTCGAAGCTGAAGCTACAAAGAAAGCGTTGAGTCTAGGCGGCAACGCCAGCCTAAGCGTAGAGAGCCTGGCAGACGGCATGGACTTCAGCTCCACCATCAACCGAACCCGCTACGAGCTCCTAGCGGGAAAAGTCTTCAGTAGCTTCACCCGCCTGATCGAAGAAGCCGTGCGCAAAGCCGATCTCGACGTTCTGGACATCGACGAGGTTAACCCCTCCCACTCTCTGCCCCCTTCCCCAACCCCCCACTGACACCACCCAGGTTATCCTCTCAGGCGGCACTTCCCACACCCCCCGCATCGCCACCAACCTCACCTCCCTCTTCCCCCCCCCCACCACTATCCTCGCCCCCTCTACCCTCCCCACCGCTATTCCCCCCTCCACCCTCTCCGCCCGCGGCGCCGCAATCCAAGCCTCCCTCATCGCCTCCTTCGAACAAGAAGATATCGCCCAGTCCACCCACCCCATGGTAACAATAACCCCGCACCTCGCCACCGCCATCGGCGTCATGCTCGTCAGCGAGGATGTCACCCGCGGTGTTTTCATTCCGCTGGTGGAAAGGGAAACCGCGGCGCCGTGTCGTCGCGCGGGGGTGTTTGGTGTGCCGAAGGGGGGGGGTGATGTGGTTGTTAGGGTTTGTGAGGGGAGGAGGGAGATTAGGGTTTCGAAGCGGGAGAGGGCACGTTCGACCAACGGCGCAAAGGACGACGACGAAGACGATGATGATGATGCGGATGAAGAGGAGGAAGAGCTGAGGGAGAAACAGTGGCATATAGGTGCCGTGCTCGCTGAGGCTGCTATTAGGAATGTGGGAAAGGGGGGGAAGGTTGAGGTGACGGTTAATGTGGATAAGGATTTGGGGGTGCAGGTTACGGCGAGGGAGATTGGGGGGAGGGGGGGTGTGAGGGGGGTTTTGGAGAGGAAGAGGGGGGGGGAG